>Ga0116110_1000836_pt1 | contig 17237 bp, 18 predicted proteins | sample June2015DPH_8_50_FD_89719 | JGI IMG/M metagenome (GOLD analysis project Ga0116110, IMG submission 89719) | Peatland microbial communities from SPRUCE experiment site at the Marcell Experimental Forest, Minnesota, USA - June2015DPH_8_40 | ecosystem: Environmental > Terrestrial > Soil > Wetlands >...
CTTGCGAGACCACTCCGCCAGCCACGAACCGGGGAACACCCCGACCCTTCACCACAGCGCGAACGGAACCTTCCTCGCTCCCGATGATCCGCCGCCGCTCGCCGGCGTCCAGCTCGTTCGTCCTCGCCGCTGCGCGGCTGCGGGGCGCGGATAGCACTACCCTCCCGATTGAGGGTCTCCCCCAGGGAACGCTTCGGGCGCTGAGCAGGACCCCTCCGACGCGGCAACAAGACCCCGGCAGCTACGAGGAAGATCCCGAATAACAGTCAGCCAGCTCGGCGACACCACGCAGCCGGGTGAATTTCCTACGCCCTCTTGACACCAGTGGCCCTCATGGGTGCCGCATACAGCGCGCTAGGTCGGACGCAAAGTGGCCACCTCGGCCGCCCGGCGCCGCGCCGTCGTCTCTCGCGACGATGCACGGACAGCAGTGCAGCCAGGATCGCTGCCTGCGCGCTGCCCTGTCGCAGACAGACTCGTATATGAGTGGGCGTCTTTCCAGTCATGGCAGGGTATGCAGCCATGACTTGCCCCGGATGACCTGCTGTTGCGGTTACGGCCGCGGCCGTTCTTTGATCCCGGCCGCAAGCAGCTGCACTACTTCAGCGATGCGCGCGGCCCGCAACTCGGGTCGGCGGGTTGTCGCATCGATCCAGCGCAGATACGCCTTGCGGTAGAACTGGGCCAGGGTGTCGAAGAACGCCGCAGCTGCCGGGCTGGCCGCAAGGGCCGACGCGATGTCGGCGGCTAGATCGCCGCGCTGCGGCCCTTCTGGCTCCAGTTCAACGATCACCTCGTCGCCGACTGCGACACCCGTATCCCGCATCCACATCGGATTTATGGTGAACACCCATCGGTTGCCGTCTGGCGTGATCCTCCCGCGGAGTCGCCTGCCGCAGCTGTTCCCTACCGGATGGATCGTCCCGCCCACGGGATGGTAAGCCTTGGCACCCCACGTCTCATCTGGGTTAAAGGGAAGCGCGATGACCGCCCGGCCGTAGGAATCACAGGTGATGTGAGCGTCGAACCGCTGAACGCGCATGAGTCTGATCGTGACACTGCGACGGCCACGCCGGGATATCTCGGTGTTTACTTTCGCCCGCGCCACGGTGCCATCCTTCGCCCCTTGTCGATGCGGGAGTGCTGCCGGCCGTACATGTTGCGCACCACGTCCGCGCCGGCTCATGCCGCAGCGATCGCAATCCCGGCATCGTCGCGGCTCGCATACGAGCTGATCACGCCGTGCACTGTATCGGACAATCCGAACCTGAGCGCTCCGGATCCCGCGGCACAGGGGCTTCACCAACGCCTGCCACAAGACCTGCATAGACTGCGTCGCCGAGCACTCCAGCGCGGCGGCGGGCGGCTCCGGCGCAGGCTGAGCCTTGCCTGCCAGTGGCTGTGGGTACTCGATTCTGCCGTGCAGGCCGCTCACCGCCGCGAGCCGGTGACAGCCGAAGATGCCCGGTTGCTGTACGCGATCCCGGTGAACACCGTCCCGGCCCGCAGCGCACCGGACGGCACCGAGACCGTTCCTGGCTTGTGCAAGGGCACGGTGCGCAGCGCCGAGCGTGTCCGCCACGTCAGCTGGCTTCTTGTTCCGCAGGCGCACTGGTCCCACGGCATGACCGTGGACTCGCTGCGCCAGTCCGCCGGCTGCGCCACCGTCATCAGCCACAACTGCGAGATCCTGCTGCGCGGCCTGGCCGCGCGCGCCGCCGCGCACGGTGACGCCCCACTGCACGCTGGGCTACAGGAATCAGCGGACGCCGCCGGGAACGCCCGCGACGCCTGGCTGCATGCGGCACGGGCATGGAGCCAGATCACGACTGACACCTGCGGCGCCATCTCACCTGCCGCAGGCGAGTCAGCAGACCTGGCGCTGTGGACCGGGCGGCTGGCCTACGCCGACCCCGGATGGACCCTGCAGCGCGGCCCGTCCCAGGCCCTCCGCCCCCCCGAAGCGCTCGCCCCCAAGCCCGGTGACCTGTCCGGCGTTATCGCCGCCGCCCATCAGGCGTCCGAGACCCTGACCCAGCTCGCCGCCGCCGACGAAGACCAGATACGCACCGCCGCGGGCGCCAGCCGGCTGCTCGTGCCCACCCGCAGCCTCCCCGAGAAATCGGACGTCCCTCACCCGTTCGCGCTTGCTCCCCGCGGCCGTGTTGACCAGGTGCTCCTCAGCTACCGTGACGCGAGGACCGCCAGTGCCCGCGCCGCTGCCGCTGTGGCCGAGGTCGCGGTGACTGTCGGTGCGCCCAGCGAGATACTCGCCAGCGCGCGTGCCGCGGTCATTCCGGCGGCGGTCTCCCGGCGAGCCGCCGACGGCCTGCGGCGGAGCCGGCAGCCAGCCGATGGCCGTCCTGGGATGTGCCCGGTCACGTCGAGCGCGCGCTGCATGACCTCGGAATCAGAAGCCCCGCCAGGCTCCGCCGCGCAGCCGCCATCGACCAGGCTGCCGAGCAGCTCATCCTCGACAGCCAGCAAGCCGCGCGCGCAAGGCGCCAGCGGCCAGGTCTCGCCGACCAGGCCAGGCCCGCCGATGCCGACCAGACGGTCGGCCGCCTGGCCACACCTGGCGGCCATCGAACCGGACCGATCCGGCGGTCGGGAGCTGTCGCTGCGGTGGCAGATGCCGAAGCTGAACCATGAAAGGGCGTGCCGATGGTTTCGGCTCGCATGTCAATGCGACGGTCACCAGGAAGTCCGTTGTGTTACGCCCGGCAGCCGGGAGAGGTGGTACAGGACCAGCAAATGCCCACGCCTACATCTGCCTGCGGGTATCGGCGGGCCCGCGGCACTCTCGTTGCTTGGGTGGATCGACCTAAATTCGGCGGCGGCGACCCACCCGGGGTGTGACGGCGGCGGCGACTACCGCGGTCTTGGCGACCGGCGCGCCGCGCCCGGGTGTCACGGCGGAGGCCACTACCGCGGTCTTGGCGACCGGGGCGCGGATGACGCCGACTCTTCCGACGCGTGCTGGCCTGAGTGGCATTGTCAGTCTCCTGCGGTTGCGGTTGCCTGGTCGGCTTCGATCGAGGCGATGATCGCCTGTATGGGTATCCGCCCGTCGGCGATCAGCTGGCCGCCTGACCGGCGCGCCGCCGCTGCGAAGGGCGCGGCCCACAGGTTCTCCCAGATGAGCACTCCGGCAGTGCTTCCCGGGTCCATCGCAGCGGCGAGGTGCTCGACATCTTCGGCGGCGAGGAGTTCTCCCATCTCGGCCTCGATTGCCTGCAGCTCTCCGAGGTCGCCGGCGTCGGACAGCTCGGTCGCTTCTACGGCGCCGTCTGCGTCCTTGGTCAGGATCAGCACATCGATAACCCGGATCGTGCCGGAGTCGACCAGCGCTCGTAGTTCTGCCGCCATCTCACCGGTGAAGTTGCTCGCTCCCGCCGGGAACTCGACAACGACGTAGTCGACGGGGCCTAGTTCATCCAGAGATACCTCGGTCATCATCGTTTCCGTTCACTGGCCCGGGCTGGGCTGCCGCCGCGCGGGGGTTTCGCGGGCTCTCCTACTTTGGCTGGACCGCCGCCGCGGCCACATCACCCGCCACGGATGAGGTGACCGGGGAGCGGAGGCGGCGAACTAAAACTCTGGGTAACGTGATCCATCAGCCCGCTGAACGTCCCAGCCGCTGGTCCGACGTCGACTGCCATGTCGGGCCTTCCCATTCACGATCATGTGCTCGCGGTGGCAGGCGCAATGCAGGAGGCGAATGTTTCTTCTAGCAGATTCGCGTCGATGCCGCCGGCCGCGCCGATGGCTACGATTTGGGTGCGTGGTTCGCGGTGGCCCCAGGTGTCTTGGAGTGAGATGTCCACGCGCCTTCCTACTACCTGTAGCACGGCCCGCCGCTGCGGGGCGTCGGTGGTGTAGATCACCCCTTTGGCGCGGTAGATGGCTCCTGGTAGCTTGCGCATCGTCTGCCGCAGCGCCTCCAGCGCGAGCGGCTGGTCCGTCTGGTAGCTCCAGGTGCTGAATACCTGCGAGTGGTCGTGGCCGTGGTGGCCGTCACGGCAGGCCGGTTCGGTGCAGCTTTGCTCAGCGGTTTGTGTGTTGAGGGCCGCCCGGCCCGGGTCGAAACGCCCGACGCCGAGCAGGATCTGGTAGGGCACCTGGCAGTAGTCGGTCTCGACGATGCGAAGACGGCTGAAATGATCGTCGAGCCAGGCCCGGACCTTCTCCACTTGCCCGGGGTCGGCCAGGCTCACCTTGTTCAGGATCAGCATGTCCGCGAACCCGACCTGGCGGAGCTTGAGGTCTAGCAGGGGCGGGTACTCGGGGTGGGCGAAGACCTGGTCGGCGTCCACCACGCAAGTGACGCTGTCCAGCCTGATCCGGTCCCGCAGGCCCGGATCGCTGAAGGTCATGAATATCCCGCCGGGATCGGCGACGCCGCTGGCTTCCAGCAGGATGTATTCGACGGCCTCGGTGCGTTCGAGCAAGGCGGTGACGGACTCGATGAGGTCGTCGCGGATCTGGCAGCAGACGCAGCCGTTGGCCAGGCTGATCATGTTGTCGTCCACCCCGACGACGAGTTCGGCGTCGATGTTGACCGCGCCGAAGTCGTTGACCAGGACTCCCGCGCGCAGGCCGTGGTTCCCGGTCAGGATGCGGTTTAGCAGCGTCGTCTTTCCTGCCCCGAGAAACCCGGTCAAGATCGTTACCGGGACGGCTTTACCGTTGTCATCTGCGATGTCCATTGTCTGAGGTTCCTCTGAGAAAGGCGCTGGCCGGGAGGGTAGCGCTGGACCCAGGGCGCCCCGCCGCGGCGGGTACGGCGGGGGCACCGTGGGCGGCTCGGCTATTTGATGATTTTGCTGAGGTCAATTCCCATGATCTTGGCCATTTCGATGAGGTCGACTTCCTGCGGGTCGGGGAGCTTGGTGAGCTGCTCGCGGTAGACGTCCGGCGGGTAGTACTTCTTCGGGTCGATCTCCAGGTCGCGTGTCAGTTGCTCCTGCTGCTGCTCGCGCGGCAGCTTGGGCTGCGGGACGACGCCCTTGCCGGTGGCGATCGGCAGTGGGTCACCAAAGAGGATGGTGGGTTTGGGCATGGACTGGCCGGCGAATCCGGGCAGGGCGGCTTCCCGGTGCCAGATCGCGTCGCTGGTGACGTTGACGACTACCACGTCCGGTGCGCCGTACAGGAACAGCCCGTCCCAGTGAGCGCGGATGTCGGCGCTGGTCTCATTCAGGGTGTCATTGTCGAACGCGATGTGGGTGACCATGCCGCAGCGCGGGTTGACCTGCTTCATGAGGTAGCCGGCCGCGTAATCGGTCGTGTGGTGGATGTCGATGGTGTAGTTGTAGAGGAATTCCGGCAGCCCGTACTTGTACAGGTTGAGGCGAGCCAGGTCGGGCTGGCACTCGGTGACGAAGATGTCGGCGCCGGCGGCGTACTTGGCGGTCAGCTCGTCGGGCCGGCCGTCGCCGGTCCACACGAACGACAGGCCGTTCCAGTCCAGCCGGTAGGCCGAGGCGCCGTCCTTGGTGTGCGAGCGCCGCCAGTGCCGGATGGTGACGCCGTTGTTGTCGTAGCAGATGCCGTTCTCGTCTTTCCAGTCGAACTCGTTGACCTCGACCTCGTAACCGTCCCCGATCGGGCAGGAGTCGAAGGCTTCCAGGTGCCACTTGAGCATCTGCTTCATCCCGGCGACCATGCCCTTGGTGCCGAGTTCCGGGGTGCGCCCGGACGGGCCGGTGACGCGCAGCGGCTGCTTCCACCGTCCGGCCCAGGCCGAGAACGGCAGGAGATAGGACAGGTCGTGGTAGTGGTCCACGTGCAGGTGGGTCAGGAAGATGTCGTTGATCTCCGGCACCGGGACGCCCATGGCGAGGATGTTCTTGACGCAGCCGGGGCCGAAGTCGAAGAAGAACCGGTCGCCGTTGCCCAGCTCGACCATGATGCACGTGCCGGCCTGCTCGCGCCGGGGCGGGAACGGGCAGCTGCCGACGAACGAGATCCGCATCTCATCCGGTCCCAGGGTCTCGCTGCCGGGGAAGTAGTTGAGCCTGCTGCGGACCGACGGCGTCGGCCGGTAGTACGGCGGGAACGAAAGGCCGCTGCCCGGCGTCCCGCCGTACGGATTCTCCGGCATGGCCGGCCCTGCCTGCGCGGGTGCCGAAGCTGCGGTGTTGTCGCCGGTTTCCATCAGTGCTCTCCTTTATCCGCTTCCAGAACCGCGGTCAGCCGCCGGGCCTGGTGATCCTTGTGGGACGCCATGGCATAAGTGAAGCCCGCAGCGGGGTAACCTCGCGTCACCCAGACAGGGTGCGCTGTCCTGCGGGCCGACAGGAGTTTCAGCAGCCCGCAAGGATCGGTGGCCGGCCGCGGCGACGCGTCGCCGGTCAGAGCAGGCCGAGCAGCCTGGCCCGCTCGACTGCCGCCGCGCGGGAGGGGACCCCCAGCTTGGCGTAGATCCTCTTCAGGTGCACCTTGACGGTGTTCACCGACATGTAGCATTCGTCGGCGATCTCGGCGTTGGTGAAGCGGGAGGGCAGGAACCGCAGTACCGACAGCTCGCGATCGGTGAGGACCGGCGCCGGCCCGCGGGGTCGGCCGCGGGATCGGGGCGGGGAGCCCAGCGCGACCGACAGGCTGGTGCCGGACTCGGTCCGGAGTGATTCCGCGGCCGCCCGGGCCAGGCGGGCTACCGTCGCGCCCTCTTCGAGAAAGACCCGGACCAGGTGCTCGGGGGCCGCGAGCCCGACCGCGAGGATCATATGCCCTCCGGCATCATCACCAGATTCGATGGCGGCGCGGGCTCGCAGCAGCTCACCGTTCAGCCGGTCGCGCATCGTCGCCGGGCTGACCCGCCCGAGCCGGGCTCTCACCGCATCGAAGCGGCCGCAGGCCAGGTCCAGACGGGCACGCAGGAGCGTGTGCGCCGGGCTGCCGTCGGGAAGCGTGCCGATCAGTTCCTCAGCCTGACGTGTCTCGCCTGCCTCCAGGTGCCAGCGGGCGGCAACCGCATCGACGATGCACCCCAAGGCGGACCGCGGACCGTGGTCGATGAGCTTGCCGGCCTCGCGCAAGGTGGCGAACACGTTGTCGAAATCGTTGAGGGCAGCGGCAACCCGGACCTTCTCGAGCCGGAGCAGGACATCGTAGACGAGGGTAAACGGGTTGGCCTGGATGATCTGATCCAGAAGCGTGAACGCGGCGGCCGCGTCCGCGAGCTCGTTGCGGTCGATGAGAATTCCGGCCCGCGCGAGATGGGCGTCGAGCGCGCCTGGGTGGGTGTCGAGGCTGAACGCGTGAGCGGCCCGGAGAGCGGCCGTGGCCTGACGTTCGGCTTCGCAGAGCCTGCCTTGCCGCAACGCGATGCGGGCAGCGAGCGCCGGCGCGAGCACCAGCGCCGCGATCTCGTCACCCGGGCTGCCGGCCCGGAGCACCGAGTCGGCCTCGGCGGGCTTATCGACCAGCAGGTAGCCGCGCACCAGGTTCATCCGCGCGCGGGCGCCGGCGATCCCGAGGTCCAGGCCCGCCTCGACTGCCTCGACCGCGCGGCGGCCGGCGTCGATCTCATCGCCCGCCCCTGCGCTGACCGCGAAAGCGAGAAGCCGCAGCGCATCAAGGGTCGCGACGTCCTTCGCCCGCGCTTCGGGCTCGTCACTGATGCGTATCTGTGCGCGCTGCAGCCACGCGTGGGCCTCCGCCAGCTGACCGGACAGTCCGAGCATCAGGGCGTAGGTGAGCATCCGGGAGGCTGATTCGGTCACTAGCTCCTGCGGGAAAAGGCTGACGAATGCAGCGATGCCGGGGGTATCGGAGAGGTCGGCACGGCGGTACGCAGCCTCGAACACGATCGAGAACGCCCGGTCGCTGTCACCGGCGGCCAGCAGGCAGCGGACCGCGCCAGCGATGTCCCCCCGCGCCTGCAGGATCCCGGCGGCCCGGCGATTGAGCCCTGGCACTTCTTCCGGCCGGTGCGTCAGCAGCTCCGAGCGCAGCATCTCGGCCAGCAGCGGGTGATACCGGTAGGTGTCCCGGCCCGGTCCGGTCGCCATCACGAACTGCAGGTCGGCCTCCATTCTGCGGAGCACTTCCCCGCTGTCGCCGCGCCCCGACAAGGCGTCGCAGAGCTCGGCGTCCAGCACGTCGGCGACCGACGTCCGCAGCAAGAACTCCGACAGCTCCCGGGGGGCGCGGTGGACCAGCTCGTCGGCGAGCAGGTCGGCCACCATCGGGCTCCGTCCCGAGAACTCGGCCACCGCGGCCGGGACGTCGGCGCGGTCCCTGAGCCAGGCGGCGGCCAGGCGCAGCCCGGCCACCCAGCCCTCAGTGTGACGCCACAGCCGCTCGACATCACCGGTGGTGAGGCGGTGCTCCCCGAGCGCAGCGAACAGCTCGGCAGTCTCAGCTGAGGTAAACGCCAGATCACGCTGGCGGAGCTCAGCGAGCCACCCCCGGCCCCGCCACCGGCTGACCGGCAAGCGCGGGTCGGCCCGGCTGGTCAGCAGCATCCTCGAGCGCCCGGGGAGGTGCTCGATGACGAAGCCGAGATCCTCGTTGATCTCCGGGCTCCGAAGGTGATGCACGTCCTCGATCACGATGACAAGCGGATCGGTGACGGCGGACCAGGCAGTGAGCAGCAGGCCCGGAAACTCCGACGGCAGGCGATGCACGTCAGTTGCGGCCGCCACGGCCTGGGCGAAGGCACCCGGGACCGCGCGCTCCAAGGCCAGGACGAGAGTGAGCCAGAAACGCTCCGGCCGGTCATCGCCGGCGTCGAGTGTCACCCATTCCCGGGCGATCGGGTCCAGGGTCTCGAACCACTGCGCGACGGACACGGTCTTGCCGGTGGCGGGACCGCCGGTCACCAGCGCCACCCGCCAGTCAGGCTGGGCCAGAACCTCCACCAGGCGCGGACGGGCAATCGCCCGCACCGGGACCGCCGGGCACCCGAACTTAGAGCGCGGAACCGAAAGCGGGGCGCCTCCCGAGACGGCCCGCGCGCGCACCCCACCCATTTGATCACAACTCAATCGCGCCGACCTCGAAGACGCCAGGGACGAAAGTCCCATCCGGCCTCGCCTGGCCTGCGGTCCCGGTCATCCCAGGCCCGGGACAGGCACCCGGACAGGGTGATGGCAACTTACCCCGTTCAGCGATTGCCTGTGAAGGTGACGAAGCCAGGAGAGGTGACCGATGGGACCTACGCGATCACCGTTCGCGGAGTTGCGGGTCCCTCGGTGCGGGCAGCCTTCGACGACGTGGAAGTCAGCGTGGCGGGTGATACGACGGTGCTGCGGCGCGCCGGAACCGACCAGGCAGCCCTGCACGGCCTCCTCAACAGAATCCAGGACCTAGGGCTCGTGGTCATCGACGTTCACCTGGAACCTCCAGAACCGGCGTGAGCCACCAAGTGGCCCGCGGCGCCCGGCTCAGCCATTCGCGCTACGTGCCCTCGCCTGCCGAGGCCAGGACAAGCACCCTCGGCGCGGCGCCGATGGTGACAGGAGGACAACGATGACCCAGCTGGCGAACGTGTTCAAGCTCAACCCTCAAGGACTCAACGTGCGCCGGGCCGTGGGCGTCGCGGTGGTCGTCATGCTCCTGGCCGGCCTGCTCCAGGAGCGCACCGCCAAAACGGCGCCGCAGGCACCCGCCCACCAGGGCCAGGCAGGGTGAGCAGCCCAGCGTCCGCCGGGGGCGCGAGGACCGGTGAGCGCTACCAGTACCTGCCGCCGAAGAAGCGCAGGCGCCTGATCGCCCGGGCGGTGCTGCGCACTGTGCTGATCGCGGCGGTGCTGGTTGTTCTCTACTACTTGCTTCCGCTGGACCGGCCATGGGATTCCGACACGGCGGTGCGCCTGCTGATCGGCCTGGTGCTCGTCGCGGGCGTCGTGGTGTGCGGCGTGAGGATCATCGCCGGCTCCCGTTACCCGGGTATGCGGGCGGCCGAGGCGCTGGCTTTGGTCCTCCCGTTCTTCCTGCTGCTGTTCGCCTCCACGTACTTCGTGATGGAACGGAACTCCGCGGCGAGCTTCACCCAGCCGCTGACCCGCACGGACGCCTTGTACTTCACGGTGACCGTGTTCTCGACGGTGGGGTTCGGGGACATCACCGCCAAATCCGAGACCGCCCGGGTCGTGCTCATCGTCCAGATGCTGGCCGACCTCGTGCTTCTCGGCGCCGGCATCCGGGTGCTCCTGGGGGCGGTGCAGCGCGGCCGGGAACGACGGCCGGAGACGGGCGATGACGCCGGCCAGGCCACCCGCCCCACGCCACAGTGAGCTGTCCGAGCCGTCTGGGACGACCAGGCCAGTCAGATAGGACGCGCCGATGCCCATGGGAAGGCGTCACCGGAACCGGGCCACGGTGGCTTGAGCTGGGCTCCTATGCGGCCCGCTGGCGCAAGATGGTTCAGGCGATGGCAGCCGCTAAGCCCGCCGGCGCCTTTCGGATTTTCCGCAGGCATCCGGGGATGATGCGACGGGAGATCCAGCTAACCTCCGTTCGTATCCCAGCACAGTGCCGATCCCTGCAGGCTGCTGAACTCTTACCGGGCAACGAGACAGCGCACCCGATCCGGGTGACGCGTGATTACCCCCCAGCGAGCTTGACTTATGCCATGGCGTCTCACAGGACAACAGCACGGGCGCATTCCGCGATAGCTGGGACGCATACCGGGAGAAGAGGAGCGCACGACAAAGGAACTCGGCGACGCTGCCGGGGACGCCGAGCGGTCGTGCCACGATCCGGACGTATTCGGCAGGACGTCGCTGCCTGTGGCGGCACGCCGCCTCTTCGGCCGGATGATGTGATCGTCGCCGGTTTCCTGAGGCACGCCGATCACCTGGCCGGGCGGCTGATCGCGTTCCCGTGGCGGCTCGGAGAGCTGGACAACACGCTGATCACGGTCATGTCCGGCACCGGCGCTGAAGGACACGTTAGCGACGAAACGAAAACAGAGGAGTGGTCATGACGGTGACAGCCAGGAAGTCTGGCACGCGGGCAGCGGCCCGGGGCACGGCGCGGGCCGCGGGGGATGAGCAGCTGAGCCGGGCGGACCGGGTGGCCCGGGGGAAGGACGCCCGGGCGGCGGCCCCGCTGGAGTCGCACGCGGAGTTCGCCCCGGCCGGGGGGCGGGATCCGGTCGGCCTGCTGCTGGGCCAGGCGAAGACGCGGGTGCCGGAGCTGGTGCCGGTGCGGCACGGGCGGATGCTAGTGTCCCCGTTCACGTTCTACCGCGGCGCTGCCCTGCCGATGGCGGCGGACCTGGCCACCACGCCCGCCTCGGGACTGCGGGTGCAGCTGTGCGGAGACGCGCACCTGTCCAATTTCGGGGCGTTCGCCTCGCCGGAACGGCGCCTGGTCTTCGACGTCAACGACTTCGACGAGACCCTGCCGGGGCCGTTCGAATGGGATGTCAAGCGGCTGGCCGCGAGCCTGGCCGTGGCCGGGCGGGACAACGGCTTCCCCGCCAAGGCCCGCCGCAAGATCGCCCTGGCGGCGACCGAAAGCTACCGCACGGCCATGCGCGCCTTCGCGCAGCAGCCTTTGCTTGAGGTGTGGTACGCGCACCTGGACATCGAGCCGGCCCTGGCCCAGTTCCGGTCCCAGATGGACGCGAAACGGTTCAAGCTCGCCGAGAAGATGCTGGCCAAGGCGCACACCAGCGACAGCATGAAGGCGATGGGCAAGCTGACCGCCGTGGTTGACGGGCAGCGGCGGATCATCAGCGACCCGCCGCTGATCGTCCCGATCGAGGAGATCTTCGCTGACGTGCAGGCCGACACGATCTACCAGCTGCTGCACACCGTGGTGGGCAAGTACCGGCGCAGCCTGCAGTCCGACCGGCGGCACCTGCTGGAGCAGTTCGCCATGACGCAGGTGGCCCGCAAAGTCGTGGGGGTCGGCAGCGTCGGCACCCGCGCCTGGGTCGTGCTGATGGACGCCGGCGACGGCGTGGAGCCGTTGTTCCTGCAGGCCAAGGAGGCCCAGCCGTCGGTCCTGGCGCAGTATTCCGGGCGCAGCCAGTACGCCAACCAGGGCGAGCGCGTCGTGGCCGGGCAGCACCTGATGCAGGCCCAGAGCGACATCTTCCTCGGCTGGACCCGCGTCCCTAACCCCGTCGACGGGCTGGACCGCGACTTCTACGTGCGCCAGCTGCGGGACTGGAAGTTCTCCGCGCCGATCGAGGCGATGATCCCTACCGGCATGGAGATCTACGCCCGGCTGTGCGGGTGGACCCTGGCCAGGGCGCACGCCCGCTCCGGGGACCGCATCGCCCTGGCCGCCTACCTCGGCGGCTCCGCCAAGTTCGACCAGGCGATCGCCGACTTCGCCGAGACCTACGCCGACCAGAACGAACGCGACTACGCCGCCCTGCAGGCCGCCGTCAAAGAAGGCAAAGCCGAAGCCACCACCGAAATCTAAAAGACGCCAGCCAGGTAACGCCAGCCTGCCGCGGCTATCAGCCATCCCCGCTGTCTGTGCGGCCAAAGCAGCTACTGCCAGAAGAGGCGGGCCCGAAGATGGCCCTGGGCCAGTGGCATGCGAAACTGTGCGCTATGCCGCCAATCATGTGCACTGGCCACGATCCGGTTCAGATAGGGACACGTATCTAGCTCATGCATCGCCGCTCCGAAGGACCAACCAACCGCTTCGTTTGCGACGACTCCGTGGTTGCAGTTCTGGTCGCAGTTCACCAGCATGCGCCAGAGGCCGGGCGGGTACAGATGCCCAGGTCAGGACCCTCTCGAACCCTTACGAACGACAGGAGAGCGGACTCATAATCCGCCGGTCGTCGGGCGGATGACGCACCAGAACGGTTAATCTGAGGCCATTCGGCGAGCCCGATTGTTGAAAAGCCCACCAGTTTCTAATCGGCAGCTACGCTAGCGCGGATTCCACCTGCAAGGTCAGCTGGTCACGATACGTGAACGCAGCTACAGGGCGGTCAGCCGTCCGGCAGATGGATCCGAGACCAGCCTGCGGCGGCCCGCGTGCTACCGCGAGGCCCACAGTTTCCCCACAAGTCCGCGGCTGGGCGATGTCCCCCACAGGAAGCCCACAGACGAAACGGTACGATGCGGTACTTGGCGGCATGGTCGCTATGATGGCTGTAAGACTGGCTGACCAGCGGCAATGCCGGTGAGCTGGGCTTTTGAATGTTCTTCGAACTATGGTGTCAGGGGTGATAGGACCCCTGAAAAGCGGAAGGTCGGCGGTTCGACCCCGCCCCTGACCACCCAGTCTGACCAGCCCAAACGCCCCGGCGGAATCGTCCGAACGGGGCGTTTGACGGCAACCGTGACGGCAACGGCCTCATCCGAGGGCATCCCGAGCTTCCGCAGCGCCTTCCGCTTCTCCTCCAGGGAGACGTGCGCGTAGATCGTCATCGTGACCTCGATGTCGGAGTGGCCGACGATATCCCGGACCACGTGCGGCGGCACGCCCAGGTCGAGCAGGAGCGTCACGCAGGTATGGCGGAGATCATGGAACCGGGTCTCGCCGAGCCCGGCATCCGCACGGATGGCGTACCAGCTTCGGCGGAGATTGTCGGGTTCCATCGGTGTCCCCCGGCGGGAAGGGAAAACGAGCCCATGTTCCTGCCAGTCCGGCCAGGCATCGGAGCGCTCGGCGAACTGCTTCTTCTTATGCTCGCGAAGTGCGTCGACGCAGGGCAGCGGCAGGGGGACAGTGCGCGCTGAGTCCTCAGTTTTTGGCGGGACGAGACGCAGCGCGCCGCCGACTCGCTGGAGAGTCTGGACGACTTCGAGCTTCTCGCCATCGAGGTCGACGTCCTCCCATCGAAGGCCGAGCAACTCGCCACGGCGCAGACCCAGGAAGAGCGCGAGGACATACAGCGCGTAGAGGCGGTGATTGGCAGCAGCGCGAAGCGTCACCTTTGCCTGCTGCACTGTGACGCCACGGCTGACCTTGTACCGCGGCACAGAGACCTTGACCAGCTTGGCAACGTTGCGCGGTATGACCTCCTCCCGGACAGCGCACTCCAGAGCGTTCCTGAGAACAGCGTGGATCGACTGGACCATCCGCGTAGACAGGCGCGACCGGCAGCATTGCGGATCCTCCCTCGCGCAGCAACGGGGCACTTCGCGCTTCGCGTCCCAGCCGTTCTTGCAACATTGGCATTGCTGGCGGAGGCGAACCAGGAAAGAACGAACGTCTTGGGCGGTGAGCTTGGCCAGGCGTTTCCGCCCTAGCGCGGGTCCGATATGCAGCCGGACGACGCCCTCATACCCCTGATAAGTCTTCGGCCGCCGCTCCACACTCACGACATGGCGCAGCCAATATGCCAGGTACTCGGCGACCGTCCAGCTTCCCGACGCTGCCGGGATTCCCTGATCGGACTGCTCGATGAGCTTGGTCAGCTTCCGGCGTGCCTCGTCACGAGTCGCTGCATAAACGCGGACTCGTGCGGACGCGCCAGTGCTGGTCAGAACATAGGCTGCGCCCTCCCACCTTCCGTCTCTCCGCTGGTAAATCGTTCCCTCGCCGTTCGCGCGCTTCCGAGCCATCAGGCAGCCTCCTCACCGAGTTGGACAATGCAGTCAGCGAGGGCGGCTGGAGTCACAAGCCGCCGACGATCGATCTTGATCGTGTGGAGCTGATTAGAACGGATCAGGTTGTAGACCGACCATCGGCTAACCCGGAGCCGATCAGCCGCTTCCTGCACCGTCAGTAGGCGGTCAGGTGATCTCTCTGGCGGTTGTGCGTTCATGCTGCCCTCCTGGTTGCCGAAAGATTGCCGGTCTCGTCTTCGGCTCTTCGCCTGGCTTCGGCGAGTGCGGCCTGCCATCGGGCGCGGTCGGCGAGGACGTGCAGGAGTCGTCTGCTGCGGGCCATGTAGTCGTCGTCGCCGGCGGTGACGGGCTCCCACCGGTAGCGGCCTTCGTCGGCTGGCAGGTCGAGCATGGACAGGAGCCAGGTTTTGCGGTCGGCGCGGTGGTCGGCGAGGGTCTTGCCGGACCATTTGCGGGAGACCAGGACACGGCGGCCGCCGTAGCCGAGGTGCTCGCGGCGGTGCGCCTTGCCCTTGCACGCGCCGGGCCGGAGGCCTTCCCCGGCGTCCTTGGGCTGGATGCCGTAGCGGAGCCAGTTCGCGCATGCAGGCGAGCACGGCTCGTACCGGAGAGCCTCCATGAGCCGGTCGGCGTGGTCGCGCTGGGCGTCGGTGTCGGCCTGGTGGCAGTCAGCGACGTGCTTGGTCAGGTACTTGGCGAGGTACCGGATGCACCGGCCGGAGTCCTTGGATCCAGCGAGGACGCCCTGGGCGTCGAACTTCGGCCCGAACCGGGCCACGTGCAGCGCATCATCAAGCGGGCCGATCGCATCTAGCGCGTCATCCCAGGCTGGCAGCATCTCGCCGGTATCCGCGTCGAGGTAATTGCCGCTGGCCTCGTGCCAGACCGGGAGCCGGTCGCCGTCGAACCGCACTTCTTCGGTGGAAGGCCACCAGACCTGGTGGTAGGTGGCGGCGATGACCTGCCGCAGCTCCGTACGCGACACGGTGCCACGCATGGCGATGTGGACGTGCGGGGCGAGCCGTTTCTGCGGCTCGATGCTGGCGAAGTACTGGAGGTCGTAGCCGAGGAACCGGCGCAGGTTCTGCACGAGCCGGTCGAACAGCGCCGCGAAGTGTAGCGCGTCCCGTGCGGCACGCCGGTAGTCGTAAGACTCCGGGTCGGCCGGGGTGCCGTCTGCGGTGACTTTGCCGTAGCTGTCGCAGGTCAGGGTCAGGAACATGGACGGCCGGAACGTCTTGCCGTCCGGAGCGGTATAGACCTTCCCGGTCGTGCGCGGGTCGATCTTGCGGCGCGGCAGGACCAGGCCGGCTGGGCGGGCGCTGCGGCTGCGGGGCATTCCAGTTGACCTCGGGATGCAAGGTAAACTAGCTTTGCACTGCAAAGTCAGCAGTCGGACGGTGAGGACACGCGCATGAGGGGACCGGCATGAAAGACGGCGCGGACGAGGAAACGGGGATGGACCTGCAACAAGCGTCGGCAATTATGCAAGAGACAGGGGACCGGGCGAGGCGTGCGCTGGTGGTCAGGCGGCCAGTCCTGCTGGCCGTCTGGGGAGCGGCTTGGATGGTTTCCGATGGCGTGATCTGGTTGTCGGTCCGCGGGCAGCGGCCCTATGACGGGCCGACGCCCGCGGCATTGCTGACGCTGACTATGGTGATCGCAGCAGCCGCGGTCTTCACGGTCATTTATGCCGGCCGGGCGGGCAGCGGCGTCGGTGGCTTGTCGGTGCTACAGCGGCGCATCCTCTTGTTGTCATACCTCGGGGGGTACGTTGCCCTCTTCCTGCTTGAGGCCGCGATCGACCATGCTGGCGCGAGCCGGGCCGTCCTTGGCGTATATGGTGCTGCCGCGCCTATTCTCCTGGTGGCCCTGATCATCGCCGCCAGCGGCGCCGTCTTCCTGGACTGGTCCCTGTTCGGCCTTGGTCTCTGGCTGCTGGCGGTGGCGGCAGGCAGCGGATTCGCGGGCCCGGTGACGGTCTGGGCGGTCAGCGCGCTGGCGGGAGGCGGAGCGCTGCTGGTGATGGCGGTGATCGGGCTGCGTTGGAACCGTTCATGAACATTGATGGGCTCGACCCGGTGATCCACGGGCCCGCGCGGCTGCGGATCATGGTGACGCTGGCGACGCTGCCCGAGGGCGACGATCTGTCCTTCAGCAGGCTGCAAGATCTGCTCAGCCTGACACCAGGCAACCTCATCACGCACCTGCGCAAACTAGAGGACGCCGGCTACGTGACCACAGTAAGAACCGGCGCGGGGGTCACCGCGCGGACTTCCGTATCACTCACCCGCGACGGCCGGGCCGCGCTAGCTCGCTATACCGCCGTACTGCGACAGCTGCTCGACGGAGCTGCCTCACAGCTGCCCGGCTCGCCGTGACCAGCCCTGCGCCGCGCCAGGCCGCCGCTTGATAAGAACTCTTAGAGCGCCCGGCAATTGGGATGTGCCGGGGCGTGTCGTAACAAGGCACAGGCACGGGTCCCGATGATCATTGGCTTACCACAGTCGATGATCTTCGAGGTGTCCCGTGCCTGTCGTGCCATCATGCCTGCTGGAGCCGACCTGGGCCGGGGTTCTCCGCTCTCCTCGGCGGTGAGCCCCCGGAATTTCACCCCGGTCACCCGCTGGGCTGCCATCGCCGGCGGGTGCCCGGCCGGGTGGTCTTCGAGCATGTCGTGGCCGCGTTAGTGCACGGCAGCGGGTACGAGCGGATCGCCACGCCGGGATGCTC
>Ga0116110_1000842_pt1 | contig 17196 bp, 14 predicted proteins | sample June2015DPH_8_50_FD_89719 | JGI IMG/M metagenome (GOLD analysis project Ga0116110, IMG submission 89719) | Peatland microbial communities from SPRUCE experiment site at the Marcell Experimental Forest, Minnesota, USA - June2015DPH_8_40 | ecosystem: Environmental > Terrestrial > Soil > Wetlands >...
CGCGCAAATCGTGGCCGGCAAGAACCCGGTGAACATTTTTGGCGAACCGCAGGAAGTGCGCGCGAAAATTGTTTCACTCGACACCTACTCCGGCCACGCGGACAAAGGCGAATTGAAGCAATACGTGGAAAGAATCTCCGGCGACATCAAAAAAATCGTCTGCATTCACGGCGAAGAATCGCAATGTCTCGCCCACGCCGAAACCTTGCGTCAAATGAAGCCAAAAGCCAAAGTCATCGTGCCGGAATACAAACAGGTGGTGGAGATTTAGGTTTCGGAAACATCGAACATTCAACATCCAACGTTGAACATCGAATGACCGGAGCAGTGCTGCCACAAGCGTCCCGGAGGGACAAGCGAGAATAGCCCGGCGTTTCAACGCCGGGCAAATTCGGAATTGCATAAGTTCCGAAGGAACGGCTGAATGGATTCCATATCCTACATCAGTTCCCATTTTCATTGTGTTTTCAGCACCAAGGAACGACGGCGGCTCATTACCCCGGAATTACGCGACCGGCTCTGGCCTTTTTTGGGCGGCATCGCCCGGCAGAACGAAATGAAGGCCATCGAAATCGGCGGGGTGGAAGACCACATCCACATCTTGCTTTCGCTCCCGTCCACGATGGCGATTTCCAAGGCGCTGCAATTGATTAAGGGCGGCTCGTCAAAATGGGTTCACGAAACGTTTCCCGAACAGCACGGATTTGCGTGGCAGGAGGAATTTGGCGCGTTCAGCGTAAGCGTATCGCAACTGGACAAAACCATCGAATACATCAAGGGACAGGAGGCGCATCACCGCAAGATGACGTTTCAGGAGGAATTTCTGGCGTTGTTGAAAAAACACCGCATCGAATACGACGAACGGTATTTGTGGAAATGAATTTCAGCCGTCCCTGCGGGACTCATGTTGTGCGGTATTTTCCCCGGCGTTGAAACGCCGGGCTATTTTCAGGCTGTCCCGTTGGGACAATTGCCCGTGTCCGCATTTTTGGTCAACCGATTATTTTTCGCTCGATTCCGCACGTTTTTGCTTTTGTAAAGCAAGAGAGATATTTGCAACAGCCAAAATAACGCCGAACAATCCAAGGGTTATAATGACGCTGCGAAAGGCAGATTCAATGTTTTCCAATGTGCGAATATAATTATCTTCAGCAATGGCGATTCGTTGCGCTTTTTCTAAATTTGAGACTGCCTCGATTCGTGCTTTAACTTCTTCTGCAGATTGTTTGGTTTCGGGCAGGTGTTTGCACCAAAATAAAACCACCATCACGCCCCAAACGAGTAGAGAAATGATGTTTGTTAAAACAAGAACATTGCGACAAGGTTTAGTCATAAAAAGTTTCAGATTTACTCCCGGAAATTCACAAACTGCACGGGCACGGGAAAATCCTGCGCCCGCACGGCGGCGATGACGGTTTGCAGTTCGTCCCGGCTCTTGCCGGTCACACGAATGGCGTCGCCCTGGATCTGCGTCGTCACCTTGAATTTGCCGTCGCGGATGAAGCCGGTGATTTGTTTGGCCACGGTCGTTTCAATGCCCTGTTTGATTTTGATGACCTGCCGCGCGTGGCCGAGCGGCGAAACGTCCGGCTCGGCCGTTTCCACGCTTTTGAGGCTGATGTTGCGCTTGGCGAGCCGGCCCATTACGATTTCCGCGAGCGCCTTGATTTTGAACTGGTCCCCGCCGGAGAGCTTGATTTCGTTTTTTTCGAGAACAATTTCCGCGTTGCTGCCCTTGAAGTCGAAGCGGTTGGCCAGTTCCTTGTTGGCCTGATTCACGGCGTTCTCAATTTCCATCGAGTTGACCTGGGAAACAATGTCGAATGAAGGCACGGCCACAGCGTAAAAGGGCGGCCGGGAAAGAAAAGCGAATTTGCCAATGATCAATGGCCGCGACATTTCCTCCTGGGAGCGCCGGCGTCCCGCCGGCTCGCTACGGACGACAGATTATCCACTCGCCGGCGGGACGCCAGCGCTCCCAGAACCCGCACCGGATTATCACGTTGTGAAATTTGCGGATTGAACCGCTCCGCGGTTTTTGCCAGTTTCCATTCAAACCGAACCGCTTTGGGCGAATTGTCAAATGAGCGAAATCAAATCCAACGCCGACATTGAACCGTGCCTTTCGGTCGTGATGCCGGTTTACAACGAAGCGGCGACGGTTGCCGAAGTCATCAAAATTGTGCTATTGCAGCGTCCGGTTCAACAACTGGTCGTTGTGGACGACGCTTCCACGGACGGCACTTGGGAAAAATTGAAGTCGGCCACGAACGGCGATGCGCGGGTGACCTTGGCGCGGCATGAGCAAAATCAGGGCAAAGGCGCGGCCTTGCGCACGGGGTTTGCCCAGGCAACCGCGCCTGTCGTGATGGTTCAAGATGCCGATTTGGAGTATGATCCGACGGAATATCACCGGTTGCTGGCTCCGATTTTGACGGACAAGGCGGATGTAGTGTTTGGATCGCGGTTTCTTGGCGCCGGCGCGCATCGTGTGTTGTATTACTGGCACTCGGTGGGAAACAACCTTTTGACCACTTTTTCCAACATGGTCACCAACCTCAACCTGACGGACATGGAAGCCTGCTACAAAGTTTTCCGGCGGGAAGTGATTCAACAGATCAAAATTGAAGAGAACCGTTTTGGTTTTGAGCCGGAAGTGGTGTCTAAAATGGCCCGGTTGAAGGTGCGCATCTACGAAGTGGCGATTTCCTATTACGGGCGCACTTACGCGGAAGGCAAAAAAATCGGCTGGCAAGACGGAGTGCACGCCTTTTGGTGCATTTTCAAATACAACTTTCTGCGGAACTGATGCGTAATCATGTCAACGGCGGTCCTCCTCTGGGTTTGGTTCTTTGCGTACCTGAACTGTGCCGGCCGGACACTGCAGGCGCTGTATCCATTGCACGCCGCCGCCGGCGCGGCCGGGCATCCAGCGCGCCGGCGTGTGCGGGGCGGAATTCTCCTCACCGAAAAACCCGGAGCGCGGCAGAGGCTGGATTTCAATTCGAGGCCGGCGTCGAGCATGAGCACGTTTGTCCCGAGGACACGTCTGCGGATTTGAAACGGCCGGGCATTGAATATGTTCTTGTGCGGGAAGAAGTGTTGAAGGAAGGGTTCAACTGTTCGCTGGATGACTGGCTCAAGCGAATGAAGGCCCGGGTCGTCCAAAAAATTCCACTCAACCGGCGCGCTTCAAAAGGTGCGCTGGATTGGTATTTGATCCAGTTGCGATAAGTTATAAAACCATGCTCGCCAGATGGCCGGGCGTTCAAGTAAGCTTGACTCATGACCGACTCCGTTGAACTCAGCATCGTCATGCCATGCCTGAACGAGGCGGAAACGCTGGCCCGGTGCATTGAAAGTGCGCGCCTGGGCATCCAACGTTCCGACGTGCGCGGGGAAATCATCGTCGCCGACAACGGCAGCACCGACGGTTCGCAGGCGATTGCCGAAAAGCTGGGCGCCCGGGTCGTGCCGGTGAAGGAGAAGGGCTACGGCAGCGCGTTGTGCGGCGGCATCCGGGCCGCGGCGGGTCCGTGGATTCTCATGGGCGACGCCGATGACAGCTACGACTTTTCCGAAGCCCCGCGATACGCGAAGAAATTTCAGGAAGGGTATGAGCTGGTTATGGGTTGCCGGCTGCCGGTCGGCGGCGGGACCATCCTGCCCGGTGCCATGCCCTGGAAAAACCGCTGGATTGGCAATCCGATATTGACCTTCATCGGCCGGCTTTTTTTCCGCTGTCCCGCGCACGATTTCCATTGCGGCTTGCGCGGGTTCACCCGGGCGGCGTTTGAAAAGATGGATTTGCAGACCACCGGCATGGAATTCGCCTCCGAAATGGTCATCAAGGCCACGCTTAATCAGATCAAAATCACCGAAGTTCCCGCCACGCTCCGCAAGGACGGACGCTCCCGTCCGCCGCATTTGAAGCCGTGGCGCGACGGCTGGCGGCATCTGCGGTTCATGTTGCTCTACTCGCCGCGCTGGCTGTTTCTCATGCCGGGCCTGCTGCTTTTGGTTTTGGGAATGGCCGTTTCGGTTGCGCTTTCGATCGCGAACTTTCACTTGGGCGCGGTGGAATTCAACGTCGGCACACTGGCCGTGGCGTGCATGATGGTCATCGTAGGCGTTCAACTCGTGGCGTTCGCCTTTTACACCAAGGTGTTTGCCATTGCGGAAGGACTGTTGCCGGACGACCCGAAGCTCACGCGCGTGTTCAAGATTTTCACGCTGGAAAAGGGAATTCTCGCCAGCCTCGCCGTGCTGCTGGCCGGGGGACTCCTGCTCCTGCGCGCCCTGTGGCTTTGGAAGGAGGCCCACTTCGGCCCGTTGCCATCCATAGAGGAAAATTTACGGCGGCTGATCCCGGCGGTCACGCTCATCGTCATCGGGGTTGAGGGCGTGTTTTCCAGCTTCTTCATGAGCGCACTGGGTTTGAAAACCGCTTCGCGCAAACCGCCAGCCGCGTCGCAGGCATGAACCGCTGGTTGCGCATTTTTTTCCTGTGCCTCGCCGCGGTGCTGGCGGTTTATGCGGTGCTGTTGGCGTGCGATTTGAGTGCTGCCGGTTACGCAGTGTTGCCCGCGAAGAGGGTCTGGGTGACGGTGGCTGGCGCGGTCTTTTTTGGCGTGGGGGCCTGGCGCTTTTCGCTGCAGGTGAAATTCCGGATTTTCCTGGTAATCCTGGGTCTGGCGCTGGCGGAAGGGATTTTGCAGGGGTTGGGCTGGCTCGGCTTGTTGCCGGGTGTGAACATCAGGTTCAATGCGCCCTACGCCCGCGCTTACTGGACTTCGGAGGGTCACGACAATGGGATTCGCAACCGCTTTGGCTGGCATTATCCCGAATTTGATTCCCAGGCCCCGCGACGGGTGGTGGTGGTGGGGGATTCATTTGTGGAAGCTTGTGAGGTGGGACGCTGTCAAAACGAGGCCGCCGTCTTGCAGCGGCTTCTGCGCGCGAAGTCTCCGGAGTGGGCGGTGTTCGCGCTGGGCATGCGCGGCACTTGCCCGGCCCAGTATCTGGAAATGCTGGATTACGCCGCCCGGCACCTTGCGCCGCAGGAGGCCATTGTGCTTATTTGCCTTGGCAACGACATCACCGAGAGTTCGCCATCGCTCAACTATGCTCCACCGTCCAGTTTTATTTATTACGATCTGGACTCCGGCCATCATCTGGTTTTAAACCCGGCAAGCGTTGGCGCCCGCGACGTATTGTGGCGGTTGCTTGAAATGCCCCGCCGTTCGGTGCTGGTCAATCTACCGATGACCATCAACAGCCACTGCATGATTCTGCAATCCCTGTTTTCCATCCGGGACGGCCTCGGACTCGCGTCCTTGAAACGCAAGTTGATCGCCCGCGATCCGGAAGTCGCCGGCCGATGGGGAGAAGTCGGGTTGAGCCGGAAACCGTTCGCCACGGCGCCGGATCCGGAGGCGCGCCAGGCCCTGGAGGTGATGCTTGCCGAACTGGCGCTCATGCAACAGCGGTGTGAAACGAATCATATCCGGTTGCACCTCGTCACCATCCCTTTTTTTCCGCCGGAATTTTATACCACCCAGCACGGAGTGAATTGGACGCTTCAGCTTGGCGCCTACGACTTTCTGCGGCCCGATCATGAAATAGCCGCCTTCGCGCGCGATCACCACATTCCCTTCCTTTCCTTTGCGGACTGGCTGGCCGCAAGAAAGACGGATGTGAACGATATTTCCAGCCTTTACTTCTGCAATGGCAGCGGCCACTTTACCGAACGCGGGCACCGCTTGTGTGCAGAAGCCATGAACGGCGCCTTCTACACAAAACCACAACCCTGACTGGCTGGCATGTCTAGAATTCTCGGGCTTTCCGCTTTTTACCACGACAGCGCAGCGACGCTGATGGTGGACGGCCGCGTTGTGGCGGCGGCGCAGGAGGAGCGCTTCACCCGCAAGAAACACGATCCTAATTTCCCGAAACACGCCGTGGATTATTGCCTCCGCGAAGGAGGCCTGCAGCCTGAGGATTTGGACTACGTCGTCTTTTACGACAAACCGCTGTTGAAATTCGATCGGCTGCTGGAAACCTACCTTGCGTTCGCGCCGGCGGGCTTGCGCTCGTTTTTGATGGCGATGCCGCTCTGGCTGAAGACAAAACTGCATCTGCCCCGGGAAGTCCGCAAGGCGCTCGACGGCCGTTACCGGAAAAACATCGTCTTCACCGGCCACCACGAATCCCACGCGGCCAGCGCGTTTTTTCCATCGCCGTTTGACGAGGCGGCCATCCTCACCATGGATGGCGTCGGCGAATGGGACACCGCCAGTATCGGTCACGGGAAGGGAAACAAAATCGAACTGCTCAAGACGCTGCGCTTTCCGCACTCGCTCGGTTTGCTTTACAGCGCGTTCACCTATTTCACCGGCTTCAGGGTCAATTCCGGCGAATACAAGCTCATGGGCCTCGCTCCCTACGGCGAGCCGAAATACGTTGACCTGATTCTCGACCAGCTCGTGGACCTCAAGCCCGACGGTTCGCTGGCGATGAACATGAAGTATTTCAATTATTGCCAGGGGCTGACGATGACCAACGGCGAATTCGACCGGCTCTTCGGCGGCCCGCCGCGCAGTTCCGAGTCCATGATCACGCAGCGCGAAATGGACCTGGCCGCCTCCATCCAGAAGGTCACCGAGGAGGCCGTGCTCCGCATGGCGCGGCATGCACGTGAACTGACCGGCGCGAAACATCTCTGCCTCGCCGGTGGCGTCGCGCTCAACTGCGTCGCCAACGGGTTGCTGCTGCGGGAGAAGATTTTCGATGACATCTGGATACCGCCGCCGGCGGGCGACGCGGGCGGCGCGCTGGGCGGCGCGCTTTTTGTGCATTATCAATTGCTGGAGAACCAGCGGAGGCCCGGCGGTTCGGACCGGCTGATCCGCGGCTCGCTGCTCGGGCCGGAATTCTCCAATGACGAAATCGACCGGTTCCTGAAGTCCCAAAACGTTCCGCACCATTTCCACCCGGATGAAAAGGAGCTGCTTGCCCGGACCGTCGAGGCGATGGCCGGTGAAAAGGTCGTCGGCTGGTTCCAGGGGCGGATGGAATTCGGCCCGCGCGCGCTCGGTTCGCGCAGCATCATCGGCGACGCGCGCAGTGAGAAGATGCAATCGCAGATGAACCTGCGGATCAAATTCCGCGAATCGTTCCGGCCCTTCGCGCCGAGCGTGCTGGCCGAGGACGTTTCCACCTATTTCGAGCTTGATCGCGAGTCGCCCTACATGCTGCTTGTCGCGCCGGTGCGGAGGGAATTGCGCTGCGAATTGAGCGAGGAACAAAAGCGCGCGATGAAGGATCCGGACCTGCGCCGGCGCGTGAACGTGAAACGCTCCACGATTCCGGCCATCACGCACGTGGACATGTCTGCGCGCATCCAGACCGTGGACGAGGAACGGCACGGGCGGTACTACCGGCTGATCCGCGAGTTCAAGCGGCAGACCGGCTGCGGCGTCATCATCAACATCAGCTTCAACATCCGCGGCGAGCCGATTGTCTGCACGCCGCAGGACGCCTACCGCTGTTTCCTGGCGTCGGACATGGACGTCCTCGTGCTGGAAAACCACATCCTTTACAAAACCGAACAGCCGGAGGTGTCGAAGGCCGAACGCGCGAAATACCTCGGCAGCTTTTCACTCGATTGATGCGCCATGATGAATCCCTTCAAGGACGTTAACTGGAACCCCGGCCTCGCGAAGAAACGCAAGTTTGCCCTCAGCCTTATTATCGGCTTTCCGGCCCTGGCTGTTGTTTTTTCGCTCATTACCTGGCTGGCAAAACATTCGTGGAAACCGTTCTTCCTCTGGCTGGGCCTCATCGGTTTCGCCGCCGGCGTCGTGCTCCGACTGCTGCCGCAAATCGCCCGGCCATTTTACATCGCCTGGTATTTCATCGCGTGCTGCATGGGCATCGTGGTCGGCAACGTCGTGTTCGGCCTGTTTTTCTATCTCATCTTCACGCCGTTCGGCCTGCTGCGGCGCGCCGCCAGCCGCGAGGCGTTCACCAAGGGGTTCGACAAAAGCAAGCCGAGCTACTGGCAGCCGGCGGAAAAGGCGGTTGACTTGAAGCGCTATTACCGGCAGTTTTAATGGAGAACGAAAGCCATGAGCCAGGAGAAGCAAAGCGAATTTGAGAGCGCCGGGCAGGCAAAGAACGCCGGCGTCATCGCCGAATTTTTGGCGATGCTGAAGCAGAACCGGAAGTATTGGCTCATCCCGATCGTCCTGATTCTGTTGCTGGTGGGCGCGCTCATCATCCTCGGCTCGACCGCCGCCGCACCGTTCATCTACACGCTGTTTTGATTCCATCAGCGGCGTTTGTCGGTCGTCTGTGAGCAGGCCATTTTCTCCAGCTTCTTTGGGCGCGTTGGGAAGGTGGCCAGGTCACGCGGGCCGGGGCGGACGCCGGGCGGCTAAAGATGCAGGGTTTCGACCTGAAACGGGCGGCAGATCAATCCGGCCTCCGCATTTGGCCCGAAATCCGGGCGGGGATTTTGATGCATCAAACTCACCAGGCTGTCGCTGCGGAAATTCAATCGCAACCCGCACGTTTCAGCCGATTTTAATCCGGCCCAGACCAGCCGCCAGGGCAGCGGAATGAATTTTACCTTTTTGTCCAGTCCGCGCGCGATTTCCAGCAGCAGTTGTTTGAACGGCCACGGCTGCCCGTGCGCGGCGGTCAAAACGCGCGGCGCAACCTGGATTTTCCCGGCGGCGAATTTTTCGATGAACGCCGACAGGTCCTCGTTGTGAACCAGGAATTGGATCTGCGAGCCGTCGCCAATCATCGGAATTACAGACGAATTGCGGACCTGGGCGGCCAGCTTGCCGAACATTCCGCCCGGGCCGCTGCCGTAAACCAGACCGGGCCGGATCGCCAGCGCGCCGTTGTCCAGCGCGATTTTTTCGATCTCCAGTTTCGCCCGGCCGTAAAGCGACCGGCAGCCTTCATAGGCGCTGATGGAGGAAAGGCAGACAATTTTTCCGATGCCCGCCGCGCGCGCGGCCTGAAGGACTTTTCGCGTGCCTTCCACATTCACCGCGCGGATTTCATCCCATCGCAGCGGTTTGAAATCATAGGCGCAATGAACGAGCGCGGCCGCTCCGGCCAGCGCTGGCGGGGAAATTTCCGCGCCCAGTTGAAACGCCACCGCCCGCGCGCCGGGCTTCGGCCGGCGGGTCAGTTCTAAAATTTCCCAGCCGCGCGACGCGAAGAAATTTTTGAGGCAGCCGCCGACGTAACCACCGGCGCCGGTGATCGCGCAAACCGGTCTCGAAGTTTTTTCGTTTATCGGGTTGCTCATGTCATTACCCAACCAAGGCAGGGCGGCGCTGCTGCGCCGCCGGGTGGCCGCGCGGCCGCGCGGCCCTGCCAATCCACATACAATTTGCCGTGAATCAATTCAATCCAGTTTGGCGGCCTCCCAGCCGATGCGGTGGGCGTTGGCCATCACGGAAAAAGTAATGGTCGTCGCGGGCACGCTGGGCAGCACCGTCGCGTCCACCGCGTGAACGCGCGACCAGCCGTGGGGCCGGCCGAGGCGGTCGCTTTCAAACGCGCCCGGTTTTTCGCGCATGGGAAACGAGCCGCCGTTGTGGAACCCGCGGCCCGGCTCGGCCATCTGCAGCATCGGCGGCAGAACCATTCCGCCGAGCTGCCGCGAGTTTCGCAGCATTTCACCCAGCACCCGTTTGACCGTGCGGCGTGTCGCCGGGTTCGGTTGCGCGGCCACCTGCAGGCAGTCCGGGCCGCCGGCGCCGCCGCGTTTGAGGGTCAGGGAAATGGTCTGCGATTCGTCGGAATGCAGATAGCCCTGGACGATGACCATGCGCTCCTCCAGTTGCCGCGCCAGAATTTCCAGCGGCCGCGCGAGCGGTCCAAACGTTTTCCGCACGGCCTGCCCGATCAAATCGCTGTAGGTGTAAACCTGCAGATGCACGGTGCGGCGGCTGATTTCCGGCCGGCAAATTTCAATGAACAACTGGCTCAACGTGCAAAGCGGCTCGGTCTGCACGCCGCGTGTCCGCCGCCCCAGCACCAGCGGAAAAAGAAAATACTGGCTGTCGCACAGACGCAATGGCCGGTCGTAGGCGGACTGGGAGCGCAGCAGGATTTGCGCGGTGGGAATCACGCCGGCGGCCAGATAAACGCGGTTGGCGTCAAACGCAAGCGGCGCGCGCGTCCGGCGGTGATGACCTTCGACGATGACTTTGCCGGCCTGTTCGCGCAGCGACGTGACAATGACATCGCGTTGATACGTGAATTGTTTCTCCCGGCGCAATCCGTTCACCGTGTCGGCGCTGTTGTAAATGCAGCCGTAGGGGCAGCCATACATGCACAGGCCGCAATAGACGCAGCCGATGCCCTCCGGCAAGTCGGCGGCGCGCACCGCCAGCCGCGCGCGGCCAAACCGCCAGCCGCGGTCCCGGAGTTTGGCGCGATGGCGGTTGAGGTTGCTGGAAAGCAAACCGGCCTGCCCGCTGGGTTGCAGGGTGTGCGGATGGTCGCAATGCAGCGGAAACAGCTCCTCCAAATCGTCGCGCTGCGCGGCCAGGCCGGTGAATTCGGTCACGGCGCGGTAATGTTGTTCCAGGTCCGCGTTTTTGACGGGCCAGTCGTCCAGGTCCGCGTCCCGGTACGGCAGCATGGCCGCGCCCCAGACGGTGCTGAAGCCGCCCAGCGCCAGCGAGGGGCGAAGGCCCACGCCCTGTCCCTGCCAGGGAAGGTGCTGTTCCGTTTCGCGGTAGGGATAGTCCGAGCCGAAAATCAATTTGAGCGGAATGCCCTTGGCGCCGGCGGCCATGCCTTCCTTCAATTTGGCGACCTGCCCGGGCCGCCATTCCGATGGCCTGGCGGAGGCGAGTTCGCGGACGACTTGGGCGCGCTCCGGCTCCAATTCAAGTCCGGCGTCCAGCATCAACACGTTCGCGCCGCGGGCGAGCAGCGCCCGGGCGCAGGCAACGCCTGCGGGACCGGAACCGATGACACAGTGCATAATTTTTCTTTGCCCAACAGGCAGTGGCGCAATGGAAACAGACTGACGCAGGACTGCAAGCGTATTTGAGCCGGGGCCCCGATGGGGCGGCGTATTAAAATAATTCCCGAGGGTGAACATTCTTTGACCCGGCCGGCCGCCTTTTCGAAAACCGGCGCGCGCGGGAAGAAAACATTTGACGCGCAGGGCAAATCCGCCTACGGTCGCCGCCGCGTAAAAATGTCATTTCTTCCGCTCGTCAGGCTCTGGCTTTGGGTTTCCGCGCTCGCAACTGCCGCGGGCTGGACTCTGTCCGTGCTGGGGCAGTTGAATCGCCCCGGCTATGCGATTCTTTTCGCCGCCTTCGCCGCCTTCGTTTTCTTTTTCCGAAAAGAATTAGGAACCGTTTCCGGCAACAAAACTTTGCGCTTGAAAAAAATCCGGCGCCGCTTCCGCCGGCCGTTGCCACTCGGCTTTGCCGTGCTGGCGGTTCTGATTTTTCTCGGCGGAGCCATGTATGCGCCGACCAATTACACCGGGTTGAATTATCGGTTGCCGCGTGTGTTGCAATGGCTCGCGCACGGGCAATGGTGGTGGATTCACACGCCGAATGTCCGGATGAACGACCGTGCCTGCGGCATCGAATGGCTGACCGCGCCGCTGCTGCTGTTCACCAAATCCGACCGCGCCCTGTTTCTCATCAACTTCATTCCGTTCCTGCTTTTGCCCGGATTGATTTTCAGCGTCTTCACGCGGCTGGGCGTCCGAGCGCGAGTCGCGTGGCAATGGATGTGGCTGCTGCCCACCGGCTACACTTTCCTTCTTCAGGCCGGCAGCATCGCCAACGACACGTTTCCCGCCGTCTATGCGCTGGCCGCGCTGGACTTCGGTGCCCGCGCGTGGGTTTCGCGGCGCCCGGCGGACTTGTGGCACTCGATTTTGGCCGCCGCGCTCCTGATCGGGGCCAAGCCCAGCAACCTGCCCTTGCTCCTGCCTTGGGCGATTTTGATCTTCGCGCTCCTCCCGCTGCTTCGCCGCAAACCGGCGGCCACGGCGCTCGTAATCCTTTTGGCGGCGTTGGTTTCATTTCTGCCGACGGCAATTTTGAACACGCATTACTGCGGTGACTGGTCGGGGGCAAAACTGGAAGGACCCGTCATGGTCATGAAAAGTCCGCTGGCCGGCCTCTGCGGCAACAGCTTCCAGATACTGATGGCCAATGTTGTGCCGCCGATCTTCCCGCTGGCCGGCTGGTGGAACACGCATGCCCCGTCGCTCATGCCCGATTTTCTGGTCGCGATGGCGGACAAATATTTCGACAAACAATTTTTCACCGTCGGAGAACTGCCGACCGAGGATTGGGCCGGCGTCGGTTTTGGCATCTGTGTGCTGCTGATGGTTTCTATTCTCGGGTCCTTTTGGATTCGGGGGGCCAAACCGTGCGCGCCGACTGCCGGGGCGATTCCATCCGCGCTGTGCCGTTGCGTGCTGATTTCCGCCTGGGTGTCGCTGGCGGCCTACTGCGCGAAAACGGGAATGACCTCGGCCGCACGCCTCATCGCGCCTTACTATCCGTTGTTGCTGCCGGGGTTGCTCATCCATCCGGCGCAATCGGAAATCATCCGCCGTTGCTGGTGGCGCACGATGGCCGGCGCGGTTTTAATTCTGGCTTTTGTCGTTTTGATCCTGTCGCCGGATCGCCCGTTGTGGCCGGCCCAAACCATTTTGACCAAAGCGGTGGCACAACATCCGAATCAGCATTTGCTGGCCCGCGCGCTGAAGGTTTACACCGTTTATGCCGGACGTTCCGACTCGCTTGCCGGCGTTCGCGCGCTCCTTCCGCCGGACATCAAAGCCGTCGGTTTCATCGGCACGGGAGACGATGTTGACATCTCACTCTGGCGACCCTATGGCGGACGGCGTGTGGAAATTTTTCTCCTGACCGATCCGCCGGAGCAAATCCGCCAACGCGTTCAATATGTCGTTGTCGGCGGACTTAATTTGAAGCAGAATAACACGACGCTCGAAGCGTGGCTCCGAACATCCGGCGCGGAGCTCGTCGCCACCACCAATGCCACGTTGAAAGTCGCCGATGGATTGCAACCCTGGCATGTCGTGAAGTTCAAACCATGAGCGTCCGGCGGGAAAGGTGCCGGGCTTGGTTGCCTGAGTGTCGAGAATGGCCTTGATGGACGGCCACGGGGAAAGATACACTCTTCCCATGCAGGTGATGATCTTGTGCGGCGGACTCGGAACGCGATTGCGGGAAGAAACGGAGTATCGTCCCAAGCCCATGGTCGAAATCGGGGGGCGCCCGATTCTCTGGCACATCATGAAAATCTACGCCGCACAGGGGTTCAACGAGTTTGTGCTGTGTCTGGGCTACAAGGGCGCGATGATCAAGGATTACTTTCTCAACTACGAAACCTTGAACAACGATTTCACCCTCACGCTGGGTTCCACCAAGCAGGTCGAGTTTCACAACGCCCACACCGAGGACGGATGGAGGATTACTTTCGTGGAGACCGGCGCCGCCGCCATGACCGGCGCCCGGGTTTCGCGTGCGCTCCCTTACGTCAAATCCGAAAATTTCGCGCTGACCTACGGCGATGGCGTGGCGGACATTGATGTGAAGGCGGAACTGGCGTTCCACAAAAAGCATGGTTGTCAGGCCACCGTGGCGGCCGTCAACGCGCCCTCGCGGTTCGGTGAGATGGTGATCGATGAGCTGGAGCAGGTCAGCGACTTCCGGGAAAAGCCGGACACGGCGGCGGGCCGCATCAACGGCGGATTTTTCATTTTGAAGCGCGCCGGATTGGAGCGGTATCTGCAGCCGGCGGAGGAGAGGTTGGTTTGGGAACGGCAGCCGCTGGAAAAGCTGGCGAAGAAAAGGCAACTCAAGGCGTTCGACCACTCCGGCTTCTGGCAGCCGATGGACACCTTCCGCGAGTTCGAATTGTTGAACAAACTTTGGGCCGAAGGCAAGGCGCCGTGGAAAAAATGGTGAATATGTTCGCCGGAGTCTTTCGCAAAAAAACCGTGTGGCTTTCGGGGCATACGGGTTTCAAGGGAGCCTGGCTGGCGCAGTGGTTGTTGGAACTCGGCGCAGATGTCCACGGCTTCGCCTTGGAGCCGCCCACCGAACCCGCGTTGTTCAACCAACTGGGACTGGCCAGACACCTGCGCCATCAAATCGCCGACATCCGCGATCCTGCCGCCGTGCGGGAATCCGTTAAAAAGTCCCAACCCGACTTCGTTTTTCATCTCGCGGCACAACCGCTGGTCCGGTTGTCCTACGAGCAACCGCTGGAAACCTACGCCACGAATGTCATGGGAACCGCCCATGTGCTCGAAGCGCTGCGTGATTTGAAGAATCCTTGTGCGGCGGTTTTGATTACGACCGACAAATGCTACGAAAACCGCGAATGGCTTTACGGCTACCGCGAAGAAGACCCGCTCGGCGGATATGATCCTTACAGCTCCAGCAAAGCGGCCGCCGAAATCGCCATTGCCGCCTGGCGCCGTTCGTTTTTCAAAAAGCATCCGGTGAAAATCGCCAGCGCGCGCGCCGGCAACGTCATTGGCGGCGGCGACTGGTCCCCAGACAGGATTGTTCCCGATTGCATACGCGCCCTGGAAAAGAACCAGCCCATTCCCGTCCGCAATCCGAATGCCACCCGCCCCTGGCAGCACGTGCTGGAACCGTTGAGCGGTTACCTCTGGCTGGCGGCGTCGCTCGCGGGCCAGAATTCCGCACTCCGCACTCCGCACTCCGCATTGGAATCCGCCTTCAATTTCGGTCCGGCGCACGAAGCCAACCGCACCGTTGGCGAGTTGGTAACCGAGGTGTTGAAATATTGGCCGGGACGCTGGGAGGACAAAAGTGATCCTAAGGCTGTGCATGAAGCCGGCCTGCTCCAACTGTCCACCGATAAAGCCCATGCACTGCTTGGCTGGCAGCCCATCTGGTCATTTTCCGCGACGGTTGAACGGACGGTGGCTTGGTATCGCGAAACTGCGGTCGATCCACACTCAGCGCGGGCGCTGGCCACGCGCCAGATCGAACAATACCAGGCCGATGCTTCGCGAGCGGGTTTGTCGTGGACAGTCAAATAATTTAAGTTTGTTGTTTTCCATGAGTGACCCAAAAACCTTGCGGCGACAAATTCTCGACTTGGTGCGGGAGTATCAAACGGCGGCGCCAAAGAAACCATTCCGTCCGGGCGAAGATCTGGTGCGTTATGCAGGCCGTTACTTCGACGAAAAGGAATTGGTGAGCCTCGTGGATTCGTCCCTCGATTTCTGGCTGACGGCCGGACGCTACGCGGACGAATTTGAAGCCGGATTGGCCGGGTTCCTGGGCCTCGGGAACGTTATTCTGGTGAACTCCGGCTCTTCGGCCAACCTGGTCGCCTTTTCCACGCTCACTTCCGCGAAGCTCAAGGACCGGCGCGTCAAGCCCGGCGACGAGGTCATCACCGTGGCGGCGGGATTTCCCACAACGGTGAATCCGATCATCCAGAACCGTGCGGTGCCGGTTTTTGTGGACGTGGAACTGGGCAGTTACGTGCCCACACTGGAGAAAATCGAGGCCGCGCTCAGCCCCAAAACCAGGGCGGTGATGATCGCCCACACCATGGGCGTACCCTATGCCGTGCGGGAAGTGCGCGAGTTCTGCGACCGGCACAAGTTGTGGCTGATTGAAGACAACTGCGACGCTTTAGGCAGCCGTTACGAAGGCCGGTTCACGGCCACGTTTGGCGATCTGGCCACGTTCAGCTTTTATCCCGCTCATCATATCACCATGGGCGAAGGTGGGGCGGTCGCAGCGGCAAACGAAGACCTCGCGCGCATTGCCCGCAGTTTCCGCGACTGGGGCCGCGACTGTTACTGCGCCGGTGGCGAGAACAACACCTGCGGCAAACGCTTCGCGCAGCAGTTCGGCACGCTCCCCTTCGGCTACGACCATAAATACGTTTACTCGCACATCGGCTACAACCTCAAGGTAACTGACATGCAGGCTGCTATTGGCGTGGCCCAGTTAAAAAAAATCAAAGACTTCGTCGCCGCCCGCAAAAACAATCATGCCGCGCTCGCCGCCGGGTTGAAGAAACACGAGCGGCACCTTATCCTGCACACCGCGCCGCCAAGGTCCGATCCGTCGTGGTTTGGTTTCGTCATCACGATCCGGCCTGAAGCGCCGTTCACGCGGGCCGAACTGGTCAACGCGTTGGAGACCGCGCGCATTGAGACGCGAAATCTTTTCTGCGGGAACCTGCTGCGGCATCCGGCCTACACGGAGATTGAACACCGCGTGGTGGGGCGGCTGTCAAATAGCGACGTGATTACAACCAACACTTTCTTCATCGGCGTGTATCCCGGATTAACCGGCGAGATGATCCGGCATGTTCTGTCCACATTCGATGGATTCATTGCGGAAAAGACCGCCCGATGAGCATGCCCCGCAAAATCCGCTGTGTGGTCGAAGCGATCACCGACCACGGCGGGCGGGTCTATACGGTGGACCTGGCGCCAGCGAGCGCTGCGCCATCGTTCCGGCCGGGACAGTTTTTGCATCTGACCGTGGACGACTACGACCCGTCGGGTTTCTGGCCCGAATCGCGCGTTTTTTCCATTGCCAGTTCGCCGCGTGACCGCAACCGGATTCGCATCTGCTATTCGGTCAAAGGCCGTTACACGACGAAGATGGAGCAGACGCTGAAAGTCGGTGGCGGGGTTTGGATCAAACTCCCCTACGGCGATTTCGTGATTGATGATGCCGGCGAAGCGGTCCTGATTGCCGGGGGGACCGGCATCAGCGCCTTTACGGCTTTCCTGGAGGCGCTCACTCCGCTATGTTCACAGGCCGTAACGCTCGTTTATGGTGCGAGAACTCCGGCGCTGCTTCTGTTTCAGGGAATGATCCGTGAGCAACTGGCCGCTGTGTCAAAACTCAAGGCGGTGTTTTTCACGGAGACACCGGACGAAGCTTTTGCACAGCGGATGGCCGTTCTGCCCCGGGCACCCCGTTGCCTGACCGGTCGCATCTCTCTGGACGCACTTCTCCGTCCTCCGTCTTCCGACCTCCACCTTCTATCCTCTGTCTTTTACCTTTCCGGGCCGCCGGTCATGTTGAACACGCTGATGGCGGATTTGAAATTGCGCGGGGTTCCGCCGGAACAAATCCGGACCGATGC
>Ga0116110_1000848_pt1 | contig 17119 bp, 16 predicted proteins | sample June2015DPH_8_50_FD_89719 | JGI IMG/M metagenome (GOLD analysis project Ga0116110, IMG submission 89719) | Peatland microbial communities from SPRUCE experiment site at the Marcell Experimental Forest, Minnesota, USA - June2015DPH_8_40 | ecosystem: Environmental > Terrestrial > Soil > Wetlands >...
GAGGCCATCGTGAGGTAAGTCATGAACTCCCCGAAACCGGCAAAAACCCTGGCCGACTACATGGTCATTGGCATCAGCCCGGTGCTGATCATGCTGCTGGTGGGAAGTCTGAGCTTTTTCCTGATCCAGGTCTTTTATCGGGGTGAAGCGGTTGGAAGTGTTCGCTGGGTCGTGTTCTGGTTCGTAATGGCCGTCGTCCTGGTGTCCCGGATCGGCATCGAGGAGGGCGCCGGCCATGCCGCGGTTTACGGATTGGCCCTGGCGGGGGCGACCTGGCTCTACCTGATGCAGATTCACCCGGCCTATTTGGTGGGAATCATCCTGCTGGGCACCGTCTGGTGGTGCGCCCACAAACTGACGTGGGACTGCACCTTGATTGATGATGACGTGGACGCTTCCGGCAGCGGGCTGCTGCAAACCGCCAGGGAAGGAAGGAAGTTCAAGCCGGAAGAAACTCCCTCCGGACCGGTCGGAAAAAAAGCGGCGGCCATCTCCGGTTTTAAGAACGACCGCAAACGCCGGGGCACCATCCCCCATCCTCCGGGCCTTTGGGTGGTTTATTTTTCACTCGTGGCGTTGCCGTTGTTCGGAATCGGACAAATGCTCCTGCCCGGCGGTGACACGGACTCGCGGCGGGCCGGCTTCGCCTTTCTCTTCGTTTACATGGCTGCCGCCGTGGGGTTGCTGCTGACGACGAGCTTTTTGGGATTGCGCCGCTACCTGCGTCAACGCCACCTGAAAATGCCCGGCATCATCGCCTTTGGCTGGCTCAAGTTCGGCGCCGGGGTGGCCTGCCTGGTGCTGGCCACCGCACTGCTGCTGCCGCGACCGGGTGTCAACGACACGTGGCAAACCCTGCGTTACCAGGTTGATTACCAGTTGCACCGCGCCAGTGAATACGCCGCGCGCATCAATCCGCATGGCGCAGGTCGGGGACGTCCGGACGACAAAACGGAGAAATCCGGCGAATCAAAGGACCACACCTCCGCAGCTCAATCTCCCGAAGGCAAACCGCAAACTGCCAGCGACCGCCAGCAAAACCAAACTCCTGCCGGCCAAAAGGTGGAGACACAAGACCAGACTTCTCCGCAGGAGCCCGCCCGCCCAAGCTTTACGGAACGTGCCGGCGGGTTTTACCGCTGGTTCAGAGCTTTGTTCCTTTTGGCGGGTGCCATTCTAACCGGCTGGTGGTTGGTCCGCCAGCGCGACCTGATTCTTCAAATGGCGCGGTCGTTCCTCGCGGCGTTGGCGCAATTCTTCAGGGACCTCTTCCAGTTCGGTTCGCGGGTGAAGCGAACCACGGTAAAACAGGAGGAGCGAACGCCAAGACAACGTCCCTTCGCCGCGTACCTGAGTCCTTTCCTTACCGGCAAGGATAAATCGTGGACTGCCGAACAGTTGATTCTTTACAGCTACGAAGCGCTCCAGGCTTGGGCGGTGGAACAGGGAATCCAATCCCAACCCCAGCAGACCGCCCGGGAATTCTGCCTCCTTCTGGGCGAGACCTTCCCGGACGCCGCCGCCGAGTTGAACCGGTTGTCGTTCCTTTACGGTCACGCCGCCTACGGCAATGCCGTGCCGGCCGGCTGCGACCTGGAGCCGGTCAAAAAACTTTGGCGCTACCTTTCCGCATCGGAATACGCAAGTGCCCCGGGATAAAACAACAACCAACTCAGGCCGTTCCTTGAGAAAAAATCACTTTGCTCTTCTTTGGAGCGGGTGAAGGGAATCGAACCCTCATGTTTATTCCAACAGATAATTTTTCAATAATATGAAGAATTTAACCCGAAATCATTGGCAAAATCCACCATTTGACACCACTCATTTCAATTTTAGAATATTCATTCTAAAGACATGTAATTTGCCACCACTGCCCATATTCACTTTTGTGACGCTCACTTTTCTGAAGCCCTTCAACACGCCGGTCGGGCAGAAAATAATCTGGGCTGGCACATGTAAATGACGGTTGCCTTGGCTAAAGATGGTTTTATCGCATTTGAACAAAACACCTCCAGCTCTTGATTTGGCAGCTTATAGCATCGGGACATTTACAATGAACTGCCCTTGTTCATTCGTATAGCTGGGGAGCGTCGGCAAATCACGTTTCGCCGGCCCCACGGTCACATGTCCAGCCGGGTCGAAAGTCGAACCGTGACATTTGCAGTAAAAAGAACGATCCGGTTCAGCGGCAAGCTTGCATTTTCGGTGTGTGCAAATGGCGGACAGGGCAAACAATTGGTCGCCGCGCCGAATCACAAAAACCCCCAAATCCCGAAAGTTACTGTAAACCCCGTCGGTAGCATAGTTGCTGGCTGCCCCGGCGTTGATTATTCGTTGCACACGGGCAGCGGGAGTGCCGCCATCGTTCACCGCCTGACAACCGGCAGCCAAGCCCGCAGTCAGTAACAAAAACTGTCTGCGGCTGATCATCATTCCTGCGCAAATTGTATTAACCACGGTTTCAATACTCAAATACCAAGCTGGTGACAATGCCGCCGTGAACATCGGTGCGTGCGTTGTTGTTCAATGGAAAGACAAATCCCATCCCAAGCCGTGGCTGCACCCGCCCGATGGTTTTGAGGTTCAGGCGAAAACAGGCGTTACCGAGCAGACTGTTTTGGCCAGATTGCTCCTTGTTCAAGGGAGTTTCGCCCACCAGTTCAAACATCGGAATGAATCGCTGCACGCCGGGCAACGGCAATTCATCGTGTTCTATAAAATAGCCCAACGTGAAACCGTATTCAAAAGTCTGCAAACCGCCGCCCGCGCCGCCGCCCGTCAAGGTCGAGTAGCCGAAGATGGATTGCATGGTGAAATGGTCGCCGATTTTGGTGTCGTTGAAAATTTTCGGGACGAATTCGGGATTGACGCTGATGGCGGAACTGGCCGGAATGCCAACTTCAATCGCGCCGCCAAAGGTCGTGTCAAAATATCCAGTGCGGGATACATATTGGTAAAACGGATAACGCGCACCCAAATCAATGTTGCCTATTCCTTGGGCCGTGCCGTCCGATGACACATCGCGTTCGTAGGGAACTTCGATTTCCAAAGTCAAATTACCGAAACCTTTTTCGACTTCCGCAGTAACGGTGTCATTGTGCTGGCTTCCGGCGGTGGTGTGCAGCCAATCAAGCCGGGCTTCGTTAATTTCCAGCCCGGAATCATCCACCAGAAACGGCTCTGGAAAGTCACCCTCGCTATACCAACTGCGATGGTCCAGCCCATTGAACAGGCCATATCGCGTGTCTGGCATGACTGAAATATTGCTTGTGTTCAGGCCCAGAGCAGTTTGGTCATCCGCCAGTGCCGTGGTTTGAATCAAAGCGGCGGCAGACATCACCCCAAAAACGCGCGTTAATGTTTTTGTTTTCAAATTCATGGCGGCAAAATTACCTGAATCCAGAAATTCCGCCTTCGGTCGGTTGCTATTTACTAGCGGCGGCTTGCGCTGGACATTTTTTGCCCTGGCCACGACAATTATTTACCAGTCGGAGTAAAAATGCCAGAATATCGCAGTGATTAAATCTGCCATCCGGCAAATTGAAACCAGCAACGACGCTGAGATCACCGTTGCGCCTGCGTTCACGGAACGTCCGGTGTGGCGCGGGGTTGGCGACGGCTGGCGGCATTTGCATGGCAGTGTGCGCGGCACGGGCGTGAGCTTCGAGTGGCATGACTTCAAGACCAACGGCGAATTCAATTGGGGCAATAGTTTCCACCCCGGAAGCATCGAGGTCTGTCTGAATGTTGAAGGGAATGGCCGGGTTACTTTTAACAACCGCGAAGCCGTATTCACGCCCTTTACCGCCGGATTTTACCGGCGCGGTGGACAGACCTTGCGCGCAACCCGGCAGGCGCAACAGCGGCATCAATTCCTGACCATCGAGATGTCATTTGCTTTTTTGCGTCGGCACTTGGGCGATTCGGTTGCGTTGCTGCATCCGCTCGTGCGGGACATGATTTCCAGGCAATCGGAGAAATCCGCCGTGATGACGCCAACGCGGTTGACCAGCCGGCAACAGCAATTGCTCGCCAGCCTCCGGGAGGCGCCGGTTTTGGCGGTGGCGCAGACGGTTTGGTATCAGGCCAAGGCCCTGGAAGTGGCGGCAGAATTTTTCTTCGTTGCGCCCGGCGAGGCAGAACTATTTTGTCAGCGCCATCATCGAATTTCCGCGGAGCGGGTCGAGAAAGTGATCGCGTTGCTTCGTGAGAAATTAGCCGAGCCGCCTACGCTTGAGGAAATTGGACGCGCGGTCGGGTGCAGTCCGTTTCACTTGAGCCGGACATTTTCAATGACCACCGGCAGGACCATTCCGCAATACACGCGCCAGTTGCGTCTGGAACGCGCGGCCGAACTGCTGAAAACAGGCAAATTCAACGTCACCGAGGCGGCGTTAGAAGTAGGCTATTCCAGTTTGAGTCACTTCAGCCAGGTATTTCATGAAACTTTCGGCTGCTGCCCCGGATTGTATCCGTTGCGAACACGTGCCCAAACATTTAGTAAATAAACGCTTGGCGGTTCGTTCAAACCCAGGAAGACAGGTATTGGTCAACCCTTGACTGGCCAGCCTTGATTAGCAGCAGCAATAGCGTAAAAGAGAATGCTGGCGGTTATCTCCTTCGGAACCGGTACCGGCAAAAGATAATTCATACCTCCTGGACGTTCCACTTTAGAGCTGGCTTGGTCAATATGAGATTGAAGTTGGTCAGCCAAACTACCTGCCAGAGCCAGGCCAGTTTTAGCATCGGAAGTGAGCAGAGATGGGAATGTGTTGTTCATATTTTTTAGGGCGCTTACAGGGCGCGTTGTGGTTGATATTTGCCAAGGATACGGGCAGTGAACCAAGAAATACCGACCATCCACTTGGCTGTAATGCCGAGCCGGTTTCGTTGTTGTAGCGATGCGCCGTGCGCTTTCAGTTGCTCGACAACTTTGGAGCGCCCAAACATCGCGGCGAACATGAGCGGAGTCAGGCGATGGCTCGATCGAATAAAGGTCATAGATCACGCAAGGTCGAAGCGATCAAGGTTCATAACCTTATTCCAGGCCGCGACAAAGTCGTGGACGAACTTCTTCTCAGCGTCGGAACTTCCGTAGACTTCAGCCAGGGCGCGGAGTTGGGAGTTTGAACCGAAGACAAGGTCGACACGTGTGGCGGTCCACTTGACTGCACCCGTTTTGCGATCGCGACCTTCAAACACGTCCGCGTCTTTCGAGACCGGCTTCCACTCCGTGCCCATTTCGAGCAGGTTCAGGAAGAAGTCGTTGGTCAGTGCCTCCGGTCGCTTGGTGAAGGCACCGTGCTGCGCCCCTCCGAAGTTGGTCTTCAGGACGCGCATGCCTCCCACCAGCACCGTCATTTCGGGCGCGGTCAGGGTCAGTAATTGCGCCTTGTCGACCAGCAGCGCCTCTGCCGATAGGGTGTATTTGCCCTTGAGGTAATTGCGGAAGCCGTCCGCGATGGGTTCGAGCACGGCGAAGGACTCGACGTCGGTCTGTTCCTGCGAGGCGTCCATGCGTCCCGGCGTAAAGGGAACCGCGACCTCGTGACCGGCATTCTTCGCAGCTTTCTCGACGCCTGCGCAACCGGCCAGAACGATCAGGTCCGCCAGCGAGACCTTTTTGCCGCCGGCCGCTGCGCCGTTGAAAGCGCTCTGAATGCCTTCCAGAGTCTTGAGCACCTTTGCCAGTTGGACGGGATGATTAACTTCCCAATCCTTCTGCGGAGTCAGGCGAATACGGGCACCGTTCGCACCTCCGCGCTTGTCGGAGCCACGGAACGTGGAGGCCGACGCCCAAGCGGTGAAAACCAACTCCGAGACGGACAGACCGGAAGTCAGGATTTTGCCCTTCAGAGAGGCGATTCCCTGCGCATCAATCAATGGGTGGTTGACCGCTGGAATGGGGTCCTGCCAAATGAGTTCCTCCGCAGGAACCTCCGGCCCGAGATAGCGCTCGCGCGGTCCCATGTCGCGGTGCGTCAGCTTGAACCACGCCCGGGCGAATACGTCGGCGAACTGATCCGGATTTTCCAGGAAGCGTCGCGAGATTTTTTCGTAAGCTGGGTCGAACCGCAGGGCGAGGTCGGTGGTTAGCATGGAAGGCGCGATCCGCTTGGATGGGTCGTGCGCGTGCGGCACGGTGCCGGCGCCGGCGCCATTCTTCGGCGTCCACTGATGCGCACCGGCGGGGCTCTTTGTGAGTTCCCATTCGTAGCCGAACAGGTTCTCAAAGTAGTTGTTGCTCCACTTCGTGGGCGTGGTGGTCCAGGTCACCTCCAGACCGCTGGTGATCGTGTCACCGCCTTTGCCGGTGCCAAAGCTGCTCCTCCAGCCCAGGCCTTGCTCTTCGAGGCCGGCCGCTTCCGGATCAGGCCCCACATGGGACGCAGGGCCGGCGCCGTGGGTCTTGCCGAAGGTATGGCCGCCGGCGATGAGCGCCACCGTCTCCTCGTCGTTCATCGCCATGCGGGCGAAGGTCTCGCGGATATCCCTCGCCGAGGCAATTGGATCGGGTTTGCCGTTCGGGCCTTCCGGGTTGACGTAAATCAGTCCCATCTGCACTGCCGCAAGCGGATTTTCGAGATCCCGGTCGCCGGAGTAGCGTTTGTCATCCAGCCAAGTGCTCTCCTTGCCCCAATAAACGTCCTGATCCGGCTCCCAGACGTCCTCGCGACCGCCTCCGAAACCGAACGTTTTGAAGCCCATCGTTTCCAAGGCGACGTTCCCCGTGAGGATCATCAGGTCGGCCCATGAAATCTTCCGGCCATACTTCTGTTTGATCGGCCAGAGCAGGCGACGCGCCTTGTCCAGACTGACGTTGTCCGGCCAACCGTCGAGCGGCGCGAAGCGTTGCTGACCCCTGCCGCCGCCGCCGCGGCCATCACCAGTGCGGTAGGTGCCGGCGCTGTGCCACGCCATACGAATGAACAGACCTCCGTAGTTACCGAAGTCCGCCGGCCACCAGTCCTGCGAGTCGGTCATCAGCGCCGCGAGATCTTTCTTCACCGCCGCCAAGTCGAGGCTCTTGAACTCTTTTGCGTAGTTGAAGTCCTCGCCCATGGGATTGGACTTGGAGGAATGCTGGTGCAGGAGTTCGAGTTTCAACTGGTTCGGCCACCAGTCACGGTTCGACGTGCCGCTTCCGGCAGCGTGGTGGAAAGGGCATTTGGCTTCGGTTGACATATATTTTATCCTTGGGTCGGTTGAATTGAATTCTGTGGACCGTTGTAATTGTTAGCACGACCAAGCTGGTGGTCAACTGCTGACTGCCTTCGAATATTGGGTGATGTCGTGCGTGGTCGTCAGCGTGCCGTAAGCCGCCGTGTCTTTGGCATGCACCGTGCGCTCAGAGATGCGCTCGCGGTTTTGGTGCGCTAGTTGTTCGAGCAGTTGATAATCCTGCATTAACAGGGGCCCGCGTGGGCCGGCGGTGAGGGAGTTCTGATTGTCGGCGACAGGATTGCCGCCGGTGGTGGTCAAGGTTTCAAGTTTTTTAGCCATAAACGTGTTTTAGTGTTTGCCAAAGTGAACCATTGAGAATTATTAACTCGGGCAACGTCATACCGCAACCCCTCCCGCCCCAAAATCGTTTGTAACGCGATTAAAAACCGATTAAATGGGAAATTGAAAACCCAGCAAATCCAACGATTTTGGAAACAAGAAAATAGGGCTAATTTACTTGCACTTTACTTGCACTCTTGCGTAAGTCGTTGATTATGAATGGAGCGGGTGAAGGGAATCGAACCCTCATCTCGTTTCCGCCCCTTTCAAAGTGATAAACACATTGATATTATTCATCTTTGAACCTTGACAAACTTCCCTGTATGTCTTACTCTGTGTCTTACCTATGGCATACGTTTGGAAACATCCCAAGTCTCCGTTCTGGACTGGCGTTTATCGTGACGACAAAAACCAGTGGCGGAAAAAATCCACCAAGAAAACCGTCAAGACTGCCGCGCTCGCGCTCGCTATTGAATGGGAACGCGCTGCCGGACTAGGCCGCGACAAGATTCTCACAGAGGCAATCTCGCGTGAGGTCATTGGCGGCATCCTGGAGCGCACGACCGGCGAGACGCTTCGCCAATCCACCGTGCGCGAGTTTTGCGATGAATGGCTGCGCGGCAAGACTCATTCGCGGCAGGAACGCACGGCGGAGCGTTATCAAACGTCCATTGACCGCTTCAAGGAATTTCTCGGCAACAAAGCCGATAGGCCGATTGCCGCCGTGACGCCACACGATTGCCAGAAGTTTTATGACGACCTAGCTGGTCAAAAGCTCGCCCCGGCCACGCTGCGCGTAGAAATGAAAACCGTTTCCGGCGTGTTCAATTATGCGCGGCGTCTTGGCCTGATTGCAACGAATCCAGTGGCGGCGGTCGAATTGCCGGAACGCATCAAACAGGTGAAGCGGAAAGTGTTCACGCCCGCACAAGTGCAAATGCTGATTGATGCGGCCACGCCAGAATGGAAAACCTGCATCCTGCTTGCCTACTACGCTGGATTGCGGCTTTTGGATTGCGTCATGCTGACTTGGCAATCGGTGGATTTAGTGGGCGGCAAGCTGGTGGTGGAAACACACAAGACGGGCGAGACATTGGAAATTCCGTTGCATCCGACGCTGGAAAAGCACTTGGACAAACTTGCGGGCGATTCAACCGGCGCAATCTGTCCGGCACTGGCGGCTGCGCGGGTGGGCGGACGCTCCGGCTTGTCCCGAAAATTCTTGAACCTGATGAAAGAGACGGGCATCGGCAGCGAAGAAGTTGACACCGCCGGAAAAAATTCATTGGCGCGGTTGTCATTCCACGCGCTCCGCGCTTCGTTTAATTCCGGCTTGCACAACAAGGGCGTGGATCAGGAATTGCGCCGCAAACTCACCGGCCACAAATCCGACGCCATGAATGACCGTTACACGCGAACCGAATTTCAAACTTTGCGTCACGCCGTTAATAAGCTGCCGCAGTTGAAGCCATGAAGAAACGAAGCCCAAAAATCATGGCGCGGCACTTACGGCGATTTGAACTTATCCTGTCCCGGCCTGAGTTGGGCCACGTCAATGACATTGTTAAGTTTATGTCTGAATTCTTTGAAACGGACTTCCCGTGGATGACCGTGCCTGAAAACGTCGAAGTCTTGAAACTCTACGCCACCATTCTGACCGCGATGGACAAGCTCGCGCGGTTGGCACGCGCCGATTTCTCAACTCCGGCGCAACTGAAATCAATGCAAGGCCAACGGCGGTTCGCCGCAGCGCAAATCGCCACAAATTGCCTTGGAGAGTTGCCGGCAGTGTCCATATCGAAGGTGAACGAAGTTTTGGCGTCCGCCCGGCCAAACATTCCGTGGCGTCTGGCGCTCATTTCACTTCGGGCGATGACGAAAGCAAATAGAGTGTTTGAAAGTGCAATGCGGTCACGCCCGAAACAGTTTGCCACTTTTGCCCGGTGGCAAGTCGTCTTGCCGACACTGCGAAGCATGAGAGATAATGGCGAAAGTTTTCGCCAACTCGCGCAGAGCGTTGAACTAGGCGAGGATTATGGTTTGAAACGAAAGGGCGCGGCTGATTTGAGCAAACCCGCAAACGCGATTGTTGCCAGCCTCTTGCGTGATTGCCGACAATTGCTGGATTTCGAGGCGAACGCAACGCCGGGAATGCGCGTATGGGCAAAGGCACAGATGAAAGAATGGGCCGCAAAATCGGCGACACTCACAAGGCTTGCTCCGTGTCTGAAAGAACTGGCGCGGAAAAAATTCCCACCGCTCACGAGGGAAAAATCATCGCAGGATTTCTGGTGGCAACACGCCATCCACCCGATTCTTAAAACTGGGGCGATTGCATTGCCGAAAAAATATCTCCGTCTGGCGGACGAATCGCTCAAGACAGAATGGTGGAAAGCCAAGCCGGAGTTGCGGGCAAAAAACCTTTTTGAAACCGCGTGCAAGAAGGCATTGAAGAATCTTGCCCCGCCAATTACGAACAAAGCGAAAAATCGTTCGTAACCCCTTTCGTTGAACCGACCCGAACTTTGACGTTCATTGGCATTGTCAATATGACAAAGCCAAATTCAAATCTGGGTTGCGGCAGACCAACGGCGGGACCGCCGACAAGCAACATCATCCCCGCCTTTGTAAGACTACCCCGCCCCGGCCAACGCGAACCGTATTCTGGGCTGTGCCGCTCACAACTGTTTCAACTCATCAAATCCGGGCGCGTAAAAAGCCACTCCCTCAAAATGCCCGGCACAACGCGCGGAGTTCGTTTGATAGACGCAATTTCACTCCGCGCCGCCATCGAAAGTTTTGGCGACGGCCAGCAACGCGGCGGGGAAACCGTTAACCACAAAACAAAATCGCCGCCGTGTCACCTGCAATGATAGACACGACGGCAATACAGAACTAATGAACGATACAGAACTTTTAGAGAAAACGCAAGCGGGCGAAACACCCCGCGCCGGACAGCCGGTTGAAAACTTCCGCGCCGAACTCCACGCCAAAGGGATTGACTACGCCGGGGACATTGTTGCCGATGGAAGGTTGTGGAAGTTCAAAGCCGCTGGCGACCATAGAAAAAACTCTTGGTATGTTCTTCACTTGGGGCCGCCCGTTGCCGGGGCTTACGGGTGTTGGAAGCGCGGCATCAAAGAAACTTGGTGTGAGCGCAACGGTCAGTTGTCGAAAGCTGAATGGGACATAGCCCGCCGACACTGGCAAGACGCGGAACGCGAGCGCGAGCGGGCAGAAAGGGAACGCCACGAAAAGGCACGCAAAACCGCCGCGTGGATTCTGAAACATTCCAAGCCCGTGACGGCGCACGGTTATCTAACCGCCAAAGGTGTTCAACCGCACGGCGGGTTGAGGCAACGGGGCGATTTGCTGGTTTTGCCGTTGCGCAATTCGGTTGGTGTTCAAAGTTTGCAGTTCATCGCGCCTGACAAGCGGTTTGACGGTGAGCGCGACAAAACTTTTCTTCGCGGCGGACGTGTGGCGGGTTGTTTCTTCACCGTGGCGGACAGGCCGGACGGCGCACTTGTGATTTGCGAAGGTTTTGCGACCGGCGCGAGCATCCACGAAGCAACGGGGATCGCCGTTGTCTGTGCGATGGACAGCGGAAATCTTTTGGCCGTATCGAAAGCACTGCGCGAAAAATTCCCGGCGCGTGAAATCATCATTGCCGCCGATGACGACCGCTGGAAACCGGAAATCGGAAATCCCGGACTGACGAAGGCAACGGAAGCGGCGAAAGAAATCAGCGCACGGCTGGCCGTTCCGGTGTTTGCCGACGTGACGGGCAGGCCAACTGATTTTAACGACCTTCACCAAGCACAAGGAGCAGACACCGTGAAAGCTCAAATCGAAATTGCCACAACGCCGAAAGAAACCGACGAAGAAACTTTTCAACGGCTGGCCGCGATGCCGCTTCTCGATTATGAGCGATGCCGCGTGGCAGAGGCTAAACGGCTAGGCATCGGGCGGGTGTCCACCCTCGACAATCTTGTTGACGGCAAGAGGCCGAAATCAGAGGCGGCGGACAGAGAATTGCAAGGCTGGACGTTGGACATGGCCGACGTGGAATTGTGGTCGGAAGATGTGAACGGCGCGGACGTATTAAATGAAACCGCCACAACTTTTTCGCGTTATGTTGTGATGCCGGACGGCGCGGCGGACGCGCTGGCCTTGTGGACGGCGCATTGCCATTGCTTTGAGTGTTTCCAATGCACCCCGCGTCTAAACCTCACGTCACCGGAAAAGCGTTGCGGGAAAACGACGCTGCTTGACGTGCTGGCCTTGCTCGTTCCGCGTCCGCTGCCAACTGAAAATCTCACGCCAGCGGTTTTATTCAGGGTGATTGAATCACACAAGCCAACAGTGTTGGCCGATGAGTGCGATTCATGGCTGTGGGATAATGAGGAATTGCGCGGGCTGTTAAACGCCGGACACCGACGCGGCAGAAAAGTTTATCGCTGCGAAGGAGAATCTTTCACGGTTCGGGGTTTCAATGCGTGCGCTCCCGCCGTTCTTTGTGGCATCGGTTCTTTGCCCGGCACACTCCACGACCGTTCCGTTGTCATTCCTCTTGAACGCGCCAAGCCGGGTGAATTGCGCGAGCGGTTTGATTCGCGCCGGGTTGAACGTGAAAAAGAGCTTTGCCGGAAGCTGGCGCGGTTTTGTGCCGACAACCGGGCACAGATTGAAGCCTGCGACCCGGCAATGCCGTCCGGGGCGTTTAACCGGCTCGCGGATAACTGGCGTCCGTTATTTGCCATTGCCGAAATTGCTGGCGGGGACTGGCCGCAACGTGCCGCCGCCGCGTTCACCAAGTTGACGGCTAAGACGGATGTGGACGCGCAAGGCATCGGCATAATGTTGTTAGAGGACATCCGGCAGGTGTTCAACGAAGGCCATGCCGAGCGGATGTTTTCAAAATCACTGGTCGAAGCGTTATGCGCCATGAGTGACCGCCCGTGGCCGGAAGCTCGTAGCAAGTCGCAAAAACCAATCACGGAAAACTGGCTGGCTAACAAACTTCGCCAGTTCAAGGTGTCGTCCAAGACACTTCGCATCGGTGACGACCGCGCCAAAGGATACGAAGCCGCCGACTTTACAGAGGTTTTCACCCGCTACCTATCCGTGGAGGGGCTTTCAAACCGTGACACCGTGACAACCCGCACCACTATTGAGGATTCTCAAATTTCAAAGCGTGACAAAGAAAAAGTTGTCACGGATTCAAACCCACACGAAACCATTGCAAACACTGATTTGTCACGGTGTCACGGCTCAAATCCCCCGGCAGAGGCGGGCGAGCTTGTTTTGTGAACCAAACCCTAGAGCTTTACCAGCGTGCCGTGAGTCTTGGCTTGAGGCTTGAACCACGCGGCGGCGACAAGCTGGCCGTTATCCCCGGCAACCGTTGCCCGAAGGACTTCGCCGACGTGCTACGCGAGCACAAGCGCGAACTGCTCGCATTGCTCGAAAGCCCAAGCGCCGGACTTCGCCCGGATGAAATTCCGTGGCTTCACGTCGCCAGGCAAGTTTTGGCCGGTGAGTTTGTCGGCTGCGACAGTTCAACCCGCGAAAGCCTTACCATCGGCTTGCGCTCAATTCCGCATCCACTGTGCCACTGTGCGCTTGAATGGCTGCAATCGGGCACGATGCGCCAAACATGACCGCAAACCACCCCCCGAAACCATGAAAACACCCCAAGCAATCCCGGTAAAAGTTGCCATCAAGCTGAACAACTGCGCCGACAACCCGCCGTGCGCCATCTGTGGGCAGCGAACCGACCCCGAAATCGGCGCAGAGTTTTTTCTGGCGGATTCGTGGGCACTTGTTTGCCACCCATGCGCGGAGAAAAACGCCCCCGAATTGTGGGCGCTTCACCATTTGAAAAGGACTTTGGCCGAGCTAAACATTGCCTTGCACGCGGAATTGGCCGAACCAGCCGCAACCGCATTTTTGACCGCGGGGCGTTCGCCCCGGCCAGCGCAAAACCGCGCTTGAACAAGACCGGCGTCGGTGGTTGAATCGCAATTGTTCGGTAAAAAACAGCGATCAGAAAATAGAACCAATAAACTAAACTAAATCTGCGTAGCTTCGGCTGCGGGTCTCAGTAGAAAACCGCGAATTTTCAAATGCAAAGAGACTGCGTCGAGCACGCGCCCATCGGGCGCGGCTTGATGTCACTTCTTTGCATGGGCGCTTCGCGGTGCCTCTACTGAGGGTGCGTTAGGTTCGCGCCCCTTTTGTCCTCAGCCGTTGCACGCTTCAAAATCAGCGAGGCAAACATGAAAGCATTCAAAGCGACACTGCAAACAGGACTCATACTCTTATCTTTGGCGTTTCTGCCGGAGCGTTCAGGCGGACAAATCTATCTGACCGGCTTGTTACAGAATGGCACCGCGCCAAACGGTCAAAACGCTGGAAGCCCGATATTTAACACGCTTGGAAACGAGGTATCATTTGCCAACATTTATGTTACGCAGCCCAACGGCGGCTACAATGCCCCGTTCATCAACGCAGGTAACGGCTCAAGCGTGAGTATTTCCTACGCGCTTACTCCGGGCATCTACGAGTTCTATTTCTTCACGATGGGCTTTTGGAACAACAATCCCGGTTATTATGCTCTCAATTTCTTTTTCGATGGAGACAACACAAATCCGGGTATTTCCGTTTATTCGCCCGCCAACACTTCAACCGCAACAGCAATCGCGGCTGGGTTGGCTACTCTGTCTTTGGATGGGGACAACGGCAATCCCGTGCCCTCACCCGGAAGTCTGGTTTATACCGCCAATAATTTAAGCGTCACTCTCACCGCCTACGGTTATGGTGAACCCGGAGTGTTTGGCGGGCCTCCCTTGGATCGCGTTAGCAATCTTAATTCCCAACCTGACGGCTACTTGGATAGCGTTGGAACATTCACTCTCACGGTTGCTCCTGTGCCGGAGCCTTCATCTTCTGCGATTTTTGTTGCCGCCGTTTCTTTGTTTCTCATTTTCAAAATGAAGCCCGCATTCAAACCGGCTTTGCGCGGTGCAGTGGAAAAAGCGCGAACACGATTCTTGCCAGCCGATTGAAACCGACTAATCTCGCGGCATGAAGGCAAATCCGTTGGCGTGTGCGCTACTGGTGCTGTTTGCAGCCGCCGTCCAATTGTCCGCTCAACAGCCGGTTTCTCCAAACGGCACAAATGTGATAACAGAATATCCGCTAACGTTTGTCCCGGATTCTCCAAGCAGCACAAACACGGCAGCTACGAACAAAGAGTCTGGGCCTTGGGAGGACTATCAAGTTTCACCAAGCAACACCAATGCGCCGAATGATACCATCGAAGCACTAAAGGTGAGAGCAGACAAAGGCGATGCATTTGCCTTGGAAGAACTGGGCTGCGCCTATCGGGATGGCGAAGTTGTCGGAAGAGATTTGGAAAAAGCAGAAACGTTTTTTTGGAAGGCATACGCTGCAAGCAATTTTTGGGCTCATGTTGATTTGGACTTACTAGCCGATGCATACACAAAAGGCGCTGGGGTTCCCAAAAATGTTCCAAAGGCAATCAAGATTTACAAAAAACTGATCGAAAGTGGTTCCCGTTTTTCCTTTTTGGGAGTGAGTGACTCCTGCCTTTGGGCAGATGAACTTGCCAGAATTTATGAAAGTGGTGACGGCGTGCCTAAAGACATGACTGAAGCTGCTAAGTGGTATCGCAAGGCGGCGGAACAAGGCGATGCCGACGCGCAGTATTCGCTGGCTTGGGCGTATGAGAAGGGCGTGGGCGTGGAGACGAACGCAGTCGAAGCAGTAAAGTGGTATCAGAAAGCCGCCGAACAGGGAGAAACAGCCGCAGAATTTAGTCTTGGTTTGATGTATTACAATGGCAAAGGTGTGCCACAGGATTACTCCGAAGCACTCAAATGGAATCGCAAAGCAGCAAATCAAGGGGATATTGGTGCGCAAAACAATCTTGGCGTGATGTGTGCCAAGGGTCAGGGTGTGCCACAGGATTATGTCGAGGCTTACAAGTGGTATAATCTCGCTGCTGCGCAAGGAGACAGCGACGCCATTGACAATCGAGATGGCATTGTTCGCCACATGACGCCCGAACAAATTGCCGAAGGGCAACGGCTTTCCCACGAGTTCAAGCCGCGTCAAGAATCGGGTTCTGACAATTCTTCCACTTCACCCGACAACCCCACGGCCACCGGCACGGGCTTTTTCATCACGGATGACGGTTATTTGATTTCCAATTATCACGTCGTCAAAGATGCCGCGCAGGTTCGCTTGCTCATACGCACAGGGACGATTCCGGCCAAGGTAGTGACAGTGGACGAGGCCAATGACATCGCGTTGCTCAAAGCAGAAGGGAAGTTTTCTCCGTTGCCGATTGCAGCGAGTCGCACGGTGCGATTGGGCAACACGGTTGCCACAGTCGGTTTTCCCGACACCGGGTTGCAAGGGTTCTCACCCAAGCTGGCCAAAGGTGAAATCGCGTCGCTTTCCGGCGCGGTGGATAACCCGCGTTATTTTCAAATCAGCGTGCCGGTGCAGCCGGGCAATTCGGGCGGCGCGCTGGTGGATGAACGAGGCAATGTCATCGGCATCGTGTCGGCCAAGTTGAGCGCACGGGCGGCGCTGGCTGAAAGCGGCGAGTTGCCGGAAAACGTGAACTACGCCGTCAAAAGCAGTTTTCTTTTGGGCTTCCTTGAATCCGTGCCGGACGTTTCGGCCAAGTTGAAAGAACCGAACACACAGGAGGAAAAATTCGAGGACGTGGTGAAGTCGGCGCAATCAGCGGCAGTGCTGGTGCTGGTGTATTGAACTTTCCGAGCTAGGCATCAGCAAACGCGAGTCCGCCGAGGCGCAACGCTTGGCAATAGTGCTTGCCCTAAATCGTGTTCGTCCCTATCCCTGCTGGAAACTCGCCCGGCCCGGACTTCCATCTGGGCGAGCAAGGCGCGGGCTTCGTTCGCGCTGTCCACGAACCGCGCCGGGGAGAAGATTAAGCGTGATAATAAACTCTCAGCGAAAAATTGTTCATGCTCGTCGGCAGTTTCATCACGCCGTTCAACGTCATAGACATAGCATTGGAAAGGCACGGGGTTTTCGACAAATATATTTTTGAGTTGTCGGAAACAGAATTAAAGGCAATGACGTTTTCATCGCCGTCCCAAACGGCTTGTGCATCACATTCCTGTCCTGCTGTCATGCCCGTTCCGGCGTCGTTTGTCGTGCAAACCAATGCCAACCGGCGATAGCCGGGAATTGCCGCCAAGCCGTGAGCAAAATTTACGTTGAGCGCTACGCCGTCTGTGAGCGGATAGACCATTGAGTTCATGGCGTTCAAATTATTCAGCGCCGTCAGGATTTTGACGAGCAACTGCCGCGAACTGTCCTGCTGCTGCGGTGTGGTTCCAGAGGAAAATTTTTCACTCATAGCGTTCACTCATGGTTCAGGGTCTTTAGAATTTTAACCAGCAGCACCCGGATTGAATCTGACGCCAGCGGCGGGCGCGAAGTGTCGCCGGTCAACTGGCCGAGCCGCGTCAGTATCTTTACCCAAAGCTGGCGGGCCGTGTCGCAATCTGTTGGCTGCGTGTTCATGGTTTGGTTTGTTCCGGCGCACTGA
>Ga0116110_1000850_pt1 | contig 17071 bp, 21 predicted proteins | sample June2015DPH_8_50_FD_89719 | JGI IMG/M metagenome (GOLD analysis project Ga0116110, IMG submission 89719) | Peatland microbial communities from SPRUCE experiment site at the Marcell Experimental Forest, Minnesota, USA - June2015DPH_8_40 | ecosystem: Environmental > Terrestrial > Soil > Wetlands >...
ACCTCGACCCCGGGGAGTATGAGTACGGCCAGCGGGATCCAGCTCAGAGGCGGCATGGGCCGAAAGATCTCCACCAGCGGGAAGGTAAAATCATAGAAAATACGATTCCAGCCCATCATGAGGCCGAGGGAGACGCCCAACACCGTGGCCAGAGAAAAGGCGATCATGACCCGGCCAACGCTATAGGCTATGTCCAGATAATAGTCTGCCGTGAAGATGGATCGTCCGGAAACTGGTGTGAAGCTGAACCATTCCTTGACGACCGAAACAGGGTTGGGCAGCAAACTAAAACGCGGCAGGTGCAGAACTGCAGTCGACACCTCCCAGAAAATCAGAAACAGCGCTATCCCAGTCAGGGCTTTAAGTAACTGGGAGAAAGAAGAAACTGACTTCATCGTACCGGGCATCTGAACGCCTCCTCGGTATCATTCAAAAAACGGCTGATATTCGCATAGGCGCCATGCCCATGCGAATACCAGGCTGTGACAATAGTGCAATGGCCGTGCAACACCGGGGCAGCCATGGAACCTCTATCCTTTGAATTCGGTCAGGGGCAAGCCCTTGATTGCTCCCAGAGGTGCTTTAAGATTCATTTCCATCAACGCCGCGTCTATCAGTTCGCCGTACAGGGCACCCGGCAAGGGCTTGTCCACGGGAATGGAACCAATCCCATGAAGGAATTGGAATGCTTCGTCCATGTAGGCCCTGACCTTGTCGTCGAAAGCCTCCTGCAAAATGACGTTGTCTTCCTGGGAGCCTGTGTTTGGCGGGTATTGCCCGTACAACGCCGCCCAAAGTTCCTTGACGGTGAAGCCCGGTAGTTCCTTAGCCACCATCTCCGCGACTTTGTTCGGGTTTTTCAGCATGAAGAGATTGGCCTCTATGTCGGCCTTGAGCCAGGCTTTCGCACCTTCGGGGTTCTTGTCGATGAAGTCCTTGCGCATGACGATCACGCTGCCATCATTCATGCCCCAGGTGGAGCCGGTGAACATCAGTTTGCCGATTCCTTCGTTCATGATCTGGGCTGCGTGCGGCTGAAAGACAACGCCGACGTCCACCTTCTTGGCCTGCAGGGTGGTCTTGATGATCGTGGGGTCGAGAAGTTGCACCGATGCAGGTTTGACGCCGGTTTTTTTGAGGAAGGTCGAAAAGAACCGATCTGCGCAGCCGCCCTTTTGCGCTACTGCAACCTTTTTCCCGTCGAGCCACTGGACGGCTTCCGCCACGCTCTTGAAGTCAGGGGCGTCGATCCTGGAAAAAGCTTCGGAGCACATCTGACCCGTATCCGAGTACATGTTGATAGCGACCATCCGCAGGTCCGCGATATCGCGTTTCGTGCTCGAGACTATGCCCGGGGTATCCCCCATGTAACCGATCTGAGTCTTGCCGGCCATCATGTTGGCGGCCATGGGAGGGCCAGCCGTCTGGATGTCCCAATCGACCTTGCTGCCTGCCGGGAGGTGCTTCTTCCAGAGTTCGAGATGCTTGACGACCACCCCTGACCATGCGCCCACCCAGGTGGGGAAAAAGCCGACCGTAACGTCCACCGGCTTGCCTGCCGGGGCCTGTGCCAGGGCCTCGTTGAACGGAAGAGCCGTTGAAGACAGGAACCCTCCGATACTCGACAGGGTCAGGCCCATCATTGTGGCCCCCTTGATGAATGTCCGGCGGTCCATTCTGCCCGATTCAAAATCAGTTATCATTTTTCCCAATTCATCCTTATGTTCCATCGCCTTGCCTCCTCACATATAAGCCGAAAAAAAGCAAAAGAGCACAACGAGACCAGCAGTTTCATATGGAGCGCGGGTATACGGTGCGCCAAGATGTCTTCACCCTACCAATTTCACCTTCTTGTCCATAGTCCTGCCGAAGTAACCGACGCCCCTTCTCCATGGAGCGGCGAGAGGATCGTTCCACCAGGGCGGATTCGGCTTCCACCATCGTTTGGGAAAAATATCAATGGCATAGGCATTAGCCGGGACTTCATGGGCTATGGCATACATTTTCTCGAAAATATCACCGCGGCCGTAAATCTTATTGAGCTTCTCCATCCATTCTTTCCAAGGATCGGGATTGTGCAACGGTGAGATCAGCTTCTCAAGTTTTAACATTTCTTCCCTGGACCACTGAATGTTGCGAATATCCGCTCTCCAGTGTTCCGTCGATGGAGGTGGTGGGTTGCATTCGCCGGATCCGGCCTTCATCCATATGGATGCTTCTTCTTTGCCAAGAGTGGCCACCTGGGCGAGATAGGCCGATTCCATAAGAGCATCTCTCAGCTCAGAGGGCATCTTTTCGAAACTGTTCACATTCATACCGGTCACCCAGTTTCCCGAGCAGTACTTGAGATAGAGATACTGGCCGGTAAATTCCGTAAAGTGAATCGCTGAAAATGGTATCTCCCAGGCTTCAGCACCGTCGATCGCTCCCCGCCGCATGGCATCGAGAACCTCCTCGTAGGAGGTTGCAACCGGGTTTACACCCATCAGTTGCATGCTCTTCAAGCCGAAAAGGGTACCGGTGGTCCGGAGCTTTGCGCCAGTAGCCCTTAACTTTTCCAGGGTATCAATTGCGGGCGTTCCCTCTCCGTACTTCATCTTACTCATGAAAAAACCGCGAAGCCCGTAATCACCAAAGAGCATTTCGATGCCATACTGTCTTCTCATGGGTTCGCGCCAAAGTTCTTCACTCCTGTAGTCCACCGCAAAGGAGTAGAGAGATGCGCGTGAAGGCCAAAGTGCACCGAAATCGAGGATGTTGAGGTAGGGGCATGTGGTAGATGCGTTGTTGGTGGAGGTTACGTAGAGGTCTACTATTCCTTGAATACATTTTTCCGCGCAAGTCATCTCACCGCACACCGAGTTTGCGGCCATCGCTTCAACCTGGATGGCATAGTCGGTACGCTCTTCGATATCATAGATAAAATCGTAGGTGCCTACCTTCGCGACCCAGGTCGATTCGATGTCATGGCCGGCCAATCCGTATTTGAGTCTTACCTTCGGGGTCACCTTGGAACGGTCTTTTGCGGTCTCATCCGCTTTCTGGGCCAACCGCACGGCGTCGTATGCAAGGCCGGCCCTCGCGAGTCCTCCATAAGCCAGCATGGTCGAAGTCAGCCCAAATGTTGCCGCAATCCTGGAAAAATCTCGCCTGGAAACTCCCTTTTGAGATTTGGGTTCTTGCTCTTTTTTCATCGGAGCTTCCTTCTGGCAATGACCTTCCGGTAAATGACCGTTTGAGAAGAAGGCAACCGGATCTCAGTGCCCTCCGACGGGTTCGGTTTACGAAAGTTCCGCCCTTAGCCTTTTGGCAACCGGCACAGCTGCAGCAGCATCGTATGCATAACCGTCAGCTCCGATCATGTCCGCGAAATCCTGCGAAACGGGTGCACCGCCTATGATGACCTTGAGGGAGTTTCTAAGGCCCTCTTGCTCGAGTTTCTTGATAATAACCGGCATTTCATCCATGGTGTTCGTAAGAAGAGCGGACAAACCAAGCAGATGCGGCTTATCGGCCTTAACTGCCTCGATGATCCTGGCAGTTTCGACGTCCGGTCCCATGAAATTCACGTGGAATCCGGCGCTTCCGAGCATTGTGGCCACCAGTTCGAGTCCGATGTCGTGGACATCGCCTTCAACAGTTGCAAGGACGACATTCCCGCCTGCTCCAGCCTCGCCTGACGCGAGATGGGGTTTGAGGATAGCCATGGAGGCTTTCATCGCCTCTGCAGCCATAAGCATTTCCGGGATGAACTTTTCTCCGGCTTCATAACCGGCTCCGCAGTCATGGAGGCCTTTTACAAGCCCCTCGTCGACTATGTCCTGAGCGTTCAGGCCGGCGGCAAGAGCTTCGTTCACCAGGCTGACAGTCAGTTGCTCATCCCCGTCAAAAACGGCTTTTTGAATTTGTTCTAACTGGCTCACGTAATTCCTCCTGGTTTACTTGTACTGCCCGAATTTGCGTGCCGCAAAGACCGTAGCATCACGATTGATGAATGGAATAGACTTGGGTTCGTGACAGTTGGGTCCGAGCATGCAGCGGATGTCAGCCCCCTCTACAGTCTCAATGATGATTCGGGATTCTTCAATGAGCTCATCGGGAGTACCGAATTTAAGTGTTGTAGCATAGGGAACGGGTTTCCTGTTAGCCGTGGAGGTTTTGGTTGCGGCGCCGTAATTGCCGTTGAGGAAGTGCAGGTGAGGATTGGCTCCGCTATGCCTGACCTCGACAGCCTTTTGGGCGCAAAGATCGATGTTCATGGGGCCGAGAAAGTATCCATCGGCCTGGTTGGAGTAGACGAGATCGAGGCGGTCATGCCAGTTGCCGCATGGATGGAACGAGATCTTCATGCCGGTTTCGCGCCGGATAGCTTCGACGTATTTCCTCTCGTAAGGCTGCGTGAGTTTTTCATAATGCGCCCTCGAGATGCAGTCGGCCGAGGAAACGGGGTCGTTGATCCATATCGCGTCCGCACCGGCTTCGTGGGCAGCGATTGCCATTTTGAGCCAGCCGTCAAATGCACGCTCCATGAGTTCTACCGCCCAATCCGGATCCCTGGCCACGATCAGAAACCATTCCTTGAAGCCGGTAAGACAGGCGGCTGTACGAGACGGACAGCTTCCCCATGTCACAATTGGCACCTGCTGCGTCCCCTTGCCGCGTTTGATTAATTCCTCTTTGAGGCGGCGAATGCAATAGAGCACCTTGGGCATGTTCCCGTCTTCGGTGGGATCAAGCTTCCATTTGGCCTTCTTCATATCCTCTTTGGTTTTGATGAAAGGCTCTGCGATCTGGGGAACGTCGTCCTCGGGGTACTTGAGGGTTGCACCGATGGCTTCTTCAACAGGACCCATCATAATATAGTCGGCCACGGAGTCATACTGAAATCGCTCCTGAGCCATTATTTGGGCCTTTACAAACAGATCGGGATCATCCCACGCCTCCTTGAATGTGACCCCGATATACTCCAATGCAGCCCAACGCGGATGAACCTCGACGGGAACGCGGTCCGTTTTTTCGCCACTATAGCATGCAAACATTCTCTCCATCGGGGTTACTTCCTTGGCGTGATCATAAATGTAAATAGACATCTTTTTCTCCTCCTGAAAATCGGTTCAATTCAAAATACTCAACACCCGCTCGGCTGCCGACTCTTCCGGGCCGCCGCATGAAGCAAGGGGGTGAATCTATTTTGAGAAAAGAGTCTTTCCGCCTCAACTGTAAAATCGCATAAGCAACATGTAATGAATGTCGGCATGAGTCTGATTTTTTTATAGGATGATCCCTCAGAATTGAGTAGGGTTTTGTCCTACAAAGTATTTTTGCAAAAACATATTTCCTCTGGGAAAGTTAACAGACTGGATATGGTAAGTTGTGATTTGCTGTTCATCCGTGAGAACTATTGATCGGGATATCGAAACGGTCAGCCTGTAGGGTGCCGGACAAGATGGCGCAGAACACGCCGAGTTCTGTTTTTGTTTTTCCTGTCCATGTAACACAGGTACCGATAATTCTTGAATGGACTGCATGTTGTGGTTATGATAATGACACCGGTACCGAAGCGGGTTGAGGCCAACGGATTAAGGCTGAAGCTATTCGTCTGTTTTGAAGATGGGTTTTACAGATATTGCTGCAAGACTTCACAGATCTTAACACTTGGAAGGAGAGGCAAATGGTTGTCTGCCGTGGTGGTGAGCAAGCTTTCTGCAGTTTCGTGTCCGATGGAAGACACGAGATTGCCTGTGATATTCCCCCTGAAAAGGGAGGAAAGGATGCCGGGTTTTTGCCGATTGACCTCCTTGAAGCCGGTTTGGCGGCCTGTATCAATATCACCCTGAGAGCATACGCCGAGAGCCGTAAAATGAAATTATCCGATGTCGTAGTGAGGGTGTCGATGGATAAGGAAGATCCAGAACAGGTTTTTGTGAAGGAACAAATTGAACTCATCGGGGATCTGACGGAAAAGGAGAGGAAAACGCTTCTCCATGTCGCAAGCCAATGCCTGGTTACGAAGACCCTTTTGAAGAAATTCACCTTTGACATCGAGGAAGCCCTCCCCGCGAGCACAATGAAAGCTTAGGACCGGGGCTGCCTTTGCCGGTCTGCTGCCGGTTCCGGCAAGAGGTGGGCAACTGAAGCGATTCAGGAGTAGTTGTAAGTCAGGGTCCCGACCTGACAAAAAGGTGGGGTGCCGGAAAACACCGATATCCTTAATCTTTTATTGCCGCGGGCATGGCCTGTGTCCGAATTCAGCAGACAGCGCATCCGGAAGGTCACGTCGGCGACGCCGTTTTTATGCTCGGAAAGCTGTTTCAAGCCGAGTGGCCTACTCGGTCGCCTGATTCCAATAATTGCCCCTGCTCCTCGCTTTGGGGAGTTTTTTTTTGCAATCCTCACCGCGTGAATGTTATAAATATCAACAATATCGAAGCAGGCGCACAGCGCAAAAAATGGATCGGAAAAAGTATGATCGTTTTCAAGAAGATCCCCTTTCAACTTGGCTCGGAGATATTGCTCCGCTCGTCATTCAACCCCTCGCACAAGGCGAAAAGCAGAATAATCGGGGTGCTCGAAAAAGAGTTTATAATGATCGAGAACCCTGTGTTTGCGATAAGCGACAATATCACCGCAATTGTTGAAGATGATTTCCTGGTGGCCTATTTATATGACGGATACTTGTTTACGTTCAAAAGCCGTTTCAACAAGAAACTTATAAGAAATATCATCTGTATCGATTATCCTGGAGATTTCGAAGTAGAGCAATTGAGAACTGAGCCCAGAGTAAAGGTAAATCTGGCGGCGGCATTGCGCATAAGTGACCTGAGCCAATCAGGGCTTGTCAAAGACATCAGCGAGACCGGCTGTTCGATTGAATTGCCAAAGATCATTTCATTATTTAAAGGTCTTGGCATTATCGCGACGTTCACGCTTCCCAATGATCAATTAATAAAAGATCTGCAATGCACAATAACAACCGTGAAATATAACCAGATCCACAGGAAGACAGAGATTGGCGCCAGATTTTTAAGGCCGGCTGAAGAGATTTCCAAAATACAGGAACTCGTTCACTTCTGCATGCGCTTTAGAGTATAGCCGGTGTGCATGCGGCGGCAAGCGACGAAGCAACTGGAGCATTTCCGCCTCACAAGAGCGCCCTTTCCGGACGCAAACCGTTTTGAAATCCAAGTACTCAATCGCGGGGGACCTTCAGCTTTTTTTAGCGCAAGTCTCCAGAAAGAGGAGCCATGAAAGCGATAGAAGATCTCAAGGCTGAGCATGAGGGAATTCTTCTGATGCTTGATGTACTCGATAGAATGTCGGAGAGGATCGCAGCGGGCAAAAACGTTCCAACCGATCATCTGAAGCAGGTTTTGGATTTTTTGCAGGTTTTTGCCGACAAGTGTCATCACGGAAAAGAGGAGCGGCTCCTTTTTGCGGCAATGGAGGAGGCTGGGGTTCCAAAAGAGGGCGGACCGCTCGCAGTCATGCTCTCAGAGCACGCCAGAGGCCGGCAATTCATAGCAGAAATGAAGAATCTTCTGAACTCTTGCGACAAAGGAGAATCGGGTTTTCTGTTGGTGCTCACAACCCCGGCGCTCCAGTATGTGAACCTGCTCAGGAGCCACATATGGAAAGAAAACAATGTCCTGTTCCCGATGGCCGAAAAAGCGGTTCCCGCCGATAAGCTGAAATTGATCGGAGAGCAATTCGACCGCTTTGAAAAGGAAGAGATCGGGCAGGGGACCCATGAAGCTTTTCACGAGATGATCGACAAGTTTTCGAAGATCTACCTTTAGTTCAACGTGGAAAAATCAATTAGTTGGAAAAAAGCCTGGATTCCGGCTTGCCAGACTGCGTAGCAAATGTAATGTGTTTTGTTTGCAAGCTTTTTCTGCTCACTGTTCACTCATCGCGGAGCGATGCTTGGCATTGTAAGGCTTTTCTTCCACCAGAGAACCCTTTTTCATCACCGTGCTAAATCCTGTTAATCCTGTCCAGGTAGTTCTATCTCCGCATCTTTGGTAGGGTGAGCGCTTTCGCGAAATTTACATTGTAGTGGAATTTTGGCCTGAAATCTGATAAATATATAGAGGAGCTTATCAATTATCGGTTTGAGCCTCCAAGACTCGCTCTTGTTCCGTGTCCATCCTGAAACACCTGATGAGATAGTGTTTCCGAATAGGAAAAGGACTCTAGTAGGACAAAAATCCGGTTGGGAAGTATCCAGGGCGAGAGGCAAAGGAGTGAACAAGTGTTTCTGAAAAGAATTCTTTCGGTTTTGTTGCTTCTGGTATGGGGCGCCGTTTTTAACTCTATTTGCACGGCTGGCCCGCTGATGGTTGAGAAAAACTTGTTCGCAACGGACCGCAAGCCGCCTTCACCGGAGTCTGCTGACACATCTTCCAAAACGGCCAAACCTGGAATGGCGATCGGAAACTTTCAACTCGATGGAGTAATAATCCAGAGCAATGCCAAAAGGGCGGTGTTGCGAATGAAGAACCCTCCGGCCGGGGCGGCGGCCAAGAAAGGGCAGTCCGCGTCTCCTTTCGTCACTGTTCGGGAGGGTCAGGTGGTCAGCGATTACCGTGTGTCGAAAATCGAATCCAAAAGTATCTCGCTCGAAAAGGATGGTCAAACGTTTACAATCGGTCTTTTTGCTGAGAATAAAGTGCTTACTCCACCATCGCCCCCACCTCCTGCTACTGCTCCTGTTCAACCCCAGCAGGCTGCGCCCGGAGTTGCGCCACAGGAGGCAGCGGCCAATCAGCCTCCAGGTGTTCAAAACCCCCATCCCAACCCCAACGTTGCAGGCCACCCGGCTTCCCGAAGACAGATTCCGCCGAATGTGTCTGAGGCCAATCCCGAACCGGTAATAAACCAGGACCCGAATCAGGCTGCCGAGACCATTGAAGAAGAGCAATGAACGGAAGTCCGGCGTCAGAGGGCGGAAGCCGGAATCTTCACTACAGCGTGGCGCTCTTATATTCGTCATCAGTCCTCTGTTAACACCCCGGCCGCTTTGAAGACGTTGCTGACGATCTCCCTGGCCTCTTCCTGAATCTGGAGAAGATGCTCCCTGTTTTTGAAGCTTTCGGTGTAGATTTTGTAAATATCTTCGGTACTGGAGGGACGTGAGGCAAACCAGCCGTTTTGTGCTTTGACCTTGATTCCGCCGCTTGGCGCCCCGTTTGCGGGTGTGTGGCTTAACTTTGCCTCAATTTTCTCACCTGCAAGTGTGTCACATTTGATCATTTCAGGACTGAGTTTCTTTAGTATTGTTTTTATAAGGATAATTATGATTCTTGTTAAATTCTCCTCCACGCCTGTTTGTCTCCAATAAAACAGGTTACCACCCGCTTTTCCCTTGAAAAAGAGTTCCGGATATGTTGTCATTACCGCTTAATCAATCGTTCCTTCCGAATCGCTTGGCGCTTCATTTTCTTCCGATGTTGTTCTTCCAATCGTGGGTTTGTTTTGGTGTTGTTTCAAAATCGGAACGATTTCTGGTAATTTTTGACTGTGCGGCACTAGTGCGAAAGCAGAAAAGAAGATCTCTGCGTTTTTTTTATCTTTTCTGTGGAACACGAATATGATAGTTAATTCCTGGATTTGAGCTAACTTGGTGAAAGTGTGTGCAAATCTGATTAGTACCCGATTTATTCACATCATGGGGGCGCAGCGCATGAACGACTTTTATGAATTCCTCACCGGGCCTGCTCTCTGGGCCGCTTTTACGATATTTGTCTTCGGCCTCATTGTGAGGGTGGTCTATCTTTATGGATTGAGCAAGGAACGCGACAGGGTTTTCTACAACCACGTGGATCTGAAATGGGGCTTTCGTTCAATCTTCCACTGGTTGATCCCGTTTGGAAGCGTAAGCTTGCGGGAACAACCGCTTTTCGCAATAGCCTTTTTCGTGTTCCATCTCTGTCTGCTGGGAGTTCCTATCTTTTTGCTTGCGCACAATACACTTTGGCAGGAAGCATTCGGCGTCAGCCTCCCTTCGCTGCCGGATTCCATCGCCGACGTCCTCACAGTGCTCTTTATGTTGGCGGCTTTAGTTCTGTTGGCCAGAAGAATAGTTCGCGCGGAAGTGCGGTTCCTGTCCTCAGCCTGGGATTATTTTCTACTCATTTTGACGAGTGCGCCTTTCGTTACCGGCTTTCTTGCATATCACCAGATCGGCCCATATAAATTGACTCTTATTCTGCATGTTCTTTTTGCGGAAATACTGCTGGTCGTCATTCCATTCAGCAAGCTTGGCCATATTGCCCTTTACTTTTTCTCGCGCGCTTCTTTCGGATTCGAAATGGGAAGGCGAGGGGCGCGGACTTGGTAGCCGCCCGTTGAAGACTAGTCTGAATGAGGTTTGGATTTATTCGAGAGGAGAACCGGAGAAATGAACGACGTGCTTCAAAAGCCGATCAATACGAAAGTGATAAAAGAGCTTTTGGACATAAACGATAGCGCAAGGTTCAGGACCTGGCTGAGTATATGTGCGAGCTGCGGCCTTTGCGCCGAGAGCTGCTTGTTCTACCTTGCAAAGAATAAGGACCCCAAGCTGAGTCCGGCATATAAGGTCAGGGCAACGCTACGCGAACTCTACCGCAGAAAAGGCGAGGTTGACCGCGAGTTCCTGGAGAAATGCTACAACATCATCTGGGGCGAATGCACGACATGCAGGCGATGTTCGCTCTTTTGTCCGTTCGGTATTGATATATCCGTAATGATCGCCACAATGCGTGGGATTTGCAACTCGCAGGGGATCGTTCCGGAAGGCCTGCGCAAGGCATCGGATAACTACCGCGCTTCCGGAAATCAGATGGGCATGAGTACGGAGGACTTCATCGACACCTGCTCGTGGATGGCCGAGGAAACAGCCGAAGAGCTCAGAGGTCTCGAGATCCCGATCGACAAGCCGGGCGCCAGAATAATGTATACGGTAAATGCCCGCGAACCAATGTACTATCCGCAGGATATTGCGATGGCGGCCAAGATATTTACTGTGGCCGAGGAAGATTGGACAATGCCCAGCACCGGCTGGGACGATACCAATCTGGCCATGTTTGCCGGGGATAAAGCGTTGGCTGGCCAAATTGTAAAAAACATGTACACTAAGGCCCTGGAACTCGGGGTGCAGGCGATCGCAATCACCGAATGCGGGCACGCCTACAGGTCGGCTCTTTTCGAAGGCCCATACATGTTGGGCTACCGCAGCGGCAAACCTCCCGTTCCGGTCGTACACTCAGTGCGCCTTTTTTATGAATACCTCAGAGACGGCCGGATCAAAATCGATCCGGACAAGATGCTCAAAGAACCCGTAACTTACCAGGACCCCTGCAATGTTTCGAGAAACGGCGGACTGTGGGAGGAGGGCCGGGCGATTATGAAGTATATCGCCCGGGATTTCCGCGATATGACGCCCAACTCCATCTACAATCACTGCTGCGGGGGCGGGGGTGGTTTCATTCCCATGGGACCGGAGTTCAGAAAAAGAAGGATGGAGTCCGGAAGGATAAAAGCCGAGCAGATAAAGGCGACCGGCGCAAAGATTGTTATCTGTCCTTGCCACAACTGTTTCGATCAGATCGGGGACCTCAACAAGGAGTATAATCTCGGGATCAAGGTGATTCAATTCAAGGAGGTGATCACAGAGGCGATGATCATTCCTGAGAAGTTTAGACCTGTTGAGACCGACGATGAGGAAGCGAAGGATTGACTCGACGGGAGAGAGTTTTCGAGAAAGAATAGGAATGAAGGGAATTTCAATGACATACATAAAACTTTTGCTGGTTGTCCTCGTTCTTGCCACTTTCGTCCCGATGGCTCATTCCCAGGATGATACCTTCCTGCTTAATCATAAAGAGATTGGAAATCACCAGAGGCCTCTGGTCGAGTTCAATCACAAGCTCCATGCGGAAAACAAGCTGGATTGCACTCGGTGCCATCATGATTTTGATGCATTCCTGAATAACCGGGGCGGAGAGGGGCAAACCTGCGATTCCTGCCACAACGATAAAGCCGATGGAGGCCAGCCTTCGCTCAAAGATGCTTTCCATTTTCAGTGCAAAACCTGCCATGAGACCATGAGAAGCGGGCCTGTTACCTGCGGCGAATGCCACGTGCGAAAGTAGTTCGAAGAGCCTGGTGTGGTTTTTTTTGGTTTCAGGACATGTCAAGCGCTAGGAGTTCTATGGGATGAACGACTTGGATCGATTCGTCTCCAAGGTTGCCATGGATCTGCGGGCGGCATCGGGGACACCCTGTTGCAACCAGATTGGCAGACGTTTCATTGATGGCCTGAATCTTGTTTTTCGTTATCCCTCCGCCAGATCAGGATGCTCGAACTGAAAGCACCTGCTCCTCCGCAAAAGACGTCAGCCCCCGACATTTCCATGAATTCCATGTTCGGATTGCGCTTTAGCAAGCTTCGAGGCTCTTTTACCCCCTGAGTCCGCAGCAGGTGGCAGGGGTCATGATAGGTCACTCGACCGTCGACCGGCCGGAGGTATTTCTCCAGGTCGAAGCCCGAAATGTATTGGGAGATATACAGCACGTTTTGCCCCAACTCGCGGGCAGCTTCAGCATTCTCTCCCATTTCTTCCAAGAGCCGTACGTCAACAAATCCTCCCTGGCGGTCTTACAGCGCTCCCGGCCGACAATCGAGATAAGCTACTCAATAGCGTTAACAAACATCAATTCAGTGAGATGACTCGCTTCTTGTTTTATAGCTCCATTCCTAATAAAATTAAAACCTCGATTCAGCAAAAAGCAAGGATGCCACTTGGAACCACAAGCAAGAGCCAGAAAAAAAACCTGCTACTATAAAGTCCTGGGTATATCGGTTCGGGCTTCCCAGGACGAGATACGTAGCGCATTTCGTTATCTGGCAATGAAGCTGCATCCGGATCGAAATCCAGGCAATTCGATGGCGGCTGAACGCTTTCGGGAAGTCCGCAAAGCTTATGAAACACTGAAAGATCCTGCCGCACGCAGAAAATACGATAGGGTTCGCGGCTACCGGAAGGCAAGGAGGAACTACCCCGACTCATCTTGGACAGACATTCACAACGAAGGCGGCGAGGCTTCTTCATTCGACGAGATATTTCAGGATTTGTTCGGGATAGGCAAGCGCCAGGTCCGGACGAGCCATGGCTGCGACCTCAGGTTCGACTTGCAGATTTCAAGAAGCTCTCTTCAAAACGGGGGCTTTCACGAAGAAATCAGTTATGTGAGGATGGTCTATTGCCGAAATTGTAGTAATGGGTCCAGGAGGTCCGGGTGCCAGTTGTGCGGTGGGGTCGGGGAGTGTGAAGAGGCCTGCTCGCTGCAAGTCTGGATTCCGGCGGGAATTGTGGACGGAACAAGGATTCGCGTGGCAGGCGCAGGCGATGCCGTCTTGCCTGCGGCGCCTCCCGGGGACTTGATTCTGCTCTTGCAGATCATAGAGGGAAACTGAGGCAAAGAAATGTCAACCGGCGAACTGACTCATCTCGATTCGCAGGGCCGCCTGAGGATGGTGGACGTAAGTGAGAAGGAGACATCCTCACGGGAAGCCCGGGCAGAGGCTTTTGTCAGCCTCACAGGTGAGACCCTGCGGCGCATCTGTTCGGGGGATATCTATAAAGGAAATGTCTTTGAGGCCGCAAGGCTTGCCGGGATTATGGCTGCCAAAAAGACTTGGGAGCTTATTCCACTTTGCCATCAGCTTCAGTTGACCGGGATCGAGGTGGATTTCTTCCCCGATGAATCGAAAAGCGAAATCAGGATCAGTTCGCGTGTCAAAACCAACGACAGGACCGGCGTCGAGATGGAAGCACTCGTTGCGGTCACAAATGCAGCTTTGACCATTTACGATATGTGTAAATCTATCGATCGTGGAATGACCATCCGCAATACACGCCTGACTTTCAAAACGGGTGGAAAGAGCGGTCTGTTTGAGCGCGGTTAATGATTCTCAACAAATACGATTCGCCTTTACTCTTGATGGCGATTATGTTAGTCAATAACGTTCAAATCAGCGAGCGGAGTTGGAAGATGGATAAGGAAACCCAAGCATATTTCAAGGAAGTCCTTCTTAAGAGGCTGGATGAGCTCTATTCGGAAGCCGAGAAAACAGTCGCCGGGATGACCGATAACGAGGAGAATTTCCCTGATCCTACCGACCGCGCTACCCTTGAATCGGACAGAAACTTCATCCTCCGCATCCGCGACCGTGAACGAAAGCTGATCATGAAGATTCGCGAAGCGCTGCAAAGGATAGAGGAAGGTCATTTCGGGCAATGCGACGAATGTGGCGACGATATCGGCATAGAACGACTAAACGCCAGGCCGGTGACGACTTTGTGCATAGAGTGCAAGCGAAAGCAGGAAGCCATGGAGCGCGTCAGAGGCGCATAGTTCTTAAGTAGATAACAATATCAGACCGCGCCTTCAACGCGCGAGACATCGCCCGCCCATACAGTTTCCTGTGATCCATCTTCTCTGAGCAGCAGCAGTGCTCCCTCGGGAGTGAACCCCTGTGCTTTCCCCATAATTTCACGATCTCCGCATACCACCGTTATTGTCTTGCCCAGGACCTCCGAGTGTGCCTCAAACTCGGGAATCAGGACCGAGAGTCCCTTTTGGAGGAAATGGTCGTAGTTGCTCTCGAATTGGCTGAGAAATTGTAGCAGCACTCTCTGCCTTTTGACGGCAAACCCCACTTCTATGGCTAACGAGGTCGCAGGGTATCGAAAAGGTCCCCTCATTTCCTCCCTGCTGTGATTTACATTAATTCCTATTCCCATAACGCTGAACCGTGAGAAGTCCAAGTCTGACTGAGTCTCGGTCAGAATTCCCGCGACTTTGCGTCCATTTATCAATACGTCGTTTGGCCACTTGATCGAGGCAGTGATCCCGAATTCTTCGCGCAGCATCTTCACAAGAGCAAGCGATCCGATATAGGCTGACTGGGGCGCAACGCGGACCGGCAGAGGGTTTCTAAGCAGGATCGAGAGATAAACGCCACGGTTGGGATAGGATATCCATTCTCGTCTAAGTCGGCCGCGTCCTTTTGTTTGCTCGTCGGCCACGACCAGGGTCCCGTGAGGGGCGCCCTCGACTGCCAGCAGTAAAGCATAATCGTTTGTGGAGCCAATGGTCTTGAGGTAATGATACGAATGCGCGAGCCATTTAGTTTTTAGATTTGGGACGATTTCCTCATGGGAAACTGAGTCCGGCACGTCCACAAGTCTGTAGCCCAGCTTGGGTTGGCTCTGGATCTCGTAGCCCATATGCTTAAGCCTGTTAATATGCTTCCAGACCCCCGGCCGGCTGATTCGGAGCCTTTCGGCAAGACCAGCGCCAGATACAAAGCTTCCCTCATGCTCTTTGAGGATTTTCAGAATTTCCAACTGCGTTGGCTTTCTAGACGCCATCGGTCTCATGTCCTCGTCATAATCACTTCAGGCGCAAAGGCAGACCCGCCGTAACCAGGAAAACCGAAGCGCAGATTTGAGCGAGCCTCTGGTTAGTGAACCCTGAAAGATCCCGGAACTTTCGTGCGAGCGAGTTATCGGGCACTATTCCACCGCCTACCTCATTGGAAACTATCACGAGGGGATAGTCCACGGCCTCTATCGCCTTGCATACTCCATCAACGGCCAATTCGGCCTCGGTCGATGCCGAACAGAGCAAGTTGCTGAGCCAAAGAGTTATGCAATCCACCAGAACAGGCTTCTTGAGGCCGTTGAGGCTTTTCAGCACGGCCGAAAGGTCGTGCGGCGATTCGATGGTCTGCCAAAGGTCTTTGCGGCGCTCCCTGTGAAGCCGTATTCTCAGTTTCATCTCGTCGTCCAGAGCCTGAGCGGTTGCAACATAGACGTAAGGCGGAGAGAATCGGTTCACAACCGATTCGGCCCAGGTGCTTTTTCCGCTTCTGGCGCCACCCAGTACCAGCAAAGGTGTTCTGAAATCCTGGTCGGGGGGAACCATTAATATTCACCTGGAGGGGCCACATAGTGCGACAGGTGTTCGGATATTAGCCGGTCGACCATGTGGGGCAGGGGTTCTCTGATAGTTCCGACAACCGCGATGGGTTCCTGGGTAAGAGGCAGGAGCAGCTTTGCGGCTTTCGATTCGCCTATCGCCCTTACCATCAGGGGCGTCATTTCGCCCATCATCGCATTTGCAAGCAGTATGGCAATAGGTCCGATTATTACATCCGCCTGCGCCGCGCTGTGGCAAATAGCGTTTTCACCCGTCGCGCCCCGGTTCGCTCCGGCTTTCATCATTTGCGCTGTGGCAATAGCGTTTGTTCCCAGCGCCCATAGTTCTGTGCGCTCGCCAAAAACTTCTCTTATCCTCTTTATTATGGCGGTCCCGATACCGCCACCCTGTCCGTCTATGACAGCAATTCGGATCAAGGAACTTCCCTCCATGAATGGTAAGCGTTTTCTCCCGGGCTCACACCCGAATGCTCCATGCCTGGAAAAACTCATGATACCTGATCAAAAAAATCTCACCTGACCGGGTTTTCACCCGGAAATAGAGCAGGGGCATTCGGGTGGAATCAATTCGCCCTTCATACCACCTGTCGACCACTTGCTCGATGTGGCGCTCTTCGCCGCGCCATACAAAAGATACAGGCTCCTGGGCTCCCTTGTATTGATCGCGGGTCGAAACCTCAATGTCTTCAAATTGCATTTTCCACCATGTTTACGCTTTCACGATACTACTTCTTTGGTTTCTTTTTTTCAATGAAACTGGCCAATCTGTGAAATCATAAGAAAATGAGCTGCATGATACTACCTCTGACTTGCGTCGTGCTGGATAACTTCCTTCAGAGCAGCCTTGCCACGCAGGCATAACCATTTGCACTTCGGCATGACGCAAACGTCCTACGTGGATTCAGCGCACCGCGAGGCTTGAGATTGGGATTATTTGACTTGGGAAAAAGGGATTTTCTGATCCCCGGATCGGGTCAGGGAAAGGCTCTGGCAAGGAAAGAGCTTGCCCTTGGCCTGCCGAAGGGGAGGGGTTGCGCGAAGGCGCACACAATCCGGTTTCCACGCTCCTCGAGGTGTGGCGG
>Ga0116110_1000852_pt1 | contig 17029 bp, 10 predicted proteins | sample June2015DPH_8_50_FD_89719 | JGI IMG/M metagenome (GOLD analysis project Ga0116110, IMG submission 89719) | Peatland microbial communities from SPRUCE experiment site at the Marcell Experimental Forest, Minnesota, USA - June2015DPH_8_40 | ecosystem: Environmental > Terrestrial > Soil > Wetlands >...
GCCTGGGCTGTGATAGATCGCCCCTTTGGGGCTTAAGACAGATACAGATGCGAGCTTTGTGCCTCCACGTCGTCGAGAACGGCCATGCCGCAAACAAGGGCGATGAAAATGTAGAAACTCCAGAGCGGGGACCTAGAAAACAGGTCCGCGCTGCACCACTAGCCCTATTGCACGACCACACCGAAGCGGTCCGCCCCCATCGAGCTGCCGTCAATCACATAAGGTTCAATATGCCGTTCTTGGGCATACGCACGGACAACTTTTTCGAATGCCGGCTTGGCATTCCGCTGCCCCAAAATGGCAACTGTTCCGCCGGCTCCGCCTCCGGTCACCTTGGCTCCGTAGAGGCCTTCCGCCGCGCCCTGCTCGCGCACCAACTCTACCAGCAGGTCCGTGGCTTCGTTGCCGAGCCCGCACTCCGTGTAAGAATAATGGGACTGATACATCAGGTCGCCCATCAGCCGGTAAGCGGCCTCGGAAGCCTGAGCTGCCGCGCCGCGCGCGAGCTCCACGAACAACTGAATGCGTTGGTTCTCCTCAATCGCGTAACGGGTGCAATTGCGAATGCGGTACTGGATCTCCGGCCGCACCGTGGTAAACGGGTCAGGGTGAAACTGCCCTTCGCGCAGGAACTCAGTGCCCGGCATCCGCTCGGGCAGACGCAATTCGTATTTCGAGCGGAAGACCGAAGGAGTTACTTCCGAGAGATATCCCCGCCAGCGAGCATCGGTAAAGCGCGGGATGCGGCTGCTGGCGTCCCGCGTGACCCGCAACCCCTCCCAATCGCAGATGAGCTTGTATCCCATGAAGGCCGCGGCGCGGGCGGCTTCATATTCGATTCCAGTAACGGCGTGGCTCACGCCCGAGTCGACCGCCCAACAATGCAATTGCTCGGGGAGCCGCACTAGGGGGAAGGGCCGGCACGGCTGGCAAAGCAAGGGCAAGACGTAACCCTCATCGCCCAGTGTGGCCGCGGCCTGGTCCATGATTCCGCAAGCCGATTCCGCGATGACGTTTTCCACCCACTGGCACGCTTCTGCCAGCTCGATTCCGTGGAGGTCAATTCCGTAAGCGCGAGCGGCGGGCTTCATCACCGCGACTTCGATGGCTGCGGATGAACTCACTCCCTTGTTCAGAGGCACTTCCGAATTAAGATAGACATTGGCGCCTGTCTTCACCGCCTGGGGGTATCGCTGCTTGAGCAGGAAAAAATTCCCGAGCGCGTAGGCGGTCCACCGAACTTTGGGACCGGCGTTCACCATGCCGCGGACCGCGGCATCGTCAGTGAGAGCATCCAATGCAAACTCTACATGCTCCTGCCAACCACGCTCGGCCATCTGCGGGTTCCAGAAGACCACACGCCGGTCGTCACGCAACTGTACCGCGCCCCACGTGGCTTCGCGAATGGTGGCCTCAAACACCAGTCCGCCGGTGTAATCAACATTGCCGCCCATCAGGTCCAGACGCCCCGGGCACCTGGCGATGAAGATTGGGCGGCCCGCGGCAAAAAACCTTCCGTCTCGACGAAGGCCGGCAACATGCGTTTCAAAAGGCGTCATGCCAGCTCCCGAATGCTGTCGGTCACGTAAGAAATCGACTCTTCCGTCATGCGGGGATGGATCGGCAGGCTCACGTATTTGTGGAACAGCGCTTCGGCAATGGGGCACTCGCCCTCGCGGTGGCCAAGTTGGCGATAGGCCGTGGTGAGATGAATGGGCATGTAATGGGACCATACCTTAATGCGCTTGCCAGTGTAAAGCTCCCACATAAAATCTTCCTTGCTGAGCCGGAATGTGGGTTCAACGAGGACGCAGTAAATATGAAAGACGTGCTTCACGTCTGGTGAAACATACGGCGTGGTGAGTCCTCGAATGCCGCGCAGGCGCTCGCAATAGAGGTTGGCGATCTCGATGCGCCGGGCATTGAAGCCGTCCAGTTTGGCGAGTTGCACCAGACCCACGGCAGCCTGAATGTCGGTCATGCGGAAATTGAAACCCACGTGGTCGAAATCCAGATACCAATAGCGCTTGCCCATGGGCGTCTTGGATTCGTCAATCGGAAGGTATTTGCCCTTGGGATCATAGGTCAGGCAGCAGAGTGACCGGAAGGAGAGCATCCGCTCATAAAGGTCGAGGCGGTTGACGGTGACCATGCCTCCCTCACCGAGAGTCACCATATTCTTTTGTTGGTGAAAGCTGAACACGCTGATATCGCCCAAGCTCCCCGCGCGGCGGCCCTTGTACTCGGCACCCGCCGCGTGGGCGCTATCTTCGACTACCGGGATGCCGTGCTTGCGGGCCAGTTCCAGGATGGGGTCCATATCGCAGCACTGGCCGTAAAGGTGAACGAGCAGGATGGCTTTCGTTCGGCTAGTGATCTTCTCGGCGATGGACGCTGCGGTTAGGTTCATTGTGCGCGGGTCAACATCGGCGAATACCACGCTCGCGCCCTGCGCCGCGGCGGCATTGGCGGTAGAGATCCAACTGAGAGGGGTGGAGATGACCTCATCGCCCGGCCCCACGCCCGCGGCAATCATGGCAAGCTGAAGTCCTGCGGTGGCCGAGGTGACTGCCAGACCATAATTGGCGCCACAGTAGGCGGCGAAGGCTTCTTCAAATTTCTTTACTTTCGACCCGCAGGAGGGAGCGTGCGCCGCCAGCACTTCGTGAAGCGCGGCCTCCTCCTCCGGTCCGTAGATGGAACCGTGACTATACTCGAGCTCGTAAACTGCCTTGGGGAGATCCATAAATGGCCCTTTCGATGACTTCGTCACAACTGGGAATTAGCGTACTGCACATCGCCCGGATTCTTTCCGTAAGAAGAAAATGATCGAGGCCGCGCGGCGCCCGTCCCGGCAAGGGCGCAGTCTGAGGCTTGATGAGATCGCGCGAAAAACCCAACCTCTCCGCCAACTTTAACCCCAGCTCGAAACGTGAGATGGGCTCACTCGCGCCCACATGGAAGATGCCGCTGGCGGCCGGGAGTTGCAGCAATTCCAGGATGAAGCGCGCGAGCGTGGAAGCGTCAATGGGATTGCGGTATTCGAAATTCGGGAATGAAACGGATTGCCCGGCGCGCAGCTTTTCCGCCAGCTTGTTGAGCATGGCATTAGTACCGTGATCTCGGGCAAAGCCCACCACCAAGGCTAGACGGAGAATAACGGCTGAGGGTAGGGCCCGGCTGACGAACTCCTCGGCGCGGGCCTTGGTCCTCCCGTACACGCTGACGGGAGTGGGAGCGTCGCTTTCACGGTAACCGTGGCGGGTCCCGTCAAAAACCGCTGCCGAGGATGTAAATACGAGCTTTGCGCCGGCCTTGGCGCACGCCTCAACCACGCGGTTTGTACCATGAACATTGACCTCTTCCGCTAGTTCCGGACGGCTCTCGCAAGTGTCGATATCGGAGACGGCAGCCAATAGCACAACCGCGTCAGGAGCGGCGTCCCGGAATCCTGCCTCTATGCTTGCCGGCGAGGTGACGTCAATCGCCATCCCCTTCCAGTCTGCGGCCGGGAGGTCGGCCTCGACGACGTGGAACGCCGGGACCGCCTGGTGGGCCAGGTGCTGCCCCAGAAATCCTCGGGCGCCAATGATCAAGAGGTTAGGTTTATCGTGCTGCACGCGCAAATTCCCTGTCACTTGGCCCACTCCGGAAAAGCCGAGAGGGCATCCATAAAATTGTGAATCCTGTCGGTGTGGGCGTCTTCTTGCCATCCGCCCCGTCCCGCATGCCACGCCCCGTCGCTTGGGCAACCGTCGTCGTTGATGGCATAGAGTGAATAATTCAAGGCTTGCCACGCAAGCGCCTTGTATTCTACCGAACTCATCGCCGCGGCATACATCGCGAGCACCGCGCCATAAGTTGAAAGCGCGCCGCCCCATGGCTTCTTGTCGTAGGTCTGCTCGCCGCAGACGGGCACCCCGTCGCGAACGCTGGTGAAGTTCAGCGCGGCGAAATCAATGAGCGCCTTGGCATCAGCCTTCCAATCGGGATCGAGCGCCTCGCGCTTTTCGATCAGATATCGCGCCAAATTGAGCGGCGACCAGGAATTGCGGTTGTCGGGTTTCTGGAGGATTCCTTCACCGTTGAACACTGCCGGATGATTGCCAATGACAGGGTTCTGAGCTCGCAATGCTGGGGCGCCGAGGGTGAGGAAGGCGCTCAATACTAGAAAAACCCTAAGACCACGCACGGTCTTATCCCCCGATAGAAATACCCACTTCGGGAAATTACGCCGAAGGAAGTTGTCCCCGTGTGTGGTCGCAGACTGGGAAATCTGTGCCCCCTGGGTCATTTTAGCGTCTGGTTGGGCTTATTAGCGGCCGGATTGAGAATTCCCTCCGTTTCTTGGCCCAACCGCGTGAAATTCTAACAAACTTGTGGCGTCGGCATTATGCCCCGCACCGGGTCTGCGTGTCAACCTGCCGAATGTTACAGTTCGGTAAGCCACATTTGTCACCACGACCGTAAGGCCCCGGAAGCGCACGTATAGAGTGTATGTTTGGCGCGGGGGCACGGTAAACACAAGACAGGCTTGGGGGCGAAAGGCTTGGCACGGTGGGCCTTCATTCCGCGACGATGGTGTTGGTTATCCTGCGGAGGCGGCGGAGATCTTCGTCTTTGATCCCGTCATCGACAATAATCATATCGCAGTCTGCGATGCGACAGTAGAAATAAAGGGCTTCCTTCCCAATCTTGCTGCTATCGATCACCAGGATGCGCTGAGTTCCCGCCTCCAGCAATTCCCGGGGAGCTTCCGGGTCGTTGACCATAATCTCCCCTTTGAAGGAAAGAGTGGCAGCCCCCAGGAAAACCTTGTTGGCATGAATCTTTCGAAGGCTTTCGGAGACTTGATGCCCGACCATATCGAGGCTGCTGCGGCGGTATTTCCCTCCCGTCAGCTCCACTCGGGCTGCTTGCAGATCGTCGAGCACCGCCAAGGAGAAGGTGATAACGGTGATGTCATTCCGGCCGCGCAAGTGGTGAGCGATGTTTAAAGTCGTTGTTCCAGAGTCGAGCACAACGGACTCATTTTCTCCCACTAGCGCAGCCGCCGCGCGGCCGATCTTCTCTTTTTCCTTGCTATTTTTCCGCAATCGGTCGGCAAAATCGCGTTCAAAGGTAATTGACCGGATCAGCGCCGCGCCTCCCGGCGTCCTGAGAACCTGCCCTGCTTCCGCAAGCACGTACAAATCCCGGCGGATGGTCATTTCCGACACTTTGAAACGTTGGCAGAGCTCGGCGATTGAGAGGCTGCTTTCATTGGCCAAGAGCCACAAGATTTCCTTTTTGCGAACGCTATTGGCTGACATTGTTTTGGCCCGTAATAATCAGAGGTTGATCCTTAACACTCACTTATTGTGGGTTGACCCGCGCTCAGAGAAATTACACGAATTTGCCGGGGAAGGGAAGCCGCCCGGACCTGTGTGCGCGATCTCTTAGGCCTAAATCCGGACAAAATGATAATTTTTCACTTGAAAATTGTACAGTGCTGAGTGAAAATATCAGCATCATTGCTTTGGGATTAGCTCACAACCTCCTCTAGGGGAAAATAGGCATGAAAAATGCTCGCGTGACAACTTGGTGTAGGTTTCTCCAAAGGGTCCTCTTCAGTGTAGCCCTGAGCCTACTCGTAGGCCCGTATGCACTGCGGGCGCAGATCAATTCTGGAACCATTGCGGGCTTCGTGTCCGACCCTTCGGGAGCTAGCATCCCGGAAGCCGCTGTGGTGGCCACGAACACCGCAACGCTGGTAGTGACCCGGGCGGCGAGCCTCCAGGACGGAAATTTCCTGGTAAATTACCTCGTTCCAGGGACTTACGAAGTCCAGATTACCAAGGCGGGGTTTGTCACCAGCGTCGAAACCCGCGTGGAAGTGACGGCCGGAAATACTACACGCCTGGATGTGAAGCTCACCGTGGGGCAAGTGCAGCAGAGCGTTGAAGTTCAGGCCAATCCCGTGTCCGTCAATACGGAAAACTCGGAGGAGAAATACACCTTCAGCACCACGACCCTTGATACGATGCCGAACATCGACCGAAACCCGCTTTTTCAGCTAAACCTGATGCCGGGGGCAAGCAACGGGGCGTCCACCGGGAACTACGGCACCAACGGTGGGGAGGACGGTTCCGCTGTCGGCCTGACCAATCCCCAGCTTGCTGCTTTTGGCGGAATGGATGCAAACGCCAATACGATCTACCTTGAGGGCATCCCGTCGCGCGAACCTCAAAACGCCTACATCGGTTTGGTTCCTCCCCAAGACGACGTTGAGGAGCTCGACGTTTACACCGGCAAATATGACGCGGAATATGGCTTCTCGGCGAGCGGAGTCATCAATGTGGTCACCAAGTCAGGGACGAATAAGCTACACGGGGATGCATTCGAATACGTGGAGAATAACTCCTTGAACGCCATACCGTTCTTTGCCACCAGCGCCACACCCTTTAAAAGGAATCAATTCGGGGGTGCGGTGGGTGGGCCGATCAAGAAGGACAAAATGTTCTTCTTCGCCGACTTTCAGCGCACGCCGGACCTTCAATCCGGCCCCGTGATTGCCTCGGCGCCGGATGCGCTGATGTACGGCGGCGATTTTTCCGAACTCTATGCCCCTTCCATGGGAAAGGACGACGCGGGAAACACCTACGGCCAGCTCTACAATCCCTTTACGCGGGTGTTCGATGCTCAAGGGAACCAAACGTCCATCCAGGAATTTCAAGGGAACATCATCCCGCAGAGCGCGTGGGATCCTGTCTCGAAGAACATGGCCGCAGGGCAGGTTTTTGGGCTTGCCAATCTGCCGGGGCTTGCCAATAACTTCTATTATTTGAACGCGATCAACCAATATACGAACCAGGGCGACGGCCGCGTCGATTACTCGGTGGCTGACCGTACCAAAATGTTCTTCCGTTATTCGGCAATGGGCTCGACTCTCGATAATCCGCCCACGGTTAACCCGTTCATCGAAAACAGCGCCAATAGCAACACGTTCAACCAAAACATGGGGTGGACGTTAAACCATTCCTTCAGCACTTCGATGATGAACGAACTTCGTCTGGGGTACAACCGGACCGCCGTACATACTTCCAACAACACCTTGGGCAAGCCTTACAACGACATTTTTGGCATCCCCAACGGGAATCCGCCTGGCGCTGGAACGGAAACTGGTTTTGCGGAGTTTGTAGGCGTGGGTCCCTACTCGACTCTATCCCAGCCCGACTGGATTGCTTTTGTCATTTCGAACACCACCTCGATCAGTGACAGTTTCACCTGGGTTAAGGGCAAGCACACCCTGAAGTTCGGAGCCATGATCAACCACGTCGAGGATACTTCCGCGGATACAATTGGCGGCGACGATCCTCGCGGAGGATTCTACTTTTCTCCGTCCATGACTTCGTACGATGGAAACACGGCTGACTTCGCCTTCCCCGCATTTCTTTTGGGCACGCCCGTGGAAAGCGAGCGAACCCAATTTGACTTTGGCTTTCCCTATCAAACCTATTTGGAGGAAGGCTTTTTTGCCCAGGACGACTTTCACGTCACTCACTCCTTCAGCTTGAACCTGGGCCTGCGCTGGGAATATTGGACTCTTCCTGTCGAGCGGTTCAACCGTCAATCGAACTGGGATACCCAGACCAACGTCCTCGCCGTGGCGTCACCCTCTGACCGCAGCCCGGCGGTCAACCCGGACCACGGTGACATTGAACCTCGAGTCGGATTTGCCTGGAGCCCCGACCACGGGAAGACCAGCATTCGCGGGGGATGGGGCATTTCCTACTGGCAAAACTATTGGGGGTTCTCTCCCAATGGCCTCAATGACGGCGCGGTAGCCGGCGGTGGGGCGCAGTCGCTGCTCACGGTCTTAGGAGCCACGTATCCCTTCTACGACCGGCAGGAGTTCTTGACGCCCGACTCCTTGACGCCCTCGTTGACGATTACGGGCAATGGCCTTCCCACTTCCATTGCCGAAACCAACGGTCAAGGCGGCTATATACTCCCTCCCGGCCAATTTGTCAGAGGAGTTGATCGTAACTGGAAGAACCAAAAGGTGTCGCAATATAGCTTTGATGTCCAACGCCAACTGACTCCCAAGCTGATTGTGGACGTGGGCTATCTGGGCGTTTACGGGGCGCATAACCCGCTGACCGTCAACATCAATGAAGCGCCTCCGAGCACGATCAACGGGGTCAACTACCAACTCAATCGCCCGCTGTATAGCGAATATCCCAACCTAACTGACATCGACGTGTCGGAGTCGACCTCCAGCTCAAGTTACAACGCCCTGACGGCCACGGTGCGTGGAACGGTGGGGAAGAATCTTCAGATGTTCACGACCTTCGCCTATTCGCGGACCTTTTCCAATGGCTTTAACCTTGACCCATTCACGATCAACCAGTATTACGGACCCACCCAGGCTGACATTCCCATCATCTTTAACGCGCAGATTGTCTATCAACTGCCGTTTGGCAAAGGGCAGTCGCTTCTTTCCAACGCCAACTCGCCTTTGAACACGGTGGTCGGCGGATGGCAGGCGAGCGCGTTCATCACCCTGCATGGCGGGCCGCCGTTTACGATTACGTCGCCCGTCAGCCTCTTGAACAATGGGCAGCCCAACCGGCCAAACGTGGTTTCCGGCTGCAAACCCAACCTTTCCAACCGCACATTGACCGAGTGGTTCAATACGGCGTGCTTTGTGAACGACCTCGTTCCCGGCAATTACGGTTCGGAGGGAACGAACATGGTGCGCGCCGATGGCTTGCAGCAGGTCAACTTTTCCATGTTCAAGAACTTTAAGTTCGCGGAACGGTGGAACCTGCAGTTTCGGGCAGACTTCCAGAACTTCTTCAACCATCCCAACTACGGGCTTCCGGACTTTAACGTCGGAGACCCCGCCATGGGAGCGGTCACGAGCGCGACCGTCAATGCGCGAATTGTTCAACTGGGGTTGAAATTGAGTTTCTAGGGCAGGCTGCAATTGATACCCAAAGCCCCGCAGGCGACACCATGTTGCGTGGTTAACGGGGCTTCTGTGCTTTTCAAGAGTGTTCGTGCCTAATCAGGGCTGTTTCCCGACCAAATGTAATTCGAATAAGCCAGATTGTCGAAGCGCAGGGCGGCCAGTTCGTCGGACTCGAGGCTGACTTGCGACGCGCGGTCCACCCATCCCGTCTCGATTCGTTGCAACTGACCGGCTTTCAGCGTGAAGGTTCGCTCCCGCATTTCTGGCGGCCGGAGCGTCAGCGCGACCTCGTGGTCGAGGGGATTGTAGACGTCAAGGCGCATAAGAATGCGCGGATAGAAAAAGCGGAACTGCGCTTGAGTGGTTTTCGCGTCGGCGGCGCACAGCGAAAAGGTACTCATGCGGCCGGCCGGCGCGCACACTTTCCAGGTATCTTGACCCCAGTCGATCACCCCGGAAGGATATTGCCCCTGCAACGCCACATTCGCCCCCACATGCGGATTATCAAAATCGACGATGGAAGCGACCGGTTCGGTTGAAGTCCCTTGTACATCCACGTCGCGGGATTGCTCATGCCGGATGCGCAGCACCTTTGTCGCGTCGTCGAAGGTGTAGCCCTCTCGGCCCAGGTCATTGTGGCGAGACAGCTTGTGCCCTCCGGCTGAGATCGAATCGGGCACAAAGTTGAGGCGCAGCACGTCCTTTGACGTCGCATCAAACGTCGAGTAGGTGACCGAACCCTTTCCGTAGGCAACTTTGGTAACCACCGAACTCGAACCGACCAGGTGGGACTCGTCCGCCGGCGCCCACTCGGGGACCGCCCAGAAGCCGTCCATCATCCGCCGCGGGCCATCGGAAAACTCGTCGGTGAACCACCACTGCGTGCCCCAGGGGGCATGAGCATCGGCAGGCATGCCCTGAAAGTACGTCACCCAGTTGAAGGATCGGAACGCAGCCTCTTTGTAGGCCTTGTCGCCCGTGCGCGCATAGTACAGGGCCTCGACGGCGGCAAGACGCGACGTGTGGCTGTCGCAGCACTCGTTGGGCTCGCTACAGCAGAACGTCTTGCCGTCGCCCTGCTCGGTGGTGACGGTAGCGCCATGGACGATATACTTCGGCCACTTGGGCGTGGTCTTCACCCATTCGATCAGCTTGCGGGCGTGCTCGCGCCACTCCGGGTCCTTATCCGGGTTCAAAAGAACATAGCGCGCATATTCTAGCGGGATGACCTGGTTCATGTTCTCCATACTGGGGGTGACGTCTTCGAAGTATCCGACCCACACGTTGTTCTTCATCGGATATGTTTGCAGCCACTCCCAGGCGCCTTGGCGGACTTTCCGGTAGGCGGCCACATCGCCTTGGTCCAGGCGTATCAATTCGTCGAACAGCATGATGGGCTCAACCACATTGGCGGAGTACGGACCCATCCCGCGGCCTTCCACCTTGCCGTCGCGGGCGTAGCAGCGCACCGGCCAGGGGGAGTTTTGCGCGTCGCCGGTCTTGTAGTTTTTCACCAGCGCGGTGGCGCAGCGGATGGCGGCCGCGAGGTACTTGGTGTTGCCGGTCATTTCGTAAAAGCGCAGGTAAGCGTAGCCATCCTCGCCGACGATGGGGGGCTCAAGGAAATCCTCGCCATGGTGGCTCCACCCGGTATAACGCCGGTCTCCGGGATTGGCCGAGGTGTAGGGCACGCGGGCCCACGCGTAGTTCTCCGGCGTCAGGCCGTTCTCGAGTTCGTAGTCGATAAAGTCCTGGAGGAAGGTGATGGTATTGGGATTGCCCGTATACGGATAGAGGTGCTCCATGAAGCCCTCGAGCATGGCGCGGAGGTAAGCCGTGGAGTTGGCCCAGTGCCATTCCGGTTGCATCTCAAAGGTGGTGCGGTCGAAATCGAAGCAGCAAAAAAAGTCGTAATTGCGCTGCCGGTTGTGCTGGTCCCACAGAATGCCCCACTGGGTCAGGAAGTGGGAGCTGTAGGAGTACCCCGTGTTGTCCGGCATGGGCCATGGGAGCAGCTTGCCTTCGGAATCGAGCTGCACCGGCCGCCCGGCGATGGTTTTGGCGTCGACGGTCGAGATCACCGGAAACGGCTTTTGCGCCGCCGCCGTCGCAGCCATCATGAACCCCAACACGGTGCAGAAAACGAGACGCTTCATTCCAGGCCTCCAGCCTCAAATTGACCTACTTGTAAATCGAATTCCCGGCGAGGCAGACCTCAGTTTTGCGGGGGAAGTCCCGAGCCGAACCCGCCGTCCACAACCACCACCGACCCGGTCATGAAGGAAGCATCGTCACTGGCAAGGAACACGGCCACGCGGGCGACCTCCTCCGGCTTACCGATCCTCCACAGGGCGTGGAGTTTTCCCGCCGCCACGCGCGCCGCGGCGGGGTCGGGCTGGACTTCAAAGTAACCCCAAGCCAGGCCGGCGTCGATGTAGCCGGGGCAAATGCAGTTCACGCGGATGCCTTCCTTACCGTGGTCGATGGCCATGGCCTTGGTGAGGGCAATGATGGCTCCCTTGGTGGCGCAATACCCGGCGCACATTGGTTCTACAAAGAAGCCATTCACTGAAGCCATGTTGACGATGCATCCCTTGGTGCGCCGCAAGTGCGGGAGGAAGTACTTGGAGCACAGGAAAATGCCGCCCAGGTTCACGGCGATTTCGCGATTCCACTCCTCCACCGCCGTATCTTCCACGGTCTTGTTCACCTGGATGGCCGCGTTGCTAAAGACCACGTGTACCTTGCCGTAGGCCTGGAGCGTTGCCTCGACCAAGTGCTGCACCGAGGCAGGGTCGGCGACATCCGTCGGGACCGCCAATGCCTGGCCGCCCTGGGCGGCGATCATATTCACCGTCTCCTGGGCGCCTGTGGAGTTGATGTCGGCCACCACCACCCTGGCGCCTTCCCGCGCGAATTCCAGCGCTGAGGCGCGGCCTATACCCATAGCCGACCCAGTAATAACCGCAACTCGATCTTTGAGTTTCAAAGTTCCTCCAGAAGGACTCAGATGCGTCCCATCATCTCGACAAAGTCCAAGGTAACGTCGGCAAGCGAAACACTACATCTTGCCCGCAAAGTTGGCCTGCCGCGCCTGGATGCCGCAGACTCGATAGGATGGGTGGACGTAGACCCCAAAGTCAAGGGCAATGTTCGTCTAGATAGGGTCAGTTTGATTTCTTGTCGTTGCGGTGTGCATAGCGCCGACCTTTATGTACGCATATGTTGAGCTAAAGCTCAACGCAACAAATTCAAGGCGGGCTGCGCCCCAGCCGGCATAGTTTCCGAGTCCGCCGTTCGCCCCTCCAGTCCGGAAGAGACGCCAATTCGTGATTACCCACCATATGGCGACTGTCCGCGACTAATCGCCGTGCGCAGCACAATCAAATCAGGAGCTGAACCGAATTTGAGTATGAAATTCGCGTTGCGCAGGCTCTCAACGGTTGCGCATCTATTAGGCGGAAACGCGGAAAAACGCGGTCAAAGATCTCTTTCAAGATATGCGCCGGAAGATTGCTGCCCGGCTCGCTCCGTACCCAGCGGGATTCAATGGGCCCACCTTTGATCATTGCCTCATTATCCCGAATCCGCCATCCTAATGGCTTGCCTGCTTAACCCGCGTTGCCGACCACTTGTAGTGCACCATGGATAGATCCTCCCTGACGCCGTAGTGTATACGGATGGCATTGCCGCCGATTCCATGTGAAAAATCCCCGCCCCGACAGTGATTTTCACGTGATAGATATTGCCACGAGCGGATTGGGAATGAAAAGTCGGCTTCCCGCTCAGACACGCGTCTGCAACCTAAAGTCCCCAGTGAGTGCCGATACCACTGCTCCACTGATGCACGGCCAACTGTCCCGAATCGGGATTCGGGTCCTCGAACCCCGTATCTCGGGAGTTTGAATGCGCGAGCGGGGTCCCGGGCCAGTAATGGGAAAAGGGATCCCTTCGGGAGATCGCACACTGCAAGAGCCGGCAGTCTGCGCTAACCAGCCCTTGACCGCGCTGGTTCAGGTGGTATCATCCGGTGTCAATCCAATTTCCTGGTTCGGCGGGGCAAATCATGAAAAAGCTGTTTCCAACCGCCATCGCAGCATTTCTTGCGGCGTCATGCGCCTGCGTGGCGGCGGGCGCGCCGCAGCAGGCATCGTCTGCTCCAGTGGTTCAAATCCAATCAGGAAAGGTGCGCGGCATCGAACGCAACGGCATCATGATTTTCAAGGGCATTCCTTTCGCGCAGCCGCCGGTCGGAGATCTCCGCTGGGCGCCGCCCCAGCCGGCCAAGGCGTGGGATGGTGTGCGTGACGCCACGGATTTCGGCCACGACTGCATGCAATTGCCAGTTCCCAATGACGATACGCCGCTGCTCACCACGCCAAGCGAGGATTGTCTTTACCTCAACGTCTGGGCGCCGGAGCACGCAACCGAGCCGCTGCCGGTGATGGTTTGGATCTACGGGGGCGGTTTTGTCAGCGGCGGCACTTCGCCCGCCGTTACTAGCGGCGCGAACTTTGCCCACGACGGCATCGTCTTCATCAGCTTCAACTATCGCCTCGGCCGGTTTGGATTTTTCGCTTTTCCCGCCCTGGTCGAGCGGGGCGGTCTGGTGGGGAACTACGCGTTCATGGATCAAATCGCCGCCCTCAAGTGGGTGCGGCGGAACATCCGCGCTTTTGGCGGCAATCCGTTCGATGTCACGATTTTCGGCGAGTCGGCCGGAGGCATGTCGGTCAATCTGCTGCTCACATCACCGCTCGCGCGCGGGCTGTTCAATCAGGCCATGATTGAATCGGGCGGCGGCCGCGCGAATCTTCTCGGCCCTGCGCCGCTCGACCATCCGGGACCGCACGGCCAGCGTTCCGCGGTGGAAGACGGCATCGCCTTCGCGAAATCCATGGGCATCGAGGGCACCGGAGCCGAGGCGCTTGCCGCGTTGCACGCCTTGCGCGCGGAGAAAATCGTGAACGGCCTGAGTATGGCCTCCATGCGCGAGCAACGCAACACCTATTCCGGGCCGATGGTGGACGGCAAAATCATGGTCCAGCCCCCCGAGGATGTCTTCAGGGCCGGCCAGGAAGCGAAGGTTCCGCTGGTTGTCGGCGCCAATACGCGGGACATCGGATTCGCGCGCCCGGAGACGCTCGATGAACTGTTCAAGCAATTCGGCGCGAGAGAGGCCGAAGCGCGCAAGGTGTTCGATCCATCGGGCCACGAACCGGCTCAGCAAGTCGGTTACAAAATCGCCGCCACCAAGATGATGATTGAGCCCGCTCGCTTCGTCGCCCGCTCCTTGGCCCGCGCCGGCGCACCCGCCTATCAATACCGCTTCGGCTACGTGGCAAGCGCTTTGCGGAATACTACCCCCGGCGCGCCGCACTCCTCTGAGGTTCCCTACGTCTTCGATACCATCCGCGAATCCCTGTGGTCCGATTTTGGAAAGGGAATCACCCAGCAGGACCTGGCCACCGCACGCGACATGCACGCCTACTGGGTCAATTTCGTGAAGACAGGGGATCCTAACGGTCCGGGCTTGCCGAGCTGGTCCACGATCACGCCCGACGGCAATCAACTGATGAATTTCACCGAGGATGGGCCGAAAGGCGGAACCGATCCCTGGAAAGATCGGCTTGATTTGGTCGAGCCGCTGCAGCACTGACCACCCGAGACTGCGAGAGTCTTGACCCTGATTGTGCCAGCGTGGGTGGCGCCTACGTGCCTATGTCTTTTGTCGGCATGTAGGCGTCCCTCGCGACGGTCAGTTTGGCGGATTGTGACAGCCGCGAGCGGAACTAGCGCGCTATGATTCGAATTCCGGGCTGTTCGCGCCCTACCTTTCCGGCATTTCGGCGGAAGGGGTAGACTCTTCGAGGGACGGCCGGTGGGTTGTTTATGCGGCCTATCCCGAAGGCACTCTGTGGCGCAGCCGCGTTGACGCGAGCGCCCAGGATGACGATCTGCCGAACCCCTCCTTCGACAGCTCTTGACAAAGCATCTTCCGCAATCCGGCTTCGCGCGGCGGTGAACAGACGTCCGATGCTGGCCAAGGGGTGTTCGTTCGCAAATTGAAGCACGTCCTTTTCGTCTTCACGCAGAATCTTCATGGCAAATGGGTCATAGAGGATTGAGCCATGATCGAGCACCTGATGAGCAGCTCGTTGTCGGGCGATTATCAGGGCTGTGCGGCTGGTTTCATTAGGCTTCATGTTCGAGGTCTCCGTTCTCATCAATAGCTGATCGAACGGGTTGTGGTGTGCGCGACTGGCGCCGTGCACACCGATATCTTCCGCTCAATTAGATACCTCCCGAATCCGGTCCCAAGAGGAGCTCTAAACCCGTCACGCGGCCAGTCCGCCAGAACTCGTACATACCGCCCAACAGAATCACGAAAGCAGCCAAAAGGCGTCGATGGAGATGCATGCCATCCAGACTAAGCAAGCATCCATAAGCTCAGGCTGTATCGTCGGCTACTCCTGAAGAATCTTGATGATGGACCCAAACTTACGACGGGCTCCTGCGACGCGCTGGCGCACCAGAGGTATTCCAGTTCGCCGGATTGATCGTCACCCAACGTGAAGGACTTTGTGTTGGCTCACATTGTCACCGTCGCCGCCTTTCAATTTACGGAAAATAATTGTGGACAAGATGGTGAATCCACCAAGAACGAGCAATGCCTCGTGGATGCCGTGAATCATTTCCCGCGGATTGGAACGAAGGCGATTGGGAATGAAAAGTGCGGTGGCCAGCCCCGCCGACGCAACGCCAAAGCTGATGGACATTTGCTGCATTGTGCTCGCGATGGAACTTGCGTTGCTCGTCTGCTCTTCGGTGACGTCAGCATAGACGAGGGTGTTCATGCTCGTATACTGCAGCGAAGTGAAAGCCCCATAGAAGAACGCGAGCAATACGATGACCCAAACCGGTGTACCGAGTCCAATGGTCGCGAAAAGCATAAGAAGAAGACCGAGGATCACGGTATTCGAAACCAGTACGCCGCGGTAGCCGACGCGGTTCAGGATTCGCGGCAGTAGGAACTTCGTGCTCATGGAAGCTATCGCCTGGGGCATGATGAGCAGGCCGGACTGAATGGGCGTGAATCCGAGACCAACCTGGTAGAGGAGCGGCAGGAGGAAGGGTACTCCGCCGATGCCAAGGCGGGTGAAGAAGCTGCCGCTGACCGCTGCGCTGAACGTGCGAATGCGAAACAGGCTCAAATGCAGCAAGGGAAATGCGATCCGTGTCGCATGAAGCCAGTAGCCTGCGATAAGCGCCAGAGAAATCGTCAATAGTCCTAAGATTTCGCCCGTACTCAGCGCATGTTCGCCGAATATCTCCAGCACGTACGACAGCAGCGCGATACCGGAACCGAAGAGGATGAGCCCGACAATATCGAGCGGGTCAGTTCGTTCGCGGTAGTCCGGTAGATGCAAATAGACCATCAACAAACCAACGACGCCTATGGGAATATTCACGAAAAAGATGACTCGCCAGTGAAGGTATCCGACGATAAGACCGCCGGCAATGGGTCCGAGCATTGGGCCGATCAAAGCTGGAATGGCGACGAAGCTCATGGCGCGGATAAGTTCGGATTTTGCGAACGTTCGCACCAGGGTGAGCCGGCCCACCGGAACCATCATGGCTCCGCCGCAACCTTGCAGGATGCGGCAGGCCACCAGCAGATGGATGTTGCTCGATATGCCGCAGAGCACGGAGCCGAGGGTGAAGAGACCGATCGCCGATGCAAACACCCGGCGCGTTCCGAAACGATCGGCCATCCAGCCGCTGATCGGAATGAACACTGCGAGGCTCAATGTGTAGCTGGCCAGCACCGACTTCATGCTGAGCGGAGCCACATCGAGGGCGTCCGCTATGACCGGCACCGCCGTGTTCAGAATCGTCGTGTCCAGCGACTCCATAAAGAACGCCACCGCGACCAGCCACGGGAGGAGCTGCTTGCTCGAGGTGGCTAGCGGGGGTGAAGAGGCGCTGATGAGGTGCGTTCCGAAGTTGGCGCAGGCACCACGATGGGTTCCGCGGCGCTCGATTTATCCTACGCTATCACGAGGCGCCGCC
>Ga0116110_1000854_pt1 | contig 16967 bp, 15 predicted proteins | sample June2015DPH_8_50_FD_89719 | JGI IMG/M metagenome (GOLD analysis project Ga0116110, IMG submission 89719) | Peatland microbial communities from SPRUCE experiment site at the Marcell Experimental Forest, Minnesota, USA - June2015DPH_8_40 | ecosystem: Environmental > Terrestrial > Soil > Wetlands >...
ATCGCCAGTTCGTGGCTGAAAAATATCTCCAACACAGCAGATTCACCATGCTGACTCTGCTTGTAACTCGGCTTGATAAAGGAGCAGATGACGGGTACATCGATCGCGCGCACCAGGTCGGCCATGAAAAGGAAACTATTTTCCAGAATACCCAGCGCGATCAGGGTCTGGCCGCGATAGTCGTCGGAAATCTGCCGACCCAGTTCGCGGATTCTTTTCTGAATCTGGTCGGCCGAGATCACCTGGCGCAACCTGGCATTTGGCGAAGCATTCATAGCGGAAGTGGCGCCTCCGGCGTGCTAACTCGAAGCAGTAACTCTAACCATGGCATGTTACATCATGCGGGCGATCTCACGAATCCAAATCGCTTGCGAAGCCCCGGCCGCCGCACGAAAAGCGGCTGGAACCGCAAACCCGCGCATCCAGACTAGCCCGCAACCTTCGGCGACCGCAACCGGCCAGAGTTTCTTCTCCGATCCGGTCGCATGCCGGTCACTCAACAACTCCTTCACCTTTTTCGCTGCCGCGGTATGCGCCGGCCAGTAACGATCTCCCGCCCGCCAGTTGCGGATCAAAAATTCCCTTGGCATGTGCGCCAGATCAAGCAACTGCCCGCGCTCATCCTCGGGAACGCGGCCTGCATCCACCACTCGGGCTTCGATGCAAGCGTCCAGTTCGGCTACCTCCACCGCGCCTGGCACCGCTAAAGCATACTCATAATTCGCGACTTCGCCTTGGCGACCGACCGAAGACTTCAGTTCAAGGAGAAGTTCCTGCGCGCTGGCTCGCGCTGCGGGTCGAAGCCTCCAACCACCAGGCAGCTCCAGTTGTTGGCGCTGCGAAGTTCGCGCCAGTTCCAGAATCTCTTCAATCAGCCGGAACGAAATACTCAAATCTGGCGCGTTCGTTTCCAGCCATCCGCGCACTAGCCGGCGCTGCGCCGCTAGCGGAAGCGCAAGCAGCGGTCGAATCTGCAGAGACGCGGCTGGACGCGGCTCAGGCGGCACTGGAGCCCCTGAAGGGGCAGCTGATTTCGAGGAGCTTGCGGTATCGCTAAAGCGATACCCTGATATGAAGCCGACTTTTTCCTCGACCTGTTTAGCTGCCGAGGGCAAATTCGCCACGATCTCTGGGTGCCCGACCTCCCAATGCTCCTCCTCGGCTCGCGCGATTTCCGCCAGTTCACCCATGTGTTCGATCGCGGCCTCGCCAAATTCTTCCGCGATCATCGGCAGCAGCCGATGCCGCACGCGATTGCGCAGGAAGACGACATCGCGATTCGACGAATCTTCCCGCCAGCTCTGGCCTCGCTCGCGCAGAAAGTTCTGCAAGGCAGCGCGGCGGAAGCCCAGCAACGGCCGAACCACCTCGCCAAATGAGTGTCCGTGATGTTCGAAAATAATCCGCGGATGAATTCCCGATAGTCCTCGAATACCGGCACCACGAAAGATGCGCAGCAGCACCGTCTCGGCCTGATCGTCGAGAGTATGCGCCGTCGCAATTTTCGCCACGCGACCTGCGCGCGCCAACTCGCGAAAAAAACTGTAACGAAGTTTACGCGCGGCTGCTTCGATGCCGGAACCGGCTATCGAGCTATGGATCGGGCTTTTTCTCGAAATACGAAGGCCGCGAATCGGCGCCTCGCAGACATGCAGTTCGAGCCCGTGCTGCTGTGCCAACTGTGCGACAAATTGTTCGTCCTCATCCGACTCTTTGCCGCGCAGCTTGTGGTTGACATGCGCAACCGAGAGCACAATCCCCAACTCGGCCCGCAACTCCAGCAGCAGGCAAAGCAAAGCCACGGAATCCGCGCCGCCTGAAACCGCCGCCGCCACGCGGTCGCCTGCCCGCATCGACTGCCGCTTCCGAATTGTCTTCAACAGCTGCTCCGCCAGCCGGTGCACGGAGAAATGGTATAGGAAACCAGTTCTCCGTTCCCAGTTCTCAGTGCGGAGTTTTTCTGAGAAGAGAACTGATTTCTGATATGCTGTTCCGCAAATGTGGGGAGCTTACCGCTGGGCCGCCAGAGTTCTGCTGCTGGTCATGCTGGTCCCGGCCTTCGGGCCGATGGCCATGGCCTGCGCTGCGCGGCCGGAAACCATGCATTGTACGCGGCAGCCTACCTCTGGTCAGGCTGGGTCTGGGCAGGCTAGGTCTGGGCAGACGGCGCAGCCTGCAATGCAATGCCATCACGCGATGGCACAGTCGAAGCCGCCCCAGTCCGAAGAATCCTCAGCGTTTCGAGCGACCAACGATGGCAACTGCTGTCAGAACCATTGCTGCTGCGGCGCGTCCACATCCGAGTGGGCGCGGCCCGCATCCAGTCTGCCATCTTTCATAAGCCTTGCGATCGAACCCTCGCGACCATCGCAGGACGCGTTACTGCCCTCAAGTGACATCCGCCGGCAAGATTCCGCTCGCGCTCCACCCCGCAGCTAGGCCCTCGTTCCGAAACCCTTAAAGATAGCGACTCTGCTACGAGCGACCGACCTCGGGCTGCGAGCGAAAGCGTTTGCTCGAAGCTGGCGGCTCGAGTTCCCAGCCCAACACACCGACAAATACATTAAGGGCACATAAATTTATGACTCCCCTCAGACTTTCAGCATTCATCGTCTTGCTGTTCGCCGCTCCCGCGTTTGCCACCATCTTCGGCTCCGTGCGCGGAGTGGTTCATGACCCTCAGCACCGTCCCATTCCGGGCGCGCACGTCACGTTGAAGGCGCAAAACTCGGACTGGACGCAGTCTCAAGACTCGCGCGACAGCGGAGGATTTGATTTCACTTCCGTGGCGCTCGGAAATTACACGGTGACAGTCTCATCGAAAGGCTTCCGGGAAATGCATCAGGATGTCATCGTGCAATCGGACACCAACCCGGTTTTGCATTTCGAGCTGACCATCGCAGGCGCAAAGGAAACTCTCATTGTGCCGGAAACTGCCGTAGAGGCAACGACGGAGAGCGTCACGCCCACCGTCATGGTGAACCGCATCGACATCCAGGAAACCCCCGGCGCGGACCGCACCAACGGCATGGAGATGATCACAGATTACGTTCCGGCAGCCTACGTGACGCACGATATGCTGCATATGCGCGGCGGCCATCAGGTGGAGTGGCTGGTGGACGGCGTCCCCATTCCTAACACAAACATTGCCAATAATCTGGGGCCACAAATTGATCCCAAGGACATCGATTACCTCGAAGTGCAGCGAGGCAGCTACGACGCCGACTATGGCGACCGCACCTACGGAGTCTTCAATGTAGTGCCTCGAACCGGCTTTGAACGCTATCGCGAATGCGATCTCGTCATCACGGCTGGAAATTTCTATCAGACGAACGACCAGATCAGTTGCGGAGGACACACCCAGCGCTTCGCTTACTACGCCAGCTTGAACGGAGATCGAAGTCAATACGGACTGCAGACTCCAATCGGGCAGGTTGTCAACGATGCAGCGAATGGTTTCGGAGGATTTGCGTCGTTCATCTTCAATCCCGATCCCAAGAACCAGTTCCGCCTGGTGGCACAGTTGCGGAGGGACTACTACCAGATCCCGATTGATCCCGACCCGAATTCGATCGGAAATCAGACTTTGCTCGGCTCAGGGGCGCCGCCGAGTTTCGGACTTCATGACGCCGAGCGAGAGCCGGACGGCTACGTGACGTTCTCGTGGGTGCACACCTTCAATCCGAATACACTGGTTACCGTTTCTCCGTTCTATCACTACAACGGAGCGGACTACATTGGCGGAGCGAACGACATTCCCGTGACCTCCAACGTTACGCAGACTGCCAATTATGTCGGTGGGCAGGTGGCCCTAAGTTCGAACATCTGGAAGAACGACATCCAAGCCGGCGTCTATGGTTTTTATCAGCACCAATACAACTATTTCTCTCAGGTCGGGAGCACATACGACGGCGTTTTGTTTCCCACCATCCAACCCTCATCGATCGGCGTGAATGGAGGTGTTGCCGCCGAATTCATCAACGACAAATTCAAAGTGACTTCGTGGCTGACTTTATTGGCCGGAGTACGAGTAACAGAGTTCAGCTCCGGGGCACCCGCGTCGGCAGTAACTGAGTCGGTTTCAGAAACCAACGCCGATCCTCGCTTTGGAGTTGCCATTCGCGTTCCACGGCTGAACTGGGTCTTTCGCGGCTTTTACGGCTACTACTATCAGGCGCCCCCCCTTTCGACGGCTACCAGCGCACTGCAGGACTTACAGTTCGGCTCCTTCGCCCCCTTGCACGGTGAACGGGATCGGGAATGGCAGTACGGGGTCACGATTCCGGTGCATGGTTGGGTCTTCGACGCCGACACCTACCAGACATTTGCCCACAATTGGCTCGATCACAACAATATCGGCGCGTCGAACATCTTTTGGCCCATCACCTGGGATTACGCGCTGATTCAAGGGTGGGAGACGACTTTACGCTCGCCGCGCCTCTGGCATGGCGGCCAGTTGCACCTAGCCTATGCCAATCAGATCGCGCAGGCCACCTCGCCGATCACGGGCGGCTTGGTCTTCCCTGTTCCGCCCGGCCTTGCGCCTGTAGACCACGATCAGAGAAACACATTCAATGTCGGATACAACACCGGACTTCCCTGGCACAGCTACGCCTCAACGAACGTTTACTACGGATCGGGATTTACCAACGGGTTGCCGGGCGTGCAGTATCCGGGGGATTATCTGCCTGGCCACACTACGTTTGATTTTGCTCTCGGCAAAGAATTCGCCGAGAAATACACCATTTCGTTGACGGGACTGAATGTGGCCAACCGGCGCGTGCAACTCGATAACAGTCTGACGTTTGGAGGATTTCACTGGAACGATCCGCGGCAAATTTATGGGGAGTTTCGCTACCGGTTCCACTATTGACGGCCAAGGGTACAGCGCCAGTGAGGTAGGGTGACAGTGCTATGAAATTACACACATTTCCCCCGTTCCGGAAAAGGCCGACCGGCACCCGATTTCACATCGAGAAGGGAAACGTTGGGCACCATGGTCTTATAACGGACGTAACTGCTCACGCTCGTGCAGAATAGGTATCATGAAAGTGCGGAAATCGTGGTCTCCCCCCACAACTTCTTACCGTAACGAGGACTGGTATGCGTTGCAATTGGCTATTGACAGCGATTCTTATTCTTCCATTCGCAGGGCAGGGGTTGGCACAGAATAGCGATGAGGGCGCCCCGGCGTCGCTTGGCGACGTAGCCAAGAAGAATAAGGACACCTCAAGCTCCACCCCGAAGAGCAAACCCAAGCGAGTATTCACGGATGACGATATGTCCATGCGCAAGAGTCCCATTCCGGCGATTGCGCTGGGAGGCCCGGATAATAGCCAGGCGGTGCTGGACGTGATCCACGAGTTCAAAAGGACGCACGATGCGGCCGAAACCGAGCGCGTGCTCCATGAATGGTTCGACGAGCAGTCGGAGATTCTTTCGGCGGCTATCGATGCCAATAACAGAATTGCCCAGCACAATCAGACCAAGATGGAAGCGGCGCAGGACGGATACGGTTATGGGAGCCCCTACGGAAACGCGTCCGATGTCGACTACAATAAGTTGCGACAGCGCCAGCTGAGCGAGATGTGGGCGCAACGCAGCGACGCGCGCAGCAACCGGGACAACTGGCAAGTCGTGATGCGGATTCAGCAGGCGTTCCTGCGGGTGCGCTGCGATGCGATTTTGAACCGGGGCAAGGCGCCTTACGATTGGTTTAGAATCCGCAACGCGAACGGCGTGGGGACGTACTAAGGGAAACGGCCGCTGAGCTGGCAAAAAGAAAGGGCGCGACTGGCTTGCGCCCTGAATGCGTCAATCCGATTTTCCGGATGATCGATTGAGGCGATTCCCCACACCCGCGGAAACTCTCACTCATCTATTGAACGAATAGGTAGTGGTGCAGTTTGAAAATTGCCGTCCCTCAGCGGCTAAAGCCGCAATGAAGATACGATGCTTACGGTACGGCTGAAGCCGTGCCCTTTCAAGACGAATTCAAACTGCACCACTACCAACGAATCCATGGGTTTGACGCTGTTCCCGTACGCTCCGTATAATGCAGAGCGTCCACACCTTGATCACCACGCTTGCAGTTTTTGCGTGAAGAGAGCCGGTCGTTGTTCGCGCTGGGTGTACGTGGTTGGTACGCGCTTGCGCGCTCGTTGCGCCGGTTCCGGTCTCAGGTTTGATGACTGATAGGCTCGGGCTGCGATCAATTTCGCGTTAAGCCCAGCGAGCTGGATGCTTCCAGCGTTTCCGAAAAATCCGAAGGAGTTCAAAGGATCCAATGATCAAGAAGTTTGCGTACGTCACCGTCGCCGTAGTGTTCGGCCTTTCCGTTTTCGCTCTGGCCCAAGCTGCCCCGGCAACCGGCTCTCCCGCTGGCGCCGCCCCACCCAATGCTCCCTCCGCAGCTGCGGCTGCTGCGGCCAAGGTTACTGGCACGAAAATCGGCACGCTCGCCGTCGAACAGGCCATCGCCGCCTCCAATGAAGGACAGCGCGATCTCGAAGCGCTCAGCAAGAAGTTTGAACCAAAGCAGAGCGAATTGAAGGGTTTGAACGACGAAATTGACAGCATGAAGAAGCAGCTCAATGCGCAGCAGGACAAGCTGAATGACGAATCGCGCGACAAGCTGGTGCACCAGATCGAGGCAAAGCAGAAGAGTTTTGATCGCGCTGCAGAGGAAGCGAAGGAAGACTTCCAGAGCCAAGCGGGCGAGATCGAAAGCAGAATCCTGACCAAAATGGTACCGATAATCCAGAAATACGTTACCGACAACGGTTACGGGCTTCTCCTCGATAACGACCAAGCTCAGACTTGGCCACGGGGCACTGTGATTTTGTCTGGACCGTCGATGGACATTACGCAGCAGATCGTGGAAGCCTATAACGCTGCATCCGGTGTGGCGGCGCCGCCTGCGAGTAGTACGGCTCCCAAGCCCGCTAAGCCGGCAACCCCTAAACCTGCCGCGCCCGCGAAACAGTAGCGACACCGCTCGCGTAGTTTCGGTTCCAGACTTATTTCCCCAGAAGTTACTTTCAAGACCGCTTGCAGACGCGGTCTTTTTTATTTTTATTTCTGTCTTGTTTATTTTCATCGCAGGTTAGTTTTCGCGTCTTAACTCACTTTTTATCCTCAGCTTCTCTCTGGCCGGGATCCAATCGCACGCCGCAGGTGTCTGTACGGTCAACGAGCCCGTTCCCGGAGGAAACAGGATGTCTGGAAATATGTTCAGGATACTTGAGAGCACTTGGGACCAGTCTGGCCATCGCGGCTGGTCTGCACTCGCATCGTTCACCATGCAAGTTTTTGGAATGGGCTTGCTGCTGCTGATTCCCTTATTGACGATTCAGGGACCGCCCAAGCTGCAATGGCTCGAGGCGCCGATTCTCATGCCCCCGCCAGCACCTGCGCCGCCAACCAGCGGACAGCGGACGATCCACCGGTCGAACTTCAACGGAGGACAATTGCAGCAGCCCCCAGCGATTCAATCCACCATCGCAACCGCGAACGAACAACAGGTGGCATCGGCGCCTGATTTCGACGACGTCGGCGTGATCGGACGAAACAACAGGAGAGGAGGCGGAATCCCGGGCTCGGTCGGCCCTTCGGTCGATGTTTTTGTTGTAGCACCACCGCCGACTCCCGCGCCCACGCATCCGCTCAAGATCTCGCATTGGGCAGAGGGCAACTTGATCTATCGTGCGCAGCCCAGCTATCCGCCACTCGCGCGCCAGGCGCGGGTTCAGGGTGCGGTTGAGTTGCGAGCGATTATCAGCACGGCGGGGAGGATCGAGAATCTGGTGGTGGTCCGCGGGCACCCGATGCTGTCCGCAGCTGCGATTGAGGCGGTTCGGCAATGGCGCTATCGGCCGTACCTGCTGAACAACGAGCCCATCGAAGTGGAAACCGAAATCACGGTGAACTTTGTGTTATCGGGCGGTTAACGTCTGTGGTTAACGTCTGAAGTTAACTTCATGGAGTTAACCTCAGAAGTTACCATCGGCAGCTCTCGGCGCGGTGCGGGCTCTCGCTATAATCGCTAAATGAACGCGCCGCGTACCCATCTGTCGAAAATGCCCGAAAGTCGCTCGTTGATTCTTGACGGACGCACTTGGGCGGAGGTTTCCCTCTCTGCGCTGGGAGAGAATTTTCACGCGGTGCAGAAGCACGTCGGCGCCGACGTTACCATTTGCGCGGTGGTCAAAGCCGATGGTTACGGCCACGGTGCGGTGGAATGCGCGCGCGCGCTTGAAGGCGAGGGCGCGGAGTGGCTGGGAGTGACCGATGCCGCGGAAGGCTTGGCGTTGCGTGGCGCCGGCACCAAGGTCCGCATCCTGCTGATGACCGGAATCTGGAAGGGCGAGGAAGATGGGATCGTCGCCCAGAATCTCACCCCCACCATCTGGGAACCATGGCACATTGAAACGCTCGAACGCGCGGCGCGGAAACGGCAAAGCGTTTTGCCGGTTCATTTGAAGCTCGACACGGGCATGAACCGTCTCGGGGCATCGAAGGAAGCGATCCCACGTTTGTGCGAGATGCTGTCCGCGTGCAAGCACCTGAGTCTCGAAGGAGTGAGCACGCACTTCGCGTCAGCGGAAGTGCTTGACGCCGAAGACGCAGTGCGCCAGACGAAGCGATTCGAAGAGGGACTCGCGGTATTGCAGAGTTATGGACTGCGGCCTCCGCTCGTACACATGGGAAATTCCGCCGCCATGAGCGCGCGGCCCGAAACGTGGAAGACCATGGTGCGTCCGGGGATCGCGCTTTATGGATATTCGCTGGCCTTCACCCGAAGCGGCGCGCCCGCGGCCGTCGCTCCACTGGCGCTGCGTCCCGTGCTCTCTTGGAAGACACGAGTGCTGACGGTGAAAGAAACTGCTGCGGGAGAAGCTGTCGGCTACATGGGAACGTTCGTGACCCGAGCGCGGAGCCGCATCGCGGTCCTGCCCGTCGGTTACGCGGACGGTTATCCACGGCTGCTTTCGAATCGCGCACGGGTGATCATAGGCGGCGAATACGCGCCGGTTGTGGGGCGCGTCTCCATGGACCTGACGATCGTGGACGTTAGCCACATTCGCGGTGTCGGAGTGGGAGATGAAGTTATTTTGATTGGCAAGAGCGGCGTCAAGACCGTAGACGCTGTCGAACTGGCGCACTTGTGCGAAAGCGTGCCCTACGAAATTCTGTGTGGCTTGTCGCAGCGAGTGCCGAGGGTGTATAGCAACTTCTAGCTCCTGACGGTTGGCTTTCCGCTAACGGCTGAATGTCGCCGGCAGACGGTTGGGTGCTCAATCCTGCCGTTGAACTGACCTTGTTCGCTAATCTGCGCCTGCTTGTTGTATTTCTAGAGTTGAGATGCCCTCACGCTACGCTCAATGGATGTACGAATGGGAAAGCCGGCTCACGTCGGTGGACAATAACCGCGTGGTGCGTCCGCTGGAGTGGGGGCTGGATTGGACGCACAACTGGCCCGGGCGCAACGGCGGCCCCGCTGGAGCGGCCTCGCGCGATCTTCTGGAATATTTCTCGCGTTTCAACGATCGCATCATTCGAGCGAGTGACGACTTTTACTCTTATCGGACTCCAACCGATTTCCGGTTGGAGCGTCGCGAGGTGCAAGTTTTCAGCACGCGCGAAGTGCCCGACCCGCGCCTCGAAGAAAAAGTTCGCGGCACTCATGCTGAGTTTCTGCGTTTCACCTCGCCGGTAGTCGCACCTTATCCCGAAAATAATCTGGTGAATGCGCGCTGGTTCCCGGCGCGCGGACGACGCGCTGTGGTTCTCTTGCCGCACTGGAATTCCGATGCGATTTCCTACAGCAGCCTCTGCCGCGTGCTGAACTGGATGGGAATCGCGGTGCTGCGGCTGTCCATGCCGTATCACGACATTCGCCGTCCGGCGGAGATCGACCGCGCCGACTATGCCGTTTCCGCCAACATTGGACGCACGCTCGATTCGGTGCGCCAAGGCGTGATCGATGTGCGCTGCTGCCTCGACTGGCTGGAAGCGCAGGGTTACAACCGGCTCGGCATCGTCGGGACGAGCCTGGGATCGTGCTATGCGTTTATTGCCACCGCGCACGATCCGCGAATTCAGGTGGCTGCGTTCAACCACGCCTCGACTTACTTTGCCGACGTGGTGTGGCACGGGCAGTCCACGCGCCACATCCGCGAGGGACTGGAAACGGCCATCGATCTGGAAAATCTGCGGCAGGTGTGGCGCGCAGTAAGTCCTATGGTGTACTTCGACAAATTTTCGCGCTGGCCGCGCCGCTCGCTCATTATTTATGCCAAGTACGATATGACGTTCCTGCCGGAATTTTCGGAGCAGGTGGTCAAGCAGTTCGAAAAGCACGAACTGGATCACAAAGTCGTTGTCCTGCCCTGCGGGCATTACACCATGGGAGAGACTCCTTACAAATACATGGATGGCTGGCAGCTGGTGAGTTTTCTGCGGACGGCTTTTGACTGAAGAGCGCGTAGGTACGCGGAGCGATCAGAAAAGGTTCTCCAAATCGCGCGCCCCATGCAGCACCCGCAGGATAAGTACCTCGCCGTCCACAACCTTATAAAACACCAAGTGTTTCGGGAACCCTGAGATCGACATGCGCCGGATGTTGCTGAGTTCCGCGACGCCAAATCGGCAGGGCGTGCCGGAGCGCGGATTCCTCATGATTCGTAGTACGGCTGACGTGACCGACTCGCTCCATCGCCGCGCCAGTTTCCTGTCCGATTTTTCTTCATACCAGTCGGCTTGCTCGACGATATCGGCAGAGGCCGCCTCGCTAAGGCGCGCCTGTGCCAGGCTCACTTGCGTCGCGCCCTTTCGCGCAGAACAGCGACCAACCCCTTCTTGCGAAGCTGGGCCACCGGAATCTCGATCTTCTCGCCTTTCAAGCCTGCAAGAAGATCCTGCTCGAGGCGCCGCAACCGGCGCTCTTTGTCCTGACGGATGAGTTCTCGGATGTATTCGCTCGGCGTGCTCCAGTCGCCGGAGTTGACTTGGCCCTCAATGTACTCCTTGAGAGCTTCGGGAAGAGAGATGTTCAAGGAACTCATGGCCATACCTTCATTATATGACAGTTTATGAAGGATGGCCATCACATGTCTCGGCAGCGGACCAACCGTGAGAGCCTCGCACGCTGCCAGGGCGATGAGCGGCGCTTCATCCGAACCTATGAGGTTGCGCGCAATTTCACCTGAGACTCCTTGGCCGCGAGCGCCTGTAAGACGTTGAACAAGAACCAACCGATATTCGGATCTTGCTGAGGAGCAAAAAGTTTCTCTTTTGCGCCGTCCTTGCAGATGCCCACTGCATCTGAATACGGCTGGAAACGCACGACTTGGTTGTGCGGCAATCGGAAGTTGACACCTTTCTCGGTTCCGCCGAAATATATGGCACGCGTGGTCATCAGGAGATATCCGTAATCTACTTCTTGCAGGGATGTCGACTGTTCCCTGTGCCCACGCATCCCGCCAAAATGATAATAGAGTCCGCTGGCGACTCTGATACTTACTCCGCTGTATCCCCCAACGTAAGTGCTTCTTGTCTGCTCCTCGCTAAGTAAAACGTTCGCGATCCCGATGACCGGCACTTCTCCGGGTTGAAGATTGAACTGAATCGGCCCTTTGTACGGCTCAATTTGATCGTGGAGCACCACCATATCCGCCAGCTAAGGAACAACGCTCTGAGTCCGGCCGTCCCTGATATGTCATCTTGCGTTAACCCCGCCGCCTGGGAAATGCCCAGGATCGCTGAACCTTCATGCTCGCTAAGCGGCTGCGCTATGCCTCGCTTTTCTGCCCCTCGACTCCAGCCTTCTTTGATCGCTGGCAGCACTTGTTCCCGGGGAATGACCGCATAGGCAATTATTTTGTCCAGTTGCGTTCTGATTTCGCCATACTGCTCGCCTTGGGCGATTCCGTATGCCATGCACGCCTTCAGAGCTTCGATCGCCTGGTTCGACTTTTGAATACAACTTTCGTGTGCTTCGTTGAACCAGCCTGCGTTTTGACCGCAATACCGACAGAAGCTCACACCACGATGATGTTGTGTCGCAGGAGGCAAGACAAGCCTACGAAGGCAGACAATACGAAGGTGGACAACTGGGGCCGATGACAGGTCAGCCAAGTCGTCCGTCTCAAGACTTGCCCCGCTTCGGAGTAAAATAACTTGCGGTGCCTAACCATGAAAAACTCCGATATGTCTCGCCCGCTCTATGAAGTTGATCCTGAGATTTCGAACGCTATCGACAACGAAGTTCGCCGCCAGCATGAAGGGCTGGAGCTGATTGCTTCGGAAAACTTTGTCAGCGAGGCGGTGCTGGAGGCTGCCGGGTCCGTGTTTACCAACAAGTATGCGGAAGGGTATCCCGGCAAGCGGTATTACGGCGGATGCGAGTTTACCGATGTGGTCGAAAATCTGGCGCGCGAGCGGGTCAAGAAACTTTTTGGCGCGGAGCATGCCAACGTGCAGCCGCACTCGGGATCGCAGGCCAATCAAGCCGCTTACGCGGCGGTGCTGCAGCCTGGCGACACGATTCTTGGCTTGAATCTGGCTCATGGCGGGCACCTTACGCATGGGCATCCTCTGAATTTTTCGGGCAAGACTTACAAGATCGTTCCGTACGGCGTGACCTTGGAAACCGAGACGATCGATTATGACGACCTGGAAAAGATCGCTACGGCGGAGCGTCCGAAGCTGATTATTGGCGGCGGCAGCGCTTATCCGCGGATTATTGATTTTGCGCGCATGCGTCAGATTGCGGACAAAGTTGGCGCACTCTATCTGGTCGATATGGCGCACTTCGCGGGACTGGTGGCGGGCGGAGCGCATCCATCGCCGGTACCGCACGCGCAGATCGTGACTTCGACCACGCACAAGACGCTGCGCGGGCCGCGCTCGGGCATGATTCTGAGCAAGCAGGAATTTGCGAAGGAAATCGATAAGACGGTCTTCCCCGGAATGCAGGGAGGGCCGCTGGTGCACATTATTGCCGCCAAGGCGGTGTGCTTCCTCGAAGCGTCGCAACCTAGCTTCCGCGAGTACGCGCGGCAGGTTGTGGCCAATGCGAAGGTGATGGCCGAAACGCTGGCGGCCGATGGCTATCGCATCGTGTCCGGCGGAACGGACACGCACCTCATGCTGGTGGATGTGTTCGCGAAAGGCATGCTGGGGAGCGAAGCGGAGAAAGCTCTTGGTGAGGCCGGGATTACGGTGAATAAGAACGCGATTCCGTTTGATGTGAATCCGCCGATGAAGCCTAGCGGCATTCGCATTGGTACGCCGGCGGTGACTACGCGCGGCATGAAAGAATCGGAGATGCGGCAGATTTCGCACTGGATCGCGGAGGCGCTTGATCATCGGACGGACGCTGCGGTGCTGGGGAAAATCCGCAAGCAGGTGCTGGGGATGGCGGAGGAGTTTCCGCTATATGCCGAGCGACGCGCGCGGGCGCAAGCGGAGGTCAGGGCGTAACGGTCTTACAATTTGTCATCCTCGCGCAGCGAAGGGTCCCTACGCGCACGGGAATGTGCCGGGGGTAGGGGTCCTTCGACTCCGCAGAATGATCCGCTTCGCGAATCGTTCTGCTGCGCTCAGGATGACAAATCTATCTATTACCCTGCGCTCAGGATGGCAAATCTATCAATCATCCGCGAATTCCCTGTGTTCCTCTGTGGTCTCTGTGGTTAAATTCCATTCGTGAAAGTAGCCATCGACATCCGTCGCATGACGGAATTCGGGGTTGGCACCTATATAAGGAACGTGGTCCGAACGCTGGCGCGCCTGGACCGCGAGAGCAAATATTTCCTGATTGGATCGTCGGACAGGGTGGCGGAGTGTGGGGCGCTGCCGTCGAACTTCCACGCAGTGGCGCTGGCCGAGGGCGATGACACGCTGCGAGGGACCCTCGATTTCCGGGCGATCGTGCGGCGCCTGAAGTGCGATCTGGTTCACATTCCGCATCTGTTCTGGATTCCGCGGGGGCTCGGTTGTCCTTACGTTCTGACCGTGCACGACCTGCTGGAGCACATGTATGGATCACGCGACGCCTCCAGTTTGCGGCGCAGCCTGCACTTTTACCTGACGCGGCGCGTGTTGCGCAAGGCGGCGCGCGTGATCGCGGTTTCACAATTCACCAAGAATGAAATCGAAAAATTGCTGGCCATTCCTGACGACCACGTCGAGGTCGTATACAACGCCATTGACGAACGCTTTCTGCGCGGCCATGCCACCGAAGCGGATCGCGAATTGATTGCCCAACGCTATCTGGTGAACTATCCGTTCATTCTTTATGCGGGCGCGATCCGGCCACACAAGAATGTGGTGCGCATCATCGAAGCGTTTTCGTCGCTGAAGAACGAACTACTGAAGGAGCAGCAGTTTCCGGACCTGAAACTGATCATCATCGGAGACGATCTCTCGAGCCATCCCCGACTGCGACGCACGGTGGTGCGTAGCGGAGTGCAGAATGATGTGCGTTTTCTCGGATTCGTGCCCATCGAAGTGCTGCGCATTTTTTATGATGTCGCCGAGATCTTTGTATTTCCATCGCTCTATGAAGGATTTGGACTGCCGCCGCTCGAAGCCATGGCCCACGGAACTCCGGTGGTCACTTCGAACACTTCGAGCCTGCCGGAAGTGGCGGGGAATGCGGCGTTGCTGGTGAACCCGGAAAACGTGTTCGAGATTCGACGAGCGTTGCAGCGCGTGCTCCTTGATCCGGCCATGCGCACACTGATGAAACAACGCGGCTATGAACAAGCGCAGCGATTTTCTTGGACTGCTTCGGTGTCAAGAATCCTTGAGATTTATCGAGAAGTGGCGGGCGAACATGCTGCCCGCGGTGTTGCCGCGGACTGAGGCCGCTCCCGTATAATAAAGAATTCCACGATGAATCGCAGCGCTGCGCGCAATCTCGAGCCACCGACAATTGAGACCGAGATCCATCCGGCATTGGCGCCGAGGACAACGACACTTCCGACAGCAAATTGTCCGACAATAACGCGTCCGAACCGGTTGCTTTCGGACTGGCGGATTTCGGTGCTGGCATTGATTTCGCTGTGGGCGGTCATCTATATGGCCGGACTCTCGCGACCCGCTTTACTCGATGATGCGGATACAGTTCATGCCGAGGCGGCGCGGGAAATGGTGCAACGGCATGACTGGGTGACGTTGTACGCCAATGGCATCCGCTATCTGGAAAAAGCTCCGCTGATGTATTGGGGCGTGGCCGCGAGCTACACGCTGTTTGGCGTCAGCGAGTGGAGCACGCGGCTGCCGCTGATGCTGGGCGTGTTGGCGATGATTCTCTCCACGTACGGTTTGGGGCGCTGGGCCTTGGGCAGCGAAGGCGGCTTCGATTCCGGCCTGGTGCTGGCAAGCGCGCTTGGGCCTTTTCTTTTTACGCGCTTCCTGATTCCAGACGTGGCGGTAGGTCTGTGGCTTACCCTGACGTTCTGGCTTTTTCTGGTGTCGTTAGAACAACCGCAACCGACACGCTGGACCTGTTGGGGGCTCGCCGCGGTATGTGCGCTCAACGTGTTGACCAAGGGACTGATCGGTCTTGTGTTTCCCATAGGAGCGATCGGGCTTTACCTGCTGCTGACGGGGAATTTGCGGCACTTGCTCAAGCTGCGTTTGGTTTCAAGCACGCTCGTGTTTCTGGCCATCGCCGCGCCGTGGCATATTCTGGCGGCGCTGCGAAATCCGACGCAGGGGAATGTGCGCGGATTTCTGTGGTTTTACTTTGTCAATGAGCACATCCTGCGTTTCCTGAACCGGCGCGTGCCGCGCGATTATGACACGGTTCCGCTGCTGCTGTTCTGGGCGCTGCTGGTTTTGTGGCTGATTCCATGGACCGTGTTTCTTCCGCAGTCGCTGCAGGAGGTGCCGCGGCGGTGGCGCGAGTTCTGCACGCAGATGACGCGACGGCAGCGCGCGTATTTGATGTTTTTCTTGTGGAACATCGTGATCGTGGGTTTCTTCAGCCTCTCGACGCGGCAGGAATACTACACGATCCCGGCGATTCCGGGGTTGGCATTGCTGGTGGGCGGGTGGCTGCAGCGGGAGAGAGCATCGGCTGCGGAAAGCCGCGAGCGGCGCAACGGGCGGATTTCGTCGGCGGTGTTGCTTGCGTTCGGCGTCAGCATCGCGGTGGTCGGTTTCTCGTTGCTCTTTTTTTCGAAGGCACCCGCTCCAGGCACGGACCTCTCGGACCTGCTGCGGAAGAATCCGCGGGACTATGCGCTCTCCTTTGGGCACTTTCTGGATTTGACGCCGCAGGCGATGGGGGCATTCCGGGTGCCGTTGTTCGGTTTTTCACTCGCGTTTTTGCTGGGCACTCTCGCTAACTGGATTTTGCGCCGTCGCGGAAGGGCGGGGGCGGGGAATGTCGCGCTGGTAGCGATGATGGTGGTCGTGCTGGCATGCGTACGGATTGCGTTTGGCATCTTCTCGCCGATACTTTCTTCGAAAGATCTGGCGATGGCAATACGCGAGCAGTACAAGCCGGGCGATCAGATCGTCGTGATAGGGCTGTATGAGAATGCGTCCACGCTGAATTTCTACACAGGGATCCCGTTGCACAGTTTGCGCGAGCCGGGCGGAAACATGTGGTACGGCACGCAATTTCCGGGAGCGCCGAGAGTCTTCGAGACACAGGCATCGTTTGTCGAGATGTGGAATGGTGAGCACCGCGTTTTTTTGTGGGCAGAAGAGGATGATCCGCCGGCGCTTCGGGGACTGATGCGCTATGTAGTTGCGCGCCGCGGCGGCAAGACTATTTTTTCTAATCAGCCGACAACTTCTTAGGTCAGAGGTCAGAGGTTAGATTGCAAAGGTCTACCTCTCTAACCTCTAACCTCTAACCTACTCTCGGCTCAGGCGGCCATCTTTCAGATCGAAGACATCGCCTCGCCAGTGGATGCGGTTGCCCATAAGACCTGCGGCCCAGATGA
>Ga0116110_1000863_pt1 | contig 16897 bp, 11 predicted proteins | sample June2015DPH_8_50_FD_89719 | JGI IMG/M metagenome (GOLD analysis project Ga0116110, IMG submission 89719) | Peatland microbial communities from SPRUCE experiment site at the Marcell Experimental Forest, Minnesota, USA - June2015DPH_8_40 | ecosystem: Environmental > Terrestrial > Soil > Wetlands >...
GTGCCGCTGACCTACGACTCCACCAGCGGCGAGACCTCCAGCTACCTGGTCACCCTGACGGTCAAAGTCGTGCTCACCGCGCGCGATGGCCGCGTCCTCTACCGGAACGATGCGCTCAGCTACCGCGAGCAGTACCAGTCCACGCAGGACCTCAGCGGTTTCCTGCGCGAGGACCCCGCCGCCGTCAACCGCCTGGCCCGCAGCTTCGCCCAGGCGCTGGTGGGCGATATGCTGGAGTCCTTCTGATGCCCGCGCCCTCCGCCAACCCGTCCCGCGCCGCCTCGCTCAAGAGCTTTGCATCGACGGACCGCTTTCTGGCGGAGATCAGTTCGTCCTCCACTCTGCGTCCCGGCTACGTCCTGCTGGGCGACGAGGCATTCCTCTACCAGCGCTGCCGTCAGGGCATCTTGGCCGCGCTCGCGCCGGAGGCAACCCGCGACTTCTCGCTGCACGACTTCGACCTCGCCGACACCCCCATCTTCGAGGTCCTCGACTGCGCGCAGACGCCGTCGCTGATGGCTCCCTTCCAGGTCCTCTTCGTGCGCAACCTCAAGCTGCTCTACGGCCGCGGCTCCAAGAAGGCCGAATTCGCCGCCATCGATACCTACTTCCGCAGCCCCAACCCGCAGGCCGTCCTGCTCTTCGTTGCCGACCACCTGCGCATCCCCACCGACCTGCGCCGCATGGACTATCAGGACAAAGAGCGCTACGAGCGCATCCGCGAGACGCTGGGCGACGCCTGCGGCCTGGTCGAGCTGGCCCGTGTCTCTGAAGTCGACGCAATACGCTGGGTCACCTCCGAGGCCGAATCACGCGGCATCCGCTTCGACCCCGACGCCGCCCGCGAGCTGGTGGACGCACTCGGCGCGGACATGATGCTGGTCGCCGGCGAGATGGAAAAGCTCTGCCTCTATGTTGCCGCGCCCAACGAAGCCATCGCGCGCAACCACATCACGCTGGGCGACGTGGAGACGATGGTGCTGGCGGCCAAGCAGCGCTCGTTATATGAACTGACCGACGCCATCAGCCAGCGCGACCGCACCCGCGCGCTGCTTCTGCTGCACGGCCTGCTCAATGCCTCCGACGGCGGCGAGGACGCGGCCATCGGCCATCTCTACATGCTGGCCCGCACCTTCCGCCAGATGCTCATCATCCTGGAGAAGAACGTGCGCGACTCGCGCGACCTGTGGGCGGCGCTGTGGCAGGGATTCCGCATGCCGCCCTTCGCCGCCGAAGACCTCATCCGCCAAGCCCGCCGCTACAAGAGCCGCCGCGAGCTCACCCGCGCCCTGCGCCTGGTCGCCAAGGCCGACCTGGAACTGCGCAGCTCGCCGGCCAACAAGCTCCTCGTCCTGGAGCGCCTCATCCTGGCCCTGGCCACCGAACCCACCCCCGCGACCCACGCGACAACCCACCAGTTCGCCATGGAGCTGTAGAGCATTTCTCGAATTCACGTGGAGTTGGAGAAAGTGTGCGAGGTGGCTTTTACTTCCACCCCAGCGACGAGAACCCGTCGCCGGGGACCCCGGTTGAGGAAAAAGCCACTCATATGCCGTGGTTTCCCACTACACCAATTCGAGAAATGCTTTAACGGCCAACGGGGCAACTCTGATTGAGAGATGCCCCGTTGGATTGTATCTGTCGAAGTTACTCAGCCCTGGAAGTCGAACGCACTCCTAGAACTTGTAGCGCAGCGCGAGTTCCATGATGCGGGGATCGGCCGCACCGGTTACCTTTCCGTAGTTCGCGTTGCCCAGGGTCGCATTCGGGTTGTTGGGATTGGTATGGTTGAAGGTGTTGAACGCCTCCGCGCGGAACTCAAAGTAGTTCGCCTCGGTGATGTGGAACTCCTTGAAGAGCGCCATGTTGTAGATCTCCTGGCCCGGCCCGCGAATGATGCCAGTCATGGCGTTGCCATAGAGGCCGAAGCTAGTCGCGGGCATAGTGACACATGTAGCCCCAGTTGTAGTCCCTGGGCAGGAGAAGGCCGACGTGTTGAACCACTGCTGGCTTGAGCCGTTCTTCCAGGTCTTCGGTCCGTTGGTCGAGACACCCGGAACCACGTCCGGCCGGGACGCATTGCCCTGCAAGGCCACGCTCAGGCCCGGATCAAATGAACCTCCGCTGCGGAAGGTTGTGATGTCGTTGATGCTCCATCCGCCCATCGTCAGTTTTTCCAGTTGATTGCCGCTGTTCTGGAAGAACGGCAGTTTATAGAGCAGCGTAATATTCAGCGAGTCGGGATAGTTCAAGCCCGATGTGTTGCCGTGGTAGCGGTTGAAGTTATGCACGTCGATGGTGCTGTTGCTTGTGCTGTGCGACCAGGTGTAAGCCACCGAGACGTTCAGCGACTTCGTCACCGGATGCTTGATCTGCGCCTCCAGCCCGTTCCACTCCTGCCAGAGTGGCGTCATATAGTCCGTCATGCCGCCATAACCCTGATACGGCGCCCAATAATACTGATTGTCGCCGGGAGAGCCGGAACCGTTTGCAGGATTGCTGTTGATCAGCGGGTTGAAATCGTAGTTCACGCCGCCCGAGCTGTAGTACGGCGGAACGTTGATGTTGGGATTGGCCTCCTGATGCTGGATACGGCTTCCCGCTCCAACGATTGCGGCGGTAATGTTGCGTGGAAATTCATGCTGGAGTCCGAGCGAGTAGCTGGCCACCGGCGAGGCCTGGATGTTCGCTTCCGCCATGGTAACCGATTGGACGGATACGACCGCCCCCGTGCCTCCCGCAATGCTCCAGGTCGAGGTGGATGGGAATACCAGGCTGGTCAGGTTCTCGCTGGTAAAGACCGGCGGGTTCGCAATGCAGTTGAAAGAGCAGTCCTGGTTGGTGAAGATGCGCGTGTAGCTAATACCATAGCCGCCGCGCAGACTGGTTCTGCCATCGCCGAAGACATCCAGGGCAAAGCCCACGTCCGGTGCGAAGTACCAGATGTGGTTTTTGGAGAAGTTGACCGGCAAGCCGCCCGCCGCGCCGCTGTTGTACAGCAGGCCGTTGCTGTAGGTGGTGCCGGTCACGAAGCTGGGTATTTGGCCGTTTTTCTCGAGCACCGCCGGCGCCAGAGTGGGATTGTAGGCCGAGGGCACAAAGTTGGTCTCGGAGTTGGGCACGCCGTAGGGCAGGGGCAGGTGGTAGATCCGCAGGCCCACGGTAAGGGTCAGGTTCTTATTGAACTTGTACTGGTCTTCGAAGTACGGCGTCCAGGAGAAGGCATGCATATCGCCGTGAGGCGCGTTGCTGGCCTGGCCAAAGGTGTTTATATAGCCGAGCTCCATGTCCGCGATCGAGTCGTCCTCTTGCACCGCGCCGGAGGCAGGCTTGCTGAAGTTGCCGTTGAAGTTGAAACTCCCATTGGTCTGTTGGCCCGAAACCTGGCGCTTGGTGTTGAAGACGAAGGTGATGCCCGCCGTAAAGTAGTTCTTTCCCTTGAGCCAGCTCCAGTTGTCGGTGATCGTATTGTCAAGATCGGAGGCGTGGGGGATGGGCCGCGCCGCCTGGATGCCCTGCGACGCCGCTCCGCCGGAAAACGACACCACAGGAGTGCGGGAGGCATACAAGGCGTTGGGATAGAAGAGGGTCTCAGTGAAACCCTTGAGCTGGCTGATGTCCGTGACCCCCTCCAGTACCAGGTTCAGAAGGTAGATATTCATGGCCACGCTGGTGGTGTTGACCATGTTGGGCGACAGGGTCTGGGTCAGCGCGACCTGGGCGATCTTGTTGTGGGTAAAGTCAGTCTCGTAGCTGATCGGAGTTGTGCCTGGACTCTCAACATTATTCGAGTAATTCTGGTATTCCTGCAGGTACTCCGCCAACAGGTGGTACTTGGGGGTGAAGAAGTGATCGATCTTGATCTCATCGTCCCGCTGATAGGTAGTCACTGGCTGGTTGTTGATGTAATTGTTGGCGTTGCCTGAGTTTGGATAGTTGGGCGCCGGATAGAGATTTGTAAGGTACGCCGATGAGCTGGTGTTGATTCGACCGCTTGGGACCACATAATCGCCGACTGGGCATGTGCCGCCTGTAGACACCGAGAAAAGCGCGCCTGACACCGGGTCCTTTATCGGCGAGACAAAGCAGCCGGCGATCTGAAGTGGGGTAGGTACTTCGCTGGTGCCCTGGCTGGGCACATGCAGAACCACATACGACTCGTCCCAGAAGAAGAAGGTCTTCTGGCGGTTGGTGTTGTAGTGATTTGGAATAAATAACGGGCCGCCCACGTTGCCGCCGAAGATGTTCTGATGGTAGGGCGCGATGGAGGTTGAGTAGTATGGCTTTGAGTTCAGGTCGTTGTTACGCCAATACTCCCACAGGGTGCCGTGAAAGCTCGACGTGCCGCTCTTGGTTTGCTCCAGAATGACCGAGGAGCCCATGAGCGAATACTGCGCGGAGAAGTCGTTCTGCAGTACGCGAACTTCTGCCAGCGAGTCGGGGTTGGGGGTGATCGCATTCGCGGTCATGTTGCCGGTGTTCTCGTTCCATACGCCGTCCAGCGCATAGAAAGTGCGGGAGACCGACATGCCGTTGATCACCAGCACGCTGCTGGTGTTGCGGCCGCCGGTGCCTAGCGACGAGCCCTGGCTGGTGTTCACCACGCCCGGCGCCAACGCCGCCACGCCCTCGAAGTTGCGGCCATTCATGGGCAGTGAGCTCACCTGCTCGGTGGAGATATAGGACGAAAGCTGGGGAGAGGCCAGCTCCACGTCGGTGGAGGTTGCCGCCACCGTGATGGTCTCGCTGGCAGCGCCAACCGTGAGCGTTCCGTTCACCTGGACCGTCTCCGTGGGGTGCAGCTCGATGCCGGTGACGGTGTAGTTCTTGAAACCTTTCTTGGCAATGGTGATGGAGTAGGTAGCCACGTTCAGTTCGGGCGCCACAAAGACGCCTCTGCCGTTTGACTGGGTCTTCAAGGAGACATTGGTCGCATCGTTGGTAATGGTCACGGTCGCGCCCGGCACCACCGCACCGGAGGAATCCGTCACGGTTCCGGTGATGGTGGCCCTGGCGGAGAGCTGGGCAAACGCGCCAATGTTGCAGGTGAAGACAACCAAGGCTAAAACGAAGATGCCCCGGAAGATGCCGGACAACAGGGAGACGCGGCGCGCAGCTGCGATCATATAGATCCTCGATTCCAAATTAATGGGTTTTTAACAACCGAAGAGGATGCTAGTGGGCGCCAAGTCCATTGTCAAGATGTAAAAAGCAATTGTATGGCCATTTGAACCAAATTATGGTCATACGGACGGGCCTCTGCCAGTCGCGCCGGGTGCATCACCCATCGCTTGTGGGATGTGGGCCTCGTCCGCAGGACGACCGCATTTCTGCCATCGCCCAACCACATTCGCACCGCAGCCGCCCGGCCGCTCTGCGAGCAGTCTAGGACGAAGCGATCATCTTCAGGAACAGGCCAGGCAGTTCGGGACTGGCACCGGGGTCGTCGTCTGCCCTGTGGCCCTTGCCGATCCGGAAGTGTTCAATCTGCTGCTCCAGGTCCAGCGCGGAGTTGCGCAAGGCCTCGGCGCCGGCCACCGAAAGGCTCATCGCGCTCAGGTTCTCGCTGCCCAACTGATAGATGGAACTCAGCGACGAACTCGACTCCTTCGCCGACTGGCTCTGCTGCTCCGACGCGATGGCAATCTGCGCGATCATCCGGTCCACCTGCTCGACCATGCCGATGATCTTCTCCAGCGCCTCTCCTGCGCTGCCCGTGGTGACCATGCCGGCGGCAACGGTTTCGGTGCCCTCGCTCATGCTGGCGACCGCCTGGCCGGTCCGCTCCTGGATGCCACGGATCATCTGCGAGATTTCGCCCGTGGCCTTGGCGGTGCTCTCCGCCAGGGAGCGCACCTCGGCGGCGACCACGGCAAACCCGCGGCCATGTTCGCCGGCGCGCGCGGCCTCGATGGCTGCGTTCAGCGCCAGCAGGTTTGTCTTGCGCGCGATCTCCTCGATCACATGAACGATGTGGCTGATCCGTCCCGAATCCTCGCCCAGCAGATGAATGGTCGATGAGGTCGAACGCACTGCCTCGGCGATCGAGTTCATGCTGGCAAGCATCTCGCGCACGATGTCGCCGCCCATCCGCGCCGTCTCCGCCGCGGCCCGCGCGCTCTTGGCGGCGCTGCCGGCGTGGCGCGAGACCTCGGCCACTGTGGCGCTCATCTCATGCATCGCCGTCACCGTCAACTCGGTCTGTTGGTTCTGCTCGTCCATCCTGCGTTGCATCTCCATGCCGGATTCACCGATGGAGACTGCATTGTCGGTCACGCTGGCGGCCGTGCGCGCAACCGCCCCGATGGTCTGTCGCAGGCTGCGCTGCATCTGTTGCGTGGCGTCGGCCAGTATTCCCACCTCGTCGCCGCTCTCGATGCCCAGCGGCGGCCCCGTCAGATCGCCCTCGGCAATGGCGGCGGCGCGGCCCACAACCGAGCGCAGGCCGCGGCTGATGCGCCGCGCGATCATCATGGCCAACAGTCCGCTCAGAATTGCACTCGCCAGGGTGGTGATCCACAGCGTCCAGACCATCAGATGAGAGGCGCGGATCACCTGCTGCGATTCGGAGTTCGCGACGCTGTTCTCGTAACCCACCATATCGAACAGGTTCTGGTAAAGAACTTTCTCCCGATCGGCCATCTCTCCCCGAATCAGATCACGGGCAGCCGCGATCTCCGCAGGCTTCTGCGATTCGATCAGGTCCGCAATATGATTCTGGAGTTCCTGCAACTGCGTCGTCTGCGCCTCGAAGCTGCGGATGCGGGCGTTGTCCTCGCCCAAGTCGAACCGGCTGTCCATATCGCGCAGTTCCGCCATATGGTTATCCGTGTCGGCCCGTTGGAATAGGTACGCTGCGCGGTATTTTGCGTTGCTGGCGGGGTCCCCACCGTAGAGCAGCCACTCTTCCAGCACGCGATCGCTCTTCCCCAGCGACACACGCGCACCGCGGTTGCTGTATACCACCGGAACCTGCTCCGTGATGAACTTGCCGGTGATGCGGTTCATCTCAGACATGCGGTAATAGGCCACGGCTGAAGTGGCCAGCATCGCCAGAATGAGTATCCCGTAGGTCGAACCTAACTTCGCTTCCAGCTTCATGGTTCTCCTCGATCCATCACCCTTCCATCCGCGGAGAGGGCGCACTCCACGGCGACAATGCCACACACTCCTGCTATCTCTTCCCATCGGCATTCCGCCAGAGACCTTGAGCCGAGGTCGTGTCTTGTGCAGCATGGGCTGGGCGGGAGGGCGTTCGTCGCAGCAGCTCCACCCTGTGCCGGGCGCCCCTCATCCGGGGTCCCCGGCGAGCGCATTTGCTCGCTGGGGTGGGCATCCGGGGTCCCCGGCGAGCGCATTTGCTCGCTGGGGTGGGCATCTCGATTCTGAGATAGAGGCCTCATCCCAGCCCAGCCGCAGCCCAGCCGCCGCTCGCCCTCCGCCCTGCTACCATTATCGTTGACTCAATCATGACCATCCCCGGCAATCCCGGCTCCGCACCCATCCGCGTCCGCATCGCACCGTCGCCCACCGGCGACCCGCACGTCGGCACGGCCTACATCGGCCTGCTCAACTTCCTCTACGCCCGCCAGCGCGGCGGCAAGTTCGTGCTGCGCATCGAGGACACCGACCGCGCGCGCATCGTCGCCGGCTCCGAGCAGATGATCTTCGACTCCCTGCGCTGGCTCGGCCTAGAGTGGGACGAAGGCCCCGACGTAGGCGGGCCGTTCGGCCCATACCGGCAATCGGAACGCACCGATATCTACCGCGAGCACGTCGAACTGCTGCTCAAATCCGGCCACGCCTACCGCAGCTTCGAGACCCCCGAAGAGCTGGACGCCATGCGCCGCTCGCAGATCGCCGCCAAGCTGCCGCCACGCTACAACGGAGCGCACCGCGAGCTGACCCCCGCGCAGATCGCCGCCTTCGAGGCCGAGGGCCGCCCGGCGGTCGTCCGCCTCAAGGTCCCCATCGAAGGCGAGACCACCTTCACGGACGAGTTGCGCGGTCCCATCACCTTCTCTCACTCGAATGTGGACGACCAGGTCCTGCTCAAGTCCGACGGCTTCCCCACCTACCACCTGGCCAACGTCGTCGACGACCATCTGATGCAGATCAGCGACGTCATCCGAGCCGAGGAGTGGATCTCGTCCACGCCCAAGCACGTCCTCCTCTACAAGGCCTTCGGATGGGAGCTGCCGCGCTTCTGGCACATGCCCCTGCTGCGCAACCTCGACAAATCCAAGATCTCCAAGCGCAAGAACCCCGTCTCGCTCATCTACTACCGCGAATCCGGCTTCCTGCCCCAGGCGCTGCTGAACTTCCTCGGCCTGATGGGCGGAGGCATGGCGCAGCCCACCGAAGAGGAGATCGTCTCCAAAGGCATCAGCGTCAAGCAGGGAGACATCTTCTCGCTCGCCGAGATGCTCGACAAGTTCAACTTCCAGCGCATCTCCCTCGGCGGGCCCGTCTTCGACCTCACCAAGCTCAAGTGGCTCAACGGAGAGTACCTCCGCGCGCTCGCGCCGGAGGCATTCTTCCAGGCCCTACGCTCCACGATCTTTTCGGACGACTACCTGCGCCGCATCGCCCCGCTCGTCCAGACGCGCATCGAGACCCTCGCCCAGTTCGGCGAGATGACCGACTTCTTCTTCAAGGACGATGTGATGCCCCCGCCCGAGGTCTTCGTCCCCAAGACGCGCACCCTGGAAGAGACCCTCGCCTTCGCCGCCGAGCAGCTCGCCGTGCTGGAAGCCACGCCCTACACCCACGAAGAGCTGGAGGCCGCGCTCAAAAAGCTCGGCGAGGAAAAGCAGTGGCCGGTCAAGGACAACTTCATGCTGCTGCGCACGATTCTGACCGGCAAGACCGCCAGCCCACCCCTGATCGAGAGCCTCATCGTCTTCGGCAAGGCCCGCTCGCTGGACCGCCTCCGCCGCTGCCTCGAGACGCAAAAGAAACTCGCCGCTTCCGGAAAGTAAGCCGCGGGTCGCTTCCTGCAAGCCGTCCTGTAGCCGCTGCCTGCTGCCGGAGGCGTTATTCGTTATTGTTGCGGGAGTGCAGGGCCCGAAGTGGGATTCAGCTTTTCGGCTGCGGTCATGCCGGCCGCGCCCTTGGGGTCCTTGTCCTTCAGGCTCGCGTAGATCTTCCGGGCGGCATCGGTCTTGCCCTCCGACTGGTAGAGGTCGGCAAGCTGAAGCTGCGCGAGGCCATAAGGAACCGTAGCGGCTGGCTTGGCGCTGAGCTTGTTGTAGAGGTCGATGGCCTGGGGATCGCGCCCGGTGTTGCGGTAGAGCTGGGCAAGGGCGAACTTGGCCAGGGCGGCGAGATTGTTGTCCCATCCGCCGGCGACCTTCTTCAGCGTCTCTTCGGCCTGCTGGTTCTCGCCCGCCTCGATGTAGGTGAGGCCGGCGAAGTAGCGCGCGTTCTTGCCGTCGGGCGTCATGGGGTACTTGTCGGCGACGGCGAGGAAGAGCGCGCCCGCGGCCTTGGCCCGCTCCGCAGCGGAGGAGTAGGTTGTCATCCCCGGCGGCACAGCCTGGCCGGACTGCACCAGCGGCGTCTGGTAGGCCTGCATGGCTGCGCCGAAGGCGACGGATGCGGCCTCCGACCGGCTGTTGTAGACCACCACGCTGACGATGGCGATGAGAATCACCGCCAGCAGAATCCCGCCGTTGACCATCACCGACTGGCGGTGCTCGCTGGCCCACTCGAGGCCGTGGGTGGTGGTAGTGACGAACTTGTCTTTCTTGAGGGCTGCCCTGGTCTTTTGGTCCACTGTCTCTGGTCTTCCTTTGTGCTCGGGCGGAACTTGCTCGCGAACGAATCCTGCACGCGAGCCGATCCTGCGCTCGAACGGAACTTGCTTCAGGCCTCACGCCGGTCTCCCTGTCGAGGGATTGCGGCGAGTGAGGAACTGCTGCGGCGCCGGTCTGCGGCGCAACCAACCAAGTCTATCAGCCCGCGCGCGCAAGGTGCTAGACTGCGCGCAGGATGAGGCGGAGGATTCGATTGCAGCGAACGATTCGTGCAGCGATGTGTGCGGCGGCGTTGGCTGCGGCGTGCGGTCTGGCACTGGGCCAGACGGCGGGTGTCGCAACAGCGAAGCCGGAGGTTGTCTCTGCCCCGCTGCCTTTGGCGCAAGAGCCGCCGCTCTCCCTGGCGCAACAGATTGCGGCGCTGGTGTCGCAGCCTGCGGTTGCGCGCGCGCACTGGGGCGTGATGGTGACCACGCTCGACGGCAGGCCGATCTATGCGCTCAACGAGGCCCAGCTCTTCCAGCCCGACAGCAACGCCAAGCTGTTTACGACCGCTGCCGCGATGGCGTTGCTGGGGCCTCACCAGAGATTCACAACGCGTATCGAATATGGAAGTGTAGGAAGTAAAGATAAGACGATATATGGTGACATCGTGATTATTGGGACTGGTGATGGCAATCTGAGCAGCAATGATTTTCCATACCACACACCGGGGGAGACAAAAAATGCTCCAGAGGCTGAAATTCCTCCCTTGCACTATTTGATTGAAGTTGCAGACGAGATTGCCGCTGCTGGTGTAAAGCGTCTCAAGGGAGATGTTATTGGAGACGACACGGTCTTTCCTTGGGAGCCTTATCCTCAAGGTTGGTCGATTGACGACATGGTCTGGGGGTATGGTGCTCCGGTCAGTGGATTGAGTATCGGAGACAACCAGATCCGAGTCACGGTACGACCAGGGAGAACTGCGGCTGAATGGCCTACCTTGGAGTGGCAAGCGGGAATCCCGGCCTATTTTCAGGTCGATGCGGGTGCGCTCTTCACCGGCCCAGCCAAGTCCGGAAACCATGTGCAAATGGCCCGCGAGGTGGGATCGAAGGCGCTTCGCATTTATGGGTCAATTGCCGTAGATGCACCACCGGACTCAGAGGAGATTGCAATTGCCGATCCGGCGGAGTTCGCGGCAATTGCGCTGAAGGAATTGTTGGAGGAACGTGGAGTACGAGTGGATGGAAAAGCGGTTTCAAAGCATCGGTTTGTATACCAGGGGCCGGGATTTATGGAGGAGTCGCGGCAGGACCTTCCGAAGTTGCCAGCGGTCCCGATGTCAGCGGGACTGAGTTCTATCCTGACCGGCTTGGTTTCATGCTCTGATGCATGTCCTGTGATGTTGCAACATACTTCGCCACAAGTTCTGGACGATGTGGTTCTGACGAATAAGATCAGCCAAAATCTTCACGCGGAACTGCTGCTGCATCATCTGGGAAAGACCTACGGTGAGGCTTATGCAGATGGAGATGGTGGCGTTGATGGTTCGACCGCCGAGGGAGTTCGCGTAGTCCGTCAATTTCTCGTCAACGCGGGAATTGATAAAGACGATTTCGTCTTTTACGACGGGTCGGGATTGAGTGGATACGATTTGGTGACGCCGCGGGCGGTGGCGAAGCTGCTCTCCTATGCGGCGCACGATCCGAAGACGGGAGCGCCGCAGCCGTGGTTTGCGGCGTGGAAGGCCAGTCTGCCCATCGGAGGCGTGGACGGGACACTGGCAGACCGCTTCACCACGGCCCCGCTCAAGGGCCATGTATTCGCCAAGACGGGAACCCACAGCGAGGGGCGCGCGCTCAGCGGCTACCTGGACTGTGCCAGCGGGCAGACGGTGATCTTCTCGATTCTGGTGGACCATCATCTTCCCGGCGACAACGCGGACCGCGATGCGATGGACAAGATCGTGGCGGCGATTGCAGCGGCGGAGTAGGGCAAAGGCAACTGCAAAGACATAACACCGATCCGTGCGGATGAAGCACCAATTCAGAAGACGATTGGAGAACAGAAACGAATGCAGCGGAACTCTCGGATTGCAGCAGCTTTGTTTGCTCTTGGCGTTACGATGACGATTGCGGCGGCGGCGGGATGCACAAAGCTGCCTCCGCCCACGCCGCTGGCGGAGCTGAATGCGCAGCAGACGCGCGGGTACGACGTCTACCAGGCGCACTGCGCGCAGTGCCACAACGACCGCACCAACGATCCGCTGAATGGGCAGTCGCTGCGCGGCATCTTCAAGAAGCAGTATCTGGCCAGCGGCGCTCCGGCCAACGACGACCGCGTGATGGACGCGGTACTGTACGGGCGGGCCATGATGCCCGCGCTGGGCAGCAGCATGACTCCGCAGGAACGCGAAGACCTGATGGCGTATCTGCATACGCTGTAAGGGCGAGGTTCGAGGTGCAAGGTTCGAGGTTCGAGGAACAGCGGCGCGGGCGATACAATTTAAACAATGACGCCGCCGATCGCTGAAGAACTCGTGCAGATCGACCTTTCGCCGCGCCGAGCCGAGCGCAAACCGGAGTGGCTGAAGGCGCGCGCGCCGGGCGGCGAGACCTTCCACGCCCTGAAGAAACTGGCGCGCGAACTGAACCTGCACACGGTGTGCGAGAGCGCGAACTGTCCCAACCTGGGCGAGTGCTGGAACCAGCGGTCGGCCACCTTCATGATGCTGGGCAATCGCTGCACGCGGCGGTGCGGCTTCTGCGCGGTGCCCAAGGGCAGGCCGGAGCCGATCGACCTGGACGAGCCGCGGCGCGTGGCGTACGCGGTGGCGCAGCTTGGGCTGGCCCATGCGGTGATTACCAGCGTCAACCGCGACGACGACAACCTGGGCTCGGCGCGCGCCTTCGCCGAGGTGGTTCGCGAGATTCGCGCGCAGGCGCCCGGGTGCCGCGTGGAGGTGCTGACGCCGGACTTCCAGGGCAACGACGAGTCACTGCGCATTGTGGTGGCGGCGCGGCCAGAGATCCTGAACCACAACATCGAGACCGTGCCGCGGCTCTACCGCATCGCCAAGAGCGGCGGGAAGTACGCTCGCTCGCTCGAATTTCTGCGGCGGGCCAAGGAGATTGCGGCGGAGGCCGGTGCCACGCAGGTGACCAAGACCGGAATCATCGTGGGCATGGGCGAGGAGATGCACGAGCTGCTGGCGGTCTTCCGCGACCTGGCCGAGCGGAGGGTGGACATCCTGACTATCGGCCAGTACCTGCGGCCCTCGCGCGACCACCTGGTGATGCAGCGGTTCTACACGCCGGACGAGTTCGCGTTCCTGAAGCACGAGGCACTGGCGATGGGCTTCCGCCACGTGGAAAGCGGGCCGCTGGTGCGCTCGAGCTACCACGCGCAGGAGCAGGCGGAAAGTACCGGGCTGGCGTAATACTTGGCATCCCACATCTCAAAAGCGAGATGTGGGGCACCCGGAACCCGGCGGGTTCGTTTACACTCTTTGCACGCGAGGTGTGGGCATGGGCGGCGATCGGTTGAACAACAGGGCGAAGACGTTTGCGAGTGCGTGGCGCGGTGTGGCGTGGGCGCTGGCGCTGGTATTGCTGCTGGCGGCAGGGGGAGCCGCGCGGGCGCAGGAGGACAAGCAGGCGCAGGAGGACAATCCGCTGCACACAGCCACGCGCGTGGAGCTGGACGTGGCGAAGGTGCTACTGGCGCAGGAGAAGGCCTGGAACCGCGGCGATCTGGAGGGTTATGCCAAGGGGTACAAGGACTCGCCGGAGACGCTGCTACTCGGAAGGCAGGTCTTGAAGGGCTACGCGCAAATCCTGGAGGACTACAAGCACACCTATCCCACGGCGGCGTCGATGGGGACGCTGGCGTTCTCCGAGCTGGAGGTGCATCCGCTGGGCGAGAGCTTCGCCATCTGCATCGGCAAGTACCATCTTGACCGCACGAAGAAGGAGGGCGGAGGGGCCGACGGGATCTTCTCGCTGGTGCTGGAGAAGACCAGCGAGGGCTGGAAGATCGTTCTCGACCATGCGACGTAGGCAGGGTGTCAGTTGCAGATTGCAGGTTGGGTGAGACTGAGTTGTGAGTGGTGCACCCGGCGCTGGTCAGACGGTCATGATCTCTTTTTCCTTGGCTTTGAAGAGCTCATCGACGCGGCGGATCTCGGCGTCGGTGAGCTGCTGTACCTCTTCGCTGGCTCGTTTCTCGTCGTCGGCGGAGATGAGCTTGTCCTTGGCTGCCTTCTTGACCTGGTCGTTGCCGTCGCGGCGGATGTTGCGGATGGCGGTCTTGTGGTCCTCAAGAATACCGGCCAGGTGTTTGACGGTCTCGCGGCGGCGCTCCTCGGTCATGGGCGGGACGGGGACGCGGATGACCTTGCCGTCGTGCATGGGGTTGAAGCCGAGGTTGCTGGTGCGGATGGCTTTCTCGACGGCGGGGACGAGCGCGATCTCCCAGGGCGAGACGAGGATCATCTGCGGCTCGGGGGTGGAGATCTGGGCGACCTGGGAGATGGGGGTGTCGGTGCCGTAGTAGTCCACCTTGACCTGGTCGAGCATGTGAACGTTTGCGCGGCCGGTGCGGGTGGAGAGGAGGTTGGCGCGGAAGTCCTCGACCGTTTTTTCCATGCGCGCCTTCAACTGTGCGTGAACGTTCTTCAACGCCGGATTGCCTGCCATCGTGGATGCCATGTGTTGCCTGCCTTTCCCAGTACGCGATTCGAGGCCCGCTGGGAGGCGGGCGGATTCGACCTCGCCATTCTACAGAGGTTGGGGGTGAATTCCACAGAGGTTGGGGGTGATTGAGTCGGCCCGGTCTGCCGATGATGGTGGTGGATGCCTGGAGGTTGCGCGGGACGAAACGTGGCCAGGTTCCGATTCAGACTGCTGCGCAGCGATAATTTAGCATCGAACAGTTGACAGGCATATCCCACAAAAGTGTAAGGTAGCCTCGTGAATATTGAATTGAACTACGAGCAGAGCGCGCGGATTGAGTTGCTGTCGCTGTACGCGGGCAAGCCGTCGTCGCAGTTGTTGCTGGACGCGGCGATGCTGCTGCTGGACCGCGATGCGGGATGCTGCGAGCGCTGCCGCCAGGCGGGGGCGCAGGAGTTCCTGGACGAAGAGCAGGTGGAGGCGAGGTTCGCGCAATTGCTGCATCGTTGAGGCGAGGCGGCGCGTGGGGGATTCGATGGGTGGTGTACGCAGGCTGGGGAAATGTTGCGGCTTAGGCGAAGAGTTGGCCTCAGGTGCTAAAGCCCTCTCGCAGACAGGTGATCTTTGGCACGGGTAAACCCGTGCCCTTAAGCAAAACCGGATTATTTTCGAAGCCTGTCAACCCTTGCTCTGAAGCAAATCCGTTAAGCAAAACCGGATTATTATCGAAGCCTGTCAACCCTTGCTCTGAAGCAAATCCGGTTTTTCCGCGGCCAGTAGTTCCACAACGGACGCTTCATTCCGGTGGCGATGTTGACACGGGAGACGCTCGAGACTCGCGTGGAGCGGCATTGCTCCCATATAATCGAACTTTCCCCACGGGAGTCTGCGGGGCACGATTATGCAGCGAATGAGGGTGTGCGTATCTTTACCGTAAAGCGAGTGAGCGGAAGTTTGCTGGGCACCAAGCTAAAGTCTGTGCGTACGCGCTGCGGAGCGGTTCCACGGTACATGGGCCTTGGCGAAGCTGGTGCGATGCGATCTTCCTTGAGGGAAGATCGCGCGAAGTTCATTTTCTTCGGGAAACTCCCACTGTGGAACCGCTCATTCCGCTCCCGCATTGCTGTTGCCATGGTGTTGCCAGGTGTGCTAGGGGCGATGGTTTTTGTGTCGGCGCGAGCGGCGCGGGCCCAGGAGGCAGGTGCGGTCCCGGTTGCGCAGAGCGCGGCGTCGGCGGATGCGAGCGGCGGGGGGCAGGTGCTGTGCCAGCCGCAGGTGATCGGCAACCGCAGGATTCCCAAGGACTCGGTCCTGGCGCGGATCGCGAGCCACCAGGGCGATCCGTTTGATGCAGCGACGGTGGAGCGGGACTTCAACTCGCTGTGGAACACGGGCTACTTTGAGAATATCCAGATCGAGCGGGCGGACACCCCTTCGTGCGTGCAGTTGGTGATCTATGTGCTGGAGAAGCCGACCATCCGCTCGATCGATTACGTGGGCCTCAACGCGGTGACCCAGTCGGACGTGCAGGACCGGTATAAGAAGGCCAAGGTCGGATTGACGGTGGAGAGCCAGTACGATCCGACGCGGGTGAAGCGGGCCGAGGACGTGCTCAAAGACCTGTTGAGCGAGCACGGACACCAGTTCGCGACCATCCGGACCGAGGTAAAGACGATCCCACCGTCGTCGGTGGGGATCACCTTCCGAGTGAAGGAAGGGCCGACGGTGAAGGTGGGGAAGATCGCCTTCGACGGCAACTACAACCTGAGCAGCCGCGTGCTGCGCCATGCGATGGTGAATTCGCGGCCGATCGGGATCCCGCACTCGATCCTGCTGGAGAATTTGTTGGCGCGGACCTTCGACGCCAGCAAACTGGATGAGGACACGGATCGGGTGCGCATGGCGTACGAGAACCACGGCTACTTCAAGGCGGAGACGGCCGATCCGCAGACCCACGTGCGCGACGAGGGCGGGCTGAACTGGTTTACGCTGCGGCCTTCGACAGGCAAGCGCATCGACATTCTGATTCCGGTGGAGGAGGGGGAACGCTACCGGCTGGCTGGGATCAACTTTACCGGCAACAAGATGTTCAGCAACACCAAGGCGTTGCGGGCGCAGTTCGCGCAGAAGGACGGCGAGTGGTTCTCGGCGACGTCGTTCTCCAAGGGGCTGAAGGACCTGCGCAAGGCATACGGCGGCTTCGGCTACATCAACATGGTGGCGAACCCGATGCCGCACTTCGACGAGGCGAAGAAGCTGGTCTACTTCGACATCGACATCGATGAGGGCAAGCAGTTCTATGTCTCGCGCATCGAGTTTACGGGCAATACGGTGACGCGCGACAAGGTGATCCGGCGCGAACTGCTGCTGGAAGAGGGCCAGGTGTACAGCAGCCAGCGCTGGGACATGTCGATTCTGCGGCTGAACCAGCTGGGCTACTTCGAGACGCTGAAGGTGGAAGACGATACCGAGACGCGGCAGAAC
>Ga0116110_1000864_pt1 | contig 16897 bp, 9 predicted proteins | sample June2015DPH_8_50_FD_89719 | JGI IMG/M metagenome (GOLD analysis project Ga0116110, IMG submission 89719) | Peatland microbial communities from SPRUCE experiment site at the Marcell Experimental Forest, Minnesota, USA - June2015DPH_8_40 | ecosystem: Environmental > Terrestrial > Soil > Wetlands >...
AGGGTATTGGGTGTCAACGGTCGGCAAAAACGAGGCTGCCGTGCGTCAGTATATCCAAAACCAAGAAAAGGAAGACCGACGCCTCGAACAACTGGAACTGGTGGCGCTTTGAGCGCCTCACGAAGCTAAACAACCGCTTTGAGCGGTTCACGCTATCTCAAGCCTCCGGCTTTGCCGGAGGTCGCTGACTGGCTGCTTCAATGATTTGCGATGCCAAAGTGGCGGCCAGCAAGGTTGAGGACTGCTCCCGGTCGCTTGAAAAATCGGCTGCCTGCCTCATCCCAATCTGGCAGGCTCGCTGACAGCCCCAGTTAATCGTTATGAAAATAAAAATTGACCGCATGTTTCTGGTGACGTTGCTCGCGTGGTTTATTGCCGTACGAATTCAAGCCGCTGAACTGTCGATTATGCCTGGCCCGTTCCAGCCCACGATGGAATCGCTGACGAATTATTCGTGTCCCGAATGGTTTCGCGACGCGAAGTTTGGCATTTGGGCGCACTGGGGGCCTCAGGCCGTGCCCATGGAAGGCGACTGGTATGCGCGTAAAATGTATCAGCAAGGTTCACCCGACTACAAAGACCACCTGGCGCGCTATGGCCATCCGTCCACGAATGGCTGGAAGGACATCATTCCGCTCTGGAAAGCCGAGAAATGGGATCCCGAACGTTTGATGGCGCTCTACAAAAAGGCCGGCGCGAGATATTTCGTCAGCATGGGCACGCACCACGACAATTTTTTCCTGTGGAATTCCCGGCGGCATAAATGGAATGCCGTGAACTGCGGACCGCACCGCGACGTGGTGGGCGACTGGCAGAAAGCGGCAAAGAAACAGGGTTTGCCTTTTGGCGTTTCCGAACATCTCGGTGCGAGTTTTACCTGGTTTCAGGACAGCCACAAATCCGACCATACCGGTCCGTTGGCCGGTGTGCCGTATGACGGGGCCAACTCAAATTACTGGGATCTCTACCATTTCCCTGCCGAACCCGGCGACACCAGTTGGTATTCCAAAAACCCCTGCTGGCAGCAGCAATGGTTCAATGAAATCAAGGAACTGGTGGACAATTATCATCCCGACCTCCTTTACAGCGATGGCCCCGTGCCGTTCGGCAATGAAGTTGGCCTGAGCCAGATTGCGAATCTTTACAACGACAGCGTCCAGCATAATCACGGCAAGTTTATGGCTTTCTACAATTGTCTGCCACCCCGCCTCCGCGATCACTACGAACTGGAGCGCCGCGTTGGCAAGCTGACGGCCGTTTACAATTGCAAACAACCTTCCGACGGTCGCTGGGTGCAGGACTTTGAACGTGGTGTCAATGGCGGCATCAATCCACATTCGTGGCAGACGGACACTTCCATCGGCGACTGGTTTTACAATCGCCACTGGAAATACCAGCCGTTGAGCTGGACGGTCCACATGCTCGTGGACATCGTCAGCAAGAACGGAAATCTTCTGCTCAACGTCGTCCTGCGCCCGGATGGTTCGCTGGACCCGGAAGTTGAAACCATGCTGCACCAGATGGCCGACTGGACGGCTGTCAACGGTGAGGCGATTTACGGCACGCGTCCGTGGTTGATTTTTGGCGAAGGCCCGACGCAAGCGAAGGGCGGTGCGTTCAAGGAAAATTTTCAATACACCGCCAAGGACATTCGTTTCACCACGAAAGGCAAAACGCTTTACGCCATCGCACTCGGCTGGCCGGACGGCGGTGAACTGACCGTCAAATCCCTCGCCAAGACCGGCGCCGCGGACATGAATAAAATCAAACGCGTGGAGCTTCTGGGACACAAGGGCAAATTGCAATTCGAGCAAACCACCGAAGGCTTGGTTGTGACTTTGCCGGCGGCCAAGTTAAGTGACCTGACCTGCTCGTTGAAAATTACGGGCAGCAACTTGAAGCCGGTGACCCTGCCTGTGACTGCCCCGGCGATCGGTCCTGACTCGAAGGGCGATGTATGCCTGTCTGCCACCAACGCCGAACTTCATGGCAGCCAGATCCAGTTGGAAACACAAGGCGGATTGCCGGACATCGGGTACTGGGATAAAGGCGATGAGTGGGTGTCATGGACGGCACAAATTCCCAAGGCCGGTACATTCAATGTCAGCGCGACGGTTGCCACACTCAATGCTGAAGCCAGTTTTATGGTCGAAGTGGGTGGACAAACCATCAGCGCCCAGGCTCCAGTGACCGGCAGTTGGGAAGAGTTCCAGACGGTAAACCTTGGCCAGATCCAAATCAAACAGCCGGGCGACTTGGCGGTGAAGGTCCGGGCGAAAGACAAAGCGACCTGGAAAGCCATCAACCTCAATTCCGTCAAGTTGACCCTGACCGAGCCGGGGCCGTCCGCCGCGGTGCCCTCACTGTATTAGGACTCCAGTACGCAAGCCGGGCCGTGGAAAGAGCAGCCTGCGATCGGCGCGGCATCAATTTTGTGCCCATGAATTAATCGGTCAATAGTCCGGCTCTGACCAACCGTGCCGATGAGGATTGCATTTTTCCCAAGATCACTTCCTGGTGCGAAAGTGCCGGAGTCAGGCTGGTGACGCGGGCAATATCCGCCTGCAGATCGTTTGCGGCGCGCACAACCCCGGCAAAATCGTTGGTAACCACAGACAGATTTGCCACGGCATTTTTTCCAATGATGGGGAAACAACCTTCGCGGCATGCATTTTCAACATATCGAACCTGGCCGAGCGCAAAAACGTGGCCAGCAAAAATGAAGAGACAAAAGGAAACCAGAAGAAATTTTTTATGCATTTGATTTTCTGGCGGCGCGGTTTAATGGTAGCGGTAGAGTTTCACGCGCTGCATGCTGAATTGGCCGGGCGGCAATCGCAGGTGTCTTCCTTGATGGCTCTCGTCGCCATTCAAACGCCGCCTATCCACCCAACGGCCGTTCACAATAGTTCCTTCATCAATGCTCACAATGCCGGCAATCGGGTCGCCCGGCGAATTCGGAGCGAAGGTCACGATGAGGCCGCTGCCGGCAATCACATATTCGTCCGGCGCGGTGGAAACAATCAGGCCGCCGAAATGCGGCCACGAATTTGTTTGATGAAAGCCGTCTGAATACGGCCAGGTATAATCATGCGCCACGTTCAGCGTGAAATTGCCCAACTCAATTTTTTGAATCCGATTCGTTTCGTCCAACACAATTCCGGCCATCGTTCCGTTGCCTTGATGTTCCAAAATCAACGGCGCGATCTGCGACAGAACCTCATAACTTTTCGCAAGCGACAAATCGTTTGTGCGAGATTTGGGGAATTCATCTTCGATTCCAAATGGCGAAACGCCCATCGCATCGTGCTGTCCGATGGCATAAAAAAAATTGGCCGGGTCAGGCCTCGTTTCGGGAACGAACAGCGGATTTCCCGAACGATGATATTTCCCGCACCATTCGGCGAAGTTCGGGAAATAAATGTCCGGCGACAGAAAATCAATCTGGGGCGCGCCCGCCCGCCAGATATCCATCAAATGCGGAAGCGGTCCCGCGCTGGGATACTGCCCGGGTTTGTAGTTCGGGCGTATGAGCGCCGCGTTCACATACATCGGCAGTGGATATTCGGCCTTGCCCGCCGCCGCGACTTGACCGGTATAACGTGCAAAATGCCAGGCCATGAAAATCTCATCCGTTCCAACGCCCGAACCAAAAACCTCCTCCCAGGTGCCGGAAGTTTTGAAACCCGCGTCCTCCCACACTCTGCGAAATTCTGGAATCAAACTGTCTTTGTGGTCTTGAAGATAAGCCATCAATTCCTTTGGCACCGGTTTGGCAAAAATTTCATTCGCAACAACAGAATGGTCGCGCGCATCGGGAATCATGCCGATTTCATTCTCCACTTGAATCAGGATGACCGTGTGTTTATGCCCGTCCACCTTGCGAAGGTGCCGCATGAAAGCCGCGAACACACGCGCGTCAGCATCGCGATTCACATCGCTGAACGGCGAAAAAATTTCCAAGCCCTGGCCGTCCTTGTCCCCGGCGCGGGGGAACCGTTGAAGATCGGTTTTGACCCACACCGGCGCGTAAGACGACATGCTGTTTTTCCAACTGCCGAACCAAAGAAAAACCAAATGTAAATTATTTTGGCGCGCTTCATCAATGAGACCATCAACCAGTTTGAAGTCGAACCTGCCTTTTTCGGGTTCAATCAATTCCCACGAAACAGGAGTCAGCACGGTATTGAGATGCATCGCAGCCAACTCCGGCCAGATCGGTTTCATGTAATCGAGACGGGAGGAACTTGAATTGTGCAACTCACCGCCGAGGATGAGAAACGGTTTGCCATCCACAATCAATTGCGTGGCCGTTCCCTGTTTTTCAAGGTGTGGAATGGACGAAGTTTCATCTGCCAGGACGGTTGTCACCATGAGGTGGTGGTGGTTGGCAAAAATCAAAAGGCCGGCCAGTAGGAGAACTTTACGCAACGGCATCGGCGGCAAAAGCTGCCGGCGCTTCAGTTCCAAAGCCCGTGTGAATTCGTTCATGAACAGAAAGTCCGTTGCGGTTTGAGGAACCATATGCAAATTTAATCTCCGGTCACAACAATTTCGATGGCGTCGGGTTTCCGGGCGGCGATGGCGGTGGCGGGGTCCAGATGCGGAACTCGCCGCTGCAATGAAGCAGGCCCATCAAATACAACAGCCCATCGTAGTAACGATACTGTCCCGAAGGAACTTCTGCAGCCCAGAGCGCTTCGACGAATTGTTTGGCGCGCGGATTGGTTGCCGCCAGGCTGGCGACAGCGTTCATCGCGATCAAACCGGTTGAATGTTCCCCGGCCAGTTGATTGCCGTCCAGCGTGAATTGACCGCCATAGGTAGCAAAACCTTTGGCCTCGAAAAATGCCTGGAGCCGGTCACTCAATTCTTTTTCACGCGCAGCTTTCGCCCACCAGGCCCAGTCCACCGACCAGTTCATGGCCGTGCGCCACGCGTCGAATCGAAAATTAACCGTGCCCGGATTCCAGGAGTGGCCTCTCGGGGTGCCGTCGAAGTTCGCGTAATCCGGGGCCAGAGCGGTGACCGGATGGGTGGTGCGCGGAAAGAAATCGCGGCTGGCCGCGGCGGCTTCCATCCAGAAAGGCCGGTCGGCCGCCGGTCCCCAGCGCGCCCACAGTTCGTAAAACGCAGGCAGATGATAGGACGGGTCGGTGTGATCGGGGTTGGTGTTGCCCGGAGAGAAGCGGACCATTTTGTATTCGGGATTGAAAAGTGGTCCGGCCGTAACCGGGTTGGTGCGCGCCGGACGGGTGATCAGCATGCCCGTGATCAACGCGCGATGCCTCAGGTTGGTCAACAATTGGCCGGCCTCGGCCTGGTAATTGTAAATGCCGGTTCCGCTGCCCCAACGCGCGGCGGCAAAATAAAGCGACATGACGAAATACTCCTCACCGTCCGGCGCGACCATTTCGTCGTTTACGGTGGCGTTGGTCTTCATGCACCACGAAAAAAAACCATGGGACGGATGTGTGGGTGAGTCGTGGTACATGTAAGTTTTCGCCCAATTCCAGATCGCGTCGAACTCGGTCTTTTGGTTCAGTTGCACGGCAATCATCATGCCGTAAGACATGCCTTCGGTGCGCACGTCGTTGTGGGCGATGTCCGTGACATAGGCGAGCGCGCCGTTGACATTGGTCCCGGCGGGAAAATAAACCGCCTGCGTACCCGGGTCGCCGTGGAACAATTGCTGGAAGGCGGCATTGATTTTATTGGTCACTTCCCCGGGTAAATGTCCGGCTTCGACGAACAGATTGCGGTATTGGCCGGTGGCGAAGGCGCCGGAACCGTTGGGGTTGCTCCGGGTAAAACCAAAGTGCCGGTCGGCGAAAATGAGGAATTGCTCCCAATCATAGTCGTTCTGGCCGTGCGTGCCTTTCCGATTGTGGTAGCCGATGAAATCGCCGACGGGTGTTTCGACCGGCGGCCAATCCTCCACGCCGAGACCTGTTTCACCAAAAAGTTGATAAACCGGCCCGGCGGCCCTGGCGGCGAGGAATGAACCGCGCGGGTCGCCCCAATAATCCTGCTCGGCGGTGGCGATATAGACCGGCCGGGGTGCCATCAGAGCGATGAGCATGTGCCAGTCAACGGGCAGATCGTTCACCCGATCGGCATAACTTTTGAAATTGCCGGCGAACCAGTACGGCGCAAAACCGGTGATGGATTTGACCGTCTCGCCAAATTGGCGGCGGACGATGGTCTGGCCGGCGCAACCGGCCTCGCCCGAAAAGATAATGGCAAAACGTTCGTCCTGCGCGCCCGCCCACAGGACAACCTTGCCGTATCGGGAAACCCCGTTGAGACAAACTTTTTTGGCGTCAATCGCCGGATCAGTCTCGAGATAATCCATGGCCCGGCTCATGGCCCAGGCCCACGCGCCAATCGCACCCCACTCATCCGGACCCGGCTCCGTTTGGCCCGGCGGCGCAAAGAACGCGCGAATGCTGTTGGTATACATGTTGGCCCGGTCGGCTTGAACCTGGTCAATCCTGACACTGACCGTGCCATAGCCGCGTTTGTAAATTTCCGGGTTGGGCCGGCCGAAGCCGCCCGCGAGCAGGAAGACCGGCATCGGTTTTCGGGCATTGAGCGGCAGGGTGATGTGCAAATCCATCTTCGGCCCGTCCTTTTTCCCGGCGAAATAAATCGTCACGGTCTTGCTGCTGGCCGTGCCGTCCATGGTATTTGTTGCCGGTGAGGTCACTTCCCAGGTCATTTCCCTGGGCCGTCCGACCATCGTGCGGCCATAAACGTTGGTCGCAAAAAGCCACAAAATTTCCGGCCGGCGTTCCTGCCTCCAGGTGTTGGTGTCGGCAACCTTTTCGCCATCGAACATGATCAGCGGATCGGGCAGGGTGTATTGAGGGACCTTCGACTCGTCGTATTGTGCCTTGGGATAATTCGATGGAAGTTGCGGCGGTTCGGCGAAAAGAACCAAGCCAGTGAGCGCAACGAGCAATACGATGCCGGCTTTTGCGGCAAGCGCCCGTTTCATCATCCGGCTCCTGACGGTTTTAAGACCTCTCATCGAATTCAATTGCTTTTTCTCCCGCTGCGCTCCGAAGCGCGTTCACTAAACCGCATACTTGCTTGTCGCGGAATGGACAATGTTATGATTTGCATGGACAATGCTCCTAAAAAATTGCGTTATCTGACGCGATAATTCACTAATTAACTCATGCGATCCAAACACTCCTGTTTTTTTATTTTTGCCTGCATTGCTTTGATGGCTGCGACCGGCGACAGGCCCGCGCTTGCGTCGGCTGCGACCAATAACGCGTCTTTGCCTTTCGTCAGCCCGATGTTTGGCGATAACATGGTTCTCCAACGCGAAAAGGCAAACCGGTTTTGGGGATGGGCGAAGCCCGGGCAGGCGGTTCGCGTGGAAATTGCCGGTCAAACGGCAACGGCGGTGACGGGACCGGATGGCCGCTGGCTGGCAGAGGTCAAGCTCCCGGCGCCGGGAGGTCCTTATACGGTTAAAATCACCGGGCCGGAACAAAGCGCGGTGTTGCATGAAGTATTGGTCGGTGATGTCTGGTTGTGTGGCGGCCAGTCCAACATGGAGCTTGGTCTCAGCCGGACACGAAATGGTGACGACGAAATCAAATCGGCGAATCATCCGGAAATCCGGCTCTTCGTGGTTCGGCAACACGTTTCGTATTCCCCCACGGCAGTCCCGCAAGGGTCATGGAAAATTTGTTCGCCGTCAACCGTCGCCGAAGGCGGAGGCTTTTCGGCGGTCGCTTATTTCTTCGGGCGAAAATTGCAGGATGAACTTCATGTGCCCATTGGCTTGATCGAGGATTGCTGGGGCGGCACCCCGGTCGAAAGTTGGATGAGCCCGGAATCGCTCCACCAGCTCAAGGATTTTGACGCGCCGCTGGCGGAAATCGAAAGGTTGCATGCCAAAGGCGGACCGGAACACGGCAGCTTCCTCATGCACTGGCTGGATGAATATGACGCGGGGTCGCAAAGCAACACCTGGGCGGCGGCCGAGCTGGTTGATGCCCGCTGGAAGACGGTTCAGATTCCCGGCGGCTTTGCGGAGTTGGGCGTGGCGGACGTGCCAAGCATCTGCTGGTTTCGCAAAGAGTTCACCCTGCCGGATCCATTGCCGGCAGGCCAGGCGACCCTTTGTCTCGGCTCGATTGAAAAAATGGATACGGCCTACCTTAACGGCCAGTGGGTCGGCGCCAGTTCCTGGGTGGAGAATCCCCGGGCGTATGCGATCAAGGGTGGCGTGCTGAAGCCCGGCCGGAATGTTCTGGCCGTGCGCGTTTTCAAGCTGAAACCGCAGGGTGGATTTCTGTCCAAACCGGATGATCTGCACCTGGTCCTGGGCGACCAATCCGCGATTCCGCTCGCCGGTGAATGGAAGGGCAGGTTGAGCGTGGATGCCCGTCCGCCGCATCCCCTGCCCTTGACGTTCGAGAATTATCCGACGATGCCGGCCATCCTTTACGAAGGCATGATTCAGCCGGTGGCGCCGCTGGCCATCCGGGGTGCCATCTGGTATCAGGGCGAGGCTAACTTTGAACGGGCGCATCAATACCAAACCCTGCTGCCGGCAATGATTGGCGACTGGCGAAAACTTTTCAACCAGGGCGACTTTCCATTTTATATCGTCAGTTTGCCTGCATTCATGCATCGCCGCGACCAGCCGGGAGACGACGCTTGGGCCGAACTGCGCGAAGCCCAGGCGTTGACGGCCCGGAATGTAAAAAATTCCGGTCTGGCCGTCACCGTTGACACTGGCGATCCCGATAACATTCATCCCAAGGATAAAAAAGTGGTCGGGGAGCGACTGGCCTTGTGCGCCCTGGCGCGGGAATACGGCAAAAAGATTTTCCATGCCGGGCCGACGTTCACTTCCGTGGAGCCTCTTCCGGGTGCGCTTAAACTTCATTTTCGCCACACGGATGGCGGGCTGGTGGTAAAGGGAGACAAACTGGAAGAGTTCGCCGTTGCCGGTAAAGACCGCCAATGGCATTGGGCCGAGGCCAGGGTGGAAGGGGATTCAGTGGTCGTGTCATCTCCCATGGTCTCGGATCCTCAGGCGGCCCGCTATGCCTGGCAAGCCAACCCGGCGGCGACTCTTTACAATGGAGCCGGGTTGCCGGCGGTCCCATTCCGCACGGACGACTGGCCGGGGATTACCGGGAATCACAAGCCATGGTGAACGTGACAATTCTTCGCCCCGCCAGGAGTGATGCTGGGTTGTTTTTTTCTCCGGCTGCGTTTCCCCTGCGTTCACTAAACCGCATACTTGCTTGTCGCGGAATGGACAATATTGCGAATCACATGGAGGATTCTCCAATCCACATTTCCTTTCTTGAAGTCTGCGGACATCCAAGGTGTGCCTGTCGGGGATGGCGGCCAAAAACTCCTGCATTAACCACTCTAACTGTTTGAAAATCAGGCAAACTTGTAATCTGGAATTTGTAATCTGGAATAACGGTTTGATTTTAAGTTCTTAATATTGGCTTGATTACGACGAATTTGTTCGCACCTCGAACTTTATCCTTGACACCCAGCTAATAGTGGATAAAGTTCGAGGTACGAACTAATCCTGTTAAGCAATGTCTTGAAGGCATTTTGTGCGCAAAATTGATCTGAACAACTTTCAGGTGGCGACCAGCGAAACGGTCCGCGATATCAACAGCCGCATCATGTTGAATCTGGTGCGCAAACACCAACCCGTCTCCCGGGCTGATTTGATGCGTTACTCGGGATTGCAACGCAGCACCGTGTCGGCGATCGCCGAGCGGCTGATTGCGGAACGCTGGTTGAAGGAAGGGGCGGTCGGGAATTTGCCGCGCGGACGCAGGCCGACCTTTCTGCATCTCAATACCGAGCGCTGCGGGGTGGTGGGTGTGGATATTCAACCGGCGACGACCACACTGGCGGTGTCCAGCATGGACAGCCAGTTTTTGGCCCAGGAGTCCATGTCCACGGAAAAAGATCCGGGCGAATTCATCGCCCGGTTAAGCCGCCGGATCAAGGATTTGATGCGGGCACATCCCAGAAACTCCTACGAGGGCATTGGCATCAGCCTGCCGGGCCGGATGGATTCTTCGTCGCAACGACTGATATTTGCTCCCACCTTGGGCTGGAGCGAGCTGGATTTAAAGACGCACCTCGAGCGCAACATCGGATTGCCGGTGGAACTGGAGAATGCCGCCAACGCCTGTGCGCTGGCCGAATTATGGTCGGGGCGGCACGTGGATGGAGTGCGCAACCTGGTGGCCGTGACGGTGTCGGATGACATCGGGGTGGGCATGATCATGAACGGCCAGTTGGTGCGGGGTTCAACGGGTGTGGCTGGAGAATTTGGCCATGTGACCCAGGAGCCGGATGGTCCCAAATGCCGGTGCGGCAACAGCGGATGCTGGGAGGTGCTGGCGTCCAATTCCGCCGCCGTGCGCTACTACGCGGAGTCGGCTTCCGTCCGCAAGGGCGAAGTTGGCTCCAAGAGTGACATGGCCAAGTTGCCATTTGGTGACATTTTGCGGCTGGTGGAACAGAATGACGTCCGGGCCTGCAAGGCCTTGAATCAAATGGCGCGTCATCTGGGTGCCGGCATTGCCATGCTGGTGACCGGGCTGGCCCCGGATGTGTTGGTGGTGGTGGGAGAAGTGACGCGCGCCTGGGACAAGGTCGGCCCTGTCGTGGCTGAGGCCGTCAAACGCCGGTCTTTCACCCATGCCGTCACCCGGATTTTGCCCACTGACCCGGAAGCGCAACCCCGGCTGCGGGGTACCATTGCGCTGGTTCTCCAAAATCACTTCGGCGCACCCCTGATCGCATGAAACCGATTAACAAAACTGAAATGGTTGTGATGGTCTATATTGTTCGTGTGTCGAACTAATTTTATCACAGAAGTACCAATGAAAACCGTCGAAATCGAACCGCCGAAGCCGGCCAGGCAAAACAATGCCGGTGATCAGGTGGAATCTTGCGAATCGGAAGCGGTCCGGAAGATTGAACAAAGCATCACCTACATGTTGCGGCATCTGGACGAGTCGCTGCAGGTGGCCACGCTCGCCGCCCAGGCAAATATTTCCGCGTCCCACTTCTTCGCGCTGTTCAAACGGCAAACCGGCTGCGCGCCCATTGACTGCTTCATTCGCCTGCGCATGCAGCACGCCTGCCGTCTGCTGGACGAGACGGTGATGAGCGTGAAGGAAGTCGCCGCCACGCTCGGCTACGACGATCCCTTCTACTTTTCCCGCATTTTCAAATCCGTCAACCACGTTGCGCCCAGTGAGTATCGGTTGCTGAAAAATGGGGACAAGGAGGCGGTCAGGAACTGCGGGATTACTTTGCGCTTTTTTCATCCAAGTGAATCCAGGACCGGTCTGGAGCGCAACGGCTCGCATCCGGCACAAGATCCGGACGGCGCCAAAGGCCGAATCGGAATCAGCATGGGGATATCCGGTTACAGGAACGGTGGAAAATGCCGATTGGAATTTAACCATTAATTCAAGCCATTATTACAAATCATATGTTCTACAAGTCAAAAAAAACAAACCTCCGGCCTAGGGGCTTCACCCTGATTGAACTGTTGGTGGTCATTGCCATCATCGCCATTTTGGCGGCGCTTCTGCTGCCAGTGCTGGCCAAAGCTAAATTCAGGTCCCAAGTCCTTAACTGTACTTCCAACTACAAACAGTGGGGGGTGTCGGTTAATGTGTATGCGCAGGACTATGAGGACTATTTGCCATCTGTGCCAAATCCGGCAGGCGGTGGCTGGATGTGGGACGTAGGCACTAATTTTGTGACGGTTATGGCACAGTGTGGCATGACGGTGCCGATGTGGTTTTGCCCGGTAAGACCGGATGAGTATAACAATTTGTGTAATACATTTCAAACGAAAAATTCCCGCCCGCTTGTAACTATTGATGATTTGACGCTTGCATTGATACAGCGGGCGAATTTGGGCGAGACGCTGATATATCACAATTTGTGGATTCCGCGCTATCATGGTGGCGTCCCCATCCCCATATACCCCGGCCCCAACGATAAGAGCTGGTACCCGTGTCGGCAATCCGGAATCGCGTATAACAACACCAGCGATTCGGGATACGATTGGCCGGTGAAAACGAGCGACAAGGTTGCGTCGAAGGTGCCCTTTATCAGCGACGAATGTTACAGTGGTGGCACTACCGCCGGTTTCCCAGCCACAACAGCTGATACAAAACTGTCGGATATAAGGACTGATACATCTCATTTTTACAACGGTACGTTGAATTCCGTCAATTTGGGCTTTGCTGACGGTCATGTCTCGTCTGACGGGATGCAAAGCATCAGTGCGAGACAGCCATCAAGTGATAAATTAAGTGTTTGGTTTTATTAAGAATGGCAGTTTTTTGCGGCGTTAAAACGCTGGGCGAAATGAAACGAGTGATCTTTTCTTCCGCTGAGCCAAAGACAAAGAATTAGAAAACGTCAAAAATAAAAAAACAACTGACTTTGTTTGCACAGTATAAAGCATTAACCATAAAAACCCACAACAAAAGTATGAAAAGAAAATTCCCATCAACTATAATCATCGCGTTATTCGCGACAGTATTCCTTGTATTAACCACGGCGATTCAAACCTTCGCGCAGGCGACAGGTCCAGGTCTGACCAACGGCCTGTGCGCTTACTGGCCGCTGGATCGAATAACCGGATGCAACACCAACAAAACCCCTGATCTTGTTAACGGATACGACATGCAGCCGGTTTTTAATGGTTTAAATTATACCAACTTCGGAGTTAACACGCTTTATTTGACGAACGATCCAGTTCGGGGAAACGCAATGTTCTTTCCGTGTCAACCGAATTCGTTTGGTGTTCCTCAGGAACCACTCGGAACGTTATGCTCATTGCTTTATAAATCCGTCAACACCAATGATTTGGTGCCTATCAACCGGCATGCGCCGGCACCCAACACCATATCATTCTTTGAAAAGGTTGAAGGTGCGCGGGCGGCAATGAACGGTGGCGCCAATTGGGCGCGCGTTTGGTCCGAATCAAAATACACTGCGGACCAGGCCAACGACATAGATATTGAAATAAATGCGTCCTCCACTGTAGATTTTTTTGTCCGTCAGAATGGCCCTGGTGGTGGTCCTCAAAGTCTTGGTAATTTCAGCGGGGGCACTCATGAGGACGGGAATATCACAGCCTACGACGGTAATTGGCACAATATAACGATTGTGACAGTGACTAATGTTGGAACTACCGTAACAAACGCAGGGGTGTGGAACGTTTATGTGGACGGTGTACTTGACACTGCCGCAAGCGGCTTTGCAAAGCCGGAAGGGTTGTGGAACTTGGATTGCGTCAGTATTGGCACATTTTTGCGCGCGAGTACAATTAACTGGGATTATCTGACCAACGCGGTCATTTCTGACCTTGCGGAATGGAGCCGTGCGTTGACCACAAATGAAATTCAACTATACATGGCACAGGCCATCACCAATAACTTTCCTCCGGTGTCGCCGCTGACAATTTCACAGTACTCCACCCCTCTCTTTTACATCAACCAAGGCGGTTCGATTACATTGTCTTGGAATGCCAGTTCAGACGTTACCGGCCTGACCATTAATAACGGCGTTGGCAGCGTGATGTCGGAAACCACTTGCGGCAGCGGCTCTATAACGGTGACGCCCCCAGCCGGAATCACCACTTATACGATAACCGCAACCCGTAACGCAGAACCACCGGTGACGGCGTCAATCACAGTTCATGCGTTTAACGCACCCGCCGGGTGGATATATATTGACGGTTTCGATGCGGACAGCCTTGGCGACCTGGCCAGCCAGGGGAACTGGACGTCGCTTTACAGCAGTCCCCAAAGCCAAGGGTGCGACATGCCGCAAGTGCTCCAAACCGTCACGGGCAACCAGGTTTTGGGATTGGACGGACTGACAGTCTTTGGAGATCCGGTGTTGACTGCGGCCGCCCTTGGCCCGAACTACGTTCCAGCGGGACAAAGCAACACCCTTTTCTTCCGCTTCGAGCTTGATCCGTCAATCCAAATTTTGGACATCGCTAATGGAAGCATCATCCCGGACGTTGTTCTCTCCGTCGGTCTTTCGGACAAAATATTGCGGGATCCGCTGGATTTCGCCGGGACCAACAGTGGTCCTTGCATTACCATCTACCGCAGCACCTTTGGCGATGGCGGCCCCATTGACTTGCAAGCTGTCTATGGTGCCGATCAGCCGTTGGGATCGGGATACAGCTATATTGGCGATGCTATCAACGGCAATTCCGCCGGTCTGGCGACGGGTGTGGTCTATAACGTATGGATTGATTTTCAGAAGATCACCAACGATCCGGTGAACAACATATCATCCTACTACTCGGTTTATCTCCAAACGAATAATGGACCTCAAGTCTGTCTGTTCCAAAATAAGGTATCGAATGAAGATACAAATAGCGGAAGCTTAAACAAGGTTTTCATTGACGAAGCCCCCGGTATCTCGGGAGGCACGAACATGGTGCTCTTGGACGACTTCTACCTGAGCTCCAGCGGGTATAACCATGGAACTCCGGTTCCGGCTGGGAGCTTCGTTCTGGGGACGCCCCCGGCTGGCCCGACGAGCATCACAATCACCAGCGTCAGCAAGAGCGGAAGCTCTGTGACACTCAATTGGAGCACCGTTCCTTCTGGATCGTTCTCGTTCACGGTGTGGAGCCGGGGTTCGTTGAACAGCGGCAGTTGGTCAACCGTTCAGACTGGCATTAGTGCCAATACCGTAACACTTACGGGTCAAACTGCTGGCACAACGTTCTACAGAGTAACGTCGCCTTAAGGGTGCCGGTTGATAGTTTGGGCGGCAGAATTGCCAACGAGCATTTCTGCCGCCCTTTTATTTCAGGCAAAAGCTATGAATTCAGAAACAACACGGCCGGTAATTCCTCTTTTCAGCGATCCGGTCCGCTTCCACCGCAACCAGATTTGACCGTGATGTTAATAAATTTTGTCCCCGGTTGGAAAATATGTTAAACTACACCATCCCAAATATTACCATCCCAAATATTATGGGGGGATGGTTTTTATCAAACCCGGAACACAATTGTGCTGCAGTTGAAAATTTCAGTGGGCGGCTGGCCACATAAAAATTTCTCAAAATGAAAATACACTTAAAGATTCGAACGGGTTTGTCGGTTGGTTTGCTGGCGCTGGCAATGACAGCCCTGTCGGGCCGGGCGCAGACCTGCACCGTGAACTGGACCAACGTGTACCAGAGGATAGACGGCTTTGGCGCATCCTCGGCCTGGCGGAGCACTTGGACCACGAATTTGGCCGACATGTTTTTTTCCACCAATAACGGCATCGTTTATACCAACAACAACAAGACCATCGTTTCCACAAACAACGGCATCGGCCTTTCTCTGCTGCGCAACCACATCACCTCGGCCAGTTCGACTTCGGCAAGTGCCACGCCGTCCACGTCCGAAACGGCCATCATGCAGTATGCCCAGGCCCGCGGCGCCAGGGTCTGGAGCGCGCCGTGGACTCCGGCGTCCGGGTTCAAGAACAACAAAGCGCAGGACGGTGGCGGCTATCTCGGGAGCGGAGCCAACGCCACCAATCTGGCATACGCTAGCCAGCTCGCCAATTATGTGGTCAGTATGCAAAAGAGTGGCATCAACCTTTACGCCATCTCCATTCAGAACGAACCCGATGCCATCGTTTCCAGTTATGAATCGTGCAATTGGACTGCGCAGCAAATCCATGATTTTACCACCAACCTTTACAACGCGCTGGTGGCCAGCAACGTGGCTTCGACCAAGATCATGCTCCCCGAAAGCCAGAACTGGCAGGACTATTCCAATCTCGCCGTCACTGCCATGACCGACGCGAATGTCGCGGCGGACGTGGGCATTATCGCCGACCACAATTATGACGGTACCAGCGGACCGCCGACGTTGACGAAAAACAGTTACGGCAAGGCGCTTTGGGAGACGGAAGTTTCCCTGCTCTCCGGCAGTGACAGCAGCATTACCAATGGCGTTTATTACGGCCAGCGGATTTACCTGTTCATGACCGTGGCGCAAGCGAACGCCTACCATTACTGGTGGCTCATTTCCGGCAACAGCACCGGCAACGAGGGTTTGATGGACACCAACGCAAATCCGACCCCGCGCATGTTTGTGTTTGGCCAATACAGCCGCTTTGTCCGTCCCGGCTATTATCGCATTGGCGCAATCAATACCGGCACCGCCCTGATCAGCGCCTATAATGACACCAACTCCGGCAACTTTGCCATTGTGGCCGTCAACACCAACACCAGCACGGCCATCAACCAGACCTTCAATCTTACCAACTTCACCGCCGGTTCCGTGACGCCGTGGCTGACCACCAGCAATCTTTCGCTGGTCAGCACCAATGCCGTCACGGTCAGCAATTCATCATTCGCCTATACGCTGCCGGCCCTGAGCGTGGTGACCTTCGTGGGGCAGCAACAAACCAACACGCCGCCGACCTTGGCGCCGGTTGTGAACCAGACGATCAACGCGGGAGTCACCCTGGTCATTACCAATGCAGCCACCGACACGAACCCGCCGCCTCAAACCTTGACGTTCAGCCTGCTCAGCGCTCCCACCAACGCGACCCTCACGCCGCTCAACAACACCAACGCCGTCTTCACCTGGCGACCGCTGGTGAGCCAGGCCAACACGACCAACTTGGTCACGGTGCAAGTGGCGGACAGCGCGAGCCTGAGTGCGACCAACAGTTTTACGGTCACCGTCAATCCGCTGGCCCAACCGGTGGTCAGTTCAATCAGTGTGTCGGGCGGGCAGGTGAGTCTGGTGGCGACGGGCGCGGTGGGGCCGGATTACACGTTATGGGCCTCGACCAATCTTACAAGCTGGCAGGTCCTGTTTACG
>Ga0116110_1000871_pt1 | contig 16857 bp, 13 predicted proteins | sample June2015DPH_8_50_FD_89719 | JGI IMG/M metagenome (GOLD analysis project Ga0116110, IMG submission 89719) | Peatland microbial communities from SPRUCE experiment site at the Marcell Experimental Forest, Minnesota, USA - June2015DPH_8_40 | ecosystem: Environmental > Terrestrial > Soil > Wetlands >...
ACTCCGAGACGGAATTTGATCAAAGAACGGGTTTGTGGCGCCAAGGCTCTTCAGCCCGCGCCGGACTCGTGGGTCTGGCCCAGGACTCGAAATGCCGTGTTGTATAGTCGGCCGCGGTAGCGCGAGAAAAGTTCCTCAAGCGCCTCGCGGTTGTCATTGACCAGTTGAGGCAGAAGGACATCAGTTCGGCAAACGCCATCGCGGTTGGCTGTAGGTTTCACGACGTGCTCCTTTTCGATTTGCTCTAATCCCACAACGGATCTTCGCACTCCGCCCGCGATTTCGGCTCACATAAGCCAGCGATTCGTCACGATGTGGGGCAAACGCTGCTTAGCGAGAGCAAAGATGTGATCATTTGCTGACAGATGGCAAATATGGCGGATGAGGACGGCGAAACGTGTTTCTCGAAAGCCTGCAGCACACGCCGGGCAGAGGCCGCGTCGAAGCGTGCGGGGGCGGTGGCGGGTTCGTGCGCGACACACGCGGCGATATACATAAGCGCATCGCTGCAATCGTTTAGAAAACGGTCCAGCGCCTCATTTTGCTGCTGCGTCAACTCCACGGAGCTTTCCCGCCGCTGGCGATGTTGCAGAAGGTCCAGTTCCAGTACAAAAATCGACCGCGCGGCTGGCTGAGCCTGCTGAAGGTGCTCCCGCGCGGCAAGGTCCTCCTCGTGGCGGGCGCTAAATTCAGATTCGAGTCGCAGGGCGTCCAACTGCGAAGCCAGACTTGCAAAACTGTCATTGAGCTGGCTTCGAAGGCGCTTGATCTGCGGAACGACCTTCGCGCTGTCGCGTTCAACCAAGCACAGTCCGAGTTGTGCCAGCATGCGCAAGTTCTGCACGAATTGCCGCCTCATCTGATCCGCATCGCTCTTTGCCCCAAAACGGTCGAAAATGAAGCCTGTGGCGAGAATGCCTAGGAGTACACCAATAACCCGGTCGCGCGCGATGCTGAGATCGGTCTGGATCTGGAAATCCTGAAGATGGATGAAGTAAAACGCGAGCGCGGTCTGCAAGCCGAAATAGGAAAGTCGCGGGCTGGAGGTGGCGAACCAAGCGGCAATTGCGGTGCCCGCCGCAAAGAAGAGGGCGAATCCGAAAATGGTATCGATATGGGGCAGGATTAGTATTTGCGCGGGCAATCCGATGATCAGGCCGCCCACCACATATCCCGCGATCCGGAGAACTTGTTTCTGGAGTGAAGTCCCGACAGTGCTGAGCGCGGTAACAACGCAGGTGAGAACGGCGGTGCTGATCATGGGCCAGTCGAGAGCATTGTAAAGGACATAACAGACGCTCGCAGCCAAGCATCCGGCGAAAGCGAAGCGCAGATATTCTCGGTTCTGAAAGGCGTCAGGCAGAAAGAAGCGGGAATGCGAATGCAAGGCCCGCCCGTTCGGGTGGCCAATTTCGATTTCGCCGCGATGAAAGACTTCAGTGATAAGGTCGACGGTGCGCTCCATGTCCGGGAGGTTAGGAACCGTAGCGGAGGCCTCGCCGCCAAGCGCCGGAGAAGAAGTGCAAATGATGCCGGACTGTCGGAGGTCGGTCCGGATTTCTTCGAGCCTCACGGACAGCTTGAGCAGTCGGCCAGCATCCTCCTCGCCAGGCCGCGGGGCGGTGCGATCGAGATTCGCGGCAAGCTCGACAAGCCGCCCCGTTAGGGCGATGAGAGCACTCAAGTGAGCACGCCGAGTCGGGTCCACCCCTTGGCGGGCGAGAGCTGTTCTAAGGCGGCCCGTACCGATCATGTCGTATTGCAGAATCTTGTTGATGACCTGCTCCGGAGGCGGGTGGGCGTCGGCAAAACTCTGCACCACGCGCCGCGTTGTGAGCAGCAGGTCGTCGATCGAACTGAGGAGCGGGTCGGAACTGTCGAAAATGCGGTATACCGCTTCCGTTGCCACGGTGACGCCAGCGCCTACTGCGATTACCAACGCGGGCCAGAGAGTGCCCGCCACCTGAACTTCGCTCGGCAGAGGCCGATCCCAGACCGGGAGAGCATTGGAAATGATGAAGCTGAAGCCCGCGGCGGCCCCATAGTTGGTCGCCGTGCGCATGACGAAAAAGAGCAGGAAGAGGGTTGCAATCACCCAGATAAAGTGGGTAATGGGAAAACCGCGTAACAGCATCATTCCGAGTAAGGTGTAGACACTCCCGGCGACGAATCCGAGGACAATCATGTAACCCTGTCGCCATGTGGCGGCCAGGTTTTCGCGGGCCAGGAGGATGGCATAATAGCCAGCCAGGGCCGCATTGGGAATCCGAAAGGTCATGACTATCAGCATAACCAGCGTTGCCGCGACCATCATGCGGATGACCGTGTTGAGGCGTCCGGGATAAGGAAGGACCTCCCACCGGACGAATTTGAGAAACCACCGCCAATATCCAGTTCGACCGGCTAGTTGTCGCTGCAATTGAGCGGCTTGGGTTGCCATCTCAGCGCCTCGGTTTATATCCGCGTATCACTACCACGGCCGATTCCGCCAAACGAAGAAGATCGGACGGCGGCGATTGTATTCGGATGCGGACGGGGTAGCGGCTGGCCAGGTGTACCCAGCTCAGGGTGCGCTGCACCTCCGGCAGACCGGATGTGATTCGGCCCAGGATCGAGGGGTCAGGTGTAACGCCGTATCCGAGGCTCTCGACGACCCCGGTAAATCGTGAGTCCGGGGCGGACATTGCGTAGACATCCGCATCCATGCCCGGATGAATGTGTTTGAGTTGCGTCTCGCGGAAGTTGGCGATCACCCACCAGACCCGTGTATCGATAAGCGCGAAAATCTCTTGCCCGACATGGGCGTAAGCGCCTTCAGAAATGAGGAGGTTGGTTACCCGACCATCAAATGGCGCGTAGATGCGGGTATGGTCGTAGTTGTATCGGGCGCTCGAGATCGCTGCGGTGCGTCCTTGGCGTTGGGCCACGAGCGGATCGAGGGTAAGCACACTCGACTGGGATTCGCGAAGTTGTGCCGTGCTTTGTTCGAAAGAGGCCCTGGCCTGCGCCAATGCCGCCCGCGCGGAGTTGAGGTGGGCCTGGGAAAGAGCCAGTTGCGATTCGGCCTCGTGCACCGCCTGCCCGCTGGCTCGCTCTGTCGTGCGCGCCTGGTCCACTTGATCGACGGTAACATATCGCTTGGCCAGCAACGGTTCGACTCGGTGGAGGTTATTCTCAGCGTAAGCCCATTCGGCTTTGGCTCGGTCCAGGGCAGCTTCAGAGTGGGCGACGTCGGCTTCCGCCTCCCGAATCGAGGCCTGCGCCCTCTCGACATTGGCGGTGGCGTTGCGGGTGTTAGCCCCGGAGGCGTCAACGGCGTGGACCTCAGCCTGAATGCGCCGCCGTTCGTCGACGATCTGGCCTTCGAGCGCGGCCTGGTCAGAGGTTGCATGATCGAGGGCATATTTGTACGGTCGATCATCTATTTCGAAGAGCAGATCGCCCTTGGCGACACGCTGATTATCTGCAACGCTCAGACGCAGGATCGGGCCCTCGACAACAGGGGCGATTCCAATAAAGTTGGCGAAGATTTCGGCGTCGTCAGTGACGGGATGCTGGGTTGTCACCTGGTAGACGGCGACGATAGCTGCCAGAGCCAGCAACACCGTAACCGCGGTGAAAATGTTTGCGCTCCTGCGAAGCCTGGCATGCCGCTGATCCTGCTCGTGTTGGCCGGTGTCGTGGTTGTTCGGCATCGCGTTTCCTACTGATAGAACAGCAGCCACAACGTGCAGGCGAAGAGGATTGCCATGCTGAGATATAGCAACACCGGCGCAGCCAAGTGCTCGGCGATCGGGGTACGGACGATTACGGCCCGTGCAGCCGCCATGAGTAAAAGGCCTGCGACGGAACAGAAGATCCACACGGGGAAGAACGACCCAAAGATGCTGTATTCGGGTGAGTGATCGCAGGCGGTCATCAATAGCGATGCGAGGGACACGGCTGCGAGCCGGCTACTAGAGTTTGTCCGGAGTGAATCGCGGCTTTTTCTCATCGCTTATTGCCCTCCTGTGTTCCTAGTTTGGTCGCGGCCGGCTGATTTCGAAGGAGATTCCCGGTCACGAATTCCAGGTTCACCGCTTGCAAGAAGAGACGGGAACGGGCGGAAACAGAGGAGAGGCGGGCCACAGCTAACTGATTTTCCGCATTAACCACATCGACCAGATTCTTGACGCCGTTCTCGTAGGCATCGAGCGATGCCGAATACGATGTATTCGCGGAGTCGAGCAGCGCTACCGCTGCCTGCTCCTGTCTCAGCGCCGTGCGAAAGGCGATATAGCTGCTCCAGACTTCGCGTTGCGCCTGATCACGTCTTTTTCTCAGTTCATCCTGCGCCTCGCGTTTTTTGACTCCGCTATGGCTAGTTGGTTCTTTCGGGCGCCCCCGTCGAATATTGTCCACTCGAGGTTGACCCAGGCCGACCACGTGAACTCGTTTGCGGACCCAAGTTGCCCGTAGCTGGTAGTCGGCCAAATTGCAGTTTGGGCAGCCGCGCCGGACAGAACTATTCTGGGTCTGTATTCAGCCTTGGCGGCCCGAACTTCATCATCGGCAGCGCGAATTTCGGCGATCTGCGCCGCCAGGTCGGGACGGTCAGCCATTGCACGCTTGATCAGCTCATCGATCGGAAGAGTGAGGGATTCAGGTAGTGGAGCATTCTTTTGAGCATCAATGACGATGTTCGGCGAAGGCTCTACGCCAAGTTCCTCTGCAAGGGTGACCCGTGCGATTTTTTCATCACCGTCTGCGGACTCCAAATCGAAGACAGCTTGAGAGGTTTCCGCCCGGGCATTAAGAACATCGGGCAATGTGGCCCGTCCGTTTTGTAGGCGATCTTCGGCAGCATCCTGTGTCGTTTGTGCGGTCTTCAGGGTCTCCTGAGCCGCCTGCAGACGTTCCTGCGCCGTGACCAGTTTGTAGTAGTCGCTCGCCACGGCAAACGCGACTTCTTGATTTGCCTGGATGAAAATGGCTCCCGCCGCCAAGGCCCCGGCCTTCGCAGCGTCGATCCGGGCCTCGCGTTTTCCAAAGTCGAAAAGAAGGTATTCGAGGGTGATCTCGGGTTGTACCACCCGAATTTCGTCCACGGTGTAGCCCAGCGGGGCAAGCGGCTTCGGGAACGGATCTATGATTCGCTGGTCCCCGAACGTCGCCACAGCTGCCAAAACGGGATAGTAGGAGCTCCTCTCTATGCCGAGCTGCTTAGCCTTCTGTTTGGCTTGTTCCCACACGATGCGGGTGCGTGGGTTATTGCGTTCCGCAATATCGATTAGCTCGGCCAGCGAATAGGAATGGTTCGGATCAATCGTTGCAATTTTCTCGCCCGGAAGTTCGTGGGCCGCACAGCTCGACGCAGCGCCAGGAGTGGAGGCAATCGCGGCACACTGCGCTAGGCCATTTTCCACGGGCAACGCAATGATGACGCCAAACAGCCAAAGTAGAACAAATGTATGCCTCGAACGAAAGCACATCGTGCCTCTCGGGCCCTAAGCATTAAGCTTAGCGCCGCCATTGCTGTGACTGGTTACGGATTCCCCAATGTGCAGATGGCATACCACGGCAGCCCAGTGCTCAACTAAGACAAATGCCCTTATTTATGAGTGGTTTGAGCCTATGCCTAGCTCGCCGGACGAACCGGGCCAAGTGACAAACGCCGAGGATTGGTGTCAACATTTCGACGATGGTGGAAAAGAACAAATGCCACCGAGTTGATCCGGTTTCGACCGTAACGGCGTGACTCTAAGCACGTTAAAGAAATCCCGGCAACAAGTCTTGCGCAAGAATGGGAGCGGAAAGCAATCGCGAGATGGACTTGGACCCTCATTCCCACCAGCTCGGTTGCCCCAGAGGCGCATCAGCCGGACAGGGCGAGTCAGAGTATTTCGGGCAGATTTGCTATGAGATAGGTAACACGAGGACAAAGTAGGAGTTTCATGCCCCAACGGTCCATGACATAATTTCCAAATTAATGGTATACTCCTGCGTTAGGACAAAGTGTCCGAGCATCCCGGATTTCCGTGTGGATTGTGTGAGCTGATGCCGCCCCGAGGTGGTCCGAGCTGTGTCTACCTTTACGACTGACCGACCCGGGGCCCGAAAGCTGGTTACTCCCTTTCTGCGCTCGGCCGTACTTGCCGTTGTATTGGTTGCTTCTCTTACGGGCGTTCTCCGCGCCCAATCCACCCACGCCTCTGTGGCGGGCCGCGTGACTGACCCCAACGAAGCCGGCATTGGGGGGGCAAGGGTCACCGTCATCTCCACCGATACAGTTTTCCATTACGACGGTAACGCTAACTAAGGGGATGTCTTCGATGACAGCGCCCACTGAATACGTGCTGGAGCCCCTCCGGGAAGGCCCGGAGTTCACGCTTTACCGCGGCCGGCAGCACGACAGCCCATCGCCGGTCCTGGTTATTGCCCCCGCCACAGAACAGCCGTCGCCCCAGGTTCTCCGCCGGCTTGAACATGAACATTCACTCGTGGCTGCGCTCGATCCTGCGTGGGCAGCAATGCCTGTGGCGTTAACTCGTCATGAAGGGCGTACGGCTCTCATCCTTAGGGACCCGGGTGGTGAGCCCCTGGACCGCGTGCTTGAGCGGGACAGTGGGCAGCCACTCGATCTGGACCGCTTTCTGCGCCTCGCCATTGGCCTGGCGACGGCGCTCGCCCACGTGCATCGCCGCGGCCTGATCCATAAAGACATCAAGCCTGGAAACGTGCTCGCCGATGACTCCGGAAACGTATGGCTTACCGGCTTTGGCATAGCCTCCCGCGTGCCGCACGAGCGCCAGGCGCCCGCGCCGCCGGAGATCGTTGCCGGCACCCTGGCGTACATGTCTCCCGAACAGACCGGCCGCATGAACCGCTCGATTGATGCCCGCAGCGATTTCTATTCTTTGGGTGTCACGTTGTACCAGGTGCTTACGGGCGTGCTCCCGTTTGCTGCCGCCGACCCTTTAGAGTGGGTCCACTGCCACATCGCACGTCAGCCTGTCGCGCCTATCGATCGCGGCGCAGTCCCCCAGCCGCTGTCTGCCCTCATCATGAAGCTCCTCGCCAAGAACGCCGAGGAGCGTTACCAGACCGCCTCGGGCCTGGAGGCCGATCTTCGGCGGTGCCTGGCGGAGTGGCAGTCGCATGGCCGCATCGATCCCTTCCCCCTGGGCACGGACGACCTGCCGGACCGCTTGCTGATCCCAGAGAAGCTGTATGGACGGGAGCGTGAGGTCGATGCTCTGGTTGCGGCGTTCGATCGGGTGGTGGCGCACGGAACCGCCGAGCTGGTGCTCGTTACTGGTTATTCCGGCGTCGGCAAATCTTCGGTAGTGAACGAACTGCACAAGCTGCTGGTTCCGCCGCGCGGGCTTTTTGCCGCCGGCAAGTTCGACCAGTACAAGCGCGACGTACCGTACTCCACGCTCGCTCAGGCCTTCCAGATGCTGGTTCGTCAGATCCTGGTTAAGAGCGAAGAGGAGCTGGGCCAGTGGCGGCACGCGCTTCTCGAGGCGTTGGGGACGAATGGCCAACTGATCGTCAACCTCATCCCCGAAGTCGAGTTCCTCATCGGGAAACAACCGCCGGTTCCAGACCTGCCGCCGCAAGAGGCGCGAAATCGTTTCCACTTGGCGTTCAGGCGGTTCCTGGGCGCCTTTGCCAGTCCGGAGCATCCGCTGGCGTTGTTCCTCGACGATCTGCAGTGGCTGGACCCGGCAACTCTTGAACTGCTGGAGCGCCTGACTACCGATCCGGACGTGCGGCACCTGCTGCTGATTGGCGCCTACCGCGACAACGAAGTTAGTTCGTCTCACCCGCTCATGCGGACGCTGGCCGCAATCCGCGACGCGGGAGCGAGAACACAGGAAATCGTGCTGGCGCCACTCGGGCCCGACGATGTCGGCCGACTGGTCTCCGACTCCCTACGCAGCGGGCGGGACGCTACCGATCTCCTGGCACAGTTGATCCACGAGAAGACCGGCGGCAATCCGTTCTTCGCAATCCAGTTCCTCACGGCGCTGGCCGAGGAAGGGTTGCTCAGGTTCGACCGGGATGCGGCAGGCTGGATCTGGGACTTGACCCGGATTCGCGCCAAGGGCTACTCCGCGAGCGTGGTGGATCTCATGGTGGGGAAGCTCGAGCGATTGCCCGCCAGGACGCAGGCCGCTCTCCAGCAACTCGCCTGTCTCGGAAACGTGGTGGAGATCGCTACGCTGCGTGTGGTTTTCGGACAATCCGAAGAAGAACTCCACGCTGCGCTCCTGGAGGCCGCCCGCGCCGGGCTGATCCTCCGCCTGGAGGGATCTTATGCTTTCCTCCACGACCGCATTCAGGAGGCGGCCTACACGCTCATCCCCGAAAGCGGGCGCGCCGGGGCACACCTGCGGATAGGCCGGACGCTGCTCGAGAGCATGGCGGCGGACGGCCTCGCCGAGCATCTGTTCGATGTTGCCAACCAAATGAATCGGGGCGCCAAGCGGCTGATCGATCACGACGAGAAAGTGCAGGCGGCTGCAATCGACCTGAGAGCCGGGCGAAAGGCCAAAGCGTCCGCGGCATTTGCGTCGGCGCGCGCGTATTTTGCGGCTGGCATGGCGCTGTTGGACGAAAGCGACTGGAGCAGCCGGTACGAGTTGACGTTCAGCCTGTGGCTCGAACGCGCGGAATGCGAGTTTCTGACCGGTCACTTCGACGAGGCTGACCAACTGATTGGGGAGTTATTGCCGCGGGGCGCGTCCAAAGTCGACATGGCCGCCGTCTACCACCTGAAGGTCCAGCTCCATGGCATGAAGTCGGAAAACCAGCAGGCTGTGGCCACTGCGCTCGCGTGCCTGCGCTTGCTCGGCATTGACATGCCGGCGCATCCCACCCAGGAGCAGGTCCAGGCCGAATACGAGACGTTCTGGCAAGCCCTTAATGGGCGCCCGATCGAGAGTCTGATCGATCTGCCGCTCATGACTGATCCGGAAATGTTGGCTGCTATGCAGGTGTTCTCGGTCCTTTTAGCCCCCACCTACTTTACCGATCACCGTTTGTGGTGCTTGCAGGTGTGCCGTACGGTGAAGATCAGCCTGCAGCACGGTGCGAGCGGAGATTCCGCGTGCGCCTTTGGCTTTTGGGGAGTTGTACTGGGATTGGTCTTCAAGCGTTACGGTGAGGGTTATCGTTTCGCCAAGCTTGCAGGCGACCTGGTCGATAGGCACGGCTACGTTTCAAGTCAGGCAAAAGTCTACGCCTCGTTGGCATCAGTTGCCATCTGGACGCAGCCGATTGGGACCGCGATCGATTTCTGGCGCACGAGCTTTCGCGCCGCGATTGAGACGGGTGATCCGACCTTCGCCTGCTTCGGTGCGTACTCATCTATCACCTACCTCCTCCTGCGGAATGATCCACTCGACCTGGTGTGGCGCCAGTCGGAGATGGCGCTGGACTTCGCCCGAAAAGCCCGGTACGGCGACGCCGCGGACGTTATCGTAAGCCAGCAACGCTTCATCGCGGCGATGCAGGGTCGGACCGCAACCTTCTCCACTTTCAGCGATGCACACTTTGACGAGGTGACGTTTGAGGCCCAGCTCACAGGGGACCGGACGCCCATGATGATCTTCTGGTATTGGATCCTCAAACTGAAGGCGCGGTTCCTGTCAGGCGATTACGCCGAGGCACTGGCAGCAGCCGACAAAGCGAAGCAGTTGCTTGGGGTCTCCGCCACCCAGATCCAGCTACTCGACTATTTTTATTACACCGCGCTCGCGGTGTCGGCGCTCTACGAGACCGCGTCGGCCGATGAGCAGCAAGCGTGGGACGATCTCCTAAGGGCGCACCGGGAACAACTGCGCGAGTGGGCCGAAAACTACCCGCCGACTTTCGCTGACAAGCATGCGCTGGTGTCGGCGGAGATCGCCCGCCTGGAAAAGCGCGACGCGGATGCCCTGCGACTGTACGAGCAGGCTATCCATTTGGCGCGTGAGCACGGCTTCGTTCAGAACGAGGGCCTGGCACACGAACTGGCGGCGCAGTACTACCTGGCGCGTGGTCTCGAAACGGCCGGCTACGCCCATCTCCGCAACGCGCGGAACAGCTACGACCGTTGGGGCGCCCCCGGCAAGGTAAAGCAACTCGACGAACGCTACCCTCACCTGCGTGAGGAACGAACTCCCGCTTCCGCGGCAACGATTGGCCAGCCCGTCGGGCAGTTGGATATCGAGACTGTAGTGAAAGCTTCGCTGGCACTTTCGAGTGAGATGTTCCTCCCCAACCTGATCGAGAAACTCGTGCGCATAGCGGTGGAGTATGCAGGGGCCGAGCGAGGCCTGCTCATCCTCCTTCGGAGCGGCGAGCCGCGGATCGAAGCGGAGGCCACCACTGGCCAGGGCAGGGTGGAGGTTGCGGTTCGACAGGCCGCCGTCACGCCGTCGGACCTCCCGCAGTCCGCGCTGCATTACGTGATCCGCACCCAGGAGCGCGTGCTCCTCGATGATGCCTCGGCCGATAACGTATATTCAAAGGACGAATATGTACTGCAGAAGCGCTCCAAGTCCGTCCTGTGCCTGCCCATCGTCACGCAAGCGAAGCTCGTCGGCGCACTTTATTTGGAGAACAACCTGACTCCGTGTGCCTTCACGCCGGACCGGGTTACCGTGCTGGAGTTGCTGGCTTCACAAGCCGCAATTTCTCTGGAGAATGCCGGCCTCTATTCCGATCTGCAGCGCAGCGAAGCTTTCCTCGCTCATGGCCAGAGGTTGAGCCAAACGGGCAGTTTCGGCTGGAGTGTTTCGAGCGGAGAGATCTACTGGTCGGATGAAATCTACAACATCGTTGAACACGATCGAGCGGTTAAGCCAACGGTGGAGTCGGTATTTCAGCGAATCCATCCCGACGACAGAAATCGCGTGCAGCAGACTATCGACCGCGCGACCGACGAGAAGACAGATTTCGACATTGAACATCGTTTGTTGATGCCGGATGGCAGAGTCAAGCACGTCCGTATCATCGGCCGCGCGTTGAAGACTTCGCCGGGCAACCTCGACTTTGTGGGCGCCGTGACGGACGTCACCGCGGCAAAGCAGGCGGAAGAGAAGATCCGCCAAAGCGAAAGTGAGCTTCGACAGATCCTGGATTTCGCTCCGCAGCACGTCTATGTGTTTGGGCCTGATCCCAGCAGTGCCAAGCTTTATGTGAATCGGGCCGCGCTCGATTATCTCGGCCTTACCTTTGAGGAATGGCGGAACTGCGACCTCCGCAAGCTTTTTCATCCGGACGATTGGGAGCGGACGAGGAGCGAGGCGCAAAGCAAAATCGCGGCCGGCCTCCCGCACGAAGTCGAAATACGTTTACGGAGAAAGGACGGGAAATATCGCTGGTTTCTTTCCCGCCGGAACCCGCTGCGGGATGAACACGGACGCCTCACGCATTGGTACGTCGCCGCCGCCGATATCGAGGACCGCAAGGCGGCTGAGCAAAGGCTCAAAGATGAGAATGTTTCGTTGCGCGAAGAGCTCGACAAAGCCTCCATGTTCGAAGAGATCGTCGGAAATTCGGCCTCCCTGAAAAAGGTGGTTTCCCGCATCTCCAAGGTCGCTCCAACCGACTCCAGCGTTCTGATCACCGGGGAGACCGGCACCGGCAAAGAATTGGTGGCGCGCGCGATTCACCGGCGGTCACAGCGATCTTCTTACGCATTTGTGAGTGTAAATTGTGCCGTGATCCCCCGCGACCTCATCGCCTCGGAATTATTCGGCCATGAGAAGGGCTCCTTCACGGGAGCAATTCAGCGCCATTTAGGACGCTTTGAACTGGCCGCGGGAGGCACCATTTTTCTCGACGAAATTGGAGAGCTTCCGGTCGAAACCCAGATTGCTCTGCTGCGTGTTCTGCAGGAACACGAATTTGAGCGCATCGGAGGAACGGAAACCCTTCGCGCCGATGTTCGGGTGATTGCCGCCAGCAATCGCGACTTGGAATCTGCCATCGCTTCCGGTACGTTCCGAAGCGACCTGTTTTACCGGCTGAACGTCTTTCCCATTGAGATGCCGCCTCTGCGGAAACGAAGAGGAGACATCCCCTTGCTGGTCGGGTATTTCCTGAATCGTTACGCACGGAAAGCAGGAAGGCATTTTACGGCGGTCGACAAGAAAAGCCTCGACCTGCTCCAAGCGTACGCCTGGCCGGGTAATATTCGTGAACTACAGAACGTGATCGAGCGATCCGTCATCGTCAGTGAGACAGAGACATTTTCAGTTGATGAAAGCTGGCTTTCCCGGCAGCCTCCGCCCACTGACCTGGAGGTCCACCCGAACCCCTTTAACAGGCTTCCTGCTCAGGATAAGGCCATCATTGAGGCTGCATTGCGCGAATGCGGAGGACGTGTATACGGACCCTCAGGCGCCGCATCCAGGCTCGGCATTCCACGGACCACTCTGGAATCGAAGATCAGGTCCTTGAAGATCAACAAGAATCGCTTCAAGGGGACAGATCCTCTGAAAAATAGCTAGCCCCACCTCGATTAACCGCAGATTATTTGCACCCGCCTTACGGAGATTTTTGTCGAGCATTCGTCAATTGACGAGATTCGTCAATTTGGCGGTCAGGCAATGTCTTTCATGTCAACAATTCCGGTTGGATGTGGACTTGCACCTAAGCATACCAAGCAATTGGACAATGCCAGGACGCGCCTTTGAGACGCACCTTGCGCGATTAGGGATCGACTTCCTGGGCAGGGCAGAATGTTAAGAATTGGCAGGTCAGCAAACGGGGAAGTGGTCTATACGCTAAGTGGCCGCATCGAAAGAGAGGATATCGCTGAGTTGGAAACACTAATTGGCGCGGAGGCGAAGGGTCGCCGCATAATTCTCGACCTCAAGGACATGACTCTGACGGGTGAAGCCGGCATCAGCTTTCTGGCTCGGTGCGAAGCGGCTGACATCGCGCTCGTGAATTGCGACCCGTATGTCCGCGAGTGGATCACGAGACAACGAAGCCGACGGTTGCGCACGCAGGTTTGATCAGGGGAGCAGTGCGCAATAACTCTCGCATTCCATGAAGGAGCAAAACGATGTCTAGTTTAGACTTGATCGGGTCCAGTCCGAAATTCAGGGCCTTGCTCGAAGTCGTAGAAAGGGTTGCACCCGTGGACGCCGCCGTCCTGATCCAGGGAGAAACAGGCACGGGCAAGGAAGTGATTGCGCGAGCGATTCATGAGTCGAGCCCTCGCCGCCAGAACCGCTTCGTGCCCCTCAACTGCACGGCGATTCCTGCCGGATTGCTCGAAAGCGAACTGTTTGGCCATGACCGTGGCGCCTTCACGGGGGCTGTTTCCACTCACCTTGGGCGGTTTCAGATCGCCGATCGCGGCACGCTGTTTCTCGATGAAATTGGCGAGTTGCCCCTGGAGCTGCAACCCAAGTTGTTGCGAGTGCTTCAGGACCAGATGTTGGAAAGGCTTGGCAGCACGCGCGCAATTCACATCAACGTCCGAATTGTCGCCGCCACAAACCAGAACCTGGCTCGAATGGTGGAGGAGCGAAGGTTTCGACCCGACCTTTACTATCGCTTGAACGTGTTCCCGATCACCCTTCCCCCTCTCCGCGATAGGGTGGATGATATCCCGGCGCTGGTCGAGTACTTCGTGCGGAAGTTCTCGGACGAGATGGGAAGAAGAATCGAAACGATCCCCCCCGAAGTCATGGATATTTTGAAACTGTATGACTGGCCCGGCAACATTCGCGAGCTGGAGAACATCATCAAGCGCGCCGTCATCATGTCCTCCGGCCCGGTACTGCGTCCGTTGCTCGGAGAACTCAAACGCCTGCCCGGTCAAACCTCGCCGGCGGCGAAGCGAACCCTGGCGGAGGCCGAGAGAGATCATATCGTAGAGGTCCTGCGAGACACGCGATGGGTACTGGGGGGAGATAATGGCGCCGCCGCACGGCTGGGAATGCCGCGGACCACGCTGGTCTACCGAATGCGCAAGCTCGGAATCGCCCGAGAACAAGGGTGCAAGCCCTTTCGGGGCCGTCTCAGCAGCTTGCCCGATTCTCTCGCCGGGTTCGACAATGACGGGCAGGAATCACCCTTGAACGGGGCCGAAGGAACAATCGAAAAGGCGCTTTCACAAATGGGGACGGCTTAAAACGCAAGCCGCATCAGCAAGGAGGCTACCCGGCATTTTTCGAGCGCAGTGTTAATTCTGATTGAAAGTACATAACCGATGAGGTAAGGATCGATCGCGGGGTGCGTCGAGGATTTACCGTTTTCGCCCTCAGTGAGCGCATCGCATCGGGGCACATATCGGATTTGAAAGATCTCTTCGAGACCCAACCGGACTGCCGGAGCATCGTCGTATTGTCGCCGGCTGCAACCAACATGCCAATCTTCCAGCTTGTGCGCGTTTTTTGTTGATTGTGTTGGAAAAGCGCTTAAAGGGAGCTCCTGACGATGGCTGGCGCGGTCGAAGCTGTCGGGTATTCTCGACCGATGTCGGCCCGCGGTCACTGTGATTGGATCTTCGTCACCAGTTTGGCCTCGTCCGGGGCCTTCGCGAGCGATCAAACGCCTGAGGAGAGAAGAGATAGTCCCGGCTCAGCTTCTGCCCGGCGTTGGTATGCCACGTGCCTTTCCCACCGCGTACCTGACTCGCACAAGCACGACTGGTCGCAAACCTACAAGGACAATTCTCTCATCAAGGAGAACCCCGTGTAACAAATACCATCACCAAGATCGACAAAGTGGTTTACACCGCCAATCACGCTTGAAGCAAAAAATCAAAAACTACTTAATAAGGAGGAAACCGTGACCCAAACCAGTGCTACACAACAAGCCAGAGAGAAGTCCGCTGATAAGACCGCTATTCGTCCGTTTTATGTGAGTGTTCCGGAAGCGGAGCTCACCGAATTGCGCAGGCGCATCAACGCAACAAAGTGGCCTGAACGAGAAACAGTTACGGATGCAACGCAAGGCGTGCAACTCGCGACGATTCAGGCGCTGGCCCGGTATTGGGCCACAGATTACGACTGGCGCAAGATCGAGGCGAAACTGAACGCCCTGCCGAATTTCATTACCGAGATCGACGGGCTGGACATTCATTTCATTCACGTTCGTTCGAAACATGAAAATGCGTTGCCGCTCATCGTCACGCACGGCTGGCCCGGCTCGATCATCGAGCAGCTCAAGATCATCGAACCGCTCACCAATCCCACGGCTCACGGCGGAAGCGCATCAGACGCCTTCGATGTGGTGATCCCGTCTATGCCAGGCTACGGATACTCAGGCAGACCGACCACCACCGGTTGGGACCCCGACCACATCGCACGTGCCTGGGTCGTGCTGATGAAGCGCCTCGGCTATTCAAAGTTTGTGGCACAAGGCGGCGATTGGGGCACACTCATTAGCGAGCTGATGGGTGTGCAAGCTGCACCGGAGTTGATCGGCATTCACGTCAACATGCCGGGTGTCATTCCTGACAATATCGACAAGGCAGCTTTCTCGGGGGCGCCGGCGCCAGGGGGTCTTTCAGAAGACGAGAAGATTACCTACGATCGTGTGCAGTCTGTGTATCAAAAAGGAATCGCCTACGGATTCCAGTTGGGGCTGCGACCGCAGACGTTATACGGGATCGCGGACTCTCCAGTCGGCCTGGCGGCTTACTTTCTCGATCACGATGCGCGCAGCTACGCACTGATCTCACGCGTCTTTGCGGGAGAATCTGAAGGCCTCACGCGCGACGACGTCTTGGACAACATCACGATCGCCTGGTTGACGAACACCGGAATTTCTGGTGGCCGTATCTATTGGGAGAACTGGGGTAAGTACAGTTTTTTCGGTGTCAAAGGCGTCAAAATCCCCGTTGCCGTAAGCGTCTTCCCCGACGAACTCTATCCAGCCCCGCGAAGCTGGGCAGAGCAGGCGTATCCCAAACTCATCCACTACAACCGGCTGCCGAAGGGCGGACACTTCGCCGCGTTCGAGCAGCCGAAGCTGCTTTCAGAGGAGCTTCGTGCGGGCTTCAGATCACTGCGCAGCTAGTGGAGCGGAAGATGGCCGGGTGCGAGCGGTTGCCTTTGGAAACAAGTGGCTCTGCGGGTGGCCGCTCGCATTCAACTCATCTGATTTTGATTTGGATGAACGCTCAGAGGGAAAGAACGCCGTAAACCTGAAGTGCGGAACATTGAATCCGTCACTGATCAAAAGGAGATGCCACATGCCTGACACTTCGCAGTTCAACATCGACCGCACCCATCCGGGCCGGTGGACGATCACCTTCAGCAACCCGCCGATCTCGCTCTGACATCGAAAGGAGCACCAAATGGACGGCACAAATGGACTGAAAGAGACCACGCGCGTGACCGCGCCTGTCGCGTCGAACACGCTTAGTGTGAACGTTTTTACCGCCCCGGGAAAGGCTATGGTCGGCGAGCGGCCAAAGCCCTTCGGCGAAGCGTTCGGCTTTGACCCGATCACGTCGACTTTAATCTTCGGCGAGCACGACGCGGTGCTGGTAGACGCAATGACGACGGTGGCTGAGGCCGAGGCTCTCGCGGATTGGGTTGCTCTGCACAACCGCAACTTGGAGACCATCTATATAACGCACGCCCATTTCGACCACTTCTACGGTCTGAGCATTCTGCTCGACCGTTTCCCGGGCGCTCGGGCGATAGCAACGCCCAAGACGGTGAACGCCATGCAGATGTCTTTCTCTCCCCCAGTGGAGCGGTTGGCCCGCCGGCTCTTTCCTGGGCAAGTGGCCACCAAGTTGGTTCCACCTGAGCCCTATGAGCACGACACGTTCACTCTCGAGGGTCACGAATTGCGCATCATCGAGCAGGGCCGCACCGATAGTCCCGATTCGACGTCTCTTTACGTTCCCTC
>Ga0116110_1000879_pt1 | contig 16769 bp, 14 predicted proteins | sample June2015DPH_8_50_FD_89719 | JGI IMG/M metagenome (GOLD analysis project Ga0116110, IMG submission 89719) | Peatland microbial communities from SPRUCE experiment site at the Marcell Experimental Forest, Minnesota, USA - June2015DPH_8_40 | ecosystem: Environmental > Terrestrial > Soil > Wetlands >...
CCTGGAATTCATCATCGGCCAGGCACCATTCGATGTCCTGGGGGCGGCCGAAGTGCGCTTCGATCCGCCGGCCCAGCTGCGCGAGGCGCACGGCCTGCGCATCCGTCAGCGCCGGCTGCTCCTGGCGCGCCGGGTCTATCGCCTGTTCCTGCGTCCCGCCAGCCGGCAGGGCGCGGATGGCACGCTGCTTGGTGGCGATCGCTTTGGCGACGACCTCGCCCTCCCGCACCTTGTAGGCGTCCGCGTTCACCAGGCCTGAGACCAGGGCCTCGCCGAGGCCGAAGTTGGCCTCCACGGAGGCGACCTTTCGGTTTGACGTGACGGGGTCGGCCGTGAAGAGGATGCCGGCAGCCTCCGGCAAGACCATCTGCTGCACGACCACGGCCATGTGGACCTTCCTGTGGTCGAAGCCGTTCCGCAGGCGGTAGGTCACGGCCCGCTCAGTGAAGAGCGAGGCCCAGCAGCGGCTGATGTGCTGGAGGATCGCCGCCGGCCCCACGATGTTCAGGTATGTGTCCTGCTGGCCTGCGAAGGAGGCCGCCGGCAAGTCCTCTGCCGTCGCGCTCGAGCGGACGGCGTAGGCGGCTTGCTCGCCGAGCCGGGCGAGCGCAAGGGTGATCGCCGCCGCCAGATCGTCGGGGATGGCGATCCCTTCGAGGGTCCGGCGGATCTCCGCGCTGAGCGTGCGGATCGCCTCCCGGTCGCCGGGGTTCAGGCGCGACAGCCGATCGAGCCGTTCGTCGATGGACGGCGCTTCCGCCATGATCCGCCGGAAGGCGTCCGTCGTCACGCAGAAGCCAGCTGGCACGCGAACGCCTTCGATCCGCGAAAGCTCCCCCAGGTGCGCGCCCTTGCCGCCAACGATGGCCATCTGCGTCTGGTCGATCTCCTGGAAACCCAGCACGTAGCTGCCCATCTGCCCACCTTCCCTTCAGCCCCCTCGGACCGCTCTCATTCCTACTGTCGGCCGCGCCGACCGCAGCTGTACTGGGCCATCCCTGGCCGCCGGGATGACCTCGCCGCGGTCATCGGGCCTCACCCGTCTCGGTCTCGAACTCCGCCGAGGTGAACAGCACGCACCTGTGTACCGCGAACCGGCGAGCAGGTTTCTCTCCACCCGCCTTCGGCGGCTGCGGGTCGGCGTACTCCGTCACGGCAGAAGTAATGTCGTCCGCTGTCAGGACTTCATAGCGGCGCACCTGGTAGACGCTGTTCGCGTCGGCGGCCTCGCGCTCCAGGATGTCGAGCCCGTACTGCTTCTGGCCGCGCCGGCCATAGAAATGAGCACCATGGTTCGGCCGACGCTTGATCATCTCGGCCGCGAGGCGCTCCAGCACCTCGGGATCCAACTCACCAAGCGGCAGCTTGGACTCGCCGGCGCGCGGTGTCGGCAGAGGAGAGCTTTGCTGCGCCCTCAGCAGATCGGCGAACCGCACTTGGCTCAGATCAGGCGGCTCATCATCTGGCCCCGGTCCCAGGTCGCCATCCGCATCGCCATCGGGCGCGCTGTCACTGTCGAGGAGCGGAGAATGCAACTGGGCACCTGGCACTCCGGTCTCATCGGACGACACGCCGCCCCCTAATCGAGGTCCGCTCACCTGCATCAGCGATACCAGATCCGGCCGACAGCGGCTCCGCCCTTTGAGCCCGGCTGACCTAGCCAGCGGCAGGCCCTGCACAAGATCACGACTGACGCGCGACTGACGAGCAAACGTCGAGCAACCACGAGCTGGAATCGGACCCGGCCAAGGCTAGATAAATGGAGAGAACCCCAGGTCAGGACGGGTCAGGTCCTCACATTTGGCGTTGAGCTGGCCTGATGCGAGCTGGCGGGAGGCGTGCCCGCAGGTTAAGCGGGCCGTGGCCACGGTGTTATGGGCTGGATTAGCCGCCAGGCCGACAACGCCCGGCGCGCAGCGGTGCCGTCAGATGATCTTGCTCCGCCATCGCTATATCCAACTTGATTGCCCCGTTCGAGCAGCCACGCTTGATTGTCTTGGTTGCTCGGTCATTGGTAGATGTCGTGGTAGCCGATGGCCAGCGAGGTCAAGAGCGGTTCGCCATCGGTGTCCGGGCCGATGGTGAACAGGGCCCGTCCATCGGGTCCGGCGAAGCTCCAGGTCAGTGAGTAGGTCTCACCGATCTTGTGAATGCGCAGGCGTCTGGGCCAGGGTGCCTCGCCGCGGTGCGCCCCGGCTGCCAGCGCGGGAATGAGGTAGCCGCGGACGGCATCAACGAACGGCCGGCGATGTTCGCGGGGGAGTTTGGCCAGTGCGAGATCGAATCCCGCGGTGGTCTGGTATTTCACCCACCCGCCTCATCGTCGATGGCTTGCAGATGTCCCAGGAACTCATCATCGCTGTCGAATCTGCGGACCCGCCCGGCGGCCAGATCCGCTTCGGCCTCCCGAAGTTTTTCCTGCCAGGCCGGGCTGTACACCCATGCGTCTTCCTCGGGAACGATACGGGCGAGCCGACGGCCGTCCCGGGTCAGCACTGTGGTGACATGACCGTAAGCGGCCATGTTGACCAGATCCGGCAGGTGCTTTCGAGCTTCGGTCGTGCTCATCTCCTGAACCTCGTACGGCAGCGGCATCGCGTTCTCGCTCATGCCCCTAGTGTACGTCACGTACGTGGTGCTTCAGGTCTCGGGTCTGCGGGTTCTGAGCCTGGCACTCGCATATGACGCGGCACGCGTGAGCCGCAAGTCGAACCCCGGCCGCTCGTTGCGTTCTGGTCGGGCAGCTCTAGCGGCTAACGGGACGGGCGCTCGGGCGGACCATGTGCCGGTGTCGCGTCGAGGCAGCCGACGATACGGACAGCCAGCTGAGCCTGCCGAGTGTTCTCTTCTGGCGTATTCGCTTAGGTTTGGGCAGGCCTGCGAACCGCAAGGATCCCGTTGTCGGGTCACCGTGCGCCAGGAAAGGCGGAGCCATGAGCCTGCAGGGCAGGGTCTACGCGTGGTCGGCTGCCGGGACCAGGTCACCGAGCGTCGGCTGGGCAGCCGGTGCCCGCGCCGCGGTCGGCGAGGTCACGGCAGCTGGTACCTGTCGGTGGAGATACCGGCCGGGCTCGACGGGCGCAGGCACCGGGGCTAGCCGACCAGAGATGCGGCCCGCCAGGCCCTGAGCCAGCTCGCAATGCCGCCCGGCGCGTCCAGAAAAGCCTCGGCCACCAGCTCCGATTCATTCCCAGGCATAAGTCCATCGGCGACTCAACACCGCTGGCCAACGTGCTCGCCGACGGCACAGCCGATTACGTCGGCGAGACAGGCCTCGTTCCTGGCCGCTTCCGCGTCTCGGCGCGCCTGCTTCCGATACGACGAAACGGCGTCTTCGTCGACCGCGTCGTCGCGCTGCTCTTCGACGCGGAAGCGGAGCGGCATCACTACGGCATGCGGCTGTCCGGATGAGCACTCCCGTCTTAGGCGGCAAGACGGTGGCGGCATTTACCAAGATCGCCACATCCGAGCGGACATCGAGCAAACATGGACCCGCGCTCACCTGCAAACGATCTCCGGATCACCGAGAACGCCCAGGTCAGGGGCACGACAGACGGGTGCGCCGCCAGGGACTTGAACCCCGAACCCGCGGATTAAGAGTCCGCTGCTCTGCCAATTGAGCTAGCGGCGCGTGGAACTCAGTGATCGTAGCGTACCTTGCCGGGCAGGCGCGAACCACCGTCCCCCGCGCGCCCCCCGGACAGCGCGCCTGGGTCATCGCCCAGCTGCCGCCTGACCCGGCTTCGCGGCCGCCAGCAGCTGCCTGGCGATGATCAGCTTCTGGATCTCGCTGGTTCCCTCGTAAATCCGGAAAAGCCGAACATCTCGGTAGAACCGCTCCACCGGCACGGAGCGCATGTAGCCCATGCCGCCGTGCACCTGGACCGCGCGGTCGGCGACCCGGCCGACCATCTCGCTGCAGAACAGCTTGGCCGAGGACGGCGCCAGCGTCGTGTCCTGGCCGGCGTCGAAGGCCCGCGCGGCCTCCAGCACCATGGCCCGCCCGGCATATACCTCGGCCTGCGACTCGGCCAGGTGCGCCTGCACCAGCTGGAACTCGCCGATGATCCTGCCGCCCTCGCGGAAGATGCTGGCCGCCTGCACCATCTCCTCGAGCAGGCGCTCGGCCGCGCCCACGCACACCGCCGCGATGTGCAGCCGGCCCCGCGCCAGCGACCGCATCGCCGCCCGGAATCCGGTGCCCTCCGCGCCGACCAGCGCCGTGGCCGGCACCCGCACCGAGTCGAAACTGACTTCCGCGGTCCAGGCACCGGCCTGGCCCATCTTCTTGTCCCTCGGCCCGACGACCAGGCCGGGGCGGCCGGACTCGACGACGAAGGTCGAGATGCCCTTGCTGGTCCCGGCCGCGGTCGGATCGGTCCGCGCGAACACGATGAACAGGTCGGCGATCGGCGCGTTGGTGATGAAGCGCTTGACGCCGCTGATCACCCACTCATCGCCGTCGCGCACCGCCCGGCTGCGCAGTCCGCTGGGATCCGATCCGGCGTCGGACTCGGTCAGCGCGAAGGCCGCCACCACGTTGCCGCTGGCCAGCCTCGGCAGCCAGTACGCCCGCTGCTCGGGTGATCCGTCGTTCACCAGGACCTTGCCGGCGATGCCGTTGTTGGTGCCGAACAGCGACCGGAAGGCCGGCGTGGTGTAGCCGAGCTCGAAGGCCAGCCGCACGTCCTCGCTCATGGACAGGCCGAGCCCGCCGAACTCCTCGGGCAGCGCGAAGCCGAACAGTCCCATCGCGGCCGCCTTGGCCCGCAGCTCGGCCGGTACCTCGTCCTGCTCGCTGATCTCGTCCTCGCGCGGAACGACCTCGCTGCGGACGAACGTGCGCACCGCTGTCAGTACGTCGGCGAATTCCTGCGGCTCCATCTGACCCGCCTCCCTGCGCTGCCGCCAGCTGATGAGCTGGCCGGGCGGATCGCGAACCAGGCCAGCGCGACGGCAATAACGTATCCAATCGCCGCAACGGCGAGCGAGAGATGAAGCGTCGGAGCCTGGCCCGGGCCGGCGCCGCTCGCACCGGAGCTGGCCGGCAGCGCCACGTTCACGATCGTCACGTCCAGCTGTATCACGAAAAATCCCAGGCACACCGAAACGAGGGCGCTCACCGCACCGGGCCCGCTGGCCCGCCTGCCCGCGGCGTGCTCATCGGGGAAGGCCGCCGCGACGGTGCCGCGAGACCCCGTGCCGCGAGACCCCGTTCAGCCGAGCCGGCGGCCCGTCAGCGTCCCAGCCGGCGCCGCCGCTCAGGCCGGGTCGCCGGACAGCACGGCGCCGAGCCGGGCCAGCGCGGCGGTGAAGGCGTGCGCCGGCGGCGTGCCGTAACCGACCACGAGCGCCGGACTGGCCGGATGGCCGGCCGGCCCGTAGGAACTCAGGCCATCGACGGCCAGCTGATGACGCGCCGCGCTGGCCACCACCTCGTCCTCCTGCTGGCCGGCCGGCAGCCGGGCCAGCGCGTGCAGGCCGGCCGCCATGCCGGTGACCCGCACCTGCGGTGCCTGCCGGGCCAGCATGGCGACCAGCTGGTCGCGGCGCCGCCGGTAGGCCAGCCGCATCCGGCGGATCTGCCGGTCGTAGCCGCCGGAGTCGATGAGCTCGGCCAGCGTCAGCTGGTCCAGGCTGCTGCTCAGCCGGCTGGCCCGGGCCTTGGCCGCGAGCACCTCGTCCAGGAGCTGGCCGGGCAGCATGAGCCAGCCGAGCCGCAGCCCGGGCGCCAGGCCCTTGCTGGCGGTGCCCGCGTAGACCACCCGGTCGGGGGCCAGCGCCTGCAGCGCGCCGACCGAGGGCCGGTCGAAGCGAAACTCGCCGTCGTAGTCATCCTCGATGATCACGGCTCCGGTCCGGGCCGCCCACTCGGTGACCTGCCGCCGCCGGGCTGGCGCCAGCGGCATGCCGAGCGGGAACTGGTGCGCCGGAATGAGCAGCACCGCGTCACAGCTGCCGAGCTCGCTGGTCACGGCGGCGTCCTCATCCACCGCCACCGGGGCAACACTCAACCCGGCGACCGCGGCGATCTGCCGGTGCCCGGCATGGCCGTATGCCTCAGTCGCGAGTGTCGCCCCGCCGCGGGCCCGCAGCACCTCGCAGAGCAGCTCGAGTCCCTGCGCGAATCCGGCGCACACCACGATGCGATCCGGGCTGGTGATCACGCCGCGGGCCCGGGACAGGTACCCGGCCAGCGCGGTGCGCAGTGGCAGCGGCCCGCGCGGGTCCCCGTAGCCGAGCAGCTTGGCCGGCGCGGCCGCGAGGGCCCGGCGCGACGCGGCCAGCCAGCCCGGCCGCGGGAACGCGGACACGTCGGGGAATCCGGCTCGCAGGTCATAGCGGATCCGGCGCTCCGGCTGCGAAACTGCTGTGCCCCCGGGCGGCTGCGGCTCCAGCCCATGCTCGGCGACCCACGTGCCCGCGCCGTGCCGGGTCGAGAGCCAGCCCTCGGCGACCAGCTGGCCGTAGGCGTCAGCCACGGTATTGCGGGCCAGCCCGAGGTCCGAGGCGAGCGCGCGCGACGAGGGCAGCCGGGTTCCGGCCGGAAGGCGGCTGCCCCGGATGGCCGCGCGCAGCGCGTCCTCCAGGCCCGCCCGGACGCCTCCGGCCGCAGCGGCCCTGCTCAGCTCCAGGTGCAGGTCCAGTCCGGAAGTGGCCCACTTTTCTGCCATGAAAGTGGACCATACTCGTGGGCCGCACCTGTCGTAACGTCGACGTCAGCACCAGCCCGGCGCGACCGCCGCACCGGCGGCCACCTCACGACAGGGAGATCTCCGATGCCAACGGCCACGCAGGATGCCGCTCAGCAGATACCGATCCGGCTCGACTTCGAAGCCCGCGCGCAGGACTTCTCCCGCGCCATGGCTCACCTCGATCATGCCGCCACCAGGCAGCTCGATCAGGTCGACTTCGATCACCGGCTGCGTGAGCTGGTGCGGATCCGCGCGTCACAGCTCAACGGCTGCGCCTACTGCATCGACATGCCAAGGACGCGCGGGCGATCGGCGAAACCGAGCAGCGTCTTTACGCGCTCCCCGCCTGGCGGGAGACTCCGTACTTCACCGACCGCGAGCGGGCCGCGCTGGCCTTCACCGAGACGGTGACGCTGGTCGCGGATACGCACGTGCCAGCGGAGGCCTACGACGAGGTCGCCGCCGTGTTCACCGAGGATGAGGTCGCCGCGCTGCTCAGCCTGATCGTGACGATCAACGCATGGACCGCGCTGTCGGTCGCCAGCCGCGCCTGGGTGCCGGGTTCCTACCAGCCATGACCGGCCCGTCACCGGCCAGGCCGGGACCTGGCGGACCGGCGTCCGACGGCCCCGCACCGGCACCGGCGCCGGGCGAGCCGGCACCCGGCGCGCAGGCATCGGGCGATCCCGCGCACAGCCGCCAGTTCGCCGCCTCCTGGTTCCGGGCGCTGCATCACGGGTCCCGGCCGCTCGTGCTGCCGAACGTCTGGGACGCGGTGAGTGCGCGGGTGTTCGCCGAGGCGGGGTTCCCGGCGCTGGCGACATCGAGCGGCGCCATCGCGGCGGCGCTCGGCTACGCCGACGGCCAGCAGACGCCGGCCGCCGAGATGTTCGCGGCGGTCACGCGGATTGCCCGCAGCGTCGATGTCCCGGTGACGGCCGACATCGAGGCCGGCTACCGGCTCTCGCCGGCTGAGCTGGCCAGCCGGCTGGCCGAGGCGGGGCGGGCCGGCGGGATGTGCCGGACGCCGACCCGGATCGCCAGGTAAGTGGATCCCCAGGTGCCGGGCCGCGCGGGTGCCATGCCGCACTCGGGGTCCGGGCCAGGGCTGGACTGGCCCATTCTGCTGCGTGCCCCGGCTGGCTCGCACATCCGTTTCGATTGAAAGGCAAGTGGATACTTGCGCCGACCGTCCCCTGGCGAGATGCCTGATCGGGGGCCCCGGACCGTGATCCCGGCAAACCGGGGCAGACAGGCCGAGGTCCTGCCGATGTCTGAGATTCCCCTGGTCCGGGCAGGCTGCTGAGTACGGCTGCCAGCGCCGGCAGCGGTCACGATCGGGGGGTAAGTGACCTATGAGCAGGATCTCGCCGGGCGTTCTGGCTCCGCCGCACGAGGTGCTCACTCCGCAGGAGTGGCACGCCAGGGGCCGCGCGAAGCGCAAGGAGACCGCTCGCTCCCGCCACGCCGAGTGGTCGCCTCCGGCCAGCCGGCCGGATCCGGTCGCGATCCTGGAGGCGCAGGCGGCGACGCGGGTGCCGGAACTGGTGCCGATCCGCTACGGCCGGATGCTCATCTCGCCGTTCGCGTACTTCCGCGGAGCTGCCGCGCCGATGGCGTGGGATCTCGCGCACACCCCGACCACCGACATCCGGGTGCAGTGCTGCGGCGACGCGCACCTGCTGAACTTCGGCATGTTCGCGGCGCCCGACCGGCGGCTGGTCTTCGACGTCAATGACTTCGACGAGACTCTTCCCGCGCCGTTCGAGTGGGACGTGAAGCGGCTGGCCGCCAGCTTCGCCGTCGCCGCCCGCGACAACGGCTTCAAGGATCACTCCGCCTACGAGGCCGCGCGCAATGCCGCCTGTCACTACCGCAGCGAGATGGCGCGCTTTGCCAGGATGCGGTTCCTCGACGTCTGGTACTCCAGGATCGACGTGGACGAGGTGACCCGGCTGTTCGACGCGGTGCAGTCCAAGCGGGCGATCCGCCGCCGGCACCGGGACATCAGGAAGGCGCACCAGCGCACCAGCCTGAAGGCGCTGACCAAGTTCTGCGACGAGGTCGAGGGCGACTACCGGATCCGCCCCGACCACCCGGTGATCGTGCCGTTCCCGATCGAGCGCAACCCCGCCATGCTGGACGAGCTGCGCGCCGCCGTCGCGTCCTACGAGGAGACCCTGAACGCGGACCGGCGCGAGGTGCTGAACCGCTATTACTTCGGCGACTTCGCCCGCAAGGTCGTCGGGGTCGGTTCGGTGGGCACCGAGGCCTTCATCCTGCTGCTCATGGGCGACCGCGATGACGAGCCGCTGTTCCTGCAGCTCAAAGAGGCACAGGAGTCGGTTCTGGCGCCCTTCGCCGGCCCGAGCGAGTACAAGCACCAGGGCGAGCGGGTGGTCAAGGGCCAGCGGCTGACCCAGGCCGCCGCCGACCCGTTCGTGGGCTGGACCAACGGGCTCGACATGGACGGCGGGGTAACCAGGGACTACTACGTCCGCCAGCTGCGCGACATGAAGGGCAGCATGGACGTCCCGGCGATGGACTGCGAGCAGCTCAACTACTACGCCCGGCTGTGCGGCTGGGCGCTGGCCCGCGGGCACGCCCGGACCGGGCGGGCGGCGCTGACGGCCGGCTACATGGGCTCCGGCGAGCACTTCGAGAAGGCCATCGCCGAGTTCGCGGTCGCCTACGCCGACCAGAACGAGAGGGATTACCACCAGCTCGTGGATGCGGTCGCGACCGGGCGCGTGCGCGCGGTGCGGGGGCTGTAGCGCAGCGGCTGACCGCCTCCCAGCGTGCCGGGTCTGCCGTCCGTGGCCCGGGCTGCAGCGTGGTATCCGGGCTACCGCTTGGTGTGCAGCCAGTAGCTGGTGACCGCGAAGTCCCTCGGCGTGCCATCGGTGGAGGCGATCTCCCAGCCGAAATCGACCTGGGTCAGGGTCGCGCTAGCTGGTATGTAGCGGTTCACCACCAGCCAGTGGAGGGAGGCCAGGATGTGCGTCATGCCGGTGGTCTCGTTGCGGTTCAGCGCGAACGTGTAGTCCGTGCCGCCGTGCCAGACGGCGAAGCGCTGACCGAAGATCGTCGCGTGACCGATAACGTTCCCGGCGGGGGTCTGACCGTGGTTGTCCACCCAGATCATGACCTCGATGCCGTAATTGTTCAGCCACACGTCATCGGCAGCCTCGGCGTCCAGCCCGGTCGCGTCGGCTGGCATCGCCTCGGTAAAGCCGTTGCGGATCATGCGGAATGACGACAGCGGCACGTTGGCATAGTTCTTCTGCACGGACGGGTAAGTCTCCACGGCGGTGTTGCCCGCCGCCTGCGCCGACCGCACGCCCCAGTGGCGGTACGAGTACGCCCAGATCGTCTGCGGCCCGGCAGACTGGTTCCATTCGTTGTTGTAGACGATGAACCCGCCGTTGTTCCACGCGCCGAGCCGGGCGGATGATTCCCAGGCCGGCGAGGCCGGGGTGGCCGCGAGGGCGGGCGCAGCTACCGCGCTGATGGCGCCAATGGCCAGCAGCGCTACAAGTATCCGTCGCACAAGGGCTCCTCACTCAGGAGTTCAGTGGCGTCCCCGACGGTAGCGGCCCGGCTACGGGTTCCGCGGTCCAATGGCCATTTACTGTCCTTCTGGTCGCCCCAGTTTGGACTTAACTATGTAGCCATTTGCTATGAGTTGCCAGAAAAATATAAACCGGTCCGGCTGGCCGCCACGCGCAGGACAGCCCGGTGATCAAGGACTGTGCGCGCTGGGCCCGGCCCGCGCTCCGCGGCGGCGAGCTGCACGCGACCTGGACGCCAGGAAACGCCGGTCGTCGGCCAGCAGCTGGCAGGACCGTCCCCTCGCGGCTAAGCGACCACAGTCAGTGCGGATGATCCGTCGGGCAGGCGGCGCACCTCGAGCCGCTCACTGACCCGGTCCTTCAGGTCCGCGACATGGCTCACGATGCCCACCGCGCGGCCCCGGTCGCGCAGCTCGTCGATGACGGCCATGACCTGGTCGAGCGTGTCGGAGTCGAGCGAGCCGAATCCCTCGTCGATGAACAGCGTGTCCAGGTCCACTCCCCCGGCCTCGGCCCGGACTACATCGGCCAGGCCGAGCGCCAGCGCGAGCGAGGTGTAGAAGGTCTCGCCGCCCGACAGGGAGCCGGGGCTGCGCTCGGCGCCGGTATGCCGGTCGACGACCATGAGCGTCAGCCCGGATCGCTCCCGCCTCGTCTCGCCGGTGTCGGTGCGGCGCAGCTCGTAGCGCCCCGATGACATGGCCGCGAGCCGGACGTTGGCCGCGGCCACCACCTGCCCGAACCAGTGCCGCAGCACGTACGTGGTCAGCGCGACCCGGCGGTGGCCCTCCATCCCCCTGGCCAGGCCCGCGAGCCGGATCACGGTCTCGCCCTCGTCCTCCGCCCGTTCCCGTGCCGTCTCGGCGTCCCGGACCTCCTCCAGCCGCTCGCCGAACCGCCGCAGCCGGGCGCAGGCTGCCTGCCAGGCGGTCCGCACCTCCTGCTCGGCCTCGGTCGCGCGGCTGAGCGATGCCGTCGCGGCAGCGGCCGCGGCGCGGATCTCATCCGCCCGGCCCAGGTCCAGCCCGGCCAGGTCATCCGCCTGCGCCGCGGCCGTCAGCGCGGCCAGCGTCGTGACCCAGGCCGTCACCTCAGCGGCCAGGCTGGCCTGCTCCGCCGGGCCGAGCGCGGCGGCGGAAGCCTGGGCCAGCCCGGCGAAGCCGCCGGACAGCGCCGCGCGCCCGGCCCGGGCCCGGGCCCGCTCGGCCTGCGCGAGCGCGGCCGCGAGCGCGTCCAGCCTGGCCGCCAGCTCGCGGTCGGCCTTCGCCAGCCGGAGCAGCTCGGCCTGCCGGGCCGCCACCGACCCGAAGCCCTGCGCAGCCTCGCCCAGCTGGGCCTGCAGGCCGCTCAGGGCGGCCTCGGCCTGTCCCGCCTGCTCGCGGGCCGCCGCGGCCAGCGCGCCGGCCTGCTGCAAGTCCCCGTTCACCAGCTCGAGCTCGGCGCGCAGGTCCGCCAGCTCCGGCTCCAGTCCCGCCGCGTCCGCGGCGGCCTGCTCCGCAGCGGCCAGCAGCTCGCCCACTTCCGCCGCCTCGGCGTGCAGGCCGTCAGCCGTCCGGCCGCCGACCACGGCCGCGCACGCGGCCACCTCGGCGGCCAGCGCGCCGCGCGCCGCCTCGGCCTGCTCGCGGGCGGCCTGCGCGGCGTCCCGCTGCGCCCTGGCCTGCTCGACCTCCTCGGCGGACACCGCATCGTCACGGGGATGAGCCAGCGCCGGGTGACCCGGTGACCCGCACACCGGGCAGGCCGCGCCGTCGGCCAGGCTGGCCGCCAGTTCCGCCGCCATGTTGCCGAGCCGGGCCTCCATCGCCTGCTGGTACTCATCGACCAGCCGCTGATGCGTGTCGATCGCCTCGCGCATCGCGGCGTCCTGCTCGGCCAGCGTCAGCTCGAGCGCGGCCAGCCGGCCGGCTGCCTCCGCCCGGGTCTCCAGCGCCCGGAGCTGCTGGCCGGCCGCGGCCAGCCCGGCCGCGGCGGTGCGGGCCTCGGCGAGCGCGGTGTCCGCTACGGCGATGCGGCCGGGCAGCTCCTGCCTGGCCCGCTCCAGCGAGCTTGCCCGGCTCATCGCGGCCGCGGCCGCCGCCTGCCGCTCGGCCAGCCCGGCGGCCAGCGCGGGCAGCTCGCTCTCGCGCGCGATCAGATGCTGCAGTCCGGCCGCCTGCCGCTCGGCTGACTCGGCCCGGCTCGTCGCCTCCCCGCTGCCCTGCCCGGCCAGCATGGCCTGGCCCGGCTCCGCGGCCCCGGCCGCCGCGAGCAGCGCAGCGCGCGCCGCGCGCGCGGCTTCCTGCGTCTCGGCCAGCGCCTCCAGCAGCGGGCGCACCGGCTCGGCCCGGCGGGCCGCGTCCAGCGCCGCTTCCCGGCGGTCGTGCTCCCCGCGTGCGGCCTCGTGCTCACGCAGGCTCGCGACCGCGGCGGTGAGCCTGGCCATCAGGGCGGCCTGCTGCCTGGCCTGCTGCTCGGCGGCCAGCGCGGCGGCCAGCTGGCTGGCCGCGACGTCCAGCCCGGCGCGGGTGACCGAGGCATGGGCGGCCAGCTCGGCACCGATCTCCTTGAGCCGGACGGTGCGCTCAGGCGGCGGCAGCTCCAGCAGCGCGCCGCGCTCCTCGCCGTCCAGCCCGGAAGCCTCCGCCGCGGCCGACACCGCCTCGGCGATCGCGGCCTGGCAGTCATCCCGCCTGCGCACGGCCTCGCGGCGGCCCCGGTCCAGCTCCTCGGTCACCCGGTCATAGAGCTGCGTGCCGAAGAGCCGGGTCAGCAGGTCGCGGCGCTGGTCGTCGCCGGACTGCAGGAACCGGGCGAACTCGCCCTGCGGCAGCAGCATCACCTGGGTGAACTGGGCCCGGTTCAGCCCGATGGCCTCAGTGACGAGGTCGCCGACCTCGGCCTTGTTCGCCGACAGGCTGCGCCAGCGGCCGCCTTCCAGCCGCTGCAGGTGCACCCGGCTGGCCGCGGTCGTGAGGCCATCGCCGCGCTTCTTCGGCCGCTGATGCTCGGGCACCCGGCTGATCAGGTACCGGACGCCGCCGCGGGAGAATTCCAGGCTGACCGACGGCTCCGCCTCCGGCGGCGCGAAATGCGAGCGCAGCCGGTCGTCGGCGGACTCCGCGCCGGCCAGGCCGCCGTAGAGCGCGAAGGTGATCGCGTCCAGGATCGTCGTCTTCCCCGCGCCGGTCGGCCCCTCCAGCAGGAACAGCCCGCTGCTGGCCAGCCGGTCGAAGTCGACCTGCTGCGGGGCCGCGTACGGCCCGAAGGCCGCCAGCTCCAGCCGGTGCAGCCGCATCAGGCGCCCGCCTCGGCGTGCACCGCGGCCTCGACGGCCGCGCGCAGCACGGCGCGCTGGGCCGGCTCGGGCGGCGCCCCGGCCACGAACTCGACGAACAGCCCGCAGATCTCCACCGGGTCGCTGGTGCGGGCCAGCCGCCGCAGGTCAGCCTCCGCGCCGATCAGGCCGCCCTCCGGGTCGAAGTCGAGCACCAGCGTGTGCGGCCATCTCTCCCGCAGCCGCTCCATCGGCGCGGCCGGCCGCGCGGCGTCGGTCAGCACCACCTTGACCCAGGCATCCGCCAGGCCGGCCAGGTCGCCGTCGGCGCGCGCGAGCAGGTCGTCGAGCCGCCCGCGCACCTCCCGCAGCGACCGCGGCACCGGGGCCGGCAGCACGCTGCTCGTCACGCCGCCCGCGGCATCGATCTCGGTCAGGGTCACGGACTTGACCTGATTTTTCTCCCCGAACGAGAACGCCAGCGGTGATCCCGAGTACCGCATCGACGTGCCCGGGCCGGCTGCCGGGACGTTCTGCTGGCCGTGCAGGTGACCGAGCGCCACGTAGCTGAAGCCGGACAGTGCCGAGGCCGGGGCGTCGGCGATGCCGCCGACGCGGATGTCCCGTTCTGAATCGGAGGTCTGGGCACCGGTGATGAACGCGTGCGCGGCGACGGCCGTCCGGCTGATGCCGCGCGCGGCCGCGTCGGCGTGAATCAGCCCGGCCGCCGCGGCCAGCACCGCTGCATGCGAGCGCTCCGCGCCAAGGTCGGCCATCACGGCGTCGGGTAGCAGGTAGGGAATGCCGTAGATGGCGACCATGCCGTGCTCGTCGGGGATCAGCACCGGCCGCGCGATGTCGGCCACCGAGGTCCGCAGGTGAATGCCCGCCGCCTCGCTCAGCCCGCCGCCGAATCCGAGCCGGACCGCCGAGTCATGATTGCCGCTGGTCAGCATGACCGGGATGGACCGGCGCGCGAACGCCAGCAGGGTCCGGTCCAGCAGCGCGACCGCGTCGGTGCCCGGCACCGCCCGGTCGTAGACGTCGCCGGCCACCACGACAGCGTCGGCGCGGCTGCTGACGGCCTGGTCGATCAGCCACTCCAGGAAGGCCGCCTGGTGCGCCAGCAGGCTCTCGCCGTGCAGGGTGCGCCCCAGGTGCCAGTCCGAGGTGTGGATGAGTCGCATGCCGCTCGCCCAGCCTCCGTTCGTCGTCCGGCCCGCCCGCCTCAGGGCCGGGGCGATCGTGCCGTTCGTCATCATGCCGGGCTGCCGCGACAGTTGGTCGCTTATGCTGTCGCCGGCGTGTCGGCCAGCCGGAGCACGCAGGTGGGAGGATGACGGCGATGAACGGAAGGATCCGGGCCAGCCGTGTCCGGCTGCGGCGGCCTGCGCTGGCCGGGCTGATCGCGCTGGCGGCGCTCACCGCGCTCGCGGCATGCGGCAGCCAGGCAGCCGGCGGCAACGCGGGCCAGGCCGGAAGCAGCCAGGCGCAGGGCATGCAGCGCGCAGCCGCCGCCAACCCGGACCTGGATCCGGGCAGCTCGCTCGGCGGCGTGGCAGCGCCGGACTTCCGGCTGGTCAATCAGTTCGGCCAGCCGGTCTCGCTGAGCGCCTTCCGGGGCAAGGTCGTCATCCTGGCCTTCACCGACTCCGAGTGCACGACCGTGTGCCCGCTCACCACCGTCAGCATGCTGGAGGCCAGGCAGCTGCTCGGCAAGGCGGGCGAGCAGGTCCAGCTGCTGGGCGTCGACGCCAACCCCGATGCCACCGCGGTGTCCGACGTGATGAGCTACTCGCGCTCGCATGCCATGGTCAACCAGTGGGACTTCCTGACCGGCTCGCTGGCCCGGCTGCACGCCGTCTGGCAGGCCTACCACATCTACGTGCAGATCCAGTCCGGCCAGGTCGACCACACCCCGGCGCTGTTCGTCATCGACCAGCGCGGCCGCGAGCGGAAGGTGTACCTGACCACGATGGCCTACGCCAGCGTGGGCCAGTCGGCGCAGCTCCTCGCGACCGAGGTGGCCAGCCTGCTGCCCGGTCACCCGAGGCTGGCCAGCGAGCGCTCGCTGGCCTATATCAGCGGGATCTCCCCGGCCGCGATGGCGACGCTGCCCGCGGCCGGCGCCGGCTCGGTGACCCTCGGGCCCGGCCGCGCCCGGCTGGTCGTGTTCTTCGCGACCTGGCTGACCGAGACCTCGGACCTGCGCGCGCAGCTGCTCGCGCTCAACGAGTACGCGCGCGCGGCCGGGCCGGGCAGGCTGCCCGGCCTGACCGCCGTGGATGAGACCGCGATCGAGCCGAGCGTGGCCGCGGTCCGCGGCTACCTGGCCGACCTGGGCCAGCCGCTGCGGTACCCGGTGGCGCTGGACCGGACCGGGCGCCTCGCCGATGGCTACGGCGTCCAGGACCAGCCGTGGCTGGTCCTGGTCAGTGCCGCCGGCAAGATCGTCTGGAGCCATGATGGCTGGCTGCCGCTGGCCGCGCTCGAGGCCGCCGCCCGCAAGGCGTGATCAGCTGGCCGGACAGCCCTGCCGCAGGTACCCGGCCACGGCGCTGACCTCGGCGGGATCTGCCTGGTAGGGGGCGTAGACCTGGTCAGGCCCGGCCTCGACGCCGGCCATCGCATCCACGTACTTGGTGCGGCTCCCTGGATGAACCGGTCCCGCCCGGCCGGCTTCAGCGGCCTGGCGCTGGCTCGGCGCCGGCGCCGATGACGCCGTGGATGAGGCCGATGACGCCGTGGATGAGAGAGCTCGCGTCAGCGCCTCACGGTACGCGTCTATGCAGTTCATGGCTGCGATCGCCGGACGGCTCAGCGCCGCTCCTGGATGCGGATCAGGTTGCCCGCGGGATCGCGGAAGGCGCAGTCGCGAACGCCGTACGGCTGGTCGGTCGGCTCCTGGACGACCTCGGCGTCGCTGGCCTGCAGCCGCTCGAAGGTGCCGTCGAGGTCCTTGGCGGCCAGGAGGATCCAGCCGTAGGTGCCCTTGGCCATCATCTCGGCGATCGTGCGGCGCTCGTCGTCGGTGATGCCGGGGTCGGTAGCCGGCGGCGCCAGGAGGATGGACGTGCCGGGCTGGCCGGGCGGGCCGACCGTGATCCAGCGCATCTTGCCCTGTCCGACGTCGTTGCGGACCTCGAAGCCGAGGGCGTCGCGATAGAAGGCCAGGGAGGCGTCCGGGTCGTCATGCGGGAGGAAGCTCGCGTGAATGGTGATGTCCATGGCAGTCAGGCTAGCTGC
>Ga0116110_1000898_pt1 | contig 16586 bp, 17 predicted proteins | sample June2015DPH_8_50_FD_89719 | JGI IMG/M metagenome (GOLD analysis project Ga0116110, IMG submission 89719) | Peatland microbial communities from SPRUCE experiment site at the Marcell Experimental Forest, Minnesota, USA - June2015DPH_8_40 | ecosystem: Environmental > Terrestrial > Soil > Wetlands >...
CAGGGAGCCGGTCGGCCGGCGGCCGGCCCGCTGGATACTGCCGGGCGGCGGCGTCGAGCACGGTGAGCATCCGGAACAGGCCGTCATCCGTGAGGTGCGGGAGGAGACGGGCCTGAGCGCCGAGGTCGGAGACCTGCTGCGGGTGGTGAGCGACCTGGCCAGGGTAGGACGCCGGCGCCGGCTGCTGCATACCGTCCGGATGATCTACCAGGCAAGCATCGCGCCGGCCGGGACGGACCTGGCCGGGCCGCGGCCCTCCGGTGACGTTCGCTGGTGCCCGCGGCAGGAGTGGCGGGCACTGTCCCTGGAGCCATTCGCCGCACGAGTCCTGGACTGCCGTCCGGGCTAGCCTCCCAGCCCGCAGGCCGCCGCCACGGCATCGGCGGCTGCCTCACGATTCCCGGCCTCGGGCAGGCCCGGCCGCTCGAAGTCGTCCATGTAGATGTCGGCGGCCTGCGTCGCGCTGGTCGCGGCGTTCAGGGCCGGGATGAACTGAGCCCACTGCTGGTTGAAGGTCAGCAGGGCTTCCAGCTGAGTCTGCAGGTCTGCCGCGGGGTTCCCGGTGACGAATCCGGCGGGCAGCGGCGTCCAGCCGATCAGCCCGCCGCCGCCGGAGCCTGCCGACTCGGGGTCGCCCTTGGACTCCTGGTAGATGTTCCCGGCGATGCCGGCCGCGGCCAGCCCGGTGTACCCGTGCGCGGTCAGGAAGGCGACGATCGCCGCGTAGTTCTCCGGCAGCATCCCTGCGGTCCCGGTGCACGACAGGCTTGTGCCGCCGCCAGCGGCCGCGGCGGGCTGCTGGCTGGGCGCACTGGCCGGGCTGACCTGGCTGGCCGGGCTGGCTGACGTGCTGAGGCTGAGATGCGGAGCTGGCGCGGCCGCTGGCCTGAGGGCGCTGGCCGGCCGCCGGGGAGCGGCCTGCTCGACGATCCTGGGGTACTCGCTGCTGTTGACCGAGTAGGCGAGCCCGGTGGCCCCGCCGCTGATGTGGCCGAGCTCGACCGGATGAGTCATCGTCTGGTCCAGCGCCGCGGCGGCCGGCCCGGCCGACGCGAGGCCGTGCAGCTGAGGCCAGGCCACGAGCCCGCCCGCCACCGCCACGGCCGGCGCAGCCAGGCCCGCCCGGCGGGCTACCTTCCGGAACTGTGAGGGCGCCGTGTGCCGCCCCGTCCTTCTGATCTTCCGCTTCCCGCCGTGAGCGGTCAGTGAACTCAAGAACCTGCCTTACGCCGAACCGCGCCCGGCTACTCGGCAAACCGCGCCTCTCACCAGGCCTGACTGGTCATTCATCAGGCAGCATGGCAGGACACTTGACGCAGAGTGGATTAATTCGGATCAATGGCCCAGTTGGGCTATTGACGCAGGCAGGCCGGTCACAATGCGGCTTAGCCGACCTGGAACGGGCTTCCGGCGGACGAGCGCCCGCCTGGCCCGCCCGGCGAGCTAGTCCTTCCTGGCCAGTCCGTTATGTCCGGATAGCACGATCCTGATCCGCGTGGCGCGGTCGCCCGCAGCGATGTCCCGCGAGCTCATCAGGGCCCGATCGCCCGCAGCACGTACCCGTAACTCAGGCCGGTCGCGGCCGGATGCCGGGCCAGCCAGTCACTGGCCACGTGGCCGGGGAACTCGATGCTCAGGACCGCCCGCAGATCGTCACGGCTGGCGAAACGCAGTTCCGAGCGGATCTCGTGCCGGGTCGCCCCGCGCTCCTTCCACCAGCTGTCGACGACGGCCGCCGCGCGCCGCGGCGCCTCCCTCGAGGCAGCCGCGAGCAGGTCCGCGAACTCGCCCCAGTGCTGGTCGTTGTCCACCGCCACCAGCCTGCCGCCCGGCCGCAGCACCCGCAGTGCCTCGGCCAGGCCGGCCTCGGCACCGGGGCCGAAGAAGTAAGCGAACCGGGCATGGATGACATCGGCCGACCGGGGCGGCAGCCCGGTGCGCTCGGCGGACCCCGCCTGGACCTCGATGGCCGGCTGCCCGGCGGCCCGGGCAGCCGCCCTGGCCCGCAGGGCCGGGTCGGGCTCGATGCCGATGACGCGTCGCGCATCCGCGGCGTAGCGGGGCAGCCAGTAGCCGGTCCCGCAGCCCAGGTCCACGATGGTCTTGCCCGCCCATGGTGCCAGCTGGCGCGTCGCCGTCAGGACGTGGCCGGCCCGGTCCATGGCCCGATTCTCGATCTCGTAGGTCTCGGGATGCCGGCCGATGTTCGGCGCGAACCGCCAGTCCGGGTAGGCGGCCCGGGCGGCCGCGGCAGCAGCGATCCGGTGCCCGGGCTGTCCGGCCCGGGCACCAGCGAGGGTCGGCTTGGCGGTCACCCCCCGCATTGTGCCCGGCCCTCCGCCGCGGCGGCTAGATCCGGCCCAGGTAGCGGTTGATGACCCCCGCGACCTCCTGGATCGTGACGATCCCGTATTCCATGTTCGGGTTGCCGGTCGTCAGCATCGCGATCGAGTAGCCGATGTCGTGGCCGGTGAAGTCACCGATGCTGTTGATGCGCCAGTCACCGGCATCGGGATAGGGCAGCCAGCCGTTCTTGACGTGCACGGTCACGCCGGACGCCGCGCCGGCCGGCACGCCCCACCGCTGCGACGGTATGACCTCGGCCATCAGCCTGAGCGCATACGCGCGCGAGGATGCGTCCAGCACCCTGTTCTTCGTGACCAGCAGCCGCAGCAGCAGGAGCTCGTCATGGGCCGTGGCCAGGGTCAGCCCCCAGGCGTAGCTGAGCTCGGTCTGGCGCATTCCGGCCAGATTGAGAAACAGCTGCAGGCGGCCCATGCCCAGCTCGTTCCACAGCGTGGTCGCCGCCGCGTTGCTGGACTGGGTGATCATCGCCCTGGTGAGGGCGACCTGGCCGGGACTGAGACCTCGGTGCTCAGTCATCAGCCAGTGCAGCAGCGCGCCGAGAATGATCACCTTGACGATGCTGGCCGAGTAGAAGTGCCAGTTCTGGTGCAGCCGGCAGGTGATGCCTGCCGCGGGGTCGTCCGCCGTGAGGCCGGCCACCGAGGACCGGCCGGCCAGGGCATGCTCGATGCCCGCGGACATCGAGGCGGCGATCCTCGGGTGGCGGGCCGAGGTGCAGACGGCGACGGCCGCCGTGCGCGCGCCCGCCTGCGCCGCCGCGGGCCGCGCCGCGATGCCGGTGGCGGCCAGCAGGGTCAGGCTGACGATCAGGATCAGCGCCAGCCTGGCAGGCCTGGTCGCCAGCACCGCCGGCTTCGTCGCTGAACGCATCGAGGGGCCTTCCGCTCGCCGGCCAGTGGTAAAGATGTCGTTAAGACGGCCAGCATCCCCGGCAGGTTGCCACGACGGTCGCAGGATCTCGCCGTCGCCGCCGGAGGCGCCGCATGACGGCCGGGCCAGGCCGGGCAAGCGCCTGATGACCGAGTACTCCAACGTGAAGGACCGCGGGCGCCTGGTCGGCCTGGTGTTCTCCACCCAGGCCCTCGGGCTGATCGCCGGGGTAGCTGCCGGCGACTCGGGCCGCGGCGGCTAGGCCACGGGCGCGCCCGCCAGCGGCCAGGTCAGCGATGGCACCGACGCCCTGGGCAGCGGCCAGCCGCCGGCCGCGGCCGGACGCAGGATCGGGCTGCGGCAGTTGCTGACCACCCGGCGGTTCGCGGTCATGCTGCTCGGCACCGCGGGCTGCTGGTTCCTGCTGGACTACGCGTACTACGGCAACACGATCTCGACGCCGCAGATCATCAAGCTGATCTCGCCGACGGCCTCGACCATGTCCACCATCGCCATCCAGCTGGCCTCTCACGCTGGTCCTGCCCGAGCCGTCGGGCCGGAGCCTGGAGGAGATCTCCGGCGACGTGCCGATGGCCGCGGAGCTGCTGCTCGCCGAGGCGGCCGAGCGCGCGAAGCTGGCCAGGGGCTGAGGCAGCGGGCCGTGGCCCGCGGCCTGACCATGATCACGAAGACGGGCCAGCCTGAGTCTCCTCCGGCTCTGGAGGTCCGGGCCAGGAACTGACCTTGGCCTGAGCCTTCGTGACCATGGTCCCTGCCGCTTGCTTTCCGGGTGCGTGACGCTCGGGCTGTTGGCCCTCAGGGACGTGAAAGCCCGGTGGTTCAGATGTCCATGCCGCATCCGCGTTCACCCGCCGACCTCGTGATGGCGCCCGTCCTGATCAGCGTCGAGCGGAATCTGGCGCTCGTGCGGGAGAGCGAGGACCTGGAGTTCGCGCTGGCCCTGGAGCTGGATGACGACGGCAGCTGGTACCGGACTCCGGCGGAGCGAGCCCGGCGGATCCAGCGGGTCGCGACCAGGGACGTCGACCTGCACGGCTGGGAGGCCAATCCCACGCCCGATCTGCAGGGCCTGGAGATCGCGCACCGCGGCTACAGCGTGTCGCTCATGCTGGGCAAGCGGCTGGCCGACTACGTCGCGGGCGCAGCCGAGCCGGCCCGGTAGCGCTCAGGCCAGCCCGGTAACGCTCAGGCCGGCGCGCCGCCGCGGCCCGCGCCGCCCCGGAACCGCGATACCCCGACGATCACGTCCGGGTCAGCCAGCGTCGTCATGCCATGACGGAACTCGTTCGCCATCGCCTCGCCGAAGCCCATCGTCGCGCCCTCCAGTACCGAGGCCCGGTCACTGCGCAGGCAGCCCTGCGGCAGGCCGGCGATCTGCCGGGCCAGCTGCTCAGCCGCCGCGCGCACGGTGCCGGTCGGTGCCAGGCGGTTCACCAGGCCGATGTCCAGCGCCTCCGGGGCAGCCACGGCGCGGCCGGTGAGGATCAGGTCGAGCGCCCGGCCCATCCCGATGACCTGCGGCAGCCGGACCGTGCCGCCGTCGATCAGCGGCACGCCCCAGCGGCGGCAGAACACTCCGAATACCGCGTCCTGCTCGGCCACGCGCAGGTCGCACCAGAGCGCCAGTTCCAGCCCGCCGGCCACCGCGTGGCCGGCCACCGCGGCGATGACCGGCTTGGACAGGCGCATCCGGGTCGGGCCCATCGGGGCGTTCCCGTCGGGCTCGGTCCGGTTGCCGTCCGGGCTGCCGATCGCCTTGAGGTCGGCGCCAGCGCAGAAGGTGCCGCCCGCGCCGAACAGCACGGCGACAGCCGCATCCGGATCGGCCTCGAAGTCGGCGAACGCCTCCGTGAGCGCGGCGGCGGTCGGCTGGTTGACTGCGTTACGCACGTCCGGACGGTTCAGGATGATCGTCGTGACTGGCCCGGAGCGATCGACGCGCACGGTGCTAGCGGGCACGCGCGCCCTCCCGGAGGCGGCCCGCGCTGCCGTCCGCCCGGACGGGCCGGACCGGCCGGCCAGCCCCGGCGACCGGCATGGCTAGCCCACCTGCCAGGTGTCGTTGCCCGCCAGCAGCGCGGTCAGGTCGCCGTCGCCCTGCTGCTCGCGCGCGGTCTCGATCTGGGCCGTCATCAGCTCGTCGTAGCTGGCCCGCTGCACCTGCCGGAACACCCCGATCGGCGTGCGGGCGACGTCCGAGCTGTCCAGCCGGGACAGCGCGAACGCGTAGGACGGGTCGGCGGCGTGCGCGTCGTGCCTGAGCAGCGAATCCGGGCCGGCCGCAGCGTCGGCTATCTCCAGCGACCCGTGCCGGCTGAACCGCAGCCCCTGACTGCCGTCAGCTCCGAAACGGATGGGCTCCCCGTGCTCCAGCCGGATCAGGTGCTCATCACGGGAGCCCGGCTCGGTGACGGCCGCGAACGCGTCGTCGTTGAAGATCGGGCAGTTCTGGTAGATCTCCACGAAGGCGGTGCCGCGGTGGTCGGCCGCCGCCCGCAGCACGCTGGTCAGGTGCTTGCGGTCGGAGTCGATGGTCCTGGCCACGAAACTGGCCTCGGCACCCAGCGCCAGCGAGACCGGGTTGAACGGCGTGTCCAGCGAGCCGAACGGCGTCGACTTGGTGACCTTGCCCTGCTCCGAGGTGGGCGAGTACTGGCCCTTGGTCAGGCCGTAGATGCGGTTGTTGAAGAGCAGGATCTTGACGTTCACGTTCCGCCGCAGCGCGTGGATCAGGTGATTGCCGCCGATCGACAGCGCGTCTCCGTCCCCGGTGATCACCCAGACGGACAGGTCGGGGCGGGATGCGGCCAGGCCGGTCGCGATGGCCGGCGCCCGGCCGTGGATCGAGTGCATCCCGTAGCTGTTGACGTAATAGGGCAGCCGGGAAGAACAGCCGATGCCCGAGATGATGACGAGGTTCTCGCGCGGGATCTCCAGTTCCGGCAGGAAGCCCTGGAACGCGGCCAGGATCGCGTAGTCGCCGCAGCCCGGGCACCAGCGGACCTCCTGGTCGGACTTGAAGTCCCTGGTGCTGAGCTTCTCGTCGGCCTTGGGCACCAGAGTCAGCGAGCCCAGCCGGGGCCTGCTGACCTCATGCTCGCTGGCCGCCGGGCCTGGCTGGTCAGACATTGACGATCACATCCTCGATGGCATCGGCCAGTTCGGCCGCCTGGAAGGGCAGCCCGCGGACCCGGTTGTAAGAGATCACGTCGACCAGGTAGCGGCCGCGCAGCAGCAGGGCGAGCTGGCCCAGGTTGATCTCGGGGACCAGCACCTTCTCGTAGGCATGCAGCACCTCGCCGAGGTTGGCCGGGAACGGCGACAGGTGCCGCAGATGGGCCTGCGCGATCGAGCCGCCGGACTGCCGGACCTGGCGGACGGCGGCGCCGATGGAGCCGAAGGTGGAGCCCCAGCCGAGCACGAGCACCCGCGCGTCCCCGTCCGGGTCGTCGACTTCCAGCGGCCCGATATCCGCGGCGATGCCGTCGATCTTCGCCTGGCGCAGCCGGACCATCCGGTCGTGGTTGTCCGGGTCGTAGGAGATCGTGCCGGACCCGTCCGCCTTCTCGATGCCGCCGATCCGGTGCTCGAGACCGGGCGTGCCGGGAATGGCCCACGGCCGGGCCAGGGTCCTCGGGTCGCGCTGGAAGGGCTGGAAGCCGGGGGTCCCATTGACGCCGGAGGTGTCGTTGGGCATGGCAAAAGAGAACTCATCCCGGAGCCGGGCCAGGCTGTCCACGCTGGGGACACGCCACGGTTCCGAGCCATTCGCCAGGTAGCCGTCGGACAGGATGATGACCGGGGTGCGGAACTTGACCGCGATCCGGACGGCCTCGATGGCCGTGTCGAAGCAGTCTGCCGGGGTGGCCGGGGCCAGCACGGCGACCGGGGACTCGCCGTTGCGGCCGAACAGCGCCATCAGCAGGTCGGCCTGCTCGGTCTTGGTCGGCATCCCGGTCGACGGGCCGGCCCGCTGGATGTCGCAGATGATCAGCGGTAGCTCGACCGAGGCGGCGAGGCCGATCGTCTCGGCCTTCAGGCACATGCCCGGCCCGGACGTGGTCGTGACGCCGAGGCTGCCGCCGAACGCGGCGCCGAGGGCGGCCCCCACCCCGCCGATCTCGTCCTCGGCCTGGAACGTGCGCACGCCGAACCGCTTCAGCTTGGACAGCTCGTGCAGGATGTCCGACGCCGGGGTGATCGGGTAGGAGCCGAGGAACAGCGGCAGCCCGGACCGCCGCGAGGCGGCTACCAGGCCGAAGGCCAGCGCGCTGTTGCCGGTGATGTTCCGGTAGATGCCGGGCCGCAGGGTGGCGGGCTTGACCTCGTACTGGACCGAGAAGGCCTCAGTGGTCTCGCCGTAGTTCCAGCCCGCCTGGAACGCGGCCTTGTTGGCCGCCATGATCTCCGGGCTCTTGGAGAACTTAGCGGCCAGGAACGTCATCGTCCCTTCGACCGGCCTGTTGTAGAGCCAGGACAGCAGGCCGAGCGCGAACATGTTCTTGGCGCGCTCAGCGTCCTTCCTGGTGATGTCGAAGCTCTCCAGCGCCTTGACCGTCACCGAGGTGATCGGGATGGCGTGCAGCTGGTAGGCGTCGAGGGAGCCGTCCTCGAGCGGGTTCTGGGCGTAGCCGACCTTCGCCAGGTTGCGCTTGGTGAACTCGTCGGTATTGGCGATGATGTCCGCGCCGCGGGGCACGTCGTTCAGGTTGGCCTTGAGCGCCGCCGGGTTCATGGCCACGAGCACGTCCGGCCTGTCGCCGGGCGTGAGGATGTCATGGTCGGCGAAATGCAGCTGGAAGCTCGACACGCCCGGCAGCGTGCCGGCCGGGGCCCGGATCTCGGCCGGGAAATTCGGCAGTGTCGACAGGTCATTGCCGAACGTCGCCGTCTGCTGGGTAAACCGGTCGCCGGCGAGCTGCATGCCGTCGCCGGAGTCCCCGGCGAACCGGATGATGACGCGCTCGACCTGCTGGACCCGCTTGATCACGGTGGAAGGCCTCCTCCATAGCGCCGAGGCCGTGTTCATTGGTCACGCGGTGACGGCGTGCATCTGTGAGTGCCGCCCCGGAGCCGGGGCGTCCAAGGTCAGAAACTCCTCACAATCTTACCGGCGCGGCCGGCCGGTTAGCCGCCTTGTAATGCTGAGCCGCACCAGTCATCCGCATCGCGTGATCGCGTGATCGCGCGACGCGCCGGTCAGTTACCTAGAGTGTCAACCCGACTGCACACCGAAGCGTCATACTCGCGTAGTGCCAATGTGACCGGCTGTAGCCCCCAGGGTCGGCGGTCACCGGCAGCGGTGCGCGGAATGCAGGCAGCGAGAAGGGTCTCGCGCCAAACAAGGAGGCCTCGGCTTCATGACTGATCTCGGGCAGGGACGGGCAGTTGCCCCCGCGAGCGCTCATCCCACGCCGTCCTGCATCCGGCCGCGCCAGGCGGCCAGCGAGCGACTGGCCACCGGCCAGGCGGCTGATCGCCGCGCCACCGCCCGCGAGGCGCTCGCAGCGGCGCTGTCCGGGGTGCGGCTCGGGGGCAGGGACCGGCAGTTCCTGAGCAGGCTCGTGCACTGGGACAAACGCATCGCGTCGTCCGTGGCATCCCTGCTCTGGCGTGCGCGGCTGGCCGGCCGGGAGGAGGCCGCGCTGACGCCGCGCCAGCTGGAGGTCGTGATCGCGGCACTCGGCGATGCGGCTATCTACCGTAGCTCGGGGGCGGACTCCATGGGCTGCTGGGACTGCGAGAACATCGCCGCCGGGCGGTGCGCCGACCACGCCAAGGACGCTGACCGCGCGCGCAATTACGCCGAGCTCGCGGCCATGCTGTCCGGCCGCATGCAGGCCGAGGCGCCGCCGCTGCCGACCGATATTTCCGGCTATCGGCGCAGGACTCCGGTCGCGTCGTAGCCGGGCATGACCTGGCCGCGCTAGCGGTAGTTGACGAACTGCAGGGCCAGATCGAACTCCCGGGCCTTCAGGAGGCTGATCACGTCCTGCAGTTCGTCCTTCTTCTTGGACGAAACACGCAGCTCGTCGCCCTGGACCTGGGCGCGGACCCCCTTGGGGCCCTCGTCCCTGATGAGCTTGGAGATCTTCTTCGCGTCCTCCTGGGAGATGCCCTCCCTCAGGCTGATGGCCAGGCGGTACTCCTTGCCGGAGAGCTTCGGCTCGCCCGCGTCCAGCACCTTCAGCGACACGGAGCGCCTGACCAGCTTGTCCTTGAAGACATCCAGGACCGCGTTGGCCCGTTCCTCGCTGTTCGCCCTGATTTCCACCCCGTGATCGCCCGACCACGCGATCGATGCGCCCACGCCCCGGAAGTCGAAGCGCGTGCTGATCTCCTTGGCGGTCTGGTTCAGCGCGTTATCGACTTCCTGGCGATTGATCTTCGAGACAACGTCGAATGAGGATTCACCTGCCACGGGGTCCAGGTTAGACGTCGCCACGCTCAGCAGCGCAACTGACGGCCGCGCCTGAGCCTGGGCGTGTCCGGCCCCCGGAGGCCCCTAGCCCGGTCCGGCGGACCTCGGTGCTGACCTAACGGCCGAGTTCCGCTATCCTTCACAGTGCTCGTCCCTGCCGGGACCGGCGAGGCAGGTTGCCCGAGTGGCCAAAGGGAGCGGTCTGTAAAACCGTCGGCTCAGCCTACGTTGGTTCGAACCCAACACCTGCCACTACCAGCGGAAACGGCCCGTAGCCTGCGCATACGCGCGGTTGCGGGCCGTTGTGCTACGGGCTGTCGTAGTCCCGTTGTGTCCATGTGGGTCCGGCTGTTTCCAGCTGTGCACGGACATATAGCGGACAGCGTCCGCGATCATGAACCCCGTCAGGCGGGTCGCCGTGGGCGGATCACCCGGCCGAGAAGGCGGAGGACGCGGTTCGCCGGACCGCTTGCTCTCCGGGTTACGGTAGCCATCCGCCGCGGTGACGGGCTTGGCAGGGGCCGGTGTTTCCTGGGCGCGGCTCGCGGCATGGTCGCAGGATCCGCCGGAAGGGGCGGCGCCCTTGCTGATTGCCGGGCGCCGGCCTGAGCCTCCGCTGGCAGGGCGCCGCCGGCGCCCCGGGTGGCTCGTCGGTGATCTCGCCCAGGTCAGCAGGGCGCTGTACCGCTTCAAAACTAATCGCAGAGTCTCTGACCTGGGGATTCATGAGATTGGCTACGCCGCCTGGTAGTACTCGTTGATCACGCCTCCGAGCACCTTGCGCCGACGGATCGGTGCGTCGAGTGACAATACGGCGGGCTGATCCTGGTCGGGTGGTCGTTGCTGGCGGGACTGGTGCGGGCGGTGGCGGTTGTAATGGCCGGCGTACTCGCCTAGGACTGACCGCAGGTGCCGTTCGCCGTAGATGAGCATCCGGTCGGTGCACTCGGCTCGCGCTGTGCGCACCCATCTCTCGGCATAGCAATTCGCGCGCGGGGTCCGCGGCGGGGTCTTCACTACCGTTACGTGGCTTCGCAGGTGGGGCCGGATCTAACCCGCAGAGCCAGTTACGCACTCGCCAGCAAAGATCTCATCGAAGGAAGCCCCGGCACACTACGTGTTTCGAAGACCTTGTCGCCGCGCTGCGGGTGTGGGCGAAAGGCCTGCTTTGCCTGGAGGCGGCCGTTGAGCTGCTGATCGGGAACCGGTCGTGGCTCTTTCGCGAGGATTTCCTCGAAGTTGCCGTGGAGTTCGGCTGGGAGGTATTCAGCGGCCGGCGGATGGCGGCGGTCGACTTCGTGGCGGCGGCCGGCGCGCTGGAGGCAGGCGTGCTGCCATGCTCGGGCGGCGAGGGCCGGGTGCTGCGGATCGCGGCGAGCATCGCCGAGGGGGTGCCCGTCGATATGCGGGAGGCTGTGACCGGCCTTGATGAGGACAACGCCGTGCTGGCCGCGGCGGCGGTGCTGCGCGCTGCTGGTCACGGGGGCCTTCGCGGGGCCCTGAGGGGTGAGCGGTGAGCGGCGTTACCGAGGTGCGGGTGACCCGGAGCCGGGATGTGCTGGAGGGCCAGATACTGCCGGTGACGGGCCGGCTGCGGCGGCACGGCCGCCTGGAGCTGCTGGTGGTGCTCCCCGATGGCACCAGCCGGCTGATCCCGCAGGCGTGGACCGGCGACGGCGGCGGGACGGGCGCGGCGGGCGCGACGCTCGGGTCGGTCAGCGATCTGCTGGCCGCATGCGTGCTGGTTGCCGCGCTTGGTGTTCGCGCCGCAGGCATCCGGGAGCAGGCTGCACGAAAGTCACCGTGCAAGGAGGACAACCGTGCAGCCTGCGCAGCTCAGTCTGCTGCCGGAACAGGTTCCGGCACCACCCCCGATGGTTTTTGCCCGGCTACCCGGCCAGGAGGTGACCACGGCGATCAGGTTGCTGGCCCGGCTGATCGCCAGGAGCGCCGGCCCGGCGCTGGCCGCGCCGGCTGGAACGGGGGACGGCGATGACTGAGGCCGGCAAGATAACCGTCTCGCATCGTCGCAGGTCGGCTGCTATCTACGTGCGCCAGTCGACCCTCGCCCAGGTCGAGCGCAACAAGGAGTCGACCGCCCGCCAGTATGACCTGGTCGAGCGTGCCCGTCAGCTGGGCTGGCCGGCGAGCGCGATCCGGGTAGTCGACGGTGACCTGGGCGTGTCCGGATCGGTGCTCGGGCACCGCGACGCGTTCGACGGCCTGGTCGCTGAGGTCGCGCTCGGACAGGTCGGGATCATCCTGGCGCTGGAGGTCTCACGGCTGGTCCGCGACAATGCGGCGTGGTACCGGCTGCTGGATCTGGCCGGGGCGTGCGACACGCTGGTCGCCGACGCCGACGGGGTCTACCACCCGGGGCTGTTTAATGACCGCCTCGTCCTCGGGCTCAAAGGGATCATGAGCGAGGCTGAGCTCCATGTGCTGCGGGCCCGCCTGGACGGCGGGATCCGCAGCAAGGCCGCCCGCGGCCACCTGCGCCGCGGGCTGCCGGTCGGGCTGGTGTGGGGCGAGGCCGACGGACAGATCGGGTTGCACCCCGATGAGGCTGTCACCGGCGTGATCGGTGCGGTGTTCGAGCAGTTCGCGGTATGCGGGTCGGTCCGCGGGGTGTGGCTGTGGCTGCGTGATCAGGGCCTGCGCTGGCCGCTGCAGGGCGCCTGCCGGCGCGGCCAGGACGCCGAGATCACCTGGGTGGCGCCGACCTATCACGCGGTGCATACCACTTTGACGAACCCGGCCTATGCCGGTGCCTGCACCTACGGCCGCACCCGCTCCGAACGCTACGTTGACTCCGGCGGGGTGCTGCGCAGCTGTTGCCGGTCATTCAGGGTGAGCGTGGCAGCGTCATTGCTGGTGAGCGCGTGCGTGACGTGAAGGCCCCGCCCGGCGTAGCCGGGCGGGGCCTGGTGTTCACGGTGTCGCGGGGACGCTCAGCCTGTCGCGGTGACTTCTGCGATGGCGGCCCTGGCGGAGGCGTGGTCGACGAGGTTCTTCCCGGCGCCGGCGGTGGCGATCAGGGCGGCGGTGCAGATGTTGTTGACGGTGCGGGGCTTGCCGCGGGCGGCCTGGTGGATCTGGGCGATCGCCTCGTCGGTGAACAGCTCGGCGGTGCGCCCCGCCTGCTCGAGGTGGTGGCGGATGTAGCCGGCGGTCTCGTCGGGGGTCATGCCCGTCATCTGGTACCTCACGGTGATCCGCTGCTCCAGGGCGGCTAGCACGCCCAGCTTGACGGAGTGGCGGAGGGTGGGCTGGCCGACCAGGATGGTCGCGAACGGGGTGGAGGAGTCCATGTCGTGGTTAGTCATGAGCCTGATCGACTCTAGCTGGTCATGGTCGAGCAGGTGCGCCTCGTCGATGACCAGCACCGGGGTCCGCCCGCGCTCGGCTGCCTCGCCGGCCAGGACGTTCCAGGCCTGGACGGCGAGGGCGGCGGTGCCGTGGACGGGCTTGCCGCCGAGGGCCGTGACCACGTGCGCGAGGATGCCCCTCACGCCGGTGGAGGGGTTGCCGACGTATATGACGGTGTGGCTAGCGGGGTCGAGGTCGGCGACGGCGGCGCGGATCGCGACCGTCTTCCCGGTCCCGACCTCGCCCGTGACCATGCAGATCGTCTTGTCGGCGACGGCCCAGGCGATGCGGGCGGCGGCCTCGCCGCAGTCGCGGTGGCGGTGCAGCCTTGAGGGGGGCAGGTCGCGGCCGAACGGCATGCGGGCGAGCCCGAACCTGGTGACGACGGCGTCGATCATGAGCTTTCTCCTTCTTCTTCTGGTGCGGGGCGGCCGTGGACGGCGGCGAGCTGCTGCTGGGCCTGGCCGAGGTCACGGGCGAGGGCGGCCGCGGACGCGCGGGCGCCGGACAGGGACAGGCGGGCGCCGCCGACGGCGGCGCCCGGGCCGGTGCCGTCGTCGCAGCCGAGCCGCCCGGCCTCCAGGGCGGACGCGAGCCAGCGGCCGACCTGGGCCAGAAGCTGGGTCAGGCCGGCCGCGGCGAGCGACAGCTCGCCGATGAGCTCGCAGGCGTCGGCGGGCCAGTCCAGGCCTTGGCCGCCGAGGGTGGCGTGGTTCAGGGAGCGGACCGCCCCGGCCGCGGCGCGGGCCAGGGCCAGGGTCTCGCGCGGGGAGTCAGCCACGGCCGCCTCCTTCATTCCCTTCCTCTTCTTCCGGTTCCCCCTGCTTGCCCGGTTCGTCCCGGGGGCCGTTGACGAGGAACTGGTAGGAGACCTGGTCGCGCAGGGCCGCGTCGTGGCCGTCGCCGAGGGCGCCGAGGTAGTCGATCCCGGTGGGGGCGGGCTCGGTGCGGGGCTGGGAGTCGGGGAGGCGGGCCTTGGGGTGGCGGTGCCGGCCGACGGTGAACGGGACGGCGGCCCCGGCGGGCTTCCCGCCGAGGCGGACCTCGACCCGGTCCAGATCGAACGGGGAGAACAGCAGCTCGACTGTCCGCCCGGCCAGCCACGCGTCGACCTGGTAGGCGTTGCCGTGCATCCGGACCAGGGCCGTCTTGTCGGCCTTGCGCCGCTCGGACCACAAGAACGCCTCCCGCAGCAGGCCCGGCTCGGGGACGGCCCGCTCGGCCGGGGTGGCCTTCTCCCACCGCTCAGCCGGGGCCTCGCCGGTCTCGGAGTGGACCGCCCGGTGGTAGGAGGTTTCCGTCCAGGCCTGGAACAGGCGGTTCATCTCCGCCAGGTCCGCGACGCCGGACCCGTCGCCGACCTCGACGAGGAACTGGTCCCGCACCGTGCGGAAGAAGCGCTCGATTTTTCCCCTTCCTTCCGGTTTGCCGGGCCGGGAGTGGATGAGCTTCACGCCGAGGACGGCGCAGCCGCGCAGCAGCCACGCGTCGACGAACGGGCTGCCGTTGTCCAGGTAGCAGGCCCGGGGGACGCCGCGGGCCTGCAGGGCCGGGCGGAACGCCGCGGCCATCCGGACCACGTCGTCGTGGTGCGCCCAGCGGGCGCCCATCACGGCGCGGGAGTGGTCGTCGACGAACGCGAAAAGGTACGACTTCGCCCCGCCGATCACGGGGCCGTGGAGAGTGTCCCCCGTCCACATTTCATTCGGCCTGGTGCACTCGAACCGTCCGAAGGCCCGCTGTTCTTCCTCCGGCCCCGGGGCCGGCCGGTTCAGCTCCAGCCGCTCGAACAGCCGCTGCAGGGTCCGGTCCGACGGCGCCCACCCCGACGTGACCTGCAGGACCCGCCGGACCTGCGCCGCCGTCCGCCCGGGCTTCTCCCTTTTCAGGGCCTCCGCCAGCGCGAGGACCTCCTGCGGGGTCCGCGGCGCGGGCTGGCGCGGGGACGGCACCAGCGCGTCGAACCCGCCCTCCTCGTAAGCGCGCCGCCAGCGGGTCAGCGTCGAGTACGACACCGTGACCCGCCGCCCGCCCGGCCCCTCATGGACGCGCGCCGCCATCTCCCTGGCCCGCCAGCCCCGCTCCGCCAGGCTCAGCCCCGGCTCGGCGAGCTCGGCCACCAGCGAGTACCGGAACAGGCCCGTCTCCCGGGCCCGCTCCACCCGCGCCTTCTGATCCGCCTCGTCCGCAGTCGCCACATCTTGTCCTTTCTCGAAGGCCTGCCCGTCGCAGGCCCGCCGAGAGTGACAGGAGGTAACCGCCCCAGGTCAGAGGGGAAGTCGTGTTGAACCGTCACGCCAGGGCAGGCAGCGGCATGTCCCCGCCAACCCGGCGGAACGCGACGGACGGGGACAGGAGCGACCCCGCCGTGACCACCGCCGCGAGCTCCCAGCCCGACACCGCGAGCGCCGGCCACCGGCCCGCCGCCGCGGCCCCGGCCGCCGCGACCGCCACCACCGCGTCGCCCAGGCCGCTGCCCGCCGGGTCCAGCGGCACCGGATCCACCGCCAGGATGCCCGCCAGCCGGGTGAAGAACCCCCGCACCCGCCCCGCCGAGGAACGGAACCGGCGCAGCCTGTCCCGCACCGTGTCCTGCGGGACCCCGCTCGCCGCCGCGATCGACCGGAACCCCTGGCCCCGCGCAGCCCGCGCCAGCATGTCCCCGATCACCGCCGTCCCGTCGCACCGCCGAGCCAGCACCCACGCCGGGAGCAGCACGTGCGTGACCCCGCACGAGCCGCACCGCGCCCGCCGCGGCCGCACCCCCACCGCGACTCGCCCCGCCGTGAACACCCGCCGCAAGACCGCGTGGCCCCACCCGCCCAGCCGACCCCCGCAGCCAGGACACGAAAGCAGGCCGTTACGCAGAAGCTCCTCCGCAACCGCCGTGCTGTTGCCTACCGTGAGCAACGGTGCCTCCAAGCACCTCACGGCCCTCCCCGGACTTCGGGAAAAGGTAACGGGGAGGGCCGACCCGAAACCGACACGCTCACGGTGTCGTCGCACGCCACCCCGCCGCAACCAGAACCACCACGAAAAGCACGCTCACCAGCAAAGACGCAACCACGCCAACGACGCTCACGCTGAATGGCGGCTAACAAGCGGTCACCGGCCGATCACCGCCCGGGCTGCCGCGTACTCGGCGGCCAGACGCTGGTCGGATAGGTGCTCTGGCGGTGGTTTCCGGGGAAGCGTGACCCATCAGCTGCCGCAATGCCAGCAGGTCGATGCCCGCCGCCGCCAGCTCGGTGCCATAGGTATGACGCAGCCGGTGCGGGCGCACCCGGACCGCGCCCGAGCGCTGCCGATGGTAGCGGAACACGCTGCGCATCCCGGCCTCGGTGAGCGGCCCGCCCGCAGTTGGTCCGTGCAGCACCACGAAACACTCCGGCGTGCCAAGTCCCGGCGGGCGCTCGCGGGCCAGGTAAGCGGCAAGCTCGGCGAAGAACACGTCATCGACAGGGACGACCCGTTCCCGGCCGCCCTTGCCCATCACGCGCAGCTGCCGGCGTCCCTGGTCGACATCGGCGAGCAGGAG
>Ga0116110_1000901_pt1 | contig 16491 bp, 10 predicted proteins | sample June2015DPH_8_50_FD_89719 | JGI IMG/M metagenome (GOLD analysis project Ga0116110, IMG submission 89719) | Peatland microbial communities from SPRUCE experiment site at the Marcell Experimental Forest, Minnesota, USA - June2015DPH_8_40 | ecosystem: Environmental > Terrestrial > Soil > Wetlands >...
AGCTGGCGCAGGCCGGCCCGCAGCACGGACCGGCCGGTCAGCCGGCCGACGGCCATGCCACCGGCGATGAGCGCCACCGATGCGACCGCCAGGGCGGCGGCCAGGCTGGACAGCCCGGCCAGGTACGGCAGCAGCGGCACCAGCGCGCCGAGCGAGAAGGCGATCAGCGACGAGACGCCGGCCCCGATCGCGGACGGCAGCCCGAACGGGTCGACGCCGAGTTCCTCGCGGGTGTGCACGCGCAGCGCGGTGTCCGGATCGCGGGACACGGCGGCGGCCATCCTGGCCGCGGTCTCCGGGTCGGCGCCGTAGCCGCGGAAGGTGTCGGCCAGCTCGGCCTGCTCGGCATCGGGAAACCGGGCGTGCATCCGGCGCTCGACGGCGACCTCGGCGTGCACCAGCTCGTTCTGGTTGGTCACCGAGATGTACTCGCCCGTGCCCATCGAGAACGCCCCGGCCACCAGCGCCGCCACGCCGGTCAGCACGATGGTGTGCGCCGATACCCCGGCGGCGCCCAGCCCGGCGATCAGCGATGCATTGGTCACCAGCCCGTCGACGGCCCCGAACACGGTCGGGCGCAGCCAGCCGCCCGACACGTCGCGGTGCCGGTGCGACCACCCGGCCGCCCGCGCCGCGGCACCGGTCGAGTGGTTCGGCTCCCGGGTATCGTCGCCCACCTGCCGGATTATCCTCCGCCGCGATCCGCTGCGGGCATCAGCGGGGACCCGACAGGGCCGGCCGCAGCTTTCGCCGGTTCCCGGTCCGGCCGAGTCAGCCGGGCAGCGTGAACGTCGGGGCCGGGTCATCGGAACCAAGCTGCAGGTAGGCGGTGATCAGCCTGCCCTGCACTTGCTCGCTGGCCGGATCAGTCGGCAGCGGCCACCGTAGCTGCTGGTAGAGAGCGGTCCGGTGCATATCGTAAGCGGCCTCGACCAGGTCACCGAAGACCTCGGCCCTGGCCGGGAGCCATATGGTGATCGCCACCGCGGCCACCGCCAGCCCGACGGGCACGGCATACGGCGTCCACGGGGCGAAGGCGCAGAACAGGACGCCCCAGATGCTGGCGGCGACTGCGCTGTCGAGGGCAGCGCGGGCCGCGGCGAGCTCCTGCCGGGTCGTATCGGGCAGTACCAGCCACAGCCGCGGCCAGACCACGACAGAGTCGAGGCCGTACTTGACGAACGGCCTGGTCTCCGCGGCCCGCAGCAGGTTACCGAGCCTGGTCGGCATGAACAGGTACGGCGCGAGCGGCCGGCGGCGCATGGCCCGGCTGAGCCGGGCGAACCGGGCCAGCTGCTCAGGGGTCGGCATGGCCGGCGGCAGAACATGGGGAGCTTGCGCCTGCCAGTCGGCGTCTTGCGTTGCGGCCTTCTCCTGTAGCCCGGTGATCAGGGCATTGCGGATCCGGGTGAGCCTGGCGGGCCTGACCGGCCAGTAGCCCTCCAGAAGCCGCAGCACGGGCATCGTGATCCGGCTGACCACCAGGCCGGATGCGGCCACGCCAGCCAGGATGACGACAAGGACCACAGCCTGGGTAAAGGCGGATTTCTGCCCGAGCCAGGTAGCCGACCTGGTCAGCTCGTGAATCCCGCCGTGCCCGTAGCTCCAGGCGAGCAGCCCGCCAAGCCAGAAGACGAGCGCGGGCGCGGAGAGCGCGACGAACCGGTCGGCCAGCTTGCCGCTGATAGAGCTCCAGAACGGAGTCAGCATGCGCGGCCTTACTGCACCTTGACCAGGGCGACGCCGTGAGTCGGGCAGACCGGGATGGTCACGCCGACCGCGGGCCGGTACCACACGTAATCGCCCTGCGGGCACCCGAACTTACCCGCGTGCACGGGCTGGGGCTCGCCGGGAAGTGGCTGAAACGATGCGTCGCGCAGCCTCGACGGCTGAAATCGCAGCGGCCGGAAGTGCGGCGCGTCCGCGAGCACCTGAGCCATGAAATCGCTGGTGGCCTGATGACTTTCCAGCAGCAACCGCAGCTCGCGGGTCCCCTCCTGCTGTGAGCCCGCATTGAGAATGCTGGCGATGCGGGTGTCGAGCTCGTCCGCCTGGGCGGGCGGAACGAGCCCGGTGAGGAACGGCCGGATCGCCCGGGCGACCTCTGCTACCGGCTCATCCACTGGTTACCTCCTGTGCTGCGGACCGCTCGGCAACGATGTCAGGCCTATCTGCCGCTGTGCACGTGAGCGGCCCACGCCGATGGCTGATCGGCCAGCGTTCCGCGCAGCCGCCGAGTGGCCTGGTGCAGCGCCATCGCCGCGCCGTCAGCTGTCTCTGCCGCTGTCCCGGCCGCGGAGAGAGTCTCATAGAACATCGCGGCCAGGCAGACCGCCGGGCGGTCCGCGACCGGCCAGAGGGTCGCCACCACCTCGCGGTAGCCGGCCAGCTGGAAAGCGGACCCGAGATTGATCGCCTCATCAGGCAGCGCAGCACCGGTGCGCGCGGTCGAGCAGGCAGACAGGAAGGCCAGCTCCGCATGGTCCAGGCTCAGCCGCGCGACGCTCAGCACCGTGAGCGGCCGGTCAGCATAGTCGTGCAGGAGCAGGCAGCTGGCAGACGGGTTGTCGAGGCGGTTCGCGGCGTGGCAGGCAAAGTGCGCCCACGGATAGCGGGGCATCGCTTCGCTGACCGAGTCGCTGGTCGCCAGTGCGGACCGGTCGCCCCGGCCGCCCTGCTCGCCTGGCCCGGCCCCGTTGAGGACCAGCACGTCAGGCCCGAACCGGGCGCGCAGCTCCGCAGACTCCTCCGGGGCGCCTGGCAGGCAGTGCGGCAGGCCTCCTGGCTGGCATCGATCGCCCGTTCCAGGTCGGACGGCGCTTCAAGCCGCTCGTATCGTCTCAGCAGTGCGTTAGCGAGATTGGTCAGAATGCCGCTCCGGCCGGCGTCACCGACGGCGAGATCTGCTGCTTCCTGGCCGACCTGCACCGCCTCGTCCACGTCAGCCACCTCGCCGGCCTGGCCGAACCGGAGCGCGAGGACCAGCCCGAGCAGGGACAGTCCCTGCGGACGACGCGGGTCATCGTCCCCCAGTAAGGCCATTCCCCGCCGGGCAGCGTCAACTGCCGCCTCGATGTCAGGCGGCAACTGGGTGCGCTCGAACCGGATCCGCAGCGCGTTGGCCAAGTTGTGCTGCCGGGCGCTCAGGCTGGAGTCAGGCGGGCCCGCCGCGACCGCCTGGCGGCGGGCGTCGACCACGAGGTCCAGGTCGGGCAGGGCCCCGGTGAGCTCGAACTTGCGCCACGTCGCTTTCGCCAGCACGTCCACGAAATCGGTGCGCGCTGGATCATCGGCCGGGAGTGCCTCGATGGCCCGCTGCAGCCGCTTGATACCCGCACTCAAGGTGCCGGGGGTTCCGCTGTCCGATCCCCGCTGCAGAATGCCGCAGGCGAAAACCCCCTTTCGCCGTGCACGCGCTGCACGCACCGCATCCCCCCACCCACTGGTCCGGCGCCGAGCACTCGATACGGTCACCCGGCCGCTGGCCGGCTCTCACCATTGTGGCCATTCCGGAGCCGGAGCGGAATGACCGTTGCGAGCCGGGCGCCCCGGTGATCGCGCCCGCCACCGGCAGCCGCGCGCCGAAAGGACCCGAGAGCGGGCATAGGCGGCTTCCATAGAAATTCCGTAGAAATTGGCAGCCGGGTCTCGCCAGCCACGTGCTGCCGGGGAGACGATTTGCGGCGAAACGACTAACCCGGCGCCCGCGCGCAGTCCGGCGTGCGGCGCCGACCGGACATCGGAGGCCGACGATGCGCGGAGCGGGAGCTCGCTGGCGGACTTTAGCGCTGGTCGCGGGAATGAGCACGATGCTTCCGTTGGGAATCATCGCGGGACCCGCCGCCGCGTCCGCCGGCTCGCTGCCCACGCTACAGCAGGCCTTCGACAATGTCGGCATCACCGCGGCCTCGGATGCCAGCGCCGGGAACTACGACGGGATCGGCGACTCGTTCCCGGCGGCCGGCCTGGCCGCGGACGCGCTCGCTCCCGGCCGGTCGCTGCTGCATGACGGCCAGTCGATCACCTGGCCGGACGTTGCCTCGGGCAGCCCGGACAACGTGCTGGCGAACGGGCAGACGGTGGCGGTCAGCGGGGCCGGCGCGGTGCTCGGCGTCGTGGGCGCCTCCGCGTACGGGAGCACGACCGGCACCTTCACCGTCGGCTACGCAGACGGCAGCACGTTGACCGCCACGGTCACCCTGGCCGACTGGATCGACACCAGCCCCGCGGCCGGCACGGACATCCTGGCCACCACGGCCGGCTGGAACCCGGCCGGCACCACCCCGGTCAGCCTCTTCTACGCGGCCATCCCGCTGACCGCGGGCCAGCAGGTCGTCTCGGTGACGCTGCCGTCCATCGGATCGTCGGTCGGCAAGAACGTCTCCTCGATGCACATCTTCAGCCTCAGCATCGGCTCGCCGGGCCAGCAGGCGGCCGGCGCCCCCGGCGCCGCCTCCTACTACGACGAGGCCCGCAAGGACTGCGTGGGAACCGCCGCGAACAACGGGTCCAGGGTCTGGTACACGGTCGCCGACGGCACGCTGTCCGACACCTACGCCCCCACCATCGACAACACCGACGTCAAGAGCCTGGACCCGATCGTCACCGGCCCCGGTTTCGCCGCGCTGCAGCCGCGGGACATGACGTACACGGTCAGCTCGCCGGGCGGCACCGGGATGGCCTGCGAGGTGACCGCGACCGACGCGGCGCATCATTTCCAGCTGGTCACCGACTACATCACCGACCCGTCGGCCGAGGCCGTCGTGATGCGGCTGCGGCTGGTGCCGCTGGCCGGCGCGCCGTCCGGCCTGAGCGTGTACCTGCGCTTCAACCCGCTGCTGAACGGGCACGGCGGCGGCGGATCCGGCAACGCGGGCGGCGAGTCGGCGACGATCGTGACCACCCCGCGCGGCCCGGTCCCGCTGTCATACTCGACGAACTCCTTCACCGAGGCGGTGAACCGCAGCTACGCGACGCCCATCTACGCGGCGCTGGCCGCGAGCAGCCCGCTGCGCGCGGTCGAGACCGGCTTCGCCGGGACCGCTAGCGACGGGCTGACCGAGCTGGACTCCGCCGGCACGCTGACCAGCACCGCGCCGGACGCCAGCAACGGCAACGTCGTGCAGACCGTGCAGCTCGGCCTCGGGGCTGACCGCTCGGCCACCGTGGCGCTGGGCTTCGGCAGCACCTCCCGGCAGGCCGTCGGCACCGCGCTGGCCGCCTCGGCGACGCCGTTCGCCGCCACCTACGCGGCGTACCAGGCGGGCTGGCACGGCTACGACGCGCGCCTGCTGCCGCCCGGCGGCGCCGGTCAGCACGCGCCGGTCCCGGCCAGGGAGTCGGCCGCCTACTGGCTGAGCGCCAACGTGCTCAAGGCCAGCGAGGACAAGACGTTCCCTGGCGCGACCGCCGCCTCGCTGTCCAGCCCGTGGGGCCAGGCGGTGCCGGCCGGGCAGCCGGCCAGCGACGGGCTCGCGCCGTACTTCGGCTCCTACCGCGAGGTGTTCCCGCGGGACGCCTACGAGACGTTCACCGGCTTCCTGACCGACGGCGACCTAGCCACGGCCCGGCAGATGGTGCGCTACCTGTTCGGCGACATGCAGCTGAGCAGCGGCGCATTCCCCCGCAACGGGCTGCTGAACGGCAAGGCCGCGCCGGACACCGGCGGCCTGCAGCTGGACGAGACCGCCGACCCGATCCTGATGGCGTGGCAGGCCGGCCTGGCCGGCGACAGCGCGCTGTACAAGGACCACATCCGGCCCGCGGCCGATTTCCTGGTCGCGAACGGGCCTGCCGACGGGGTGGAGCGCTGGGAGGAGCAGACCGGGTTCTCGCCGTCCACCATGGCCGACGAGGTAGCCGGCCTGGTCGCGGCGGCCGCCATCGCCCGGGTGCAGGGCGACACCGCCTCCGCGCGGCTGTTCCTGGCCACCGCCGACAACTTCCGCCGCCTGATCCTGACCACGACCGTTACCGGCAACGGGCCGCTGTCGTCGCAGCCGTATTTCATCCGCGTCGACAAGACCGGCAACCCGGATGCGGCCTATTCCTACACCCTGGGTAACGGCGACCCGACCAGCTACGACCAGCGCGCGGTCGTCGACCAGGGCTTTCTCGAGCTGGTGCGGCTCGGCGAGCTGCCCGGCAGCGACCCGCTGATCACTAACTCGCTGGCGGTGACCGGCAAGACGATCAGCGCGCCCACTCCGTCCGGGACCGGGATCCTGCGCTACAACGGCGACGGCTACGGCGACTGCGAGCAGCCGGTCTTCAGCGACTGCCAGGTCACCGGCCAGCCGTGGGCCACCGCCGACCAGGGCACCGGCCATCCCTGGCCGGTGCTGTCCGGCGAGAACGGCGAGTACCAGATCCTGGCCGGGAACTCCGCCGCGCTCGGCGCCGACCTCGACTTCATGCTGGACTCGGCGTCCGGCGTCGGACTGGTCCCCGAGCAGGTCTGGAACTACGCCGACGTGCCCGCCTCGCCCTACGGCTCGGACCCGACGACCGCGTCGATCGGGTTCACCGACGGCCAGCCTGACGGCTCGGCGGCCCCGCTGACCTGGGCGCAGTCCCAGCTGCTCCGGCTGATCTCGGAGATGGCCGCCGGGCGGCTGCTGGAGCAGCCGTCCATCGTCGCCCGCCGCTACGCCAGCCCGCCCGCGGCCGCGCCGCTGACGGTCACCGCGCCGCTGGCGGTCAGCGGCGGCAACGTGCCCGCGAACCTGACCCGGCCGAGCGTGACCGTGAACGCGCCTTCGGTCACCATCACGGGCACCACGGCTCCGGGCGCCAGGGTCGACGTGGCAGTTTCCGGAACGGCGGCCGGGGCCAGTGCTCCCGCCACCGCCGTCACGACCGTCACGGCCGGCTCCGCCGGGGGCTACTCGGTGCCGGTGTCGCTGCAGCCGGGCACCGACTCGATCGAGGTGGCGGTCACGACCGGGGCCGGGGCCACGAACGAGGCCATCTTCTCGGTGACCGACCTGTACGTGCCGGGCACCGTGGTGCTCACCGCGCCGCCCGCTCCCGGCGGGGGCAACGGCCCGGGCACGTATGCCTACCCGACGGCCACGAACTCCGACGGCTCGCCGGTCTTCGCCCCCGGCTCGTTCCGGCTGAACGGGCTCACCGTCATCAACTCCGGCAGCACCGTCACCTTCCAGGTCGGCATCGCGAACCTGCAGTCCACGTTCGGCTCGCTGCTCGGCGCCCAGCTGATCGACCTCTACATCCACGCCCCGGCCGGCAGCGTGCCGGCCGGGGAGACGCAGTCGACCGCGGCGGCCGGCGGCTGGAACTACTCGCTCGCGCCGGCGGACGCGTGGAACCAGCTCATCGAGGTGGACGGGTTCGGCACCGACGACTGGGTGACGCCCGGCAGCGCGACGTCCGGGCTGTCCGGCTCGTCCAGCCTCGGCACCCCGCAGGTCTCGGTCGCCCAGCTCAGCCCGTCCGGCGGGAGCACGCCGGGCCTGGTCACGATCACGGTGCCGACCTCGGTGCTGGGCACGCCGGGTTCCGGCTGGACCTTCACGGTCACGCTCACCGGCCAGAACGGGGAAGGCGGCAACGACGATGCGCGCACGTTCGCCGCCACGCCGCAGGCCTATGACTTCGGGGTCTGCTCGGCGGCGGTGGCCAGCGAGCCGTCGCCGCCGGCCATCTGCGCGGTCAGCCCGGCCAGCGTGCCCATCGTGATGGACACGATCCCGCCGGCCACCGTGAACGTGCAGACCGAGCTCGATCCCACCGTCAACCCGTCGGGCGTCGCCCTGCAGGGCGTCACCGTGCCGTAGGTGACGAGCCCGGCCACGGGCAGTTAGCTGCGGTCACCCCTGTGCCGGCCTGCGCGCAGTTGAGACACTTAAGCACATGTCATCAGTGGATGCCGGTCAGCTTCCGGTCCGGCTGGTCCCGATGGTCGGCCGGCAGCGTGAACTGCGGGGGGTACTGGACGCCTTAGCGCGCAGCCGGCTGCTGACGCTCACCGGGCCCGGCGGCACCGGCAAGACCCGGCTGGCCCTGGCAGCCGCCGACGCGGCCCGCGGGTCCTATCCCGATGGCGTGTCCTGGATCGAGCTCGCGCCGGTCGATGACCCCGCGGTGGTCGCGCTGGCTGTCGCCGGCGCGCTCGGCGCGCGCGAGACTCCCGGCCAGGACATGACGGCCACGATCACCGATCATGTCGGTGACCGCACGATGCTGATCGTGCTCGACAACTGCGAGCACCTGGCCGCGGCCGCCGCTGAGCTGGCTGAGCGCCTGCTCGGCAGCTGCCCTGCCCTGTCGATCCTCGCGACCAGCCGCGAGATGCTCGGCGTTGACGGCGAGCGCCAGCTGGCCGTCCCGCCGCTGGCGCTGCCGCGCGGCGACGTGACGCCGGCGGCGGCCGCGCTCGCCGAGTTCGACGCGGTCAGGTTCTTCGAGCAGCGCGCCCAGCTGGTGCTTCCCTCGTTCCGGCTCGCCGACGACAACGCCGCCGCCGTCTACCAGGTCTGCCAGCGCCTGGACGGGCTGCCGCTGGCCATCGAGCTGGCCGCGGCGCGGCTGCGCATCCTGTCGGCCGGGCAGCTGGCGGAGCGCCTGGATGACATCTTCGCCGTGCTGACCGGCGGCGCGCGGTCGGCGCCGCGCCGTCACCAGACCCTGCGCGCGACCCTCGACTGGAGCCACGACCTGCTCGGCGCGGACGAGCGAGCGGTGTTCCGGCGGCTGGCCGTGTTCGCCGGCGGATTCACCCTCGGCGCGGCCGAGGCGGTGGGGGCCGGCCCGGACATCTCCCCCGACCGGGTACTCGACCTGCTGATGCGGCTCTCGGATAAGTCGCTGCTGCGGGTCGATCACGCGGGCGGGGACGTCCGGTACCACCTGCTGGCCACCGTCCGCGACTACGCGCGGGAACGACTGGCCGATGCGGCCGAGGATGAGCCGGCCCGGCGGGCTCAGCTGAGGTTCTTCGCGGACTTCGTCGAGCAGATCGAGCCGCGGCTCGGCGGCGGCGGCGATGTCCGGGGCCCGGTCGACCTCGAGCGCGAGCTGAACCGGATCGAGGCCGAGACACCGAACATCCGGGCGGCGCTGGACTTCGCCCGCGCGTCCGGCGACATGCGGGCCGCGCTCCGGATAGCCGGGCCGCTGGAACGCTATGCCTACCTCCGCGGCCACTACAGCGAGGTCCGGCACTGGATGGACTCGGCCGTCAGGATCGGCCCCGACGCGCCCGCCGTGCTGCTGGCCAAGGCGCTGCTCGGCAGCGGCCGGCTGGCCCTGCTGCAGTGCGACTACGTCCCGGCGGTGCGCCGGCTGGAGGCGGCCCTGCGCCTGTACCGGGACCTGGACGACGCCCAGGGCATCGCCAGGTCCCTGCAGGTGCTCGGCAGCGTGGCCAGGGAGCAGGGCCGGTATGCCCGCTCGATCGAACTGCACGAGGAGAGCCTGGCCATCGCGGCGGCGGCCGGCGACCAGTGGGCGGTCGCCGGCGCCCACGGTTACCTGGGCTTCGCCTCCTGGCTGCAGCGCGACTTCGAGCGGGCCAGCCGGGAGTGCACGACGGCGCTGGCCGCCTCCAGGCGGCTCGGTGATGTCGAGGGAATCGCGTGGTCGCTGCTCAGCCTGGGCACTGTCGCCCGCTATCAGGGAGCCGGCGAGCGCGCGACCGCGCTGCTCGGCGAGAGCCGGTCGATGGCGGAGGGCATCGGGTTCCGCGAGGGCATCGCCTGGGCCATGGAGCAGCTCGGCCTGCTCGCCATCGAGCGCGGTGAGCCGGACACCGCGGATGCCCTGCTGCACCGCAGCCTGGCGCTGCACCGTGAGCTGCGTGACCGGTGGCGCACGGCCAGCGTCCTCGTGGACCTGGCGATTCTCGCTGGCGCTCGCGGCGACACCGGGCAGGCGACCCGGCTGCTGGCCGCGGCCGACGCGCTGCGCAGCTCGATCGGCACCGTGGTCGCTCCGTGCGAGGTCGCCCAGCACGATGCGGCCGTGACCGGCGCGCGGGCGGCGCTCGGCGACGAGGCGTTCGAGGCGGCCTGGCAGCAGGGCCTGCTGGCCCCGCTCGACGACCTGCTGGCCCCAGCCGATGGACGGCAGGCCGGGTCGCTGGCGGCCGGCCCGGTGGTCACGCCATTCCCGGCACTGGCGGCCCCGGCGGAATCGGCCCCGGCAAGGGCGGCCCCGGCGGAGACGGCCGCCTCCGTGGTCATCCCGGCGCAGCGGCGGAAAACTGGCCGGGGCACGCGCAGCGCCGCGTTCGCGGGTCAGCCGTCGAGCCGGGCCAGGCAGGCAACGGGCAGGCCGCGCTGCGGATCAGGGCACTCGGCGGGGCGACCGTGCACCGCGGCGACACCCCGGTGACGGCCGCTGACTGGGGCTACGCCAAGCCGCGTGGCTGCTGTTCCTGCTCGCCACCTCGGCACCGATGAGCAGAGAGCAGCTGGGCGCCGCGCTCTGGCCGGAGCAGTCACGTCAGCAGCTCGGGAACGCGCTGCACACCGCGCTGCGCGAGCTGCGCCGCGCGCTCGGCGACCCGGGCTGGGTGCTGTACGCAGACGGCTGCTATGCCTTCAACACCTCGCGCGGGCATGACTGCGACGTGGAGACATTCGAGCAGGCGCTCGCGGAAGCGCGCCGGGCCCAGCCGGCCGGGTCGGCACTCCCCCATCTGCGGCGCGCCATCGCGGCCTACGGCGGCGACTTCCTGGCCGGCATGACCGCGGGCGACTGGGCGCAGACCCGCCGGGACGAGCTCCGGCGGCGGTTCGAGGCGGCACTGCTCGCGGCCGGCCGGCTGCATGCCGCAGCCGGCCGCCATCAGGCGGCCGTGACGGCCTTCCGCCAGGCTGTCGCGCACGAGCCGCTGAACGAGACCGCGCACCGCGAGCTGATGAGCAGCCCGCCGGTCGACCAGCTGCTGGGCGTCAACGACCTGAACGTGGCCGTCGGCTTCTACACCAACGACCAGGGCAACAACCGCGGCTACGAGTACAACATCAGGACCGGGCAGTTCAGCCGGGTACTGGAGCCCGGTGCGCCGGCCGGCCTGAAGGGCCCGAGCCTGACCGCCACCGCGATCAACAACCTCGGTAACGTGGCCGGCTTCTACGTCGCCTCCGGCGGGACGACCGACGCGTTCCTGAAGACCGCGCACCACTTCTACACGCTGGCCATTCCGGGCGCCTCGATGACCCGGGCCTTCGGCGTCAGCGACCTCAATGAGGTAGCTGGCGCGTACACGATCGGCACGGGCAGCAGCGCGACCAGCTTCGGCTTCACCTGGAAGCCGGGCCACGGGTACAAGACGGTCAGCGACCCGCACGGTATCGGCAGCACGGTCGTCAACGGCGTCAACGACCTCGGCGACCTGGTCGGCTTCTACACCGACTCGGCCGGCAACACCGACGGCATGCTGGCCCTGCCGCGGCACTAGCGCGCGCTCACGCTGGCCGCGCCGCGGCCAGCAGCGCCCCTGCGGGGCGGGCCCGGCCGGGCCCGCCCCGCAGGGGTTTCCTGCACGCCTGCTAGCCGAGCGGACGGCGCGCCGACTGCCCGGCGGACGGCGCCATCCGGCAGCGGGCGGCGCGCTAGCAATCCCGCTGCCCGGCCGGTAGTGCGCTAGCCGCCCTTGGTGATGGCCGCGACCTCGTCCGCGCTCAGCTCGAGGCCTGCGGCGGCGATGTTCGTCTCGACGTGCCCGGACGATCCCGAGCCGGGGATCGGCAGGATCTGCGGTGACCTGGCCAGCAGCCAGGCCAGCACGACCTGGCGCGGGCTGACGCCGTGCCGCTCGGCGGCCGCGGCGACGGCCGGGTTGTCCTCGGCATCCTGGATCGGCGCCCAGGGCAGGAACGCCAGCACCTCCTGCTCGGCCAGGTCCACGATCGGCTCGGAGGTCCGGTCGGTCGCGTTGTAGCGGTTCTGGATGGACACGATCGGGGTGATCGTGCTCGCCTCGCGGAACTGCGCCTCGGTGACATTGGAAATGCCGATATGCCGGATCTTTCCTTCTGCCTTGAGGTCGTCCAGCGCACCAATGGACTCCGCCAGCGGCACATGCGGGTCGGGCCGGTGGAACTGGTAGAGCGGAATCTGGTCCAGCCGCAGGCGCCGCAGGCTGCCCTCGCACGCGTCGCGCAGGTGCTCGGGGCGCCCGTCCGGCTCCCAGCGTCCCGGGCCGGGGCGCACCAGGCCGCCCTTGGTCGCGATAACCAGGTCGTCCGGGTAGGGATACAGGGTCTCGGCGATCAGGATCTCGCTGACTTCCGGGCCGTAGGAGTCGGCGGTGTCGATGAAGTTCACCTCGAGCTCAGCCGCCCGCCGCAGCGCGGCCCTGGCCCGCTCCCGGTCCGGCGGCTCGCCCCAGATGCCCGAGCCGGTGATCCGCATGGCGCCGAAGCCCATCCGGTTAACGGTGAGATCGCCGCCGATTTCGATGGTGCCGGCCGCGGCCGCCGTTGGCTGACTGGTCATGCGAGGCCTCCTTGTGTCTGCCTCCCAGCCTCGCACTCGCGATCACCGCCCGCGCAGCAGGGTGCATGATCGACAGGCGGTGCCGGGCACAGTGCCAGCGCTGCTGATCCGGTTCGGGCACGAGGTCAGGAGGTATGAGGCACGCGGCGACGGCGTGCGGCTGTACTTCGCCGCCGGCGGCCACGCCGATGCCGACGTGCTCGTCGGCGCCGACGGCACCGGATCCGCGGTGCGGCAGCAGTACCTGCCAGGCGCCGAGGTCATCGATACCGGGTCACGCTGCATCTACGGGAAGACGCCGCTGACCAGCGCCGCGCTCGCGCTGCTGCCGCCGCCGCTGCTGGAGGGGTTCACCGCCATCATCGGCAGGCACGCGGGGATGGCGGCCGGGCTGGTCCGCTTCCGCCAGCGGCCCGAGCAGGCCGCTGCCCGGCTGGCGCCGCAGGCGCGGCTCAGCCCGGCGGGCGACTACCTGATGTGGGCCGTCTCAGCCGACCGGGACCGCTTCGGCCTGCCGGATGCCCGGCTCGGCGAACTGGACCCCGCCGGGCTGCACGCCGTCGCCGCGGCAATGATCAGGTCCTGGCATCCGCGGCTGCGCGAGCTAGTCGCGATGGCCGAGGTCGGCGACAGGTTCCTGGTGCGGATCCGCACCTCGGTGCCGGCGCCAGACTGGCCGCCGAGCCGGGTCACCGTCCTCGGCGACGCCATCCACGCGATGAGCCCGGCCCGCGGCTCCGGCGCGAACACCGCCCTGCAGGACGCCGCGCTGCTGTGCCGCACGCTGGCCGCCGCGGGATCGGGCAGCCGCGCCCTGCTGGCATCGATCGGCACGTACGAAACGCAGATGCGCGGCTACGGCTATGCCGCAGTCCGGGCATCCCGGCAGGCGGAGGCCGAGATGGGCGCCCGCCGCCGCAGTGTCATGTTCTGGCTGGGCCGCCAGCTAGCCCGCAGCCGGAGTGGCTGACGCGCCGGCCTCGGCCGGCTGGCTGCCGCCGCCCTGATGCGCGAAGTCCTTGCTGCGGATGGCGGCCAGCGAGATCACGCCCGAGGCCAGCGCGATGATGGCCGCGACCAGCAGGATGCGGTCCAGGCCGGTGGTGAAGGCCGCCCGGGTGATCATGCCGACGGACTGCCTGGCCTGCGGCGGGAGCTTGCTGAGCACGTGCTCGATCTGCCCGGACTGGACGGCCGTGGCGATCTGCGAGCCCCGGCCGGACAGCCCGTGCACCGCTGTCACCCGGCTCACGACCTCGCTGTGCACCTTGTTGGAGAACAGCGTGCCGAGCAGGGCGATGCCGGTGGCGATGCCGACCTGGCGGAACGTGGAGTTGATGCCGGAGGCCATGCCGGCCCGCTGCGGCTTCACCACGCCGACCGCGGTGGAGGCCAGCGGAGGGTTCACCATCCCGACGCCGACGCCGGACACGATCATGCCGGGGATCAGGTGGGTCCAGGACGAGCTGGCATCGAGGCCGCGCATGAGCAGCAGCCCGACGCCGACGATGATCAGGCCGGGCCCGACGAGCAGCCGGACCGGGACATGGGAGGTCAGCCGCCCGGCCAGGGTGGACGTGGCCAGGATGCCGCCGGAGAGCACCATCAGCCGCACGCCGGTGGCCAGCGGCGAATAGCCCAGGATGTCCTGCAGGTACAGCACCAGGTAGAGGATCATCGCGAAGATCGAGGCACTGACCCCGAACGCCGCGACCGAGCCGCCGCTGAAGGTCGGCAGCCGGAACAGGCTCAGGTCGAACATCGGGTGCGCGCTGCGCAGTTCCACGATGACGAAGACGATGAGCAGCAGGGCCGCCGCAGCGAAGCAGCCGAGCACCAGGCTGTCGGTGAAGGACTTCTGGTTCGACTCGATCAGCCCGTACACCAGGCTGGACAACGCCACCGTGAACAGCGCGAAGCCCGCCCAGTCGGGCCGGGCAGCATGCGGCGCGCGCGACTCGGCCACCTTCATCAGGCTGATGATCACGGCCGCGACGCCGAGCGGCGCGTTCACGAAGAAGATCCACCGCCAGGACAGCCCGGAGGTGAGCACGCCGCCGAGCAGCGGGCCGATGGCCACCGCCAGGCCGGTCACCGCGCCCCAGACCCCGAACGCGACGCCGCGGTCCCGGCCGCGGAAGGCGTCGGCCAGCAGGGCCAGCGAGACCGCGAACATGATCGCCCCGCCGACGCCCTGCAGGGCGCGCGAGAGCTGCAGCATCAGCGTGCTGGTCGCGAAGCCGCACAGCACCGAGGCGGCGGTGAAGATAACCAGGCCGATCAGGTACAGCCGGCGGCGGCCGAACATGTCGGCCAGGCTGCCCGCTGTCAGCAGGAAGGCGGCCAGGGTCAGCGCGTACGCGTCGACCACCCACTGCAGGTCGGAGAAGCTCGAGCTCAGTGCCCTCTGAATGTCCGGCAGGGCGACGTTCACGATCGTGATGTCCAGCAGCAGCATGAACGTGCCGAGGCAGACCGCGACCAGGGTCCACCACTTGTTCCCGCGCCGGTCCGCCTGCTCGCCGCCCCGCCTGGCCGCATGGCGGCCGCGGTGCCGACCGCGGCCGTCCTGCGCCTGGTGAACATGACCGTCCCGGCCGGGCTGACCCGGCTGGACGTGGCCGTCGGGCCCGTTGCGGCCGTCCCTGGCCTGGTCATCCTGCAGGTCCCGGGCGGTGTACCCGTGGCCGTCCTGCACCTGGACGCCGTCGCCGTCCGGAGGATGCCCGGACAGGCCGGTGTGAGCGTCAGTCACGAAGGCTCCTGGTGGCCGTAGGTTCAGTAGTCGATCAGCGGTCCTCAGCGGCAGCAGGTCAGGGTCACGCGAGCGTGACCCTGGCCGCCACGGCGGGGAGGGCCGGGGAGAGGCGGCGGACCCGGTAGCTACAACGCGCTGGGATGTCCGATCTATGTCCGGTCGTCGGTGCGGGTTTTCGCGGCCCCAGCCTGGCCGGGGCGTTCGCCTGGCTACCTCATACCGGTTCCTGGACCTTTACCTGTCTAGCCCCTTTTGTCACTAATGTCTGGCCATGACCGGCGGCCTGGACCGGATCCCTCCTGATGGCCTCCGCAGCTACCCCCGAACTCCGGCCTTCAAACAGACGGCGGCGGCCCGAGCGTGCCCCGGCAGGCCGGATGCCCGGCAGCACCGGCACTTCGCGCTTTCCAGAAATCTGGGAACGGGGCGAGATTCATTGACCAGCGCCTGCCCCGCGCCGCATCCTCGACAGGCGGGGCAGGCCAGCATGGGCCGGCCCGGCGCGCAGCTGAAGGAGGTCCTGGCAGTTGGCTGTTCGCAGTGACGTGACGCCCCGGCCGCCTCGCCTTCCGCTCCGGCCACGGAGCCGGAAGCGGTGGGCAGCCGCGGCCGGCATCGCGGTCGTATGGGTGCTTTTCCTGGCGAAAACGGGATCGCTGGTCGCTGGCACGATCTTGTTCGTCATGCTCGCCGTGGCCGCGATCCTCGTGGTGCTGGCCTTGCGGAGCCTGGGCATCGGCCGCGACCACCCGCTGGTGCAGCGGATGGCCGAGCGGCCCTGGCGCGACGGCCGGGACGTGCTGCAGCTGGGCCTGCGGCATCTGCCGGAGGTATTCATCGTGACACCGAGCGGGTCGCTGCTCGCGCCGGAGGCGATCGAGCTGCGGATGAATCCCGGCGACCTCTCATCGCTGACCGAGACCATGGATCTCGGCCTGATCGACTCCAGCGCTTCCGAGGTGTACCAGGACCAGGTCACCGCCCGCGGCGTTGAGGTGGCCGGCGCCGGCCCGGCCCGGGTCAGCGTCATCGGCGATCCGGCTGTTCCACCTGGTCGTTACCGGCTCAGGCCAGGACCGCCGCTGGGCCAGCCGGGGGGGCCACCACACCAGCCGGTCCAGTTTCCGCGCCAGCCGGGGGCCGCGCTGGGCCAGCCGGGGACGCCGGTTGGCGCGGAAACTGGACCGGCTGGTGTGGTGGCCCCCCCGGCTGGCCCAGCGGCGGTCCTGGCCTGAGCCGGTAACGACCAGGTGGAACAGTTTCCG
>Ga0116110_1000904_pt1 | contig 16483 bp, 15 predicted proteins | sample June2015DPH_8_50_FD_89719 | JGI IMG/M metagenome (GOLD analysis project Ga0116110, IMG submission 89719) | Peatland microbial communities from SPRUCE experiment site at the Marcell Experimental Forest, Minnesota, USA - June2015DPH_8_40 | ecosystem: Environmental > Terrestrial > Soil > Wetlands >...
ACTGACAATATCGCGCAGGTGAACTTTTAGTGCCCGCGCAATCCGCAGTAGAACGTCCACCGTTGGCACCCGGTAGCCACGCTCAATCTGCCCCATATAGACAGGATTGATGTCAATCCGCTCGGCCAATTTCTCTTGCGTCAAACCGGCCAGCTTGCGGTGTTTGCGGATTCCTTCGCCCAAATTTTTTCGATCTTTTTTTGTGACCACGATTAACTACAAGCCAAGCAGGGTGCAACCGAAGCGCACAGATTCTATTAGCTATCATTTTGCGCTTGCGTTCTTTTAAGAAAGATTTAGAAGTGTGAGGCATGAACTGGGCGGTGATTGTGGCGACACGAGGGAATGAAAAATCTCCGGCGAGAAAAATCATGCCACGGTTTATCGAAGCCTCTCCGATAACGGTTACAGTTCAGCAACCAAATCGCGCACTTTTACCTTCAGGGCTTTGGCAATTTTCAACATCGAAGTCAGCGAAATCTCCATATTGCCGCGTTCGACCTCGCCAATGAAGTTATGATGCAAGTCAGCCTTTTCCGCCAACTGCTCCTGGGTAAAACCAGACTGCTTGCGGTAGCTGCGAATTTTGTCGCCCAATATACGACGATGATACGGTTTCGACGGCATTGCTCTTTTACTAGAACAGGAAGCCCGTCATACATACACCCATTATACTGTGTTTTTATGCTTGCATCTTTTCGCGGGAACATTTAGAAATGCACAACGATTTAGAAAAAGCAATTTTTGCGATTTGACGGGAATCAGTCGTTTATGAGGGATAAGGCAAGAATTTTGGTGGTGGATGATGAAGCGTCAGTTGCGCTGATGATCGTGTTCTTGTTGACGCGCGCCGGATGCGACGTGCAGACATCTTGGAACGCCGAGAAATCCTTGCGACTGGCTCAAACGGAGGTATTTGATTTAATTACACTCGACGTTGACATGCTAGGCATCAATGGATTTGAGCTTTTCCAACGTCTGAAACAAATCCCTCACTTGATAGAAACCCCGGTGGTGTTTGTATCCGGTCGCGCCACAATAGAAAACCAGCAGCACGCGCTTGACCTGGGGGCGGCGGATTTCATTGAGAAGCCATTTGACACGCAAGATTTCCTCTCCCGCATTCTTTCACTCGTCGAAGAAACCGCACCGGCATGACAAAACCATTCCAACAATTTAATTGGGAGGCGCACTTTTTGGGAAAGCACGTGCGAAATGCTTCAGTTGCAGTTCAACTGCCCTTCTTTTTTGGCAAACGCTTTTTAGCAGCGGCGAGGCGTTCACGCACAATTTCTAGATCGTCGTTGCCATCGCAAAATTCAATTACCAGCTTGGCCAGGGCAATCAAATGTTCCACTTGGAAGCTTAAAGGCCGGCCGCGCCGACGGCACATGGCCTCCAGTTCCGACCGCTGCTCATCGGACATGCGAATGTTAAATCTGAGGTTTTTCTTTGCCACTCATAAAGGCTGCCAAAGCAAAGAAATGAACACATGGCGAAAAAGGGTTGACAAAGGCAGACAACGACTCAATCTGAACGCCAGCTTGTTTCCCAAAAGTCACAGGAAAACTTCTGGACTGAATGGGGAATCATGTCGCAAGATTTTATGGTCAGATGAATCTGGCGAATCCAGCCGAGTTGTGGGCGCAAAAGGGGGGCAACTTCCCAAAGGTAACTTCTATGAAAACTGTTAATCACATTAAATTGAACTACCAGTTATTCGGGCTAATAATTCCCGCGATTCTTCTCTGCTCTCTGTCGGGAGCGGCTTACGCACAAATGCCGCCCGGATTCAAAGGCGGCCCCACCAACGCGCCGCTGGATTCGTGGTCGTTCAACGACTACACGAACTGGACGAGCGATTTTGGCTACCAACCCATTTCATTCACCAACCTCAATTTCTCATACCTCGGCAACGGCAGATCGCTGGTGGTGGACACCAATGTTCCGGCTTGGTTGCAATACAATATCTATGAAAATGACGGAACCACGAACCTGACGGTTGATTCAGGCTCCGTCACTTTTTGGTTTGGGGCGAACTGGTCCAGCATCAATGATACCAACGGCGGGCTTGGCCCACAGGAATATGGGCGGCTGCTTGAAGTCGGCGGCTACACGCCTGATTCGAGCTACGGCTGGTGGAGCATTTATGTTGATGATGCTGGAACGAACATCTATTTCTCGGCGCAGACCAACGACAGTTCGGGAAATACCTATACCATTTCCGCGCCGATTGATTGGACGACCAATTATTTCCATTTTGTCGCGTTGACCTATTCCAGCACCAACGTTTCGCTTTATCTGGATGGGCAACTGGCGACAAACGATCCGGGAGGTTTGAGCGTCTGGCCGGGAAATGACGTTCTTTCCAACGGCTTTTACATCGGCAGCGATAGCAACGGGGTCTTGCAGGCGCACGGTCTGTTCAACACGGTGGTGACTTACAATTATCCGTTGGCTTCCAATGACGTTCAAACCATCTTCAACTGGGATTACACTTATTACGAAATCATGCCGTGGAACATGGCGATGTTCATTTCTTCCGCGCCGTCCAGTCCGTCCTCTTTACCAAACACTTATGACATCATCACCGGGCAGGGCAGCTTACAATCTGCCGGTTCGGTGACTGCCATCACCAGCACGAACGTCTGGATCACTAATGTCACCGCCAGTGTCACCAGCGGTGCGATGGCCATAACCTTCACCATACAAGGTGGTTCCGATAACACTCCGTATGATGTCTTCGCCAATTCAATTCTGGATTTTTCCAGCGACACAAACAAGGCTTGGGCGTGGATGGGGCAAGGCTACCACGGAAATGTTTACACCCTTACCAATCTGCCAAACACCGCCTGTTTCCTGATACTAGGAACTCCACAAGACTCTGATTTAGATGGGCTTACAGATGCCTATGAGCGGCTGGTGTCCAAAACCAATCCCTATCTTGCCGATACGTCCGGCGACGGCATTTCCGATTCGGACGAGATATTGAACGGCAACAATCCGTTGTCTTACAATCCGGGCTGGAAACTGGACTCGGATAATGACGGCCTGCCGGACTTGTATGAAACCCAGGTCGGTTTGAATCCGAATTCGGCCGAAGCTGCGCCGGGACTGCCTGCATACAGCAACAACCCGATTCAGTAATCAGACGGCAATAACCCACTTTATGAAATTTATGAAAAACATGAAACGGTTTTCAGTGGCGCTCATGGTTCTGTGGACGGCCTTGGAGAATTGCCAGGCTCAGATAGGAAATTCGGGCGCCAGCGGCGGCCCAAATTCCGCCTCGGACCAGCAAGTTCAAGCCGCCGACCTGTTGGGCAAGCGGGGGCAACAAAAGGTGGATTTGTTTACCGGCAGCTTCGGTTATTCGATTCCCATCGCGTGCGCGCCCGCCCGGAATGGCTCGGAACCGAATCTGGCTTTGGGGTATTCATCGGCGGAAGAAAACGGCTGGTGCGGCATGGGTTGGAAGCTGGAGATCGGCTCCATTGAGCGCAACACGCGGGATGGCATCCCCATCGCGTATTCGACCGCCAATCCCCCGGCCCCGTTGACTCAGTATGACGACAGCAAAGGGTTCATGCTGAATCTGCTGGGCAAGGGATACAAATTGTTTTCGGTGGCCACCAACAGTTCCGTCGTCGAATACCGGGCCGAGACGGACACCGAGTTTCTGCGCTGCTTTCTTGACACGTCAAACAACAAATGGACGGTCTATGACAAGAGCGGCAATGCCTATTACTTCGGGGAGGTTGCCGGCTCCCGCATGGCCAACCCCAAGACCGGCTGGAGCGGTTACAGCGGCACCTTTCATTGGGCGCTGGACCAGATCGTCACCGCCACCGGGGACTGGACCGCGATTGTCTATACCAACTACACCAGCCCCTTTACCGGCCTGCCGGAAAGAACCCTTTATCCCGCCCAAATCGCCTACAACGGCCATACCAATTTTAACGGCTATTCAGCCAATGTTGCCGGGCCGGACAAAATCATCTTTCAAACTGAGGTTCGGACCAACGATTGGCACTTTTCCTTTCGGTCGGGTTTCCGCGCCGAGCAAGCCCGGCGGTTAACCAACATTTTGTGTCAGGCCGGATCACAGAACGTCTGGAGCTACAACCTCAAGTATGGAATCTCCCCGGCGACCAGCCGCTCTCTGCTGACGAATGTGGTCGTTTACGGTTTCGATGCTGGTAATAACGCCAGCGCATTTTTGACCAACACGTTCGCTTATCAGGCAAACCCCAACGGCGTATCGTTTGGCTCCACCATTATGTGGACCAACATGATTTTGAACACGCCCGGCACCAGTTCGGGCTCTTATGAGCCGGAGGTGGCGGAAATCAATGATGAGGGGCAATTTAGTTATACGGTTGCCGATCTGGTGGACATGGACGGGGATGGCTTGCCCGACCGGGTGAGTTATGACAACTCAACTTCACCGTGCCAGTATCTGGTGCAAAAAAATCTGGGGATGCAGGGCCACGGATTCGGCTCGCGCTATGCCTTTGGCCCCACCTCCACCGGCCCCGGTTTAACGCCTTCCGCTTCCAATCCCTTTCCCGACGGCAGCGGCTACGATCAATTAAACACTCCCTACGGGCGCATCCGGGACATCAACGGCGATGGCCTGCCCGACCGGGTGATGGACTATTGGGCCGCCCTCAATACCGTAATCAACAACACCCTGCCTTATACGCCTTATACCAATTATGATGTCCAGTTGAATACCGGGCAGGGATTTTCCGGGGTGACGGCCTGGCCGGTGACAACCGGGCCGGTGGCCTTGACCGACCAGGATTCATCGTATTATTTTTGCGTGGAATCCGGCGGGCCGGATGTGGGTTTTTTTGACATCAATGGCGATGGCCTGCCCGACCGCGTGCTGTGCGGCTGGTATACCCAGGGGCCGCTGACCAATTTCATGGTCCAGTTCAACACCGGCACAAATTTTACTGCGCCCAGGGCATTTGGTCCCTATCGCAGTCTCAATTGGAACAATTATCCGGGTGGCCAAACAAGTTATAATCCACCCTATTACTGGGCGGGCATTGAAACTCCGGATTCTCACATGATTGACCTCAATGGCGATGGTTTGCCCGATCACGTCATGTGGCCGATGAATCCCACCAACGGATATGCCGGACAGGAACTGCCTCATCCAACCTCTTACTTTGCCTTGGAATACAACAATGGCTATTCCTTTGAATCCACCAATACTTCCGCCAATGTCCCGGGCGCTTTCGACGTCTGGCCGGGAGTCGTTGCCCAGGCGAATAATGGTCTGGTTACCTATGGCACGACCACTTTTTATTCTGATGCCATCTTGGATTTGCCGTTTGTGGGTTTGTTCGATCTCAACGGCGACGGATTGCCGGACCGGGTCGTGCTGGATCAGACCTCCTTGAACACCTCAACCACGAGGTGGTTCGTTTACTTGAACAACGGCCACGGTTTCAACACCACGCCAATTACCCTGACCAACATCGAGAACCAAGGCCATTATAACCTGAGCACGGATGCTCCCTGGTGGAGTCCGCAAGGTTCCGTGGATGGCTACGGTGAAGTCACCACTTTAATGGATATAAACGGCGACGGGTTGCTGGACCGGGTGATGGCGGTATATTTTAGCGGAACCCCCACTGCTAATTATTTTCTGGTCCAGTTAAATCAGGGGCCGTTCCCGGATTTGCTGACCAACATCAACAATGGCGTCGGCGGCAATCTCAGCGTCACCTACAACCCGTCCACCGCCTACGATAATCGAGTGGATCCCACCAATCCCAATTCCGTCAGCCACATGCCCTTCCCACGGCAGGTGACGGCGGCGGTGACCGCATCTGACGGCATCAATCCGCCGCAAACGACGACCTACGGTTACGGGGGCGGCTTCTTTGACGGAGTCCGGCGCGAGTTTCACGGTTTTGCCGTGGTCACCAATACTGATTCCACCCTGCGCACGACGGTGACTTATTTCCACACCGGGGGCGGCAGAAACTATTCGGCTTTGGGCGAATATCAGGACACCAATTCCACCACCGGCGCGGGCAACTTCGCCAAATCGGGAAAGGCCTGGCGGACTGAAACCTACGGGAATGACAACGAGCTTTACCACGTCCAAATCAATCAGGTTGACCAAACCAGTTTAGGCAATGGCCGTTATTTCCCGTTCACGACGCTGACCTTTGACTGCGATTATCCCGGCAACGGCACGCCCAAAGTCACGGCCACGGACTTCGCTTACGACAACGGCACCGGCAATTTGACCAATAAAGTCGAATACGGTCTGGTAACGGGCTTCAACCCCAGCAGTGTCGGCAGTTTTTCCTTCTCAGATGCCGATGGCACCGACACCAAATTCCATAACACACACTATGCAACTCTTTCCGGCAACAGTTATATCCTCGATCACGAGGACGATGTCACCCTTACGGATACAAACAAGAGTGTGATTCAGGAAACGAAATATACATACGACCAGTCAAGTGGAGCGATTGCCACCAAGCTGACCAGGATTTCCGCCGGTTACTATGCCACCAACAGTTACGGCAATTACACTTTGTATGGAATGGTCGGCACAACCACCGACCCGGTCGGCGTCCAAACCACCATTACTTACGATTCCACTTACAATACTTATCCGGCGACGAAAACAACCGGAAGCTTTACGACCACGACCACTTACGATGCACGTTCGGGCGAGCTTGCAACTTCCACCGACCCAACGGGCATAACCATCAGCAACAGTTTCGATACCTTCCTGCGTCCGGTTGAAACGGATAAAATTCCCGTGGGCGGCGGCACAACCGTCTGGATAAAAAAGTTTTTCTACCCCGTCGCCTTGAAGCCAATCACTTCCGGTGTGGCGACCAATTACACCGACACGGTGATGAATGACGGTGTCGGCGGTTTCACCAATAGAACCTACATTGATGGATTCGGGCGAACCGTCCAGTCGCGCAACCAGGGTGAAAATGGAAATTACCGGGTGGTGTCAACCGCCTATGATGGGCGCGGCAAGACCGTCCTGACCACTTGGCCAATTTTTGGGACTTCAATCACTTTCAGCAAACCCACTACCGGTCTGACCGCCACCTGGATTGGCTATGCTGCTGATGGTCGCGTGGCGACCAATCGGCCTGTGAATGTTACTTTCGATTCCAATGGCGCATTCAGCAGCAAGACTGACCTGACCGGCGACACGGGTTCTCCGCTGGCGGCCAAGACTTGGAGCTACGTCAACAGCGGCGATCCGTGGTGGGTCATCTGCACCGACGAAGACGGCAAGGTGCGTCGCTATGGCCTCGATGCCTTTGGCCACACCAACCAGATTCAGGAAGTGGACGGTGCCAACACCTACATCACGACGCTGAAATATGATCTGGCCGACAACCTGACCAACATCGTAAACAACAATTCGGAAAACATCTATTACGCCTTCGACAACGCAGGCGGCATGGTGGCGATGGCCGACCCCTATCTCGGCCAGTGGAAATATCAGCGGGATTATGCTGGCCGTCTCCGCGTGCAAACCGATGCGCGCGGGAATGTCATCAAACTGAATTACGCAAATTCGTCCGGTCAGCAAGATCCGTTGGGCCGGATACTGAGCAAGGAAATTTACAGCCTCAATTATACCAACCAAACGCTCGTTCCAGTTTTCACCAATACCTACGTTTATGACAGCAGCGACGACGGCAACTTCATCGTTTATCCGACGCTGCTCTACAAAACGACCGACAGCGAAGGGTGGGAGAAAAACGGATATGACTCTCGCGGGCGCTTGGTCAAGACCGTGCGTTACCTGAATATCAACGGCCAGAGTTACACCAACACTTACACCTATAACGATGGGGATCACGTCACGACCATCGCCTATCCCAACGGCGGGCCGGTCATCACCAACGCCTATTTCACCAGCGGGACTCTCAAACAGGTGTCCCGCGTCGGCGGCAGCGCCTTTTACACGATCAGCGCGGGAGGTTATGATGAATTCGGGCACGCGACGAATTTTTTATATGGCAATGGTGTGACCACCAGCCGCGGTTACTATTCCGTGTCCAAACGTCTGCAAAACATCTCGGCAGTTTCTGGCAGTTCAATTTTCAGCCGGACCTTTACCTACTCGAACAGCGCGGACATCGCTTCCATCAGCGGCACCGGCCTCACCAACACCATGAGCATGACGTATGACAATTTGCACCGCATCAAGAGCTACACGGGCACGGGAGGCTTGTCTGGCAATTATGGATACGATGCCATCGGCACCATCACCAACAACATCGAAGGTGGAGGTTCCAGCTACGGTTACGGCGTCCGGCGACCACAGGCCGTCAAGAGCGCCTTCGGCTACACTTACCTTTACGATTTATGCGGCAACATGATTGTGCGGCGCGGGGGCGCGACCAATTCGCAGTCGCTGGTCTATGATGCGGAAAACCGGCTGGTGCGTTTCGCGCAGGCCGGGACCAATTTCATGCTGGTGAAGTTCGGCTACGCGGCGGACGACGCGCGGTTGTGGAAATGGAACAACAAGAACCCGACCAACCTGCAAGTGTGGATTGGAAACATCTATGAGGAAAAAGGCGGCAAGAAGTTGTTCCATGTTTATGCTGGAGACCAACTGGTTTGCACGTTTGAAACGAACTCTGTGCTCTATGGTGGAACCGACACAAACAAGGTTGGTTACTATTACCATGAAGACCAATTGACTTCGTCCAGCGTGTTAAGCGATTCATCGGGCAACCAGACGGAAGTGAACGCATATTATCCTTTCGGACGAACGCAAACAGCCAGTCCGCAGGCGAGCTTCCAGGTGTCGCGCCGCTTCACCGGGCAGATACTGGATGCGGAAACCGGCCTTTACTATTACAACTTCAGATACTTTGACCCGGAACTGGGGCGATTCATTCAAGCGGATGATCGAATTCCGGATCTGTCCAATCCCCAAAGTTACAACAGATATAGCTACTGCCTTAACAACCCGCTGCGCTATACTGACCCGGATGGACACGGTTTTTGGAGCAGCGTCGGTGATGCTCTTTTCAGCACGGGAACATTTAAGAGCTCTTACCAGTTGGCAACGATGCACGATTCCTTCGGCTGGAAGATGGTGGAAATTCCGGTGGCGCTTGGAGGCATGGCAATAGCAACGGCGGACACAGCATTGAATTTTGCGTCACTGGGCACCAAGGGAGCCGTGGAGGGCACAGGAAAGGAACTGCTTAAAGTCGGTGAAAAACTTGTAGAAGAAGAAGGAGAAAAAGCGGGGGCAGAAGTCTTAAAGGGTGCTGAAGCATCACGCTCTGGAAAGGATTTCACTCGTGCCGGAAAGCGACAGGTTTGGGAGGAAAATGCTGAAGCGAATGGGAAAAATGTTTGCGACAATTGTGGCCAAGACGTTGTAAAGCCGCAGAAAAGTCAAAAAGGAGTAACGCCTCCAGGAAACGAAGGACACGTTGATCATGTCATTCCAAAGTCCAAAGGTGGGGCTGGTGCTCCCAGTAATGGTCAGCTATTGTGCAGAGACTGTAATCTGGATAAAGCAGATCGAATACCGACGCCTCAACCACCACACCCGCAGCCGAAAACTCCACAACAATGAGTAAGATAAAAATAAATTTTGAATTGCACCGAGATGAAGATGGTTATCCGCCCATCGAGAGTGAAAGCCTATGGGCACAGGAAAGTGAATCAGGACTCTATCTTTTGGATAACATTCCGTTCTTCGAGCGGGAAGCAACGGTTGGCGATCTCGTTGCTGCTAACGCAATAGACGGTGTTCTTTGGTTTGTGCGCGTTGTAAAACCGTCGGCGAATTCACTCATCAGAGCAGTGTTCTTTGATACCGCCAGTATAGATGAGGTCAGGCAGAAACTTTCGTCAATAGGTTGCGAGTCTGAGTATTTTCAAAAGCACAACCTGATTGCAATTAATGTTCCACCGGAAGCATCCTTAAAAGCAGTTCAGGATTACCTCGCCGCAGTCGCAGCGCGTGGGTGGATTGATTATGAAGAGCCGATTTTGAGGCAACATTAGCAAGGTGAACAGGTGAACTTTTACACGTCAACACTGACTATGCCACTTGCTACAATAGACCTCATTACAGAAACTCCGGAGACCGGGGAATTCGCTTTGATATTAGTTGAAGATGGTCCTTGGCCTAATAAAGACGCTAACTGGAACGAATGTCTTTCCAGAATTCAAAATCGAATCTACGATGCCATAGACATTGCAATAGATGGTCATTTAGCAGCGAAGCACCCTAATTCAAAAGGCAGAAGCGTGCGGGTCCAAATTGATTCTCCAAGCGGGCTGCCTCCTGCTTTGGCAAAACTGGTAGCCAGAATGAAAGAACACATCGAAAAGGATGCTGAATACAGTAAAGCAATCAAGCAATCCCGATTCGTTCAAAATCTTCGCATAAGCACCGGCCACGAGATGGGGCGTTTCAAAAAGTGATATTGTGTAGAGTGAAGCCAACACAGACATTGGTTATACAGATTGGAGACGAGTTGGGGAAACCTCTCCGTCATCCCGGTTATTAAACACAAAATGAATTTGCAAGAAGAGTTTCTTAAATCCGAGGGAAAGCCGATAAAGGTCGGCGGACATGAGATTGTTCAAGGGGACCGGATTCCGATCAAACGCGGAACCGTCCGTATAACGTTTATCGGGAATATTTCAAGTGACGGCATCGCTATAAAATCCAAACCCAAAAGGGGCGGAATTGAAATGTCAAATGGAAAGTTCGTTCGCTTGCTTCATATTTTCGACGAACCGAGCTTGCCTCGCCAAGTTCAGCACAGAGTCAACTGTCCCGATGGTGAGCTTCGTATTTGGAATATTTATAAAACCAAGCAGCGTGATGGTTCTGTTACAATTGATTCGTGGACCGGAAACGCCGGTATGATTGTTGAGTATATTAGTCCAAACAGTAGGCGTTATAGTTGTAGCAAAGGGACCGGAAATTTTGATCCGACAGACCTGACTTTCGAAATTTCTTGGACTGAAACTTAACTTTTAAGCGACTCATCAGGGAGCCAGACAGAGGTGAGGTGAACTTTACACGCCAACCCATGCATAAAAAGGAAATATTGAGAAATGCAACACGTTCTGCGGGCGACTTAGCGGGTGTCTTTGAATTTGATGAGGACACCAGCTATTTCTATCTCTACAACACCGCAAAAGATGCCGGCCAAAAGGTGCTAGGGGCGATTCATATAATGAGTGGAACCCCGGACTTTGATGCAGAAGACATTACAATCCGTTGGGACCACAATGAAACCGTAGTTGGGCTGTTCATTCGCTCAAAACTTTGGGCCGTGTTCGACAGCAAGACGGGGATGAAACACGGCGGAAATTATCGGGCACGGGCCCAACCAAACATTCCGTCAGAAATTTCCAGCATCTTCGTGAATGAATCGGGTAAAAAAACATTTTGAACTGCACCAAGACGAAGATGGCATGAAACCAACACAGACATTGATTATTCAACTTGTAGATGAAATGGGAAAGCCCTTCCGTCTAGCAGACATTTACATTGATTTGTCATTCTTCATACAAGGGCAATATCGTTACGGATTCCGATTTGGCCCCACAAATCGGCAAGGGGAGCTTCACATTACATACCAAGATGTTGAAACAAAGCGAGCAATAGAAGCTAAAATTTTTTTAATGGATTACAATACACCATTGGACGATTGCGATGATTTGGTGAGAATAAGTATTCCTTCGATGGATAAATTAAAGGAGGCATACGAATGGAATACCAAATGGTTTGCAGACAAAACATCTGAAGATGCCAAAGGATGGCTTAATGCTGCGAACGCTAAAATTAGAGCAAACGAAATTCCTGTCAAACTGCATGGAACAGAAACAATCGTTTCTGTTCCATGTTCGGTTGTTTGACAACAAAGAGAGCCGCCTGATACGCTTTTGGGGCAACTCTTATGAACACGCCGCCAATTGTCGAGCATACACCGCGGAAGCCATCAGGCTTTGATCCGGGACTCAAATGCCTTGCTGCCGTGTTCATCTTCGTTGTGGTCGTTCGGGTTCTTCTCACGTTGGCCAACAAAACAGGGTCCCGTGAAATCGTTGGCATCGGACTTATTGGCGCGTTCTTTGGTTTGATAGCTCTTATCGTCACATCATGCGTTGTCTGGTCGCGCAGAGCAACATCACCACGACCTGCAAGACGGTGGGCACTTATGATTGCGATTACATGGGCATTTCTGCAACTTCTCGTTTGCTTGCTGATAATGCTTCAAATGTTGCCACGAGCTTTGAGTGAAACAGACCGGCCTGCCACTGAAATAAATCGCAAGACATTTTCAATGACGTTGCCGGGTAACTGGATTGAGGACACAAAAAGAGACACGTATGATCCTGATTCCCTCGTCTTTTTCGACGGCCCGGAATCCGCCCTTTTTTCTGTCATCGTGGGTCAGAAATCAGCCGGCTCTTCAGTTGATACTATGCTGGATAATCAAAGGGATTACTATAAAGCAAGGATCGTCAATGCAACAATTACCCCCATTACAAAATGGTCAAATTTTGACGGCAAAGGCTTTCAAATGGAAGGGAAGGTTCAGGGAATCGCAAATGGGCGCATCACGGTTTTTGGATTTGAGAAGGGTGACAATGTTTGCATTGTCGAGGAGTATGCAACTCCCGGTGACTACAAAACTTATGCCAGGGATTTTGAGAAAATCCGGCAGACGTTTCGGCTGCATGATTGACAATCAATTCGGCGCCATGTCATACGATCGTTAGCCACATTCGCGCTATGCCAATTTCACTAACAGACCCACGATGGAGTGAGTTGCGAAGTAGTTACGGCGACACAGAGGATGTCGTTGCTTGGCTAACCAAGGGCGTTGCCGGAGGCTCTTTCACTCGCAACACCCGGATCGCTTTCGGTCATGCGAACCAACTGCGCAATTGCGAATTGGCTCATCGAGAGCTGCTCAAGAAATTCTTGATTCCGTTGGACAACAATCGAATCGCCACGCTAATTTTCGTTCAACGTCCAGAGTTGCACCGGATGAGCGAATTGGTGCCGCGAAATTACGGTGTTTTGTGAATTGTTTGGAAAGAAAAGACGAATGAAATTATTTGCAAAAAATGTGCTTTTCCTCATGCTGTCCGCCATGCGGATGCGACCGACAACATTCACCTTAACAGTCATTGCGAGCGCGCTGGCATTCACGTCGCGAGCCGATGATCGCCTGTCGCAATTACAAACCGCATTGGGTTCGACGACCATCGGCGGCTTTGTTCAATCTGGCTTTACATTTTATCCGTCACGAGACGCTTTCGGCACGCGAAACAGAATTCTTTGGGGACAACATCAATTTGAACTTCCCCGCTTTCAAAGTCTGTCTTTAACGCCATTGCCACCGCCGTCACTCGATGAAAACACGCTTTTCCAATCTTCGTCGTTTGTATTGGCATTGGTAGATATGCCTGTGCAACCAGTCGCATCGCCGTTAGCAGCAGATTCATCCACCGCAGGCGCGACCATGCTGGAAGCGATTCGCGTGGACGAAGCAACCGGGCCTTTACAGCTTCCCATCGCGCCGCCGCCAGATTTTCAAATTCAGCTTAATCAAGCGGGAATACAACCCGTTCCAGAACCTTCCATATTTGCGCTTGGCGGCTTGGCCGTTGGATTGACCGCGTTAAGGCGATTGAAATTGAACACGTCAAGCTGTGAGAACAAATGATTTGTAAAATAAATCGCATTTATGCTCGAAATTGCATAAGTTTAGACCAGAACCAAGTGAATCGTCATCTGGCAGAAAAGGCGATTTTTGCCAACGGAAGAATGCGAATTCCTACCGCATTTCTTTGAAACATTTGGTTAATCGTCCGTCGCATGGGGATGGACGTTCAGGCGGGCACGCTGACAACAACAGTTGATTTGCCGACATGCCGAAACTTCGTATAAAACGGTTTTATTACCGTAATGACCGTGTCCACGCGGAGATCAGGGAGGTGGGGGGGGAGTTCCACGGTCTTAACCGCACCTGGCACTTCAATGGCCAACTGGCCGAGGAATTGCGTTATCGCCACGGCCGTTTGCACGGCATCAGCCGGCTTTGGGATGAAAATGGCCGATTGCTCGGTTCCTTCACCATGAATCACGGCACGGGCACACAGCGTTACTGGCATCAGAACGGAAGATTAAGGCTGGAGATAAATTCACTCAACGGCAAATTCTTCGGGCGCACCCGGACTTGGCTGCGGGACGGCACGTTGGTTCAGGAAATTTACTACATCAGCAACGTGGACGTGACCCGCGTTGCCTACCAGAAAGCCGCCCGGAAACATCCTGACTGGCCGCGACACGAAGGAGAACCGGCGGGAAAAGTGGCGCGTGAGGGCCGCGCCTTGGAACGGCGGCAGCATGAATTGTTCATTGAATCCCTCTTGGAAAAATCCCATGCCGAGGCCAGACAATGGTTGAGCGCGGCCAAACATCCCGATCTTCGCTCGCTCGCAAAGTTTCGCACGGCAACGGCCGCGTTTCACTTCGTGGAAACAATATACGCTGCCGGGGCGGAAACCGTTATCGTTCTCCCGATTTACCCGGGCAGACGTGGAAAACTGTTTGCCGACTGGCTGCTGGTCAAACTGCCCAAAACACCATCCAGACGCAAGGCGTTGCGAAAGCTCTGCCAGGATTTCTGCGACCAACGCGATGGCGCAATGCTGCCCGACAAAGATATTGGTGAGAGCCACCTGTTTATGAGGCTGGCGTAAAACCGCAATCTAAAAAGAGCCGGGCGAAATTGCCGGGACCAACGGGCGGGAACTGACACGGCAGCCTCGCTCAAATCGCTCCGGCCCGCCTTCCGTCATTCCCGCCCGTTCGTCCCGACCAGCATTGAGGGAACGCAGTCGCGTCTGCTTCCGTCTGGCGCGAACTCGTGTCGCCCGCACCGGGCTGCATCTCGCCCGCGCGGAACGCCACAAGTTCGCGCCAGACCGAAGCATAGCGGCATTGAACGCTTCGCTTGATTTAACCAGTGATTTGCAAAACGCCGTCGGCAACCGGCCAGGAAAACCAGGCGAACCAGCATGAGTTTGATTTTTAAGTTTATTTCCCGGCGATAATCCTTGATGGAAATTCGTAAATCCACTTTCATAAATCCATGATGTGAGCAGCGGATAAAAAACAGCTATTCACCGTATGGCCAATCTCGAAGAAGTCGCCAAATTAGTTCAAGACACATATGCTAATGTCTGGCGGGACTGGTATGCCGAACACCCAGGCTGTGTTCCCGCTACTGTTACTGTTGACCTTAACTGCACCAGTGCTGGCTATGGGCACAAATTCAATCTGATCATTATTTCGTTCGCGAATGGAAATCTGGATGACTGCGACATTCTCAACTCCGAAGCGTGGCCGATTTGGAAGACAGATCTTATCCATGAAATGCTGCACGAATATGAGAGGAAGATTTTAACCAAACCTTCAGATGCCGGACGCGCTCTCTTTGCTGCACATCCTCATCCTGTATGGGGGCCGGGGCACGAGGAAATGTTCTATACTGCCATTTGTGACAAAGCTCCATATTTCCATTTCACACCGTTGGAACTCATTGGGCACATATGAACACACCTGGTCGGTGGAGCTATTTGGCGGTCAGTCCCGCTGTTGCGATGCGTGTCGCAGGTCGTTGAATATGACACTGACACTGGCGCGAATCGCCGTTCCGATGATATGGCTCAACTGCGCTTGTCAAGGATGCTACGGGTCGGCTCGAACAACATGACTCGCCGCTTCCGTTCCTCCTTGGACAATGCTCGTTGAGCCAGGAAGGGGACGGCTGGTTAGGAATTCGCGCCGGGGTTCTGACCAGTGTGGGAGGAAAGTTGGTCATTGAATCTTGAGGCAGTCATTGGCGGTGTCAGCCATGAGGCAACCCTCCGCGCGTCCGTTGGCGAGCAATGCACTGGCCACGGCGTCGCCCACGAGTTTTTCCGTTGCGTCCCGCATGGGGCGCGCTCCGAGCTTGGGATGAAATCCTTTTCGCACCAGAAACGGCAAGACCGTTTTGTCCAATTCAAGTTTGTGGCCGCGCGAGGTGAGGAACTCAACTTCACGCGACAAAAACTTTTCGGCGATTTCCAACTGGTGTTCGTAGCTCAATCGGTTGAACACGAGCTTCTCATTGATGCGCGCAAAAATTTCCGGGCGCAGAGCTTGTTGTGCGCGGGACAGAACGTGCCGTTCCAATGTCGCGTCGTTGGAATGTTGCAGGCTCATCAATTCGGCGGAGCCGATGTTGGAAGTCATCCAAACATAGAACCCACTGAAGTCCAGTGTCTGCCCCGTCGCCACGGTGATGCGGGCCGCGTCGAGCAGTTGCAACATGATGTCCAGCACGCGCGGATGCGCTTTTTCCGCTTCATCAAATAACAACGATCCTTCGGCGGCGCGTTCGCGCATGGCCCCCAGATAACC
>Ga0116110_1000935_pt1 | contig 16257 bp, 9 predicted proteins | sample June2015DPH_8_50_FD_89719 | JGI IMG/M metagenome (GOLD analysis project Ga0116110, IMG submission 89719) | Peatland microbial communities from SPRUCE experiment site at the Marcell Experimental Forest, Minnesota, USA - June2015DPH_8_40 | ecosystem: Environmental > Terrestrial > Soil > Wetlands >...
AGCAAAATGCCGGAACGGCTTGCCCGCGCCTAACAAAGCCTCGGCTAAGGCGGCAGCGCGCACATCGGATTCAACCACTACCGGACCCAGGTGCGAGAAGGCAGCGCCCACTGGCACGTCGCGCCACGGGATAGTCTGGTCACTGGTGATGCGACCTTCGGGAGTGACTAGCTCCGCGACACCCAGTCCGATGCTGCCCAATTGAATTCCTCTGTCGAAGGCCTCGCGCGCCAAGTCATCCGCGAGTGTGGCGGCGTCGTTCAAAATCTCGATCCCGGTACGCTTCGGAAGTGTGGGAATGATTCGTCTCCAAATCACTTCACCTGAAGGGAAGGCAACCACCCCTGCGGAGATCTTGGTTCCTCCCACGTCGAGTCCGAGGGCGTAGTGCGAAACGTCTGCGGGCCGAGCGTCATTCATGGTCCTCGCCTTCCAGAAGGCGCTTGTCTGACTCTTGGCGCCAAACACTCATCGATCCAAGGTAAGAACCGTGCGCGTCAGCAGCCCCCGCACGGATCTGTGCGGGGGCTGCTGGCAACCGCTGCCCTACCGCAATTGGCCCGCAGAAAATGTACGGGCGCGTGCTAGTCAGCTCCGCGTTAGCCACAGTGGCTGGGGCACGCATTGGCCTAATGAATGCCCCCCAGCGAGGCAGCGATGGCACTAACTGAAGATGGGCCAATTGAAAGTGGATTCGATTTTGACACGGCGTCCCGTTTCCTGGGACTCGAAGCCGGCGTTCATTACCTCGAGAATGTGGAATCCGTGCTCGGCGGTGATGAGGCTCTTCTTACCGGTGGCCATGCACTCGGCAATATAGGAAGCCCCATACTGCCAGGAGTAGACGCCGGGGTCGGTGCAGAAGCGTTCCATCGCGTTGTGCCCGCGGTGGGCAATATCCACTCCGTGCGGCGCCCAGTCATAGCCCACCAGGTGCATGACTCCCTCCGTACCGGTAATATCCAAGCTATAGTCGGTCGCCGAGATATCCTTGTCGTCGCGGCCGCTGAAATAGGTGTAACCGGTCTGAATGTGGGAGAAGACCGCGTTGTCATGCTCCATGGTCAACATGATGTTGTCGTCTGCCGTGACCCAAACGTCTCCCGGCGGTCCATCGTGCGGATGCACGGTGCGTATCGGTTTAGAGATTCCGTACATCGCCACCACGGAGCGCGCGGGGCCCAACAAACCGGTGATCGTGCCCACATTGTATACGCCCAGATCGTACATGGCTCCTCCGCCCTTCTCGAAGAACCAGCGTGACCAAAGGTTGCCTTCGTGTCCGTAAATCGCGTGGGCATTGTAGATTTTGCCTAGCTTGCCGCTAGCGATGGTCTCCGCCATAAACTTGAATTGCGGACTGGTGACCACGGTGGGCGCGGGCCAGATGTTCACTCCGTTTTTCTTCGCCATCTCGAGCAGTTGTTTGTATTCGGAAACCCGGGTCGCGCAGGGTTTTTCGCCCCAGACATTCCGGCCGGCCTTCAGCGCGGCAAAGTTCACTTCAAAGTGAGCCGGCATGGAGGTGGTGTTAACCAGGAGGTCAAACGGTTCGCCGGCCAATTGTTCGTCAATATTGTGGTACACGTGGGGTATGTTGTGCTTCTTGGCAATGTACTCGGCCCGCGACGCGATTAGGTCACAAGTGCTCACCAGTTCGATGTAGGGGCAAGCAGCCATATTCGGCACATAGGCGTGCATAGCCACATTGCCGCAGCCGATATGGCCCACCTTGATTTTCCTGCCCACGGCGCGCGGTGCAGTCCCAGCAAATCCGGCCTCAGCCACGGCGCTCGCTACGGCAACTGTTTTCAAAAATCCGCGACGGTCAGTCGTCAGGTCGTTGCTCATGGGCTCTTCTCCTTTTCTATGAACGCGATTAATTCAGTCAAGGGCATGGCCGTTATCGTTAAGCAGGGGCGCACGAAAGTGCGCCCCTAAACCAGCTTAGAACATCAGCTTAAGCGAAAATTGCATGTCTCTGGCATCACTGGCTCCGCCGATGAGGCCAAAGTTCCCCGTTCCAAACGTGGAATCAGGAAGGCCGAAGTTAGCACGATTGAATATGTTGTAACCTTCGGCCCGAAACTGTAAGGTCAGTGGTTCCATTAACTGGAAGTTCTTCATCAGAGCAAGGTCCACGGTGGCCAAGCTAGGCGCGCTGAGAATGTTGCGGCCTGAGTTTCCGAAGCGAGGCTGACCACTGTTTAGTGCGGTTTGAAGATTGTCAGTAGTAAAGCAGTTGGCATTGATCCAATCTGAAATCGTGCCGTTGCCCTCACCCCTGCATGTTCGATCGGGGCGAGGAGAGGGCGAGCCGGTATTAGAAAAGTCCGAAGCAGAGACCACGCTAAAGGGCATTCCCGTTTGCAGACTCAGAATGGCGGAACTCTGCCAGCCGCCTAATACCGTGTTCAGGACGCCTTTCCGGTTCAGATAGCGCCTCCCGCTGCCCACCGGCAATCGCCAAATCGGGCTGAAGACCATTCGCTGTCGAGCATCGCTCACGGCGCGGCCCCAGTTGGCCGCACGGTCACCCTCGTATTGGGGAAGTTGCCCGGAAACGAAATAAGAACCCTCGTTGCCTTCGACGTCATCCAGGGTCTTCGCCCAAGTGTAGGTCGTCAGCAATAGTAGACCGTTCGAGTAACTCTTGTTGAGCCTGACCTGGAGGGAATTGTAGTTGGCGTTTCCATCCGAGGTCATATACGCCACCTGGTTGAAATTGGGATAGGGTCTGCGTGGCTGGAAATCCCCGACGCCGGGCACCGGCTGATTGCCTGGATAATGGATATTGTCGAGGTTATGGGCAGCGCTTCCCACGTAGCTGACGTCCAAGCCCCAGTTTTTCGCCAGCTGTGACTCGATGCCGAAGCTCCACTCCTGCACCCGCGGACTGACGAAATGAGGATCCAGGTAGAACGCGGCATATTGTTGACTCAGCAGGGGCAGTTCGCCCGCGTAGACGTTTTCGGTGTTGGTAGGAATGCCATTGGTCAGAGGTGGAGGGCTGCCAAACGGCGCGGTGAAGTTCTGCGTAGGAGAGAAGACGGGGTTATTGCTCACCAACTGCTGTGTGTTCAGATTGCCCATGTCGTAAAAGATGCCGTAGCCCGTCCGAACCACCAGCTTATCTGAAGAAGTGGGTCGCCAAGCCAAGCCGATCCGCGGGGCAAAGTCGGTGTAGTCAGGGAAAACTAGCGTCCGTTGAGTTCGCCCGGTGAATCCCATTTGGGCTCGTCTGGCTGAACTCAACACCAGGCATTGCCCGTCCGCTGCCACCAGGTTAACGTGAGTGGGGTCGGAGCATAAGGCGTCATTCTGAGCGGCCGGCAGGTCTGTGAGTATGTAAGCGCCTTGCGCGCCCAACGGCAAGAAATCGATCAGGTTGTAGTTCTTGTCGATCGGATGCCGGCGATAGTCATAGCGCAGCCCGAGGTTCATACTCAATTTCGAATTGACATGGATGTCGTCTTGCGCATACCACGCCCAGTAGGCCTGCCCTACCTGGTTCACATCCCTGTAGTTCGCACTTCTCGAAGCAAAATCCGGGTAGCCAGTTTCCAGATCTGCCAAGTCAGAAATAGCACCAACATTCGGGATCTCCCCCGCCAGCCCGGTGAATTGGCCGTCGAAGAAGAACTGGCCTCCAGGAGAGTACGGGTTCTGCTGCCGTAAAGTCTGCACGAAGTGTATATCCGCGCCGAACACGATGCTGTGCCGTCCTTTGCTCCACGTAAGGTTGTCTGTGTAGTTCTCGCTCATCTCCACGTTGGTGATGGGACGGTACTGCGAATCGCCCAACTCGGAGAAATTGGCAAATCCGAAAATCGGGAATTGTTCGAGTTGGGGCGAAGCCGCCACGAGATTCTTTACGTCAAAGCTCTCGAGAAAGCCAGGCGCACGTGGCGTAGCCTGCGGGACCTGAACAGGATTGTTACGCTGGAAGCCCACCGAGGCTTCGTTTAACAGGTGCGGTCCAAAGATGTGCGTCCAGGCCACCACTATATTCTGGCCACGGTAAAAAACCGAGTCCGCAAAACCCGGCAGTGCGGAATAACTCGCCGCTGGGTTAATGCTGTTCGATTGGCCGAACATGTAGCGGCCGAAAATGCGGTCTCCGCTGCCAAAAGAATGATCCAGCCGCGCGCCAAACTGGTTCTGCCGGAGATCCAGCGGCGTCTGATTCACGTAGTTGGGGAAACCGGGCCGGTCCGCTTCGGGAAAAGCCGCCAAAACCTTCTGGGCGGCATGGTCAATGTTAGTGATGACGTTGCCGGGAATGGCTTGGCCCACCAGAACAGTCGAGTTGGCATTCGCGCTTCCAGCAGGACACGTATAAAGGGATTCAGTGGCGGGTTCGAACAGTTGGCCGGTGTCGAAGTCGAGATTTGCCGGGCCGCCAGCCCCACACAGGTTCGCGGATGTCCCGGTCAGGAAACTGCTGAAGTCCCCAGCCTTTTCAGCATCCGTGGGCACGTAGTCACCCAAGGACAACCCCTTGATCTCGCGCAACCCTTCATAAAAGCCGAATAAGAACGTCTTATTCTTTTGAAGCGGACCGCCGATGGTTGCGCCGAACTGGTTGCGACGGTACGCGGGCCGTGCCGAGCCGGGAATCTCCAGGCCGGTATAAGGATTGATCTGATTGTCGGCAAAGAAATTACGAGCGTCTAAATCGTTGTTGCGCAGGAACTCATAAGCCGACCCATGGAACGCGTTCGCACCCGATTTCGTCACCAAATTCATGGTGGAACCGGCCGTGTTCCCAAACTCCGCGGAGTAAACGTTGGTTTGTATCTTGAACTCCTGCACTGCATCAGGGGGCGGTACGAGCCCGAACCCACCTGTCCCAAATGATCGCGACTCCATTCCATCGATCAACAGCGTGTTGCTGGAGTCGCGCCCCGATCCGGCCACGTAAGTGGCTTCGCTGAACTGCGACCCCCCCACTGCATAGGCTGCGTAGCCGATCGAGCTGGCAGAAACCGTGCCGGGGACCATAATGGCCAGGCTAGTGACCCGGCGCAGGTTCAAGGGCAGGTCAGTCATCTGTTGTTCGCCGATCACCGTGCCCACGCTGGCCGTGGTTGTTTGAACCATTGGAGTCGAGCCTGCGACCTGCACTACCGTTGTGACTTGGCCGACCTCCAGTTTCACGTCCATCCGCGCTTGCTGGTTTACTTCCAGCGTGAGGCCGCTGATTTGGGTGGCCCTGAAGCCCTCTCTTCGGGCACTCAAGACGTAAGTCCCCGGGGCAAGCGAGGGAATAAGGTAACTGCCGCTTACGTCGCTCTTGGTGCTGGTTTCAAAACCGGTGGCCACGTTCTTGGCCGTCAATGTAGCATCCGGAACACTGGCGCCACTGGAGTCCGTCACCATGCCCGTGATTGAAGCCGTCACTACCTGGCCGTAACCAGCCGGAGGCAGGATGCATAGCCCCATTGCAAAGACCAGCAGGACAAGGAGCAGGTGGTTTTGATTCAATCGCGCTAAACCCATTGCTACCTCCTATTCTCGATTAAGAAGACGATGATTGAATAGCTCTGGATATCTCTAACGAGTGCGGCTCGACGTTCGCCAGGGGGTTCTAGGCTAAAAAGTACCGGGCAAAACCCCCTTTCAGTAACCGGTTTCAGAAACCAACCTTATACAGACCATCCTCATTCCTGTCAAGCCTTTTTTCCGAGGCTTTTTTTGTTAGAGGCAGGGTCGCGTCAAGGTCGCACGTTGACACGAGACTGTCGGTACGGGTTGGGCCCGATGACCCTAGCGGCGCCTGCTCGGTCTTTGTCCTTGCTGCTCCACAGGACCGCTCGAGCCGCGCACTACCAACGAAGTCTCGCATGTGTAAACGGCGCCGCGCTTGCGCTTTGAACGGAGGGTCTTATCCAGGATCTCGAAAGAAAGCCTGCCCAGTCCCTCGCGCGGAATCCGGACCGTGGTGAGCGCCGGACGTGTAAGATGGGCCGAATAGATGTCGTCGAAACCAACCACCGAGACGTCCCGCGGGACCCGCAAGCCGGCACCCTCGAGAGCATTCATCAACCCGATTGCGGTCAGGTCATTGCCGCACAGGACCGCCGTTGGCACAATCGGCTTTTCTAACAAGGTCCGTGCTGCGGCGCTGCCTCCTTCAACCCGGTGATTGCCTTCGAGCACCTCGCAGGGTGTGCGCCGACGCTGTAGTACCTCCAATACCGCCCGGCAGAAAGTTTGCGCAGACTTGATATTCGCTGGCCCAGCGACGAACGCGAAGCGGCGATGACCAAGCTCCCACAAATGGTCGACGGCCTGAGAGGCTCCGCCCGCATAATCTATCTGGATGCAGCTCACAAACCGTTGTGGACATTCCTGGTCCAGAAGTACGGTAGCGATCTGATGCGATGCCAACTCGTTGACGTGGGCCGCGTCCATCATAGAGGTCATCACGGCAGCGGCTCGCACCCTGTTTTCGATCATCTTTCGCACCGCCGTCTCAATGCGCTCCGGGCCGTATTCGGTATTGAAGAGCAAGATTTCAAGCCCTTTCTCCAGAGCCGCCGCTTCGAAGCCCCTGATGACCTCAGGGAAGAAAGGATTGGCTATTTCGGAGATTACGAGCCCAAACAGATCGCTGCCTCCTCTGACAAGACGGCGAGCATGTACGTTCTTGTAATAGTTCAACTGGCTCGCGGCTTCGAGGACGCGCTGTCGTGTCTCCGGATCAACATATCTCGCTTTGTTCAGCACTCGGGATACCGTGGCTTTGGACACACTGGCAAGTTGCGCCACATCCCGCATGCAAGTCGCCATATGATTGTGCAATGAGTGAGAAATCAGAATGACGTCACGGAGCCGCCGCCCACGCAAAACTGGGAACGCAAACATTGCAGGTTGAAAGCTGATCTGCGATGGCTGATTGTAGCCTCTGAGTTCCCCCTCCCGACTCCTACAAGATTTTGTGTCTTGAAAAATCTTCTTGACAGAACCTTAATGGCATGATACACGACTCGGTTGTGAAACGCGTTTCAGAGATCGATCTCAGACCTCTCGTGGAGTCAGATTCTACACAGAGATAGCGCTCGAGTGCAATCTCGAGTTTCACGAAGATGTCAGGGTTGCCCCCATGGCCGGTGGGCTTGCAGAAGCCGTTGGGTCGCTCCCTGCGGTTTGGCTGGAGTCAATGGGCCAGGCAATTGCAGCTATCTACCAGCGCAGAGGAAATGGCTTAAGTGGCCAACGAGGCGGTAAAACAATTGAGCGACGAGAGATGGCGCAGCAATTGGCGCTCGCCTCGGCTACAACCACCTTTCCCTTAAAGCCTAAGCAGTGAGAGGGCACTATGCGAAATGTGATCACGCGGGTTATGTTGCTTTGTTGCTTTCTTTACGCGCTTGCACCGGCAGTGAGCAAGGCACAAAGTGCGAATGCTTCCTTAAGCGGTACGGTAATGGATTCCTCGGGCGCGACAGTCCCGGACGCGAAGTTGACATTGACTAGCGGGGACACTGGCGCAGCCGCGAACTTTACGACGGGGGCCGATGGCCTTTACACGTTCAGCAATCTAACCGTGGGGACTTACGAATTGCGGGTTGTCGCTGGGGGCTTCCGCACGTACGTGCAGACCGGCATTAAGCTTCACCTGGGCGATAGTCTCCGGCAAGATGTTTCGCTGCAAGTGGGGACCGAAATCCAGACACTCGAGGTATCCGCAAATCCCTCGTCACTGAATTACGAAACCGCGGAACTCAAAACGGGAGTCAATCCCGATACCATTAGGGAGTTGCCCTTGCTCGTAGCAGGAGCGATCCGGTCTTCCACCAACTTTGTAAACATACTCCCCGGTGTTGCCAGGGGCTCAGGCGACACGACCTCGGATCGAATTAACGGATCGCAACAGTACATGGGTGCAATGGTTCTGGACGGAGCTAGCCTCGTTAACCCCTCGGGGATGAACGGCCTTTACGACACGTTCGATTTCCCCCAATCGCCCGACATCATTAGCGAGATGAAAGTGCTTATCTCCAACTATTCACCTCAATACGGCGAGACCGCCGGTGCGACGTTCGTCATGAGCATTCGGTCCGGAACTGAACAATTTCACGGCAGCGCCTACGAGTTCAACCGGAACACGAATCTGAACGCACGGCAGTTCGGCGTGCCGCAGCGCCCGGAGGATATTGAAAACGACTTTGGTTTCAACGTGGGTGGCCCCGTGAAGCTTCCGGTAGCCTGGTCGGGCAGGAACCGGAGTTTCTTCTTCGTCAATTATGAAGACTTTCGCATTGCGGGCGCACTGGCGCGGCAGACGATCTCCCTTCCGTCAATGCAGGAACGGCAAGGGGATTTTTCCGACTGGGTCGACACGAGCGGAAACATCATTCCCATCTATGACCCGGCGACAACGCAACCTAACCCCAACTTCAATCAGAGTCAACCTGTTGGACCGAACAATCTTCCTTACCTCCGCCAGCAGTTCATGGGCTGTAACGGTAACACGCCAAATGTCATTTGTGCCTCCGACCCGAGGCTCCAGAATTCGCTGGCGCCAGGTTGGTTGAAGTTTCTTCCTACACCCACCTCGTCTGGCCCGCTCAACAATTATTTGGCCCCTCCAGTACCCTCTGGAGGCACTCCGTACCTGATCTCGCCGGCGTACACAGTGACCTTCAAGATCGACGAGTATCTTGGGTCGAAGGATCACGTTTCTGTATCCATGTATTATAAGAACGTCGCCCCCACCACGTTCACTCACTTGCCTCCCCAGATTAGTTACGACGGAGTCTCCTACAAACGCACTCACGTTGAACGCCTGAACTATGACCGCACGATCAGTCCGACTTTGCTGAACCACGTTGTGTTTGGCTATAACAACGACAAGTACTGGGGAGGCGGCATAGATGGCCCTTATGCGAGCCAACTACCGCAGATCCCAGGTGTGGACAGTCACTCCTACCCTCCTCAACTCTTGTTCACCAGCGGGTTTTCCGGCCTTGGCAGCGGGCAGGGATTCGCGCAAGAGCAGCCTTGGATGGCGCCCGCCTACGTGGTCAACGACATGCTGACCTGGGTGAAAGATACGCACACATTTAAGTTCGGTGGTGAATACAGGAATATAGGAAACAGCTTCCACTTGAAGACCGGAGAAAGCGGGATTTTCAATTTTGCCAGCACCGAAACGGGTTTGAACGGCACGGCAGTTAGCGGGAGTCCGATCGCCAGCTTCTTGCTCGGGGAGGTGGACTCGGGCTCGGCAGTCTTCAAGGCAGTCGATGACGTTTACTCACGTCAACAGGCAGGCTCTGTTTTCTTTGGAGACACGTGGAAAGCCGCGAAAAAGCTGTCGGTGGACTACGGCCTGCGATGGGATCTGGTCTTGCCGCCGGTGGAGAAGTGGAACCATGAGTCGTTTCTCGATCCCAATCTGGCCAATCCTGGAGCCGACGGCTTACCAGGTGCGCTCGCCTTTGCCGGGTACGGTCCTGGACGATGCAACTGCCGCCATCCGGAGAACGACTGGTACAAAGCTTTTGCTCCACGGCTCTCTCTCGCATATGCTGCCCGCACCGGCACCGTCATCCGGGCCGGATACGGAATCTTTTACGATTGGGCCCTCCCGCCAGGTTCGATTGGCGGGGTTGCGCAGGATGGTTTCAACACCACGCCTTCGTTCGGCAGTTCATTGGCGGGAATGAATGCCGCATTCCTTTTGGGCCAGGGTCTGCCGCAGAATTTCATCCGGCCTCCCGTTATCGACCCAAGCTTCGACAACGGTCAGCCCGGACCCATGTACCGGCCTATAGATGGCGACCGCATGCCTTACTCTCAACAGTGGGACTTGACGGTAGACCACCAGTTCACCAATGACTTTTATGTGAGCGTGGCGTATGTGGGCAATAAAGCCACGCACTTGTCTTCGAATCTGGCCGAAATCAACGCCCTCGATCCCAAATATCTATCCATGGGAGCTCAACTTTACGACATATTCCAGCCCGGCCAGACTACCCTGGATGGCGTCAAACTGCCTTTTGCCAGCTTCGCCACTACCATGCAGGCGTGCGCGCCTTCTGTTGCCCAAGCCCTGTTACCTTTTCCACAGTACTGCAGCGGCTTCTATGGATATGACGAGCATGCCGGCAACTCGACCTACCATTCGTTGCAGGTTAAGGCCGAGCATCGGTTCGCCAGAGGTTTGTGGTTTTTGACTTCCTATACTCTATCCAAGTCCCTCACTGACTCGGACGAGAATCTCGGCCTTAGTCCCAGCGGCGTGTTTTCTCCCTATCAGCGGGGGCGCTATAAGTCACTTGCGATGGGAGATATTCCTCAGGAGCTCAATATTGCTTTCGTCTATAATCTGCCTTTTGGTAATGGGCAGCATTGGCTTTCAGGAAAGGGCTGGGTGAGTAAGATAGTAGGCGACTGGGTGCTGAGCAATGTGTTTGCTGCGGAATCGGGTCTTCCCTTCTACATACGCTCCAGCACGTGTAACATCCCTGGCCAATTTCAGATGTCGTGCTTGCCCGCTCTCCTGCCGGGTCAGAGCCCGTTTGCCCAGCCCCAGGGCCACTTTGACGTGAATCACCCGCTCCTGAACGTAAACGCGTTCGAGCCCTTGACCAGTTTCAATTTCTATCAGGGCCAAGGCCCGCGGATCGCGAACTTCAGACAGCCTGGGTATACGAACCAGGACGTGGCCTTGGAAAGACGCATTGCACTCAGGGAAAGACTGGCGGTGAACTTGCGAGCTGATTTCTTCAACGCCTGGAACTGGCATAACTTTAGCTGCGTCGGTACGGACACTTGCAGTTCCCTGGCCTTCACTAACGACCTCGCCAGCCCGGCGTTTGGCATGTGGAACGGCGGTGTCACGAACCCAAGAAATATCCAGGTGAGTGCAAGGATCAGCTTCTAGTGTTGAGATTTGGAAGCATGTTCACTAGTCTTCTGACTGAAGAGCAGATCCGGTGGATTCATGAAGCCTCGTTACGAATCCTGGAACGTGTCGGGGTCGAGGTTCCACACGCCGAGGTGTTGGCCCGCTTCGCCGATTCCGGGGCAGCCGTGGACCTGAAGATGAAGCGGGTCAGAATTCCCGGCGACCTCGTCAGGCGTTCGCTGCAGCAAGCTGGCAAGCAGTTCACGCTTTTCGGACGTGACCTTGCACGGCGAGCGGCTTTCGGCTACGGAAAACGCATCTACAACAGCACAGGTGGCGAGGCATTCTGGGTGGATCGCCCTGGAGTTGAGCGCCGACCTACGTGTATCTCCGATGTTGCCACCGGCGCGCGTTTCTGTGATGGCTTGAAATACATCGGCTTGGTGGGCGCTATGGCCGACCCGCCCGAAATCCCCGGTTCCTATCGCCCGATCGAAGTGATGGCGACACTAATAAAGAACACCACAAAGCCCATTCTCTTCTGGTTCAATAATCGCGGCGCCGCAAAGTACGTGGTAGAGATGCTGATAGCCTTGCGCGGCGACGAGGAAAAAGCCGCTCAGTTTCCAATTTGCCATCCCTTTCTCGAGCCCATCAGTCCGTTGCGTTTTCCCTTCGACGGCATTGACATCCTCTTTGAAACCTCGCGCCTGAACATGCCCACTCCGGTAGGACCTATGGCGCAATTGGGTCTCTCGGCTCCGGCAACAATCGCCGGTACGATGGCTCAGGAGAACGCCGAGATCCTTGCCGGCATCTGCATCACTCAATTGATTCGACCGGGACTGCCGGTGATGTACGGAGGAATCTGCCATGCCTTCGACATGGCCACAACACAGTTGATTTTCAGCGGGCCTGAACAGGCCATCTTCGGCGTGGCAATGACTCAGATGGGAAAGCACTACGGCTTGCCCGTCTATGTGAACGTGGGATTGACGGATTCCAAGCGTCCCGATGCCCAGGCGGGGCTCGAGGCTGCCGCCACCTTAGTGCTGGCTGCGGCAGCGGGCGCCGATATTTACGGGCACATGGGGATCAGCGGGGTGGATCAGGCCGCGTCGCTCGATATGCTCGTATTACAACATGAGGTTATTTCCTTCATCGAAAGTGCGATGCGTGAGATTGATTTCAGTGAAGGCACTCTCGGGCTTGAGCAAATTGCGGCTGTGGCCGCATCCGGCACGACGTTTCTCGACCGGGATCATACCCTCCAGCATTTTCGCAAAGAACTCTGGGTGCCGACTCTGCTAGATCGCCAGTATTATCAGGGGTGGCTGGAGGGCGGGGCCTTGTGTACCGAGGATCGCTGCCACCAGCGGAAGCAACAGATCCTAAGCAGCCCTGTGCCCGAACCCCTCGCAGCAGGGTTAGCAAACTCGCTGGACGAGATTGTATGCGAAGCGAGACGAGAGCTTAGCCCCGCATGAGCTTAATAACGAGACCGACTGGCACGACTTAGTTATTTCTTCTCGGGTAGGGGCTCAACGATCCGGTGGTATTGGTTGGGCGCCAGGCCAGTCACGGTTTGTATTTCGCCTTTGGGCCAACTGATCTCAACGCTGACCGTTCGCGGCCCGGGTTTGCTGCCCAGGCCAAAGATCACGCGGTGGTCGTGCGAGGAAAAAATGCTCGCCCCACCCGTTATCCAGCGCACCAGCTTGCGGCTGCCTGAACGAAGCGTCAACTTGGAGCCAATGGCATCGCGATTACTCTGCGTTCCCACCAATTGCAAACCGATCCAGGCGTTATCCTGGCCCACGTTGTTGCGCAGAAGGACGGGCCTGCCTTGCAAGCAGACGAAGATCGCATCAGTGTCGCCATCATTATCGTAGTCGCCCACGGCAAGTCCCCTCGCGTCGTACTGAGTGCGAAATGCCGTGCCCGCAGACTCCGCCATATTGCGGAAGTTGCCATATCCGTCATTGCGAAGCAGCAGCGGCTGTTCCTTGTAAGTCACGTTCGGGCGAGTCAGCCCGACGACTTTGTTGACGTGCCCCGTAACGATCATCAAGTCCATGATCCCGTCGTTATCGTAGTCAAGGAAGTGTGCTCCCCAGCCGACGTATTGCATCGTCAGACGCGCCAGCCCGGATTGGATGGTCGAGTCTTCAAACGGAAATGTGCCGGGATTGATGAACAGGGAGTGGTACTCGGCATCGAAAGCAGTCATCACGAAGTCAGGCCGCCCATCACCATTTACATCAGCGGCATCTATACCCATGCCGGCTTTGGCCAAGCCATTGGGATCGTAGGCAACCTCGGCCTCCATCGCCATGTCCTTAAACGTTCCATTCTTCTGGTTCATCAAGAGCAGGTTGGGTGAGCCATCACGCGTCACGAAGAGGTCCGGCCAGCCATCATCATTGACGTCCACCGCGATCACGCCTAAGCCACGTCCCACGTATTTATCAACACCGGATTGCGAGCTGACATCAGTGAACGTCCCGTCGCCATTGTTGTGGTAGAGCGACAGCCGGTCGCCTTCGCCGTAGGCCCGCGGCTCGCAATAGGTGGGCGTGCCCCTGAAGTCGCAGTGTGGGGCCTCCGCAAATGACATTTGCGCATAGTGGCATATGACGAGATCGAGCAGCCCATCGCGGTCATAGTCGAACCAGGCGGCGCCTGTTGACCATCTGCCGGACTGCTTCAGACCGGCCTTCTCTGTTACGTCAGTGAACGTCCCATCGCGGTTGTTGTGAAATAGTGCACAGTTCGGATAACCAGTGATCAATAGATCCGGGAAACCATCGTTGTCGTAGTCCCCGACGGCTACGCCAATGCCGTAAAAAGCGACTCGGTCAACGCCTGCCTGGGCCGCCACGTCTTTGAATTTACAGTTGCCCAGATTGCGATAGAGAGCATTCCGCACAGGGGTGGGGCTTTTGCCCCGCGGCGTCTCACCCCCGTTCAGAAGAAAAATGTCCAGCCAACCGTCCTGATCATAATCGAAAAACGCAACTCCGCCATTCTTGGTTTCGATCAAGTGGGCGTCAGGCGACTCGCCGTTGAAGTGCCTCCAGGTGATTCCGGCCTCCTCAGTGACGTCGGTGAAGATGTCGGTTACGGGCTGTGCCGCTGCTTCCGTAAACCAGGACAACCCCCCCGCCAACGCAAGGCAGGTTGCAAAGAGCAGCACGAGCAAGAGGGTGAATCTTCGCTTCAAAAACCTTGCCGTCATGACCCTTTCAATTCTCAGCCGCTCCGCCGAGTAACGAAGCAGCCGGAGCCTTCTCCTCCTCAGCTTTTAGTTTCTGAAAGCTCTTGAATTCCCGCGCAGCGTCCTCCCTTCGACCCAGGCGACGATATACGCGGGAAAGCGCGAAATGAATCTTGGCCTTTTGCGGATCAAGTCTGGATGCCTGTTCAAGCTGTTGAAACGCTTCCTCAGCCCGCCCTTTACTCAGGGCCAGATTCCCCAGCAGATAATGGGGTTCGGAAAGAGATCCATCCAAGGCGATCGCCTTATTCAACATCGCCACAGCTCGAACTTCGGCACTCGTATCATTGGACTCCGCATATTTTAGAAGTGCTCGGCCATACTCCTGGCAAGTGAGGGCATCTTGCGGAAAATGCTTGAGTCCCTCCTCAAAGGTCGCGATGGCTTCGTGCAACTTTCCTGCCGCCCATTGAGACTGGGCGAGGCCGAGATTGGCTTCAGCGGAGTCAGGATTTAGTTCCGCGGCTTTCGCGTATGATCTTTCTGCGTTCGTGTAGTCCTGCAACAGGATTTCGGCCGCGCCCTTGAGTTCGAATACTCTAGACGACGTTGGGTGAGCCTCCACTGCTTTCTGAGCCACTGCGTCTGCGGCGGCATAGCGTCTCAAGCCGATCCAAACCATCCCCAAGTCTACGTAATTAGTTTCCTTTTGAGGATCGAGGTTGATCGCCCGCTCGAATGCGGCGACAGACTCACCGTAATTCCCTTGTCTCCGGTAGCACCATCCGAGCAAGTTATTAAGGTCAGTGGTTTCCCGGCCACCATGAATGAGGTCAAGGAGCGTCTCCTGGCTTTGCTTAAACCGTTTATCGCGATACTGCGCGAGAGCAAGACCGTAACCCAGCCGGCTCGAGTCGGGGTAGCTTTGCCGAATGGAAAGGAAGAGAGTTTCGGCGGTTGCGTAATCCTGTTCGTCAGAGGCGAGCTGACCTCCAAGGAATACGCCTTCCGGGTTAGCAGTTTGGTTGAGGAGCGATAATAGCGTCTCCCGAGCCTTGCTTCTTTCCCCAATGCGAAAGTAGGCCCGGCCCAGCGCTACCGTTGCTTCGGGTTGCTGCTCAACAAGCGGCAGCACGGAAGCCAACAGGCTTGCCGCCTTAGGGTAGTCCTTCGAACTCTCCGCCACCATTCCCCGGAGCAGGATCGCGCGCGAATCGCTTGGTTGGGCTCTGAGAATGATTGCAACATCCTCGTCCGCCGCGGACAGGCGACCTAGTTGCCACTCCCTGAGTGCCCGGTTACGTCGGACTTCCAGGTTGGTCGGATCCAGCTTGAGAGCCTTGTCAAAGCATGCGACTGATTCACTCAACCGCTCCTCTACGCCCAAAATGATGCCAAGGTGGGCCCAATACCGAGGCTCTTGCGGCGACAGTTCCACAGCCTGGCGCAATTCCCTCTCTGCACCTTTCAGGTCGCCTCCCTCGACAAGATGTGTCGCACGCGTTACGTGCTCTTCCGCCCGCGGCGGCTGCGGATTCTGGTGTCCCGCAGGGCAAAGCAGGAGGAGTGACGGAATGAGCAACGCAAGGTGAATACGGTTTGGTTCGCCGTCCCTCATCAGCCCAATATTATACTCGGCTCAGGACTAAGTGCAGGAATGCTTCCCTTCGTGGTAGCATCGGCTTAGAAGGGAGCCAATTTCTCCAGTCTAACAGGAAGCAGGTTTTCAGAGCCTCATCGGCGGGGACGCGATAAAACTCTAGATTAGCCTCTAAATATCTCCGATCTGCCTCGCGGCATGCGATCATAAGAACGGTGCACAGCGATGCTGGCTGGCACGAATTGGCGTGAATGGAGGGATCCGTTGGTAGCCCTTGGTTCTACAACGACCAACGCACGGGCTTGAGGAATATTGTGGAAGGAGATGCTTGGATTGTGATGAGTCCATGGACTTTTTCTTTCTGGGTTGTGTTTGCGTTTATCGGTCTGAGCGTGCAAACGCCCGCTTGGCGGCCATCGCCGGGATCTGCGCAAGAGCCGATATGGCCGGGCGCGGTGCCTGATGCGCGGCCTGTCGCCGGGCCGGAGATCGCCACGACGGCGAATGAGTCGCTGATTGCCGGCAGACCGTGGGTTTATCTGGGCAACGTCTCGCGGCCTACGATGACGGTCTATTTGC
>Ga0116110_1000947_pt1 | contig 16175 bp, 17 predicted proteins | sample June2015DPH_8_50_FD_89719 | JGI IMG/M metagenome (GOLD analysis project Ga0116110, IMG submission 89719) | Peatland microbial communities from SPRUCE experiment site at the Marcell Experimental Forest, Minnesota, USA - June2015DPH_8_40 | ecosystem: Environmental > Terrestrial > Soil > Wetlands >...
AAACAAAGATAACGAACAGGAATATGAACAGCCCGTAGAGCCAAGGTCCAATGTCGGCGAGCGGGTATTTGTAAAATGGAACGCAGACTTTCGTGGCAAGCGCACTTCCAAGGGGCGCGTAAGGCCCAACGCAAATCCAGGCGAAAACAAGGCTGAAAAACCCCTGCAGAAAGAGCTTGGTGCGTTCTGAAAGTCCCCTGTCCCCGCTTTTCAACCGCACTTTGGACACGTCGTCCCAAAGGCCGAGCAGTCCGAACCAGACCATCCCGGCAACGGAGCAGAGCATGAAGGGGCTGCGCCAGTTGCCCCAGATAGCCATCGAAACGAGTACGGCCCCGATTATGAGCACTCCGCCCATTGTCGGGGTGCCGCTCTTGTCGAATGCTGAATGAACTCCGGTTTCGCGGACCTGTTCCAGAAAACAGTGTCTGTGGATAAAGAGAATAAAATGCCTGCTGAAAAGGAAAATGAGTATGACCGCCGTCAGCGCCGACATTATAGCCCTGAAGCTAATGTAGTTCACCAGCCGGCAGAATGAAAAACTCTCGGAAAACGGGAGAAGAAAATTGCATATTTCGTAAATCATTGAATTTTCCTGGAGACCTGGCCGGATAAAGCGGCTGGACCAGACAAATGGTGCTCTGATTCGCACTCTTTCGAGCACTTCCGGATTGCCGCGTATGTTTCCTTTATCTCGAAATGCGGCCTGAAATCCGTCGAGGTCAGTATGAAAGACGAGGTCTTGGAGAACAGTTCGTCAGAGGCCTGGACCACTCCCCGTTCGATCATTCGCTTAAGTCCGTACAAGGCCGCGTTGCGCACCTGCCAGTAGTGCGATTCATTCATGGAAAAGAGCGTCTTTGCAGCTTCCCAATCAGTCCCTATCTCACCCAGAGCTTTTGCTGCCTCGATCACGACCTCGAAACAATCATCTTCAAGGCGCTCGACAACCCCCTTTATCCATAACTGTTTCCCCGCCACAAATGGGCCGAAATGAGCGGCGCTGCGGCAAACCTGGGTACGAACCTCGAAATACGGGTCCTCAATGGCGGCAAGCAAATGCTGTTCAACTGCGGAGTCGAAATAGTCAATAATTTGAAGTGCTTGGACGATGTTTCTGCGAATGAACCCGACTTGTTTGAAATCTCCTCCGAAAATTCTTTTTATTTTGCTTACCGGGGTCCTGTCGGTGAGCATTTTAAGCAGGGTCGGGATTTTTTCCCTGTACTTTGTAAGACCGATCAGTTTGACACCCAGGTTGCGGTCCTGCCATCCTTTACGGCTGAGCAGCCCCGCCGCCCTGTGACGGTAATAGGCAAGATCGTCCGGATCGTTCACCACGGAAGCCGGGTCGAAACTGCGCCCGGAAAGGCTATACGCCGTGGAAAGCATTTGCAGGAGCTGGGTGTTTCGCGCCAGGTCTCTGAAAGGAGTTGCCTGATAGCCGTTGCCATCCACGAAGCGCATATCTCCATAAATTTCGCTCAATATCCGCTCGATGGCCTTGCGCCTCAGAAAATTCCTGCTGTTTTCACTCATCAGCAGCAGTCGCGCCGGGTCTTCAATCAGGGATAAAACCTTTTGCGCCAGAACTTGCCCATCCAGCTTCTCCAGCAGTTCTCCGTTCTCCATAACGGTGTCTTCAAACAGTACCTCGACGGCTCCGACGCTTTTCATGGCTCGGGCGTTCATCACCTGGTGATCGCCAGGCAGATTGACTTTCGGGATCAGTAGAGCGGGTTTCCCGATGCGTGAAATCTCGTTGAGGCTTCCGGCTCCGCTTCTGCAAACGATTAGCGAACTAACCGAGTAAATGTCGGCGATATTGTGAAAATAGTCCTGCCGGTAATATAACTCCCCCAGCAAAGCCCTTTGTTCCGTGGAGAGAGTTTTTTCGATCCGCTGTTCGGTGTCCGCCCCCGCATCGTAGTCAACAGAGCCGGCGAGGCCGCAGCCGTGTATTATGAACAGCCTGTCCCTATACGGCAGAAGGAAAGGAAGAGCATCGACTATTGCACGATTGATCGTGCGCGCTCCCTGGGAACCTCCAAAAGCGAATACCACATCCCGGCCCTGCGGGATTTCGAAGGATAGCCTTTTTCGCGCCTGCTCCGGTGGGATAGCAACTATCGAGTCCCGTATAGGATAGCCCACAACTGTTGCGTTCGGGAAAAAAGAAAGGGTCTGGGGAAAGGTAAGCAAAACCTTGTCAGCCCACCTTCCCATTAATGCGTTCAATTGGCCGGGAATGCTGTTCTGCTCGTGCAGAAAAATTTGCACCCGCGCAATTTTAAGCTTTTTCAGTACGATTGCAGCGATAATAACGGGCGCGCTAACGTAGCCCCCCGTCGCAATTATCCACTTTGGAGCAAACTCGATCAGAGTAATGATCGATTGAGTGATTCCGAAGCCGAGCTTAAAGAGAAAACGCAAAGTTCGAAAAGAAGGACCAATGCCCGGATATCCCTCGGAGACGACAAAACGAAGCTCATATCCCGCTCTTTTAACGATTACACTTTCAGCTTTATTTTTTACACCTATGTAAAGAAAGCGGGCTTCGGGCTCACGTGATTTTATGCCCTCTGCGATGGCCAGAGCCGGGTTAACATGGCCGCCCGTTCCACCGCCGGAGAGCACAATGCGGGTATTGGCGGCCTCCAGCCTCTTCCAGCGACGAGAGGCTGCAAAAGCGCCGATCAGGATCAAAAATATTACCAAAAACGCAATCAGTATGTGCACTTTTCGATTCTTCTCGAACTCTAACGACGTACAGGATGTCAATCTCCACACCACACGCAGCGTGGAGACCGGTTTTTCTCAGGTTCCCGATTTCCGTTCAAGCGCCAGTAGAATATCTTTCCAGGCAATTTTGCCTGCCCTTATCAGCGCCGCAGGCTGAACGGTAACATCTACTATAGCCGAAGGCAAACCGCCAGGCAAATCCCCCGCATCCAGTAACGCGTCCACCGACAGGAGCAACTCAGCGGAAATACCGCCGGGACTTTTTGGAGGAGACTCTCCCGCCCTGTTTGCGCTGGTTGAAACGATAAGCCCGCCCGAGGCCTGAGCCAGCAGCGAGGCAACCGGGTGAGAGGAGATGCGGACGGCGATTTTGCCGGTTCTTGCGTGCAGGCCGGCAGGCAGAGACGCAACGGCGGGAATGACGATGCTCAATGGACCGGGCCAGAAGATGCGCGCCAACGCCTGGGCCGATTCGGGCCACTCGGATGCGGTGGACAGGACGGCCTGAAGGTCCGACGCGATAAGCGGCAGCGGTTTCTCGAGACCCCTGCCTTTTATTTCAAAAACCCTCTCCACTGCTTCTGCAATCCCCGGTAAGGCCCCTAGCGCATAGAATGTCTCGGTCGGGTATAAAACCAGCCCCCCCGACCTTAAGATGGAGGCAGCATCGCAAATCGCCTCAGCACTGATTTGCGCAGGATCAATTTTAAAGATCCTCGATTTGGAGTCCGTTGCTACAGACATCTTTGGGCCGCCTTTCACGTGCGATTCAACTGCGCCGGGCTAAAAAAATCGCTCGCTGGTCAACATACACTAAATAGAGCAGGATTTCTATCGTATGCCTCAAGGGTTGACTGCCAAATTTCGAGCGGAAGTGAGTGTTCCCTGCCGGGGAGATATCATTTCGGCGCCTTCATCGGGCCTCCGAAAGACTATTTGACATCATGACGGAATTAGTAGTAAAAACCCCAAATCAATTTACGCTTCCCATTAAGGCCTGGTACCAAAGACTCCGGAAAATCATTCCTCACCACTTCCAACGCTGGAGAGCGTTTTTCAATGGTTAAGAGATGGAATTTCGATCGGACAATTAAGCGTTCTTCCTTTTCAATACCGGGAGGCGCTGAAGAATATTATTTTGTAATAGAGCAAACTCCTCTTACACGCGATTCACTGGTCCTTTTTTCTTATCATTTAAAAAAGGAAACAGTGAAGTTTCAAAAGGAATTTCTAGACAACGGGAGCGAACCATGGCGCACGGGAATGGTCGCTAAGGGCGATCGTTACTCAATGGTTTGGAGTTCCAATCAGGCAGAAATTTGATACTGGTTAAGAAGGCTTCAGGACCTCAAAAAAACAGGGCAGGAAAGGACATGGGTAAGAGTTTGAAAATATTGGGTGTAATACCGGCGCGGTATGATTCCACTCGCCTTCCGGGTAAGGTACTGCGGGATGTGGCAGGCAAACCGATGCTCTTCTGGGTCTATAGGAACGCTCGTCGATCCAAGCTGCTGGCAGATCTGCTGGTAGCCACGGACAGCGAAGAGGTGCTGCAGTTTTGCGGGCGGGAGGGAATCCCCGTCATGCTCACGGGCCGGCACCCTTCGGGAACGGACCGGCTGCGGGAGGTAATGGAACGGGTTGACGCGGACGTTTACATCAACATCCAGGGGGACGAACCAATGCTGCGCCCGGACCACCTTGAGGCGATTGTGTCGCCGTTTCTGACAGGAGATGCCCGGGTGGCGACCCTCAAAGTTGCCATTGACGAGTCCGCTGCACTGGATCCCAATCATGTGAAGGTCGTAACTGACGATTCGGGACGAGCGCTCTATTTTTCGCGTCACCCGATTCCGTTCGACAGGGATGGCACAGGCGTCAAGCGCTACAAGCACATAGGCATCTATGCATATACGCGAGCAGCGCTCAGCCTTTTTCATTCGCTGCCGGAATCATCCCTGGAATCGGCGGAGAAGCTGGAGCAACTGCGCTTCCTGCAAAACGGCGTAGCAATTCACGTTGTGGAGACCCCCTATGACACAGTGGGGGTGGACACCGAGGCCGATCTTCAGCGTGTAAATCTTCTGCTCTCAGGGTCCGAACACGGGTAGAGGCAAATGTATCTGCTGTATAGCATGCCACGCAAGCAACAGATTCTCGCGATATGCTTGTTGACCGCAAGCCCGTTGGGCGCCTCCCCGGCTAATCATTTGCAGGAATCTGGAGAAAGAGTTAGAATCAGTTGAGCTTCTCGGGGCGCGTTTACTCATTCTCAGGAGGAGGGAAAAATCATGATAGAAGTTGAATACATAGACGATGGGAAGAGAGTGATAATCCCGGCCGAAGTGTGGGACATGCTTAAAGAGCTTGCCGAGCACGTGCAGGTTTACGAACTCGTTCAGCAGCGCAAGGGCCTTCCTGGAGTTCACTCTCTGGACGACGTCCTCGGTGACGAAGGCCTGAGCCGTGCCGACCTGGAAAGTTAAGCTCACCAGTGAGGCGAGAGGCGATTTCAGGCAATTGGACGGGAGACAAAAACTCCTCGTTGCCAAACGACTTGCCAAGCTTGAAAAAGACCCTCAGATCGGGAAACACCTGGGTAATAAGATAGGCATGGACCGTGATACCTGCCTGTACCAGAGTGGCCGAGGCTCCACGCAGCGGGGTTTCAGCAACGGAATACGCGGGGTCGTCAACTGGAGCCAAAGCCTACAGAAATCTCGTGAAGGAAATATTTGACGTATGATCCGATCGAGGAAGCTTGGACGGCCAGTTCGAACTTCTATATCCCTCAATCACTCTCACTATCATTCGGTTTTCAAAGAGCACAGTGTTCCCATCGCCTCTTGAACGGCATTTCCCAAAAGAGCGCCTATGGAAATGGTTCAGGAAGCACGGATATATATTATCGCCCCAGTGTGAAAGTGAACTGGAGAAGAGCATCGCACCAAGTGAGCTATCGACTTTCAAGGGAAACCTTTCTTGATCGCGCTACTGCCACCCACAACCGGCCCCGGCTTCGGTTGGGCCACATACTGTGAGGTAACAAATGAACGAAGAGAAAGTTCAAAGACTTAAAGAGCTTTTGACTCAGCACTTTCCTGGTTGCCCTATCAGATCTGAAGAGTTGGAAGACTATACTGCGTCATTCCACGTCCAGTGCGAAGATGGAAATCGGGTTTTCTGGATCAAAAGAAAAGATTTAGACGACTGCCCGGTCGATAGATTGGCAAGACTACTGGATCACCACATCATCATTAAGAGGCTCCAGACGCCTTGGAAGAGGGTCTCCCTTTCTTACGGGAAAATAGAAGAGACAGACATTTAACCAAAACAACCGGCCCGGTGATGAGCCGGGGCTGCAGCGGCAACTACAACTCGAAATCGCGCTCCAGAGCATCATACACATTGCGGGTGCTTTTTTCAAAGTATCCAAATGCTTTGGGTCCCCAAATTGAGTTAGCCAGAAACATTTCAGGTCCATCGGAGAACAGTTTTGACGCCTTTTTATTTACACTATTTCTGTCTTCGAAGTTTGTGAAAAAGACACGACGATATTTCCCGTTATTAAATTTCAAATGAGTGCTCAGTTCCAATAGCTCGCTGTTAGTTTCGTCAAAGCCATAGCCTAAAATATAAACTGTTTCAACTTTTTGAATATCGTATGAGGCAAATTTAATTACAGCACCATCCTGCCCCTTATGATCTGAAATGACCCTTAGATTGCACGAGGCTCGATAGACGGCGTCCAAAAGGTTTTTGAATTCGCTGTATTGTTGCTGACGATTAGAGCGGTATTTATCAGGCACATTGCCAGCCGCAGGAAGGGCCTCGAAATTGAGAGGTGTTAACTCTGATCCAGGAAAATTCCCAACTTTTCCATACATATGAAGAATACGGGTTTTCTCAAAAAATTTGCCTGCATGCTCCTGAAATTGTTCAATGGAACGCAGTCCGGTATACAATTTATATTCGAGCGATATATCATAATTGAAAGTTATAAATGTTACTTTATTTAAGAGTAGCTCTTCAGAGGTGGGACAGTTACTAACGAGCTGATAAAGAATAAAACGACACCAGTCGTCATGATATGCTGTTATATCCACATCCCTAGCTCTTTCCTTTTCTGAAAACCGAGTTGAGTTTTGTATACTTTTTCTCCTATTTATATTTCCGGGCATTTGTAAATACATCGCTTCACATTCAAGAATCACGAGAGGAATAATCAATTTTCCGATGTCTTGTAACGTTGGATTTTGACCTAAGAAATAATCAATAACAGGCGGATTGACATGTTTAAGTCTTTCTTCTAAGTCTTTGCACTCCTGCCGAATAAGTTCCCATATTTCTTCATATGCTCTGCCGGGAGTGGAAGGCCCCGAGATTCTGTTTTTTACATATTCGGGTAAAACAGAATTAGTTCCACGGATTGACTCTTCGCAGAAAAATCCCAGATCGCGTGACCTCTCTATAACCCTCTTCACTAACTCTTCGCCGGTTGGATAACCGTAATGCCAACTCGCACCTGCCCCAAGAATGAAAACTGTCGGCTCGTTAAACATTAAAGAAATCCTCCCTGGGATTGATGATCTTCTCTGCGAGTGGGGTACGATGCCTCCACATACCACATCGGTCCGACTCAATCCAGTCGTTTTCCCTTCCCCTTCATTTTGCGCTTGACATCCGGTATTAGTGATACTATTAATATCGTATCAACTAACGATACCGGAGGGGCGAGACAATGATGAAGGGACTGATGTTAAGAATTCCTGAAAACCTATTGAAATGGACAAGGGAAAAAGCGGCTCTGGAGACCATCAGCAGGGGTCAGCAGGTTTCAATGAACACCGTAATCCTTGAACTACTCAGGCGCGAGATGGAAGCCGACCATGACGTTGCGGACTATCTGAGGGCCAACAAGGCGCAGAAGTTCGCAGAGGAACTCAAGGAAGCCGACAGAAAGGAGGGGTAAGCCATGGCGATCCGAAAACGCGGTAGTGGCTGGCAGATCGATTACTTTGACCCGACCGGAAAGCGGGTCCGGAAGTCCTTTGCCAAAAAGAAGGATGCACAGGACGAGCTTGCAAAGCGGGTATCTCTCATCGCTGAGAAACGATACCTCGACGTGAAGAAAGATTACACCACCACCCTGGAGGAAATTCTCAAGAAGTATGAAGAGAATTTCTGCGATCAGCAGAAGTACGAAAGCCCGCCGACTTTTCCGACTGGATGCGGCTCGACTGTGCGGATTGGGACCGCCGGATGTGAACGGCGGCGATAGTGTCTACACCTGGCATTTTCAAGCCCTGTTCATCAAAATTGGGTTCTTTATGAAAACATCTGACAGTGACAACCTTCATATAACCATTGATAAAGAAGGGGCTCGTTCCTACTCAAAGATCAGCTATCCCTTGCGATACGGCCGCTTCGCTGAGATAAAAACACCTGAATATGTCTTTCAGTTTAACCTGAACGGGGAATTGAAATTCATCAACGGCAGGGGCAAAGGCTGGCCAGACCGTTCCGAATGGCTGAAGAGAACCATAACCGATGACTGGGTATATTATTCAACCGGTGGTTACGATGGCCCTTATGATTGTTTTGGCGAATATTATGTCCCGCGTCTGTCATACCCTAGTAACAATATCAATTCAAACGATCCCTTCAATGACAACGCTGTAATATCCGCGATTAAAGCTTGGAGCCGATTGCATAAAAATTTGATGAATTTAAATTCGGCTTCTTTTCCCAAAAGGATTAGGGAATTTCTTGATCTTGTAATATTAAACTCACCAAATGAACTCCGAAAGAGGTCGGGCAAAATATATGAGATAATCGGAGACAAGATAACAGTCCTTCCCCCTGATACCAGACATGTAGATTATGATGTAATTCCCATAATTATAGCAGACGGATGTCTATACAGATGCGATTTTTGCAGGGTAAAATCAAATCTTAATTTTAAAGAGCGTTCAATTGACAATATAAAGACACAGGTCAGATATCTTAAAGATTTCTACGGTAATGATATATCAAACTATAACTCTGTATTCTTGGGCCAGCATGACGCCATCAATGCTTCCGCTGACCTCATGGAATTCGCTGCAAAACATGCCTTTGAAACCTTCGATCTAAACAATGCTAATCTTAAAGGACCCAGTCTCTTTATTTTTGGCAGCGTGGATTCCATAATCAAAGCAGAATATGCGATATTTGAACGAATAGATAGGTTCCCCTTCAAGACGTATATCAATGTAGGGCTTGAATCCTCAGATCAGGAGACTCTTGATAAACTTGGGAAAGGTGTCACAGAGGATGCAGTTACAATGGCCTTTGCAAAGATAATGGATATCAACAGAAGATATGAGAAGATTGAGATCACATCAAACTTTGTCTTGGGATCTGACCTTCCGGATGGACATATCAAGTCGTTTTTCAGATTAATTGAAAATAATTTTGATCATCCTTTCTATAAGGGCACGATTTATTTTTCTCCTTTAATAGATGATAATAATATAGGATGGAAAAGAAGCATTAAAAGGGAATTCCTTAAGTTAAAAACTAAAATCCCTGTTCCGTCTTTCTTATACCTCATTCAAAGATTATAGGAGTAACTGCGTTCCGCCTGCCAACCCGACAGTTCTCCTTATGGTTTGGGTGTCTCGCGGGGACATGATGGACTGCGGTGAAATTCTTCGGGTGATTTTGTCAGCGGCCGAAATGAGGCTTTAAACCGGTCCAAAGAATTGGGCGGGGTAGCGGAACAGCAGCGCATAGTAATCCCATTATCAACTCGAACAGGGCACAGGGTTGGCGTGGTATGCACATTCAACAACAGCTTCCTGTAAAGTCACTTGAGTTCGCCGCTGAAACCGTCTCCGCCGTTATGGTCCAGGCTTTTCGATTATCAAGGCCTTGGATCACGCCGGAAAGCATCTTCGCGATCTCTTCCAATCTCGTCCGCAATTCCGAGTGTTTGAATGGGGTAATGAAGCCGCGGCGAAAGGCAACTTCAAGCAGCGGGATGCACTCCTGCGTGGATCCTCGGGCGATGGTAAAACAATTCCTGCGATCGGCCTTCGTGAATCGGCCGTTGCCTTCGGCGATATTAGTGGAAATGGATACCGCGGCGCGGTTGAGCTGATCGACAAGAAAATAGTACCCACGAGGAAATGTTTCGGAAGCACAGGTAACTTCATCCGGTTCGAAAAGTTTGATGGGTTACGCTCCGCTCCACCCATCCTACTACTTGGTGGGCTGCGCTTCGCTTAGCCCACCCTACGGCTCTTTTCGTGGTTTCAGGGTGTCCCAAAAGGGACGTGAGCAACTGTTCTAAACTCTCATGCTCTATTTGGGCCTTTGGCCAAAATCGGGGCGATAGGATTTGAACCTACGGCCCCCTGCTCCCAAGGCAGGTGCGCTACCAGGCTGCGCTACGCCCCGATAAAATTGTATTTTTATCATGAGCAGGATCTAAAAGCAAGAACAGGTCCATAGACCTCGCGGTGAACCTGTCCCGGGGAAGTCCCAAAAAATAAATCATCAATTTGGAACGCCGCCATAGAAGGCGGCGCTACCGGTAAATAAATTCCGAAGATTCCCGCACTTTTCTGGTTCATCCGGCAAACGAATACCTCAAGCAAGAGAAACGACGGTGTCTGAACAGTCGTGACTATGGCAGAGCTTATGTAACCCCTGCAGGGTAAAGAAATTGGTTTTTGTTGGCGTCGCGATCCCAGGGTGGCGTCCCGCCCGTTCAACAAGCTCAGGGCAAGCTCGACGCGGGACTGACCCTGGGCTGACTTATCAAGCCCCTTTGGGGCAATCCCCCTTCGGGGCAGGAAAACCGTGACCACAGGTACTCGTTTGCCGGATGAGCCACTTGTCTGACATCTTTATCCGTGTTTATCCGTGTTTATCCGTGTTTATCCGTGGCTCAGATTTTCGCTTTTGCTTTTTCTTCGCGTCTTCGCGTCTTCGCGTGAGAGCTTCCCACGCGCCGCCGTGTAAGGCGGGCGCTACCGGTTATTCACCTTTCGGTCCGAGCCGGAGCTTCACGGAGCAAAGCTCGGAATAGGCTGCATCGACCAGGTCCTGCGCGACGGTTGCACGTTCGTTGAGGGAGCCCATCCCCATGGCTGTCGTTATGAGGATGGCCGTATTGCCTTCCCGGTAAGGGGATTTTCTCATGGTCGAGGAAATATAAGGCATGACCTCCCGCGCTTCCTCCTCGGGCACACCGGGAAGTATGATTAGAAACTCATCGCTTCCGTACCTGCCCATAAAGCAGCCATCCTTCGGGAGGATGGCTTCCAGGAGCCGCGCCGCATGCTTCAGGACCTCCATGCCACTCTCGAACTCATCCCAGCCATGGACAAAATTGAGGTCAACTATGAGCACAGAGAGCGCACTCCCTGATCGGCGCGCCTTCCTGAACTCCTTCTCCAGGATCGTATGAATCTGAAAGAAATTGAAGAGCCCGGTCAGTTGATCTTTTACCGTGAAGTCCCGGACCTTTTCATAGGTAAGGCAGTTCTCCATGGATAGGGCTATGTTGATTCCGAGTTGTTCCAGAAGGTCGGTTCCGTCTTGCGGATCATATCTTCCGGGGTCGGGACTGCCAAGCAGCAGGGCCCCGAACAGGATGTCACCTATCTTTAGCGGGATAAGCGCCCCTGAGTTCAGTGACGGGCCGCACTCGGAGAACATTGGGGGACGGCCGTTTCGATCGGTCGAAAAGAGTACCGGCTTGAGCCCGGGTCCGATAAGCGCGTGCCCCTCTTCGCCATCGAGGGGCGAAATCCAGGTTTGGGATTCTATTTCGCGGCTCGCCGCCGGGTCACTGTGGAAGAACCTCTCCAGGGCTTCGGGATGCGAAAGGAATAAAACCAGAAGCCCCGTTTGGAACCGTTCTTTTATCTCCCGGAGCAATTCCTCGATTAGCCTGTCCAACTCGCGGGTCCTAAAAAGGATTCGCTCGACAGCCGCAAAATGCCTCCAGATTTTCTCGTTTTCCAAGGCGTTGGCAAGTACCTCGACGAGTTCTTTTCGCAGAGCTTCGTTTTCCCGCCGAAGTCTTTGAACATTGCGGCTCTCGCAAGCAACGCCGCCTGATGAGGCTGGGCCCTTAATGCCGGGTTTTGGCGGCTCCTTTTCCCTACTGCGTTTTGCCATGGAGTTCAGCACCTCATGAGTGACGGTTAACCGGATTCCTTCATGTCCATGGGGACACCCGAGGCCCATTAATGGGGCTTTTCATAGAACGCAGAGGCGGACATGATAAACGAGCTTGGACTGAAAATGCAGGAAAACGATTCAACTCTGTGCAAGTAAAAACCTGCCCTCAGGTTCGGCCGCCATCGAATTCGGATGGTTTACGGCCGAGTTCGACGAGTGTTAGAGCTTCGTCAACCGCCCCCAGCGGCGTCTGGGCAGCTATCACCCCTGGAATCTGGTAAGGCGGCCGAAGCGCCACCACTCCTTTTCCGATTTTTAGCGCAAGCGCTATTTCGGACAGAGTGCCATATCCGCCCCCGATCGCGATCAGCACATCTGCGGTGTGGACGATGATCGAGTTGCGCGCGTGCCCTATGTTCGTTGCTATTGGAAAATCAATGAATTCATTGGCATCCGTCGTTTTTGACCCGGGAAGAATTCCGAGCGTAACACCGCCCATTTCCTTGGCGCCGCGGGCCGCATCGGTCATTACGCCTCCAAGACCTCCGCAAACCAGGACCGCTCCCTTGCGGGCAATTTCGCGCCCGACCTCTTCTGCCAGCTTTGTCAAATCCGGCCGGCTGGTCCCGGACCCGACCACGCCTATGATTGGACTGCCGATTTCTATTCTTTCCATCCCCATTTCCCCACCAGGTTCACGAAGCGAACCCCGCCTAAATTTGTTTTTTTTATCCCCTCCGCCACTCGCTTGACCAGCATGAGGTCTTGGCCGAGTCGGTCGCCGACAGGGACAACCAGTCTGCCGCCCATCTTGAGCTGATCTATGAGCGGCTGCGGAATTTGAGGGGTACCGGCCGTAACGATAATACCATCGAAAGGCGCGTCGTCCGGCCAGCCAAGCGAACCATCTCCAACCCGGACAATTATATTCCCATATCCCAACTTCTGGAGGATCGAATTTGCGCGATATGCAAGTTCAGGATAGCGTTCGATAGAAAAAACCCGGTCCGCCAGTTCGGCAAGTATCGCAGACTGGTAGCCTGAGCCCGTTCCTATCTCCAGGACTTTTTCTGAGCCATTGAGTTCCAGGCTCTCCGTCATAAGCCCCACTATGTAAGGCTGGGATATAGTCTGATTTTCGGCAATCGGCAGAGGATGATCGCTGTAAGCCTGGTCCCGGAGCGCTTCATCCAGGAACAAATGCCTCGGCACCTTTCGCATCGCTTCGAGAACCCGCTCATCGTGGACGCCGCGCGCCGCGATCTGGGTTTCAACCATGCGTTCTCGAACCTTCTTGAAGTTCACCATGCCGACTTTTCCACTTTACGACCGCCCAACCGACCTTACACGAATCGCCGAGAGTATAAAAGGATAAAGCAAGGAGATTTTAAATGCACTCAGATTCGCACTCAGAGCAGGTTGGCCCACGAACAATACTCAAGGCAGAGTGGATCGGAGATCCTTGCCAGCTTACCGAGTGAAATATGGCGAAGCCTTCGCCTGAACCATGCCCCAAAAGCAAATCTCTCGCGCCCGTTAAAAATCCATGGCGATATGGATTCCATTTCCGTTTGGACCGGCAGGAGAGGAAAAACCTGCGTCCCGGTATAGATGAAGGCGAGGTTGTCCTTCCAGGATGAATCATAGTTGAGGAAGAATTTCATATCGATGTCTTTAAAAATCCAGCGAAATGCCTCCGGACAGTGATTTTCGTTCAGAGGCCGAAGAGCAAAAAACTCCTTCTGCGGATACTCGTCGATAATGATTCGGGTGGCGTCGGCACGCTCAGCGCCATGCAACCCGTCCGACGAAACGCCGGTATCGAATATGCCTATCGCTTTAAAAGGCAAGACGCGCCCGGCAAGATCTTCAAGGGCCAGCCCGAAGCTTGGGGCCTTGCTGTGTGAAGTGTCATCCCAAAACAGGATCAAGGGTCTTCCAATGTTCGCCGATACCAATCGAAACAGGCGTTCCAGGTAGGTGAGGTCCGCCCGCCTTTGAGATGAGATGAAGAACTTGTCTATCCAGGGCAGGACCAAGGAGGGGATATCGCCGGAATCGAGCATTCGCTGACCCTGGTTTGCAAGCGCAAAAAGCAAGATGAGACCCTCTGCCCACCTCTTATGAGATTTTTCAATCCACGCCAGGACCTGGCCGGTGGATATGCGCTGGTGAGGGCTAAGGGCTCCAGGCCATTCGTATTTGTTTCCATTTGCAATTCTGTTGGTAGATTCGTTCCAGAGATATGATTCAGGCTCTTTTATTCCTGCAGGCCCACGGGGACCTTCTCCAGCAGGAGTCGGCCCTCGGCAGGATGCAAAAAGCTCGGAAATTAGCAAGTGCTCAACCGCACTGACCATTTTGGGGGCGAAGAGGCGATCGACCCTCATGGCACAAAGGTCCATAGCAGAAGAGATGTCGAACGATTTACGGATTTCCGCCGCCTCTTTGAGCACTGCCTGGACAAAAAGACTGTAGAGCCCCGGGGAGTCGAACTGAGCTGCCAGCTCTTCGAATGCCCAGCCTCCCGCCGCACCCAGCGAGGCGTTATGCCAACTCAGGACGACCCGGCCTGTTCGGCTGCTCACCTCACGCGAAAGCCGCCTGATTTCAAAAAGTTCCCCCGCCTGATTCGCAATGAGTCTTTCCCAGAAAGCAATCTTGCGGCTCCCCTCGCCTCCCCAATATAGTTGCCTCATCGTTTGGGCCGGCGCGTCCCCCTGAGCAATCGCCACTTTGGAGGCAATAGCCTTTCCATGTATTCTCCATGCCGATTCCACACGTCCGGGCCGCCTCGTGGCCTTTAGGAACCCCAGGTCCTGGAGGGTGATCTCAAGACCGTGGTCTGGAAGACTGCAAGCCGCACCAAAACCCGAGATCAGACGTCTCCTCAGTATCCTCCACCTTTTCCTGAGTACCTGAGAAGGCATCGGGCGACCACCCCGTCTCGCGGAGCGTCGAGAATGGCAACGGGCGCCTTCCGCGCTCCGCGAGGTACATCGCCGTGTTGTGTATAAATCTATCTTACGAGGTTGCGTTATGCCGGGGAATATCCTTTTAGGGTCGATATAGACGATGAAAGTTCGTAGGGGAAATCTCTTCTCAAAAAGCCAGGCCAGAAGATTCGGCGGTATTTTGAATAAAAGGCGAATAAAAAACCCATGCGCACCAGGACCACGAAAGATCCTTCCTGCCGAGGCAAGCAATTCACAGAGAATCTTGAGAAGCTGTTCTGGAATGTCCCGTGTTCTTGTCCGAAATTTATTGAGGTAAGATGCCATGCCAAGATAATAGCGGTTAAGTTCCACCCCATCAGGATAAAGGAGCAGGTCCAGGGCCTCCCTGCGGGCAGGAGCATCCATGAGTCGGGGATCGGACATCAAATGACGGAACTTCTCCGCCCTGCGGCATACGTCCTCCTTCTTCCGTTGTCTGCCTTCCGACATCCGCCCTCCGACATTCGCCTTATGCCCGCTATCAGTGCTCCCCAAGAAAATAGAAATCCTCCGGACCTAAACCAGACAAGGTCAGGAGGATTTGCTTAAACGTTTCGCAATCACAGGATCAGGCGCAGAGATCGAGGAAATCTTTTCAGGACTTCTTTCCGGCTCTTTTGAGCAACTTCAACGCCTTCTCCGTCTCCATAACCGGTATGATTTCCGCTACGCCCAGATCGGTCCAGCTAAATATGGATGAGGCCAGATGCGCATCGTCTTCAGCTTCGAACAACCGGAACACTCTGTGGCCGGAAACATCGAACCACTCGCCCTTTATCGTAACTCCGGCTGTTTTTTCCGACCCCATTCCACGTTCGATCACAAGGTTTCTGTCTTCGGGCGAGTAGCTGAATATGGCCATGAAAAGCATACAGATCTCCTTTCTTATTTACGGTTTGAGTCCCGCCATTATTCCCTTCAACGCAATTACAGGATTATTATAGAAGTAGCCAATCGCAAAACGCAAGCGATTTGACCTTATCAAAGATGTCGGGTGACGTTGCACTCAAGAGCGAATGCGCAGCAGCTCCTCATGCACAAGCGCATCAATTCTCTGCGCCTCAGCGATATTTCCCCGTTTGCGGCATCCATCGGAATAAATCCGGCGTTTTTTCTCGACTATTTTTTCAGCCGCCAGCCGCTGTTCGGGACTGAGCGGAGCGGAGCGAATCAATTTGAGGATGGCCTCTATACGATATTTGTCCAGGTTCGCAATGCTCGCCGAGAGTTGGTCGGGATGACCGCCGCGCTTGACAATAA
>Ga0116110_1000948_pt1 | contig 16168 bp, 14 predicted proteins | sample June2015DPH_8_50_FD_89719 | JGI IMG/M metagenome (GOLD analysis project Ga0116110, IMG submission 89719) | Peatland microbial communities from SPRUCE experiment site at the Marcell Experimental Forest, Minnesota, USA - June2015DPH_8_40 | ecosystem: Environmental > Terrestrial > Soil > Wetlands >...
CGACCAATCGGCGCGGGCGGAGGCAAAATAGGACGGGCGCGAATAAAATCTTATCTCCGGCGCATAATGCCGGAAACACGCCACCGCACGGCGCGAATGATACCACGACGTAACGAGGATGACGCGCTTCGGTTTCTGTTCGCGGAGCAATTTGACGGTGAACTGCGCATTTTCCCTTGTCGTGCGGGATCGGGTTTCCAGTTCAATCGCATTCGCCGGCACGCCCGCCGCAATCAACAGCCGCCGGTTTATTTCGTAATCGCCCAGCCCGCTGATGATGATGCGCGGCGCGGCGTGTTCCTTGAAAAGTTCCGCCGCGCGTTCCGGCCGTTCGTGCGAACCACCGCCCAATACCACAATCACGTCGGCCTTCACCGGCCCGCTGTCCACGCACAAAAACGGTTGCGGAAAAATAATCGCGGCCACGACCAGCAACAGCAGCAAAACGAAAAAGCCAGGCGCGGTTCGTTGGATTAGTTTTCTCACGCGCGGAAAGAATTACACCAAACGGCAGGCTTCGGCCAGCGCCGGATTTTAACCGCGAAGATTGAACAACAAAGACACCAAGTTACAAGGTGTTTACCGCTGATTAACGCTGAGGCACGTTGATATTTCAAAGCTCATACCCTCACGAACCCGACCGGGCGTCGATTTGGCAGATCACCTTGTTACGGAGCATATGCCACAAATGACGAAACCAGAGGGCGTGGTGCTGTCATCCATTTGTTCTCAGACCAGATTTCGGCTTTGCCGGAGACATCCAGTTTGGCCGGAATCCCTGCTGAACGAAGGGCAGCCACATAGAGTCTTTCAAAACCGGCCGCGTCGGTGAATCCCCGGTTCCAACCCGTCCTGATGCCAGTGTATTCAAGGGGACGCGGGACAATGGTCACCCGTTCCCGGAGAAAGCGAACAACAATCTGGGCCGCGGACATCGTGTCGGTTTCGTGACGAATTCGCGGGTAAAAGTTCTCCCACAATGGCCGCCGCCAATCGAGTTCTTCCGACGAGTTGTCGTCCATCACCGGTGACAGCACAAAGTCTCTATAAATTTGGTCATCGAGCCTCCAGTTCACCAGTTCCCGGTTGTAATTGGCCAGTTCGACTTGCTGAAGGAGCATTTTCAGCGGTTTCCCCTGAAAAATCGAGTTGGAGGATAAACAAGCAAAGTCTGCCTGCTGTTTTGGCGGCACAAGATATTTTTGCGCCAGGCGCAAAGTGGTCCCGCTGACGTTTAATTGTGGTGTAACAAGATGCAAGGCCGTTTCTCCGATGGCCAGGAGCGCCAGTCCACAGGCAACCCAACGCAACACCTTTTCCCCACTGGCAAGTATCGCCCCCTCTTTCCCGGCACGCACTTTACGCATCGTAAAAAAGGACCAGAAGCCGGCCAACACCAGGACGGGCACAAAATATCCCAAATGAGGCTCGACATAATTTTGCGATGCCTCAACCAATGGTTCTTCGGGAGCAAGGGCCGCCTTGCAATATTCAGCAGTCAGGCGAAAGATCAAATCACGATCCGGTTCAAATTTGTGAGGCCGGTCCGGCAGAATTACCAGGCTGGCTGAAATGCCATTGGTTTGCAGAAGGGCTGCCAGTCGCCTGACATCTTCGACGGGAAAATCTTCATCTTTATCACCATGGACCAGAAGAAATGGACAATGAATGGGAAACGGGACGTGGTGATTGGTTGCATCCAAAAACTGATCCAGTTCGGGCACCCAACCGCCGGCCAGGCGCACCATCACTTGTGGCTGAAATTCAGGATAACGCACCAGGAAGCTCAACGAGCGTTGCGCCCCCAGGCTGTTTGCCACCCAGATTACGGAGTTGCTTTTGGCCCCTGCCTGCCGGGGCACAACTGCCGTCAAAGCCCGCATCTGGGCATCGAAGCTGGTTTGATTCGTTTTGTCGTATTCGAAATCCACGGCGGCAAGTCCCAGTTCCGCGAAGGCTCTCAGATTACGTCCCGTCGTCAGGATGGTTCTCCCGGAACCATGAATGAACAGGACGACGGGAAAGCGACCTTTACGCTTGGGCAAAACCACCCGGGCCGATGTCCTGCCGCCGTCTGGTGTCTTGAAGGAAAATTCGACGCGCCGGAACGGGTCCCTGGCTTTGGCCCAAATTAGTGCCGAGGCAAAAGCCAGCACCATGAGCAACAGCAAACCGCGCCGGCCGGAGCAAAAGGTGCAGAATTCTTCCTTGAACTTCATACGGCATCACGATTCCAGGCCAGGGCCGCTCCCAATTCCAGCAGAATCCAAAACGTGGCGGCCGTGGGCAGTTTGAACAAGCCGCCGTCAAACCAGAAGCCAACCAACAAAACAATGGCTCCCGCGCGACAAGTAGTTTGCAGCCAGTCCAATTCCAAAGTAGGACGGGCATCTTGCCTGTCTCCAACTTCTGATTTTTGAAATGTAGCAGACGACGTGAGGAGTCTCTGATTTTCTTTTAGTTTGAGCCTCGTCACCTCGGCTCCTACAGGATTTCGGCTCAGCGACAGCCAGACATAAGTGCCGAAACAAAACAACGCCGGCAAACCGATGGAACTTCCGAGCATGAAATAATCATTCATTTCCATAGCCGCGCTTTCTCCCAGTTTCGGGCTGGAATAGTCATTTTCATACATCGGTTCCGGGTGGTTCCAGCCAAATCCGAACCACGGTCGGTCAGCCATCATTTGTAACGCCCCCTCCCATGCCGCCACACGATTGCGCCAGGAATAGTCAGCGGAGTTGACCACTGAGAAGGCACGGTGGACCGGATACCATTCCGTTTGTCGAAAACTCCAGAATGCCAATGTTCCCGTTGCAACAAAGATTACCGCCAGTGGCAACCAATTTTTTCGGAGCCAATCATGTGATCCGATGCCTGGCTGGTAGTTGATGGTTGATGAATTCGACACTCGACTGGTCCGGAAACCCGGCCCCCAAAGCCAAGACCAGATTAAATACCCCATCCCGCAGAGCGTAGCCAGCCACGCGCCCCGACTGTAACTGTGCAATAGCCCGCGAGCCATAAAAATTGCTGCCAAAAGGCACAAAGTTGCGACCGCATATCTTTTGACTTCCAACTTCCAACTTCTATTGCCCCTCTCCGTTTTACCATCTGCCATCTGCCATCTGCTAACTCCCAATCCGAGCGCAAGCGAGATACCCACGCCCATCAGCAGCCCGGCGAAGTTTGGATTGTCCCAAGGGCCGGACCAGCGTATGTGACCGCGATATTCAAAAATGTGGCTCGCACTCGTTTTCCAAACTGAAGCCAAAGCCAGAAGAACCACCAGAAGGGAAATGACTAATACCGCTAAGCCATTCCCATTTTCTGTTTTCCGCTTTTCGCCATTAAAATTGGCCCATGCCGTCACTCCCTGGCCCAATGCAGCGCCAGCCAGCAGAGTCAATGCCTGCGTTGATTTAGCGCTCGCTGAATAATTGAAAGCATACGCAAATGTCGCGACCATCAACGTCCCTGTGAGCCACAGGCCAGGCGTCGCTGGCCCCCAAGAATACCGAACGGTTTGACGAGACCGCAGCAGGGTGAACACGGCAAAATAAACAACCGCGCATAAGAGCACCATCCATTGCGTCTCGGAACTGCGGAAGATTGCCAATGCCTCACGGAGAAGCGAATCGACAGGATTGTCAAACCGGACGAGAACGCTGTCGGGAAACAAGCACAGAGCCAATACCAGAAAGAACGTTACCATCATCCCTGGTTTGCCAAGAATATTGCTACTCATCTAAGAGCCATTATGTCGGTTGAAGAGGGTGGTTGCGAGGCGTAATCTCCCAACAATAAGCCGACCGAAAGACTTTTCATGCCCTTGTCAGTGGTTCGCGGGTGACGTGTTTTCTGGGACTGGCTCTTTCACTTTCGAAAGACGGCTTCTATTTATCGGAAAAAGGAAAAGACCTGCGGCCAGTCCGCTTGCCAGCCCCACCAGAAGCCATCTGAAAGGGTGGCTACGCGAAACCAGCTTGGTTGGCAAGTGAGCGTATTTCACCATGAAATTGACAATATCGTCCAGTAAGGCCTCTCCACCCGGAGACACTTGGGTAAATTGATTATCCTTGTCATATCTTATAGACCCAAGACGAAGTGTTGGAATAAAAGTGGATTTGGGGACAACGTCGTTTAACATGCACCGAATGATATGTACCATAAATTCTCGTTCTATGATATTCTCATTCGTGCCTTGACTAACTGAAAAGAATTGGTTTCGAAACTCTGTGGGTAACCAAATACCCGGCGCGATCTGATCCACCCTATCTGTTATAATCCTCTCGAACAGCCGCCTAGAATTAGGATTTTGAAAATCCCGCTGCATAATGCAGCCTCCCTTGTTTTTTGCGATCCAAATGCAATCGACTCCATCTTTATAATCAAAGCCCGCACAGTCTTCACCCGCGATTGTCTCTGATCTGGACAAAAGATGGTAGTCGGCTGATCGCAAGGCTTCCACTGCTATAATCGGCCCCCCTGAATCACCCAGTGGTATTCTGTAGTCGGTGAGCGACCATCTCGGAATAATGGTTAACAAAACATCCGTTGGAATTGATCCCGGTATGGCTCCCCCGATTTTCATCTGACCTTCTGAATAGGCTCGATTGAAAGGCCATCTCCAAAGATATGTCCCGCCTTGGTGAACAAAGAATTCTTGGCTAAACGGGTCCACTTGCCAAGGATGAATCCTATTAAAATGTGCGCCCAAATAATAGAACTCACCCGGCGCTGACACAGCCATGATCCGATGTGAAGAGGAAAACCCCCCGGTTTTAGAGGAGGGCACAATTTCGTATTCGATTAACCATTGGCTTACAACATTCCATTGTGCCATCGCTTTGTTAAGTAAGTTAAATTTCTCAGCGTCTGATCTAAATTTTCCATCTAAATCATCCGCGCGGGTTCCCATCGACAACATAATTACCACTGCAATCGATGCAAGAAAACTAAATACGGTTTTTGATGCCATTTTTACTTAGGCTTTCCTAAATTTCTCCAATGTTGAATCAAGAACACGATAAGGGGTAATCCTAAGAGTACAAGGAAGACACAAATCCAGAACCAATGTCTGGCACGATTCATCTCGGGCAACACATTAAGCGCAACTCCACGCAGTAAGGTTCCATTGGCAGCCACAGTATAGGTTACCTTATGGTCTGGGTTCTCTTGTGCCTCAGGAGTAGTACGATCAACGATGAGACTGCGCGGCTTGTCATAATTAAGCGCAAACTGAGCATTCGTTTGAGGGCCGAAGTCGACGTGATTTAATTCAAACATAACAGTCAGACGTGGCTGATCTGAAAATTCCGTATACGCGAATCGCCCCGTATAATATGATTCAATACATCTATTTGGCAACCAGACGTCTGCGGTTTCATAATATTTCCACTTGTCCGATTGAACATGAACTATCTTCTGTCCACTGGCAGTAAAATCATCGCGTTCGACAACCCCGTACCCATGTTTTGAGTCAAGGACAAATTTAACAGTACGCCTAGGTATTAAGGTTTTCATCTCTTTTAAAGTTTCAATCTCTTTATTAATCCAATTAGTCCCATTACGAAGCGGCCGTAATGTCTCCCGCTGTTTTTCAAGGTCGGTGGCTTGCGCGCGAACTATAAGCGGGTCAGGCACGTAAACGGTAACATACAGATTTTCGCCTTTCTTTTCAATTGTGGTAGAATCGCTTTCTTTTATGTAATGCAGTACCAGTGACTGTATGTAGGAAGATGCATTTAAATCAGCAATACTTTGCGGTGGATAAAAACCAGCTGCCTCAAAATATCGAAAATAGATCGACTGAGATCTCTCGGGGTCAGTTATGTCACTGGGTAAATATTTTGTAAGAATGCCAGGGGGGCCAAAATCTCGCTCTGGATCACCATAATAAAAAAATGTGCCATCAAATGCATCTTCGTGGATTGTATGTTTTCCACTTCTATTATTGTAAAGATATATTGTACGCAGATAGAAACGGTTTGCATCAAAGTAGGTGGAATATGTTGTTGTTCCCCCGTAATAACTAGGAACGTCCTCCCCGGTTTGTGTCTCGCTATATTCAAGATGGATTGTTGCCATCGCGGCTGCCTGCTTTTCCAGTTGTACTTGGATATTTGTCAGCATTTCAGAATTTGAATTCTGGCTGATATTTGTTTGGGCATATACGATTCCAGAATGACTGATCGACGCCAGTGTCAGCATCAGAATAGCAAACCGGGAATTAATACATTTGTTGAATATTGTCCGAAAACATGTCAAATTTATTGTTTTCATAAGTATCTCTTGCTCTTAGCAAACCGCACCACCAATGACAAGACTAGCCCTACGACAAATCCAATCAAACAAAAAATTAGATATTCCCACCGCCTTGTCACCGGTAAGAGTGCAATCCCGCTCCAAACTCGACGAAAGTTTTCACGAGTCATCTCATGGATCGTTGCAGATGGTCCATTTACATAATCCACTGCTTTGTCTGACATGGTAAGTATTAACAGAAACGCTCCCGCTTCCGGCGATTCCCCGTCCATGTGAACTATAACTGGGAAAGTACACAACGACAGCTCATTCTCTGTTATTGAAACTGTTTGCAACGGCAATCCGTATTTCGCTGCAAGATGCACTAATGTAAGTGCTGTATGTTGTCTATTTTTTACTTCTTTTTTTTGCTCTCTTAGCAGGTCAGCATATTTGCACGAAACTCCATTAACACTCAAATAGCAATAAAGAGCATTGATCCCGCCATTGGACGCACATCGCCAATTGTTAAATGTATCGGTTTTCTCATCGAATGTTTGAGCGTTCAATGTAAGACTCCACGCCAATATGGCGAGAACAAGCGCGAATGGTCTTTTCTGTATCACGCGGTTATTCCCGTTTCTTTTACCACTCTAATGCCCTTATAAAGACGAGTGATTTTAAATAAAATAATAAAATCAACTATGAGAAAACACATCGTCAGAAGTAGGTATTGCCATTCGTTAGCTATGAACGTATGGATCGAACGCCTTTCACTCATGGCATTCCCCGTCCAATGATCAGAGAGCCACGATTTACTCACCCTAGATTTTTCACCTGTAGTGCCATCAATCATATACACACGATTTAAGCTAACTTTGTAAATCACGTTGAAATGATAACGGGTGACCGAATCTGCCCCAGATTTAAATTGCACTATCGCTGGCAATGGTAGCAAGCTAATGTCTTCAATACTATAGTGGCGATTTTCCGCGTCCACATGGTAGTGCCTAGCCGCATCTCGGAGAGTCAGCAACGATGTTCCTTCAGATGAAACCGGAAGTTTTTCCAGCTGCTCCAAAGTGACTTCGGTATGGCCCAACAATATCAGAAATAAAAACAGCGAATTAGGACCGCATTTCAAAATGCCAACATAAGAGATGCTTGGTCTAATATCGGTCTCGCTTGCTGCGCTTTCGTTCACTCCATGACATTGGCAACATAGACTGATAAAGCCACAAACTATCAAAAGTCTTTGTATTGACAATTTAACCATAATTGAAATACACGGACTTTTTATACAGCCCTTTTATTCCGAAAGCCTCTACGCTTGCACCAAACTCACCCCTTGCTTACGACAGTCTTATGCAAACGGTTACTATACATCCGCGCATTGAAAACGAAACATCAAACGAACGTAAAAAACAAGTAGGCCGTATTTATTGGGCTTTTGCTGCCTTCCCGTGCATACGAATGTCCGCTGAATTATGCGTGGCTGTATATAAGAATTATCCACCGCCACAAGTTTCGAAACACTCAAAACATGCGTAGGCGCAACAAACTCCCGGCTGGTGTTCACAGTCGGTTGGTTCTGTCATATCATCGTGGGGACCGCCTATAAACACCGATCCTCCGCAGGCACCACAGTTCTTCGTCTGAGATCCAACGCATCCACCATAGAAAGTTGACGCTTGTTGATCCGAAATCGCCACACCAACTTGTTGCCGAGCTAGAGCCGCTGGCGATAGAAGGGCAGCACATACGAGTGCTGCAATACCTATTGTACTAATTGTCTTTTTCATGGTTATGTTTTTTACTTGTTTTGGTTGTTTTTTAATAATCCACCCCATTATTCCGTGTTGTGGAAAGAGTTAACAAAATTCAAATCATCCTTAGGATAATGCATTAGAATAGAGCGTGCATTTAAAACACCATGAGTAAAGGGACATAACCAGAAAACATCGTAATGAGTGTTCGGAGAATTTAATACTTGCTTTATCCATTCAGCAGCACGCACATAAACCATGTTCGTTGGACGCCATTGAGAATCGAGCTCATTTAGTATTTGGAGGAGGTGTCCTGTCACCAGTAAGCGCGCTTCAATGGGCGTCATTTTCCCAATGTCGTCATTGACTGAAGCACACCACTGTTTTTTCCAGCCTCCGTCTGCTTGTTGGTTCTGAACAATCTCATGAATCGTAGCTTTAAGATACGAATTAAGCTGCTTACGTGTTTCGTTGTCGAGAATGGCATAATGTTCGTCGGCGTTGTAAATTCGAACCAGTGCTTCGAAAATATGAATGCCCGCACAACTTTGACTGTTCAAATCCACAAGAAAAAGGTGCTTAACCAATTGTGAAAAGGACGTTCGTTCGCCAAAGCGGTTTACCCATTCTTTTTGGGGCGCTAGGTATTTTACATACGCCATGGCTGTCCATGCTGGTTCCCTTTGATCAAGACTAAAATTCGCTACAGATTCGGAAAGCAAATTCGAAATTGTATAATTTCCAGATTTAAGATGAATAGGTATTTCTAAAGACATATTTAAATCAGCAAAGGTGGCCAGACACTGATCACGGTGGACCTCGCCGACATCAGTGTGAAAGGTAGGATCATCGTAAAGAAAATACCTTAATCCATTTCGGGTTTGCACAAATGGACTCTTTCCGAATGCAAGGATGGCCGTCTGCTCGTCAGTTAGTGCTTTTACCATCAAATCTCCCGACGTGAAAGACGGCAAGTCAGTAGGCCCTCGTCCGTAAAAAAGGAGTAGATGAGCAAATCCTGAAACGGATACCCATGCTTTCTCATTGTCAGAATGGCATATTCGAGCAGGTGTGGGCATGGCCTCAGATCTAGGACCATTTTTTTGCACCGAAGAATCAGAGAAACCTGTAACGGTCAAAATTACGCCGATAAAAGCAGAGATAACAATCCGAATTGACCATTTCACAGCGTTATTGCCGCAAGGCTGCTGCAAACCCGCCTTTTTAATTTTAATAGAATCCATCATGTTGCTTCTGTTCCAGTCAAAACGCGATTGTATATACTGCTTGAGTGTACTGGCCAAAATTAAACCATTGGATACTCGGTCATGTGAGCAATATTGCATGTCTAAACGCGACATTCTGTGTCTAAACACGACATTCTCGTCTTTTCATCTCAAGCTCCGCTCGAACCACAAGTTGACTGGGCGGATGACCATTCTGCTTTTTATACTCACGTGAAAAGTGATGTTGGTTCTTGTAGCCCAAGCAGGCCGCAGTTTCCTTGACCGTGGAACCATCCTGCAACAGTGCAATCGCCCGATGTTGCCGCTGTTCAGAAAGCCAAGCCTTTGGACGTTTACCCATTTCCTTAAGAAAATACCTCTCCAAGGTCCGCACCGAAACACCACACTTCTTCGCCAGCGCCGCAGCGGACCAGTTCGTCGCCTGCGCCAGTTCCGGCCAGTTTTGAATGTGATGCAAGCGTGTGTTCATAATTCAAATGCAAAAGGTGGACTGAAGAATGACAAAGACCGAAACATTGGTTGCGGCGCGCACGGAGTGTCGCGCCCTACCATCAGCATGAAATGGGTTTTATCCATATCGTCAAACCGGTAATTGCAGGGTGACCGGAACGGTACAGTGCGGGCAGGCAATGGTTTGACCGAGCCCGTGAAGCGGAAATTCGATGTGGCCACCGCAGGAAGGGCAGGAAGTTTTGACGTTCTTCGAACTCATCAGCGTGATGGTCGTTTTGCAATGCGGGCAGGGGATTTTTTGTCCCAGGTTTTTGGCGGGAAATTCGATGTGTCCGTTGCATAAAACGCAGGACATTTTTAGAAATTCAGCCGGGACCGGCTGGCTGCGCGGCAGCGCAACCCCACCTTCTTTTCCAAACCAAAGCCAGAACAAGACGGCATAGCTCCCAATCAGCAAATACGCGAAAACAATCTCCGTCATTAAACCCATCGTTCCGGTCGAAATACCTAAAACCTCATGGAAACTCCCCAAATAAACGTTCAAGCTGCGAGAACCGCTGTAAACCATGCTGAGTTGGTATAACTCAAAATTAGTCGCTAACCAGGCGACCCACAACATCTGTTGAAAAGCTCGTTCGCCGAAAAGACAGAGCAAAGCCACGGCAAAAAACCCCCCGGCAACAATCCAGAACAAATTACGCATGGAAATCGAAAAAACAGGGTCGTGCGGTTGGATGAAGCTGGTATCGATCCAATTACCGACGAACAAAACCGTAGCCATGGCCAGGAGCAAGACCCCGGCGGAATGGATAAAAATGCGGATTGTCTTTGTTCGCATGATGTCAGTCTTCAAACAGGAACTTGACCAGTTCCCGCACCCTTTCCCTTTCCGCATTAACGGACTTAAAAACGTGTCCGGCATCATTGTGCGTGGCAACCGTTATTCGTATGCCGGCTTGCAGTGCTGCATCCTGGAATTGACTCAATGGTTTGAGGCTACCTAATATCTTGAGGTTCTTGTCGGCGGTACCGTAATCGACCAGAATCCTTGAGACGCGGCAGCGCGACAGATCTGGAAAAACCATCGGAGAAAATAAAATTGCGCCGCGCCACAGGTCAGGCTTTTCTTCAAGAAGCCTGCTTACAGTGCTTGCCCCGGCACTGATCCCCAAAAGGTAGACGTTATTCGTATCAATGTTCGGATTTTTTGCCACGTCTTTATAAACGGCCATAATATCTTCGCTGTATTGATCCGCTGAACGGTCTTCTCGTGAAAGACTCGCAAAATAGGCTCCGCCGTCGTTGACGGCCATTTGATATCCAGCCCATCCTTCACCAATAACCACCAGATATTTTTTTGATGGGGAGAAATCCACTGGAGGCCTTAGAGTGTAAGAAATTTTATCACCCATGGCGTTTGTGAGTGTAATGGGCGGAGTTGTGTCATATTTGGCATATTTGAAGGAAGAATCCTGATTGGACACGACGCAATTAAACGAGTGGGAAATCGTGTCGTATTGCCAAATCCCTACAAGACCGTTTGTAAAAGGACGCGCACCGATCACATAGAGCTGGCTTTCGTTGGCAGAAAAACTTTTGATTGATGCCCATGATTGAATAAAAGGCTCTGAGGAATTGTCTTGTTTAATGAAAAATGCTTTTCGGCCTGTGTCAGCTTTTGTCAGATATACAAATCCATTGATACCGTTGATGCATATTACATTCGTCGCCGGCAAAGTTGAAATTCTGGTCAATTCAGAAAAGCGGGCCGGAAGTTGTCCTTTGCCGGAAATATAACTGGCCAAAAATTCCCCATTCTGGTCTTTGCAATGCAGGAGATATTTTTGATCCTTTGAAGAGTAACAAAACTCCAAAAGCATGTTCGTCTTCGACTCCCAAATTTTCTCAGGAGCATCCGAGTCGTATTTACAACTCCATATGGTCCCGCCTTGCTGCCAAACGACCGCGTCGCCGGCAGCGGCCAGTCCTTGCAAAGACATCTGGCCGGGTTCCCCTTCGTTGTCCTGGTCGTTCGGATCCTTTTCCGGAACACTCTTGAAACTCTTGAAATGATTGGGGCGGCTCCATTGCCCTTGACGCTGACGAATCTCGCGAAGAACTTGATGCCGGTCCAAGTACACAAGGTTTTGAGGCGACAGCCACAGGCCTGAATAAATTGTTTGACTGACCGGTATCGTCGTGACGGCCTGGCCGGAATCCCCGTCGCAAATGACAATTTCCCGTTTGTCAGTTCGACGGCAATAGGCAAAATACTTGTCGTCAGGAGACCAGCCCAAAAAGCGAATATCATGCACATGAGAGCCCTTTTCCGGCTGTTCGTAGAGAAGCTGTCTGTGGCCACCGGGGATTCTGCAGAAAAACATGCCGACGCCGGCCTCTATGGTTTGCTCAAAAAGCACCCGCGTGCCGGCGTTGTTCGGCACTGGTATTCCGATAAATTTCCTGATGGACCCCGCTTCGTTGGCAATTGCTTCCAGATTGGAACGCTTTTCGTCGTCCGGCTGGGGGGTTGAGTTGCCAACGACGGGAGTTGTTGCCAATTGAACAGGTCTCCTGGCCGAGACCACCATGTGCCAACCTACGATTGACAGAGGCACAATAATTGTAAGGGCAAGACTGACTGGCTTGGAAACAACCAGCTTCAAAATTTTAATCGCACCCATAACCGAAAACTGCCACCCCGATAAAAACTGGTTAAAGCATCTTGACAATAACTCAAACAATTGTCAAACGTTAAATTAATGGTTTCCATTTAATGGAATTGAGACTTGGTTTTGGGATTCTTGACTCTGAATCAAAGGTTCAGTTGTTTTGCATTCCGAAGCAGTTGGGTGCACGAGTCAACAATGAATGTGCCTTCAGACCTGGAAAAACGCGCAGCTTATTATCGCTTCATTAAGGCGCGTAGTTCGGCATCGGCTTTTACCTTGATCGAATTATTAGTGGTGATTGCGGTCATTGCCATGCTGGCCGGGTTGTTATTGCCGGTGCTCGCATCAAGCAAACGAAAAGCCTACCAAGTCAACTGCGCCTCCAATTTGAAACAAGTGGGCCTGGCACTGACGATGTACATTGACGAAAATAATGGTTGGTTACCACCGGGACCACTCCCTTCGGGCGAAACGCCGGCAACCGCAACTCATATTTATTACCTTGCTCAAAGTGAGGCTCCGGTTTACAGCGGCACAACCAATACATCCGATTACAGAAAATGGCTGCCTTATTATCTGGCAACACACCTTTCGTTGGCATCACCCGAACAGATTGGAGAGGCCACGAATGTTGTCAAAGTTTTCATTTGTCCCGCATACGCTAACACCATGCCTGGTAATAGTGTCGGTGGAACCTATGATCCTGATTTGGATAATTATGCTCATGCCTTTTCTTATTCGGTTACGAGGACAAATGGTTATCCAAATTCCAAACTTCCGGGTTATCCATTTGGGAAACAAGGTGACTATCAAGCATTCAAACTTTCCGAAATTCAGGCGGCGGTGTCGGCAAGTGAAGTTTGGGCTGTGGCTGACTTGGACACCAATGCAATCAAGAATCCTGCCCTCTTGGGCAACAGTTTGAAATCTATGGCCAAAAGCCCAGTCCATCGTAGTGTGCGTAATTTTTTGTTTTTCGATTTCCATGTCGCCACGAAAAAAGTTGCCGGGCCAAATAATTATTAGTCCCAAAATCCATTCCAAGGCCCGCCAGCTTTCTTGGCCATTGTCTTCTCCCCGGCAATCACCAATTCCACGCTTTGCGGGTGAGAAAATACTTCCCTTCGCTCGGGTCTAAATAATTGTCCCGTCTGGTAATGGTTTGGCCGGCACCAGTTAATGATGTTCCGTTCCGTCCGAGCCACTTCCCACCGGTTCAAACTTCCGCGCTGCTCCTCCAGCCTGCTGAAGAGGCGTTCAAAAACCAACAACGTCAAGGCGGCGGTAAGGTGTCGAATCCACTCTTGTCACCCGTCCGCCTTGCCGACTTGTCGCGCCGAAGTAAACGAAGGCGGAAACTGAGTGAAGGCGGGTCACTTGTCACACACCTTCACTCACCCGTAAAGCGGGCCGAAATTCCGGCAGGCCAGATAATCCGCCGCCTGTAGTTCCAGCGCGCCAAACAAGTTCCACGAACTCGGCCGGAAGATTTTTTCCCCGGACACGTTGTGCATCGCCACCGGGATGCGCAGCATCGAGGCCAGCGAAATCAGGTCCGCGCCGATGTGGCCGTAGCTGATGGAACCGTGGTTGGCGCTCCAGTTGTTCATCACCGTATAAACGTCGCGGAACGCACCCGGCCCCGTCACGTTCGGCGCGAACCATGTCGTCGGCCAGGACGGATTGGTGCGTTCGTCGAGTGTCTGATGCACTTTCGCCGGCAAATCCACCGACCAGCCTTCGGCGATTTGCAGCGCCGGGCCGAGGCCTTTCACCAGGCTGATGCGGCACATCGTCATTGGCATTCCGCCGCGCGACAAATAACACGACGAAAAACCGCCGCCGCGGAAATACTCATAAACCGCCGCCGGCCACGAAGTCGCCTGCAAACATTTTGCGGCTTCCTCCCTGCTGATTTCCCAGAAGGGCTTCATCGCCGGTTGGCCGTCGCGCGATTGCCGGCCGGAACCGTCCAGCGTGGCCGCGCCGGAGTTGATGAGGTGCAGCAAGCCGTTTTCGCTTTTGCCCGCCAAGGTGTGGCCGGTGACGCGCCTGACCGCGTCGGGACTCCAATACGTCCGCACGTCGGCAAAAATTTGCGCGGTGTTCGTCAGCAAATAACCGAATAACATGCCCGCGCCGTTGAGCGCGTCGTTTTCCGTGGCGAACACCATCGGTGGACGAATGCCGTTCCAGTCGAACGACGACGTGAGCATTGCCTCCATGAAATCGCCGTTCGGGAAATGGTCCGTCCAATGCCGTTGCCCTTGGAAACCGCCGGCGATGGCATTGTGGCCGAGCGCTTCCTCGCCGAAACCAAGTTCCGCCAGGCGCGGATTGCCAATCATCAGGTCACGCGCAATCATCGTCATCTTCACGATCGTCTCCCATTCCCAATTCTTGCGCGCGGTGTCGTGCTGCAATTTCGGCGGGTTCCAGTCTTTGCCTTCCTTGCAATTCACGCGCGTCCAGGCGCAGGCGCGTTTGAATTCGCGCTCGTCATAAATTTTTTCCTCCATGCGGCGGACAAATTCCGTCATGTCCACGCACTCAACGCGCATGCCGAGGAAACTTTCAAAAAAGGACTGTTCGACAATTGAACCGGCAATGCCCATCGAAACGCCGCCCAGCGACAAATAACTTTTGCCGCGCATGATGGCGGCGGCAAGACCGGCCCGGGCAAAGCGCAGCAGTTTTTCCTGCACATCGGCCGGGATGCTGATGTCGCCGCCGTCCTGCACGTCGCGCCCGTAAATGCTGAACGCCGGCAGACCTTTCTGGTTGTGGCCGGCGAGCACGGCGGCGAGGTAAACCGCGCCGGGCCGTTCCGTGCCGTTGAAGCCCCACACCGCCTTCGGGATCAGCGGGTCCAGGTCCATGGTTTCACTGCCATAGCACCAGCACGGTGTGACGGTGAGCGACAAACCCACGCCTTCGCGCTGGAATTTTTCCGCGCACGCGGCGGCTTCGGCGACGCCACCGATGCAGGAATCGGCAATGATACATTGAACCGGCTTGCCGTTCGGATAACGCAGGTTGGCGGACAAAAATTTCGCGGCGTTTTTGGCCATGCCCATCGTTTGTTTTTCGAGTGACTCGCGAACGCCTTTGCGGCGACCGTCAATTGTCGGGCGGATGCCGATTTTGGGAAGTGAACCGATGAGTGGAAATGGATTTTTCATAACGTGATGATTGGCAGTTTTGCAAGCAGAGCCAAAACTGTCACTGATTTTTTGAAAGGCAATTGAACGTTTTATTGCCGGCCCGGGTCAAGAAACGTTAAATCCGTGACCCGAACCCAACCGCGAAAGACGCGTTTGGTGTCCACGCTTCAGCGTGCGTTCGGTTCGTTAGGTGTACACGCTTCAGCGTGTCCAAACACAAACTCACACCCTGAAGGGTGGACACCGAACAGACACCCAGCGTTTGATGTTCCAATGGTTCCAGCCGTGAAGCGCAGCATCCCGGCCTTTGCGTTTTTGCGTCTTTGCGTAAAAAGAACCGCGCAATCCGCGGTCAAAATCCGGCGCTGGCCAAAACCCGCCGATTTGATACTGTGGCTGCGATGTTCAGTCTTTCTGCCAGCAAACGAGTGACCGCAGCGCTCGCCGAGCTGGGCCAGATCACTTTGCTGGCCAGGGAGGCGGCTGCGTCGCTGCTCAAGGGAAGGGCCTCGTGGCGCGATTTGCTCTACCAGATTTATTTCATCGGCGTGCAATCACAGTCGGTTGTGCTCGTCACCGGCGCATTCACCGGCATGGTGCTGGCCGCACAGACTTATTTC
>Ga0116110_1000949_pt1 | contig 16166 bp, 19 predicted proteins | sample June2015DPH_8_50_FD_89719 | JGI IMG/M metagenome (GOLD analysis project Ga0116110, IMG submission 89719) | Peatland microbial communities from SPRUCE experiment site at the Marcell Experimental Forest, Minnesota, USA - June2015DPH_8_40 | ecosystem: Environmental > Terrestrial > Soil > Wetlands >...
CATCGAAGGATGCCGCCAGCTCCCCGGCCAGGGTGGGATTTTCAATCCGGACGCCCACATCGCACCAGCCGCGCGTCACGCCGTCGCCATCGTATTCATCGGCCACATTGAATCCGCCAATGACCATCGTGGCGTCATCGCAAATCAGCAACTTGCGGTGATTGCGCACCCCGAACCGCCAGAGATGGAGGGGATTGAAGCGGCGCACTTCCCCGCCGGCGGCGGCGAGCGGCTCAAAAAAATCATCCGGCAACAGCCACGAACCGAGAGCATCCACCAGGATTTGGACGCGCACGCCGCGTTGCGCCGCCGCCAGCAAGGTTCCCAAAAACTGCCGCCCCAGCTTTCCGTCGGAATAAATATAAATTTCCAGCCGGATGGATTTCTGCGCCGCCGCCATGGCCTCCAACATGGCCGGAAAAATTTCCTGTCCCGCGCAGAGCCATTGCCAGGGAAAAGATTTTGGAGCAGGCATGATTCACCGTAATTTCCCAGATTCAAACTGGCAATCAACCCTCAACTTGCAGCGGTTCCATGGGTGCAATTCGACACATCCACCAACGATGGTAGGGCAAACCTGCCGGTTTGCCCCAATCTCACCGACAGCAAGTGCCGCGCTGCGCGGCCATCATATCCGGCGGCGCAGCAGCGCCACCCTACCCACTGTATCGTTTGTCTCTGGGAATTGGTATTACACCGAATTGCACGCCAACTCCAAAAATCATTCCGGCGGGGCGTCCGGAACCGGTTCGGGCGGCGGTTGGGATGCCTCAACTTCCGGCCTGGGTTGGCTGACTTCGTTGGTGGCGTTGCCGGGTGGAGTCGAAAAGTTGAACTTCATTCCGAAATTGCCGTGTTCGCGCCAGCCGAAGTAGAAGTTAAAACTGCCCCGCTGCCAGGAAATGAACGGAAGCAAAACCAATTTGCGCCGGGCCACCGCAAAGTCCCAGCCGCCGTGCGGTCTGGAATTTCGCTCCGGGTATTTGCCGCTCCGCACGAATTCCTTGTCCGCAACCCCGATGACGTAATGATCAAAGTTGTGGAACGGATTGCGACAGCGCCATTTCAGCCCCCGATGCTTGTCCTCCGGTTTGTACCATGCGGGCGGAACCGGATTGTCAATGTTCCCAAACCACCAGACCGGGTTGAGCTTGTTGTAGGTGTGTATTTTGGGCAACCCGGGCCGCGGTGTGACTCTGACGCTGTGCCATTTGGCCGAATTCGTGCCGGCGGGCGGGCGCTTCATGGGCCGCGGCTGCCACGCCGCCGGCTCGGGCCGCGCAAAAGTGGATTGGCCGCCGATCAACAACAAAGTCACGACCAAAATCAGGCCGCGCCAGTTTCTGGTTCCACCAGTCATGACGGCATTCTAGCCCCGGAGGGAATACGGGTGAAACGTGAAAATGGTGCAAACATCAGCGCCGAAAATCCAAAGGGATGACATAAATCAACCCAAGGCCAATCCTTGGGTTTCCGGTAAAACATTTAACCCGCTCCTGAAAGGGCGGAGGAGGCAAACGGCAGTCGTTCAACGCATTTCTTGACGGAAGGTGAGCACGGCAAAGGTCAACGTCACGACAAACGGCACGGCAAAAAGAATCGCACTCGTGTATGTCCCAATTATTTCACGTTTCGGCCATTTGCAACAATCGTGTTGCAAGTATGTTACCGTCTTATGGCCAACAGTGGCAGATAAGCATGTGACGTGCCGGATTGATGCCGGCCGTTCATCGGGCCAGATTTGTCACTGGGAGGAGATTGGAGTATCGGCGCCGGCATGCGAATCAATGGAATTTCCCCGCCCGCTCGCTCCCGACAGCCAGGTCAACACCGGCGGGACCAGTTCGGCAAAAAAATACGTTACCGCCTCGTGAGTGGCATCAGGCACCACAATCAATTCGCTTCCCGGTGCTGCCAGCGCGTGCAATTGTTCCACATCGGCCACCGGTGTGATTTTGTCCTCCGCCCCGGCCACAAAAAGCGCGGTCACCGGACTCCGGGCCAGTTCGGTCGTGGTATCGAGTTCACCGGCGGGTATCTTCAAAACGGAAGGCAGTTTTTTCAACCCGGCCTTGACCAACGTTTTTGGCAGCCATCTGGCGTATTCGTGGCGGAGGTTCAGGACGGTATTGGACAATCCCGCGTAGGGCGTGATGGCCACCACCGTGCGAACGCGTGGTTCGACCGTCCTCCATCGCAACGCCAGCACCGCGCCGTAGGATTCCCCAAACGCCGCCACGGGTTCTTTCAACCGGCCGTCCTGCGCCAGTTCGTCCAGCAACTGGCTCAAGTCGTGCGCCTCCTGGACGCCGTAATAAATCCGCTTGCCCGTGGATTTGCCGTGTCCGCGCAGGTCCACCAGCACACACCGCCAGCCTTCCTGCGCCAGCCGCAACGTCCAAGGCGCCATCGAAAACTGGGCCAGTCCGTAGCCGTGCAGCAACACCACCGTGCCGCGCGGCGCCGACGTCCAGATATTCGACCGGCCGGGCAGGTCGGCATGGAAATCGAACTCGAACTGTTTCCGGCCGTGTTCCAGCCAGTTGGTCGAGGAAATTTCCAGGTGATAATCCGCCGGCTCGACAATGCGATAACACAGCCGCGCCGGTGGCGGGCCAACGTCCACAAATTGTTTGGGAAAGTTCGTGAGAAACTTCGGGCTGAACGCCACCGCCACGGGCGCCTCGGGCGCGAACCACTGTGGATACGTATTCGGCGCCTGCACCATCCGATGGGCCATGAACGTGCCGCAGCCTGCCGTGCTCAAAACCAGCAGCACGGGCAGGAGCAACCAGCACAACCTTTGCCGTATCACTCTGCTTGCTTAACCTGTTTCCGCCCATTTGCCAAAAAAATCTTCTCCCGAAACCAAAGGGAATTCTCGAGCATTGCTATCGTTCGGTGTCCCGTCCCGCAAAGCGGGACGGTCTGCGCGGCAAAACCGCGTAACTACAGATTGAAAAAACACCTTCAGCGGGCTTAGACTGAACACCAACACTGAACCAAAGGTAACTTTTATGCCATTGTTGAAACTTGAAACCACCGTCGCGCTCCCGGATGAAAAGAAGCAGGCGTTGCTCGCATCCCTCTCCAAAATCGTGGCCGGGACGATCGGCAAACCTGAACAATACGTCATGGTCGTCGTCAGCCCCGCGGCCATCCTCATGTCCGGCAAACCGGGTCCCGCCGCCTTCGTGGACATCCGCAGCATCGGCGGCTTGGGCGGCGACGTGAATCAACAGCTCGCGCAGAAGATTGGCAGCTTGTTGAAAGAATCCCTCGGCGTGCCGCCGGACCGCATTTACCTGAACTTCACCGACGTCCCCGCCGCCAATTGGAGCTGGAACGGCGACACCTTCGGGTGAAAAGAGAAACGCGCGGCGAAAGGTCTAATGAGATCGGCGCTCCCGCTAGCGGGATTGACTGCTCCACAGAGCAAATCCTGACGCCCCGGCACAAGGATCTCAAAGCCGGTATTTGGATTGAGACTCTTTCGTCGCGCAATCCAACCCGTAACACACCGCTTCCGAAATGCCAGCGCGAGTTATTCACAAGTCAGATGGCAAGGCGGCCAGGGACGCCGGCAAAAAAATGTTCGACATCCTCCGCAGCGCCATCAATTGAATCACGGTAGGAGACGAGGCCTGCCGGGTCGTAGCGTTCGGCGCGAAGACCGGTGACGAGGCTCAAATTGAAAGGGCTGACTTGAGCCGCTTGGGAAGCGGCGAAAGGAATTTGGCGAAGCCGAAGGCCCGTTCTTTGTTTATTTATTTTCTATGGAGGGTCCGTTGATTGTGATGGATGATGCTCCGGCGGAAGTCGAGGTAGGAGGTCAAAGCCCGGCCATTGATTTTTCCCATGGGCATTTGTATCGTTCGCCTCACCATGAAAATCGCCTGCCGACCTTCGCTGCTGGCCCTGATATTATGCACCGCACCGCACCTGCTTCGCGCGCAGGCAACCAACGCACCAGCAGCACCTGCGCCCGTCGTGCCGGCATGGGCACAACCGGGCTCCGCCACGCACGTGCAGGTGGCGCCACCGGCGGACTTTCACCGGCCCAGCAAGAATTTCGCTACGCCGATCGGCATCTTTGAGGGCCAGTCTGACATCGGGAGCGCTGTCGTGCCGGGCAGCGCCAGCTACGACGCCAAAACGATGCAGTACACCATCAACTCCGCCGGTTACAACGTCTGGTACATGCGCGACGAGTTCCGTTATCTCTGGAAGAAGATGTCCGGCGACGTCTCGCTCGCGGCCGACATCACGTACCCGGACCCGAACGGCTACGGTGACCGCAAGGCAGTTCTCATCATTCGCCAGGACCTCGATGACGATTCCAAGGAAGCCATCGTTGCCCTGCACGGTGAGGGCATGATCCACCTGGCGCAGCGACCGGCGAAGGGCGCCCGCGTCAAGGACATGGAGTATCGCATCGGCGGCCGCGGACGTCCCGGCGGCGAGAGCCCGGACAGCCTCGTCGGCGTCATCGCCAAACGCATTGGCATCGAAAAACATGGTGACTCCTTCGAGCTCTTCGTCAGCCTGGAAGGCGAACCGATGCACCAGTTCGGCCCACCCATCAACCTGCACATCGACGGGCCCTTCTACGTCGGCATCGGCTTCTGCTCGCACCTGCCAGACAAGTCCGATACGGCGGTGCTCTCCCATGTCGTTCTCAAGAACTCCGCCGGCAAGGTCCACTAGCATCCAATTCTCCAACTCCGCATATTTACGGCTGAGGGATTTCGGCCGGCTGCGTCATTTGGTGGAAGACGCCGATGCCAGGGACAAGCAGCCGGTAGATCCGGACGCCGGCAAAAAAATGTTCGACATCCTCCGCAGCACCATCAATTAAACAGCTTTGTAATAAAACCCTTTTTTCCGTAGTAGCCGAGGCCTGCCGGGTCGTAGCGTTCGGCGCGAAGACCGGTGAGGAGGCTCAAACTGAAAGGAAGATTCTTCGCTTGGACGGTCCTGGGCGGTCTGATTAAATCCACCCGACACAACATGAGCGAAGGCAAACAACCATTTACTGAATATGTGACCAAGGCCAAGCGCGGCCCGGACACCTCCCGGTGGGGCTGGATTGCCGCCGGCATCCTTGCCGTGCTGTTGGTTGTGTCATTGCTGCTCTGGGCCTCGGCCATGGGCAGACTGCGTGGACTGGAATCGCTCCGGACCAAGCTGGATGATGCCAATGCCAGTCTCGTCAGCGCACAGGGCGAAAACCAGAAGGACAAAGACCAGATTGCGGCCCTGCAATCCAAGGTCGCGGATCTGGAACAGGAAAGGGACACCGCCGCCCAGATGGCAAAAGGCCTCGAAAATGAGATGCGCGCCGACCTCGAATCCAAGGATGTCACCATCTCCAGTCTGCAAGGCAAGCTCACCGTGAACATCCTCGACCGCGTCATGTTTGATTCCGGCGAGGCGATTTTGAAACCGGCCGGAGAATCCGTGATGCGCAAGATTGCAGCCATTCTCGCCGGACATCCTCAACTGAAGATTCACGTCATCGGTCACACGGACAACGTGCCCATCCGGCCCGAAGCCCGCAACCGGTTCGCCAGCAACTGGGAACTTTCCACCGCCCGTGCCCTTGCGGCCGTGCATTTCCTCACTGAAAAGGCGGGCGTGGACCCGCGCCGCGTCGGGGCCATCGGTTACGGTGAATATCGCCCCCTCGCCGACAATGCGACCGCCGAGGGAAGAGCCCGGAACCGCCGCATTGCCATCACCATTCTGCCTGATGAACTCGCCGGAGCCGACACCGTGCCGGCAGTGAAGCCCGATGCGTCCACCAATTCCCCACCTCAACCGGCGGCGACTGAGACACCTGAACCGCCCGTGAAATAACCTTTGGTGAAGATGTCCCCCAACGGCGAGCGCCCGGAGGATTGATTTGCCAATATCCGGACGCCGGCAAAAAATGTTCGACGTCCTCCGCAGCGCCATCAAATGAACCACGGTAGGAGATGAGGTATCAGCGTCGGTATTTTTCAGCGTGCTGTTGGCAAAGCCAAAGGCAGTGGCCCTCTGGTGTAATGGTTCTGGATAATCCTCCCCATTTGCGAGAAGCATCGACTTCTAACAGGAGTTTTTCGACGGCGCGCAATTCGACTCCATCCGTCTTACGGAGGAACAAATCTTGATGTACTTGATTTACTGATGTCGGTTGAGCGGACTTTTCATCCTTAGGTAATTTCTCTACGAGGGTTTTGGTGAAATGGATCTCCGCCTTGAATGCAGACTCGTAATCAGGGCTAAGGAGACCGACCGCAGAGCCTGCAATAGGGATTGTAAAGCGAAGAAGTTCCACGATTGTCCGCAGGTAAGGAGAAACTGTTTCGAGCCAAGCCGCTCGTAACTTAATCGTGTAACGTCCAGTCGGTCCAGTCGAATGCCAACAGCCCGGCTCCTCGCAATACAATTGTAGAAGGAGCTTTTCGCCTGCAATTCGCTTGAATGAACCTTTTGGATTAGCGGGCCACAAGGTGAAAACGCGCGGACAAATGGCTTCGTCCGCATGTTGTTCGCGTTTGAAAAGAAGCAGGAATTCCACTTTCTCTTCGTCGCCACCAACGTCAGTCAGCGCAAATTCCACAAAGGACGGAATGATCTGGCGCGGACTCACGTCCGCGGCTACAACCGGTAACGGTTATGCCGCCATGACCGCGGTTTCAACGGCAGGGGTCTCGTGTTCGGCAATTTTCACGCGCATTTTGTGCAACGCTTCCTCCTGGATCTGCCGGATGCGTTCACGCGTGACGCCCAGCCTGTCGCCGATTTCTTCCAACGTTTTGGGCCGGCCATCATCCAGCCCGAACCGCATGGCCAGAATCTTGTTTTCCCGCGGCGTGAGCGTGGCCAGAACTTCCCGGACAAGGTTCCGGTCGGTTTCCCGGATGAGCCGGTCGAAAGGCGCCGCCGCGTTCGGGTCCGCCACCACTTCGGAAATCTGTTTTGGCTCGTCGGCCCCAACCGGGGCGTCGAGTGAAATGGGCGCCTTGGACGCGTCGCGATACTGCTGGATGCGGCGCGGGTCGAGTCCCAGATGGTCCGCCACCTCCTGGTCCGTCGGATCCCGGTCGAAGGCCTCGCGCAGCTTCACCTCCGTCTTCCGGATGTGCGCCACCTTGTCCACCACGTGGACGGGCAGCCGGATGGTTTTGGACTGGTTGGCCAGCGCCCGCATGATGCATTGCTTGATCCACCACGAGGCATAGGTGGAAAGCTTCGCGCCTTTGCGGGGATTGAACCGCTCGACGCCCTTCATCAGGCCGATGTTGCCCTCATTGATCAGGTCGAGCAGCGGAAGCCCCAGGCCTTCGTAGCCGCGGGCGATCTTCACCACCAGTCGCAGATTGGCCGTGATCATCTTCTCGCGCGCCTTCCGGTCGCCCTTTTTGATCCGCTTGGCAAGAGCGATTTCCTCCTGCGGCGTTATCAATTTCACCTGCCCGATTTCGCGCAGATACAATTGCAACGTGTCGCCGCGGATTGATTCGTATGGAGCCGGTTCTGCCGGCGCGACGTTCGGGGTCGCCGGCTTCACGCTCAAATCCCCGGAGGCTGATAACGGTGACGCAATTCGATATCGCAGCGGCCGACGCGATGGGGTCAAACGGATGCGGGACGGCTTGAGGCTGGTCGCCCTGGCCCGGCGGGTTCGTTTGTAAATCGCTTTCATTTTCTCCTTTCAGTTCCTTTGATTGGCCGGGGCCAATTCCTCCGGCGTGACGGTCAGGTTGAGCTTCTCCGTATGCCGGATGACCGTGAGTTGGACCGGAACGCCAATCACTATCGCCACGAGGTGACGATGCAATTCATCAATGCCGGAAACCGGTTCGCCCTCAAACGCGATGATGATGTCGCCCTCGCGCAGATCGGCGCGGCCCGCGGGACTGCCCGGCTCAAGGCCCACCACGAGAACTCCGTGGCCCACCGGCAACCGGTGGAAACGGACGACGCGCGGATGTACGGGCACGTTCTGCCCGGCCACTCCAATCCAACTGCGGCGGATGCGGCCTTCCTTGATCAACCAGGCCGCCACGAACTCGGCGGTGCTGCTCGCGATGGCAAAACAAATCCCCTGCGCCGGCAGGATGACGGCCGTGTTCACCCCGATGATTTCCCCGCGCGAATTGACCAGCGGACCGCCGGAGTTGCCGGGATTCAAAGCAGCGTCGGTCTGAATGACGTTGTCAATGAGCCGCCCGGACTGGGAACGCATCGAACGGCCCAGGGCGCTGACGATGCCGGCGGTCACGGTCTGGTGAAATCCAAACGGACTCCCAATGGCGATGGCAATCTGTCCCACCCGGACGGATTTGGAATCACCTAGGTTCGCGTGAATGAGATTCGAGGCGTTGATGCGGATGACCGCCAGATCAGTCTCCGGGTCGTCACCCACCAGGGTCGCGCCGAAAACGCGGCCGTCCGCCACCGCCACTTCCATGCGGCTGGCATCGTGGACCACGTGACTGTTGGTCAGGATGTAGCCGTCGGGCGCAATGACAAAACCCGAACCGGTGCCGCCGGATTCCGGTCCCCGGCGCCGGTCGCGACCGTCGTGGTGAACCCGGATGTTGACCACGGTGGGCCCGACCTTCCCGACAACCCCGGCGATGGTCCGGGAATAACCGTCCAGCAATTCGTCGTCGGTCACCGATGTTTGGGGCGGCGCGTCCGCGACCAACGGGTTGCGGTCGTGATCGAACACGCGGACCAGGCCGGTGTTCCGATATCTTTCAAATGTTTCCGGGATTTTCATTTTCTCCCCTTTCGTTTGTTCCACTCAACCCGAATCCCGAAGTTGACGGGGAGCGCACCCGCCTCGGGTGCGGTTTTCCGCGCCCTCGCGGAAAACATCGGACGCACCGAAATTTTCTGAATTCTGTGTCCACTCCGCACGCAAGAAGCTGGACGCGAGGCGCGTCCAGCAACACCCGGGGCGGGTGTGCTCCCCAACTTCGACGATTGATTTCATGTTTCCCTCCTCGTTAATGGTTGATGTTAAAAAACGCGGGCAACCGGTCACGCCGCCAGGACGATGACCGGGCTGTTCTCCCGCACGGATTGCTGACGGGCATTCCAGGCGGCCACCGCCCGGACTTTCTCCGTTGCGAGGGTGGGGAAAAACAGGTGCGGATATTTCGTTTGCCAGGCTGCCGCCTCGGCTTCATTCAGTGCCAGCCGGACCAGCCGTTCCGGCGCCGGAAACGCGCGGCTGGATTCCGCGAAGATCGCCTCTTTGACCCCGGCAATCTGCGCCCGTATCTTCCGGCAGGATGCCCGGCAGGCGCTTCGGGACAAACCGCCCTTTTCTCGATTGTCAATTGTGCTTATCTGATTCATCATTCGTTTTCCTTTCAATTATATGTAATATCAACGGTTACATAATCACACAAAAAAAGAGACTGTCAACCGGTTTTTTTGGCGGCGCCCGGACATGCGGCCTTGATCATGCCAATAACCCCGGCCAGGGTGGTTTTCTCCAGGTCCCGTTCCAGGGCGTTCTCCGCCGATGCAAAGACCTTGTTCAAGGTCTCCCGGATGCAATGGCCCACCGGGCAGGCCGTGTTGGCTTTTCGGGCGGGACTGGCAAAAGGCTCAAGAGCTTCCACGGCCCGATAGACTTCGGCAAGATTGATGCGGCCCGGGGAACGGCTTAAACGGGAGCCATACCCGGCCCCCTTGCGGGTCTCCACCAGCCGGGCCCGCTGCAACGACAGGAGGAGCCGCCGGATGATGACCGGGTTGGTGTTGACGCTGGCCGCCAGCATGCCCGACGTGACCGGGTCGCCCTCCTTGTAAGCGAGGACGGCCAGCACGTGCACGGCCATGGCAAAACGGCAACTGGTTCGCATAATCGATGGTTAATTAGTAACCGTAGAGATTACATTTGTCAACCGGTCTTTTTATCCAGATCACCCCACCAGCACGCTTTTGGTCAGATTTCTGGGCTTGTCCACATCGCAGCGGTCGCACCTTGACACTGCGATAAGCCAAGTTGCACGGTTTCGGAAGGAACGCCGGATTCATCCGGCAGGACATTTAATCACGCGTGCCTGCTGCCGCATGAATGCGGCGTTCCCGTCACAGCCGCGTGGTGCAATTCTTCAAAGTTTCCCGGTGGGGGTGAAAGGCAGGCCGCGTTCGCCGTTGAAAAGTTTCTCCAACCGCCGGTTTCCGCCACTGCGATGAATCACGCCGCGCCGAGCAGCGCGTGCACCTTGGGCATCCATTCGCTGATCGGGATTTTCTGAGGGCAATGATCTTCGCAGTCGTGGCAGGCAACGCAAACACCGGCCCGCGCTGATTCCGTGATAAAAATCTGATACTTGAAGCGCGCGCCGGGAATGTCTTCGTGGAGAAACGCTTCGTTGTAGATTTCAAAATTGGCCGGAATGTTCACTCCGTTCGGGCAGGGCATGCAGTAGTTGCACTTGGTGCAGGGAATGACGGTTCGTTCCCGGTACTTTTGCTGCAAGTCTGCGATCAGTTTCAGGTCCGCCGCCTGAAACGAATGGCTGCGAGCGCGGGCCGCCGAATCCAGGTTGGCTTTCACCTGGTCCAGGTTGCTCATTCCGCTTAACACCACCGACACTTCGGGCTGGTCCCAAAGCCATTGCAGCGCCCAGTCCGCCGCGGAGCGCTTCACGCTGGAGCCCTCGATCACCTCGCGGATGGACGGCGGCGGCTTGGCCAGCCTGCCGCCGAGCAGCGGTTCCATGATCACGACGGCCAGGCCCTTGGCCGCGGCAAGCTTCAAGCCCTGAGTGCCCGCCTGGTTCTCCGTGTCCAGGTAGTTGTATTGAATCTGGCAGAACGTCCAGCGATCGTAGCCGTTGACGATGTCAGGGAAGCTCTCGTAATTGTCGTGGAACGAAAACCCCAGGTGGCGGATGCGTCCGTCGCGAATCGCAGCCTCGGCCTTTTCCAGGAGTTTGTATTTCGGGACGATTTCGCTCCAGCGTTTTTTATCCAGGCCGTGGAGCAGATAGAAATCAATGTGATCAGTCTGGAGCTTGCGCAGTTGTTCGTTCAACATCCGGTCAAAATCGGCTTCCTTTTGGATCAACCACACCGGGGACTTTGTGGCTATTTTCACCTGGTCCCGATGGCCGCACAACGCCTTGCCGAGAACGGTCTCGCTGTTGCCTCCGTGATAGATGTAAGCGGTGTCGAAATAGTTTACGCCCCGATCCAGGGCGTGGCGGATCATGCGCACCGCTTCCGCTTCATTGATATTTGGGCCGTTGGAATTTCCGTCCACGGTGGGCAGGCGCATGCAGCCAAAGCCCAGAACCGACGCGTTCCAATCCAGCTTGCCGAATTTGCGAAATTGCATGGTAATTAACCGGTTCGAGGGTGAGGTTCGAGGGAATTCATTCGCGAACTCCGGCGGGTGGGCGGCTTCCGGCGTGTTGATGGATTGCTGCGCCCAGCCAGGCGATGGTCTGGCCCAGATCATTCATGTTGCGCGAAGCCTCGTCGTCCTTGGCCACGTCACCCTTGTCCAGGCCAAATCCGAGGTTCCAGTAAGTGGATCCCGGCACGATGGCGCCGGACATGAGGAACATGTGGTTCATTGTGTCAAAGGCGTGCGTGCCGCCGCCGCGTCTGACCGCCACCACGGCGGCTCCGATTTTTCCGCGGAACAATCCGCCGTTGGCCAGCGCCACCAGCCCGGCGCGATCCAGCAGCGCCTTCATCTCAGCGCTCACGTCGGTGAAATACGTGGGTGAACCGAGGATGATCGCATCGGCCGCGACCATTTTCTCGAAGCACTGGTTGAAAACATCATCCTTCTGGCTGCACCGGGAATTTTTCTTCTTGAAACACTCGTAACAGGCCCTGCATCCGCGGATGGGTTTTCCGCCGAGCTGGATGAACTCGGTTTCCCAGCCGGAGGCGGCCAGCGGCGCAAGCGCCTTTTTCAAAAGAATTTCCGTGTTCCCGCCCTTGCGCGGGCTTCCATTCAGGGCAACAGCTTTCATGGCTCTAAATTCTAAACTAGAATCACAAACAGTTCAAATTTCCTGCTTTAACCGGGCCGGGTCAATGACGAACCAAAGTTGAAAAAGGTTTTTGAACTGACGCAGGGATCTTCGTGCTGGACAGCAGCCGGAACCGTTCAGCACTGGCAGTCTCCTCTTGCTCCACCTCCGTCATCCAGACGGATTTGCATCAGCCGCAATTCCGTCCGCAGACTCCAGCCGATGTGCGTCCAGAACTTCATGCCCTCTGTGTTGCTGGCAAAGATGAAAATGTTGCATTTTTGGATGCCGGCCTTGCGGAGTTTCGCCAGACAGGCATTCACAAGCCGCCGGCCGATGCCGCGACACCGGTGGCGTTTTGACACCGCCAGGTGATGCAGATAGCCACGCCGCCCGTCGTGACCGCACAGCACGGCACCAATGATTCGCCCATCCTTTTCCGCAACGAAACTGAGGCGCGGGTTGCGTCGCAGATATGCGGTGATGGCGCGGCGCGTGTCGGACTCGTTCAACCCCACACCTTCGGTGCGTCGCCACAATGCGATGACCGCATCGTAGTCTTCGATACGGAAAGAGCGGACGATTATTCCATCGTCAGTAGGTGTGATCATTCAATTACGATATTACCGGCAGATTCGCAAGCCGGCGGAGATTTTCATGCGAATTGTTTGGTAGAAACCAAAAATTCCGCCAGTTGTGTTAACAGGCGACGATGTCGTTCCGAAGAAATTTCCCCGATGCTCCCGATGATCTGCCGTTGCGCATAAACCGCCAGGAAACCCAATCGAATCAATGAATCCGTTTGCAGTCCGCTGCTGGCAAAATCGTTGTCCGCTCTCGAAATCGCCTCGTCCAATCCGCGCACTTGCCGGTGCAATTGGCTGCTGATGCCGCAAACCAGAAAATCATCAAACGGAGGCAGGATTCGCAGTATGACTGCCGGGCGCGGCTTTTGCCGGCCATCCGCTTGTGGCAGCGGGACGAGAATTACGTCCCCCTCTTTCATTTGTTTGGCGGCGTTTCGCGGAGTGCGGCGTGGGAATAATCCGGCTCATCTTCACCGTAGGCGCGGGCGAGTCCGGTTTGAGACGCAGCCAGCCACGCCTGCCGCTCATCTTCCAACGAGTCGCCGGAGACAACTGTTACGATGAGCTTCGAGTTGCGCTGAAGCTCGTAAGGTTCGTCCAGGCAAATCCGTTTGCCGTCAAAATGAGCTTTCAAAGTAATTGCGCTCATGCAGTTATTTTATCCTAAAAGTTTGTGCCCGCAAGCGGCTTGTTCATTCCACCGTCACGCTCTTGGCCAGATTTCTCGGCTTGTCCACGTCGCAGCCGCGCACGACGGCGATGTGATACGCGAACAACTGCAGCGGCACGGTGGCCAGAATCGGATAAATCAGTTCCAGCGCCTTCGGCAGGTAAATCACGTCGTTGGCCACCTTCCCGATTTGTTTGTCGCCTTCGGTGGCCAGCGCGATGATGGGGCCTTTGCGCGCGCGAATCATCGCCAGGTTCGCCATCGTCTTGTCATAAATCGAATCCTGCGGCACGAGGAAAACCGTCGGCGTCTTGGGATCAATCAACGCAATCGGGCCGTGCTTCATCTCCGCCGCCGAATAACCCTCGGCGTGGATGTAGGAAATTTCCTTCAGCTTGAGCGCGCCTTCCAGCGCAATCGGGAACGTGTAACCCCGGCTGAGGAAAAAGAAATCGTCGGCCTTGGCGTATTTCTTCGCAAGCTTCTTGAACGCGTTGTTTTGCGCGAGGATGGCTTCGAGCTGCTTGGGCACGGCCTCCAGCGCGTGCAGGATTTCCAGCGCCCGGCGGGCGGAAAGATTTCGCAGCCGGCCCAGGTGCACCGCCAGCAGCGCCAGAATCGTGAGTGTGGATACGAAGGCCTTGGTCGAGGCAACGCCGATTTCCGGGCCGGCGTGCATGTAAATGCCGCCGTCGGATTCCCGCGCGACGGTGCTGCCGACAACGTTGACAATGGCGAGCGCGCGATGGCCGCGGCGCTTGGCTTCGCGCAACGCAGCGAGCGTGTCCGCAGTCTCACCGGACTGCGAGATGACGAGCAAGACGGTGTTCTTTTCAAGCGGCGCGTTGCGGTAACAAAATTCGTGCGCGAACTCGACCTCGACCGGAATTTGCGCGAGTTCCTCGATCAAATACTCACCGACGAGCGCCGCGTGCCAGCTCGTGCCGCTGGCGGCGATGACGATGCGGTCAATCGCCCGCAACTCGGCGGACGTGAGATTCAGGCCGCCGAACTTGGCGGTGGCGCCCTCGTTGTCCACGCGGCCGCGCAGGGCGTTTTCCACGGTGCGCGGCTGCTCGAAAATTTCCTTGAGCATGAAATGCTCGTATTTTCCGCGCACGGCGTCCTCTTGGCTGAACTCCAGCTTGCTGACCTGGACGTTGGCGGTGTCTGTGCCCAGGTTCAAAACATCAAAGCGTTCGGGTGTGATGGTCGCCACGTCGTAATCGTTGAGGTAAACGACCTTTTTGGTGTGGGCGACGATGGCGTTGGCATCGCTGGCGAGAAAATTCTCGCCGGCGCCGATGCCGATGATGAGCGGCGAACCGCGCCGTGCACCGACGATGGTGTCGGGCTGGTCGGCGCAAATCACTGCAATGCCGTAGGTGCCGATGACTTCGCGCAGCGCATCGCAAACTGCCTGGGTCAGTAGCGCAGGCGTCTCGCCTGCTTTTTTCAAGTGCAGCCGGGACGGCTGCGCTACTTTTTGCCGTTTCCCGTAATAATCGCCAATCAAATGCGCGAGCACCTCGGTGTCGGTGCCGGATTTGAATTTGTGGCCGGTGGCGAGCAGTTTCTGCCGGAGCGCGTCGAAATTTTCGACGACGCCGTTGTGGACGACGGCGATCCGGCCGGACTGGTCGAGGTGCGGATGGGAATTGATGTCCGACGGCGGGCCGTGCGTGGCCCAGCGGGTGTGGCCGATGCCGAGATTTCCCGCGACCGGTTCGGATTTCAAAAGACGGGCGAGACCTTCGCTGATTTTCCCCTTTTTCTTGCGGACGAGCAGTTCGTCGCCGTCCAACACGGCGATGCCCGCGCTGTCATAGCCGCGATATTCCAGCCGCCGCAAGCCTTCGAGCAGAATGGGCGAAACCGCCTTTTTCCCGACGTATCCAATGATGCCGCACATAAACGGGTGAATGACTAAATCCTAAACCATAATGCCTAATATAATCAGGGCCTCCTGACGTCGGCCCCTACAAATTTTTCAAAATCCAATCCGCCGCGCCGTTCAAATCGTCCACCATCACCGCCAGTTTGAGTGGTTCCGGCGATTTCCGTTCAAGTTTTGCGCCGTAACCGGTGCGGACCAGGATGCTTTTTTTGACGCCGGCGTTCCAGCCGCATTCCAAATCAATCAGCTTGTCGCCGATCATGTAACTTTGCGCCAGGTCCACGCCGAATTCATCGCGCGCGTCGAACAAAAATTGCGGCGACGGCTTGCGGCCGCGGCTGGGCTGGCCGGGCGCTTCGGGCGCGATGTAAATTTTTTCAAAGCGCACGCCGGCCCGGGCCAGTTCGCCGAGCAAATGCTCGTTCACGCGCTCCACGTCCGCAAGCGTGAAGTAACCATGCCCGACACCGGACTGGTTGGAGACGATGAACAGTTTGAACCCGGCGTCCGAGAAACGCTTCAGCGCCGCCGCCGCCCCGGGAAGGAAGGCCACGTCCTCGATGCGGTGCAGATAATTCCTTTCCTCAATCAACACCCCGTCGCGGTCGAGAAAAACAGCCGGTTTCATTTCAGCAAATAGTGGTTTGATTACGGCAAGAATGGAATTGAATTCTTTCCGGCGCTTGCGCATCCTGTGCCAGTTTCGATTTTTACAATCAACAAACCAATTTAATGAGCAAAGGCAGATTGGGAATTTTGGTCGGCGGCGGCCCGGCGCCGGGCATCAACGGCGTCATCGCGGCGGCCACCATCGAAGGCGTCAACCAGGGTTTTGAAGTCATTGGCTTTCGTGACGGTTTCAAGTGGCTCGCGCAGGGCGAGGCGCAGTATTGCCGGCCGCTGGCGATCCGTGACGTGAGGGAAATCCATCTGCGCGGCGGCTCCATCCTGGGAACCGCCCGCACCAATCCCACGAAGTCGGAAACGCAGATGAAAAATGTCTTCAG
>Ga0116110_1000950_pt1 | contig 16159 bp, 20 predicted proteins | sample June2015DPH_8_50_FD_89719 | JGI IMG/M metagenome (GOLD analysis project Ga0116110, IMG submission 89719) | Peatland microbial communities from SPRUCE experiment site at the Marcell Experimental Forest, Minnesota, USA - June2015DPH_8_40 | ecosystem: Environmental > Terrestrial > Soil > Wetlands >...
CGTGGATGGGCCAGGTTGACAGGTGGCTTTTGGTGCGTTCCTCACAGCCGTGCTGTTTAGTTTGGGTCATATTGATCGCCCCGCTCGCGGGGCAAGCGGTTTGCTTGGCGTGCGGCTTTGCGAACTGGCTGGGGGGCTGAAATGATGGTCAAGGAGCTTCTGGATGCGGGAGACCTTTCCGCTGCCATCGACCAGATCGGTGCGAACCTCCGAGCGGAGCCAACGGACCGGGTCAAAAGGACTTTCTTGTTTGAGCTGCTTTGTTGCGCCGGCGATCTCGACCGCGCCGAAAAGCAACTGGATGTGGTGGCGGCAGAGAGCTCCGACAGGGACATTGCGGTACAGCCTTACCGTAACGTGCTGGAGGGTGAAAGGAAACGACGCCGGCTGTTCTCTGAAGGCCGCGTCCCTGGCCTGCCCAAGCGGGTTCCCGACTATGCCAGACTTCACCTGGAGGCGATCAACCGCATCCGCGAAGGCCATTATGCGGAAGCTCGTGCGCTGTTGGAGGAAAGCGAAACCGCAAGACCACCGGTCTCTGGCACAATTAATGGCGAGCGTTTTGACGATCTGAAGGATGCGGATGATCTGCTCGGGCCTTTCTTGGAAGTCATCACGCTGAACAATTACGCCTGGATTCCTTGGGAAGCAGTCCGTTCTGTTACCATGCAGGCGCCGCGGCATCTGCGTGACTTGGTTTGGAACCCCGCCCACGTGGAGCTTGAAATCGGCCCCCTCGGTGAGGTGTTTCTGCCCGTGTTGTATGCGGGCTCTTATCTGCACCAAGACGATCGGGTGAAATTGGGACGCATGACGGACTGGCGAGCCGATGCGGGGGGCCTGGCTCTCGCGAGCGGCCAGAAACTGCTCATGGCCGGGGAGCGCGATTGGCCTCTCCTTGAAGTCCGCCAACTGGAAATTGACCCGTCGAGTGAAAAGTGATGGCGGCACCAGAACCAATTCTCGAAGATCTCCTGGCTCCTATTTCGGAGGAACATCCCGCAGGAGAAGACATTACCCTGGCGCCAGAGTGGCAAGCAATCAACGAAGCGCGGCGTCGGGATAAATTGTTGGACCGTCAGAACGCCGACTGGCCTCTGATCCGGCAACTGCTCAGCCAGGCCTTGGCGCACAAATCTAAGGATCTTCGCCTCGCCGTCTGGCTGACGGAAGCCAACGTAAAGCTGTATGGCTTCGCGGGCCTTCGGGATAGCCTCCAGTTGCTTCGTGGGCTGATAGTGAATTTCTGGGATTTAGGCCTCTACCCGGAAATCGAAGGCGGCGACCTTCAGTTTCGGGCGATGCCGCTGGGCTGGTTCGGGGGGGATAATCTGCCGCGCGCCGTTCGCCAGATACCGCTCACGGCCCGGACCGACGGAGGCCGGGACTACTCCTATCTGGATTATCGCCAATCGCGTGCGATTGGTTGGGAAAAAGACACGCGCAATTCCTTCGGCGACATTGACTCCACGAAGAAAGAGAAGCGCAAGGTCGCGCTTGCGGCTGGGGGAGTCTCTGCGGAAATGTTCGAAGAGGCGGTACAGGCTACTCACCGGGCGGGCCTCGAGACAACGCACACTCATTTCGACGAGGTTTGGGAAGAGTTACAGCGGTTGGATCGGATCCTCGATGAGAAGTTCAAGCCGGATGTGCCTGGAACCACCGATACCAAGGAAGCCTTAGAGGATTGTGGCCGCATGCTCGATGATCTGCTCAAGCGCAAGCGCCAGGAGGAGCCTGACCCTGCCCTGCCAGGCGAACCTGTGGCACCGGCCGACAGGAAAGCACCGCGTAGCCAGTTGGTCCCGCTGCCGGCGGCGTTCCTTTCGGATGGGGCCGACATCGGCGGCTCCTGGGCCCAAGCGGAAGAACTGGTGCGAAAGGGCAGTTTACAGGAAGGCTTGGCTGAAATGACGCGGCTGGCCTCGCAGCAATGCGGGCGAGTAATCTTCCTGCACCGGCTCCGGCTCGCGGAAATCTGCCTGTCAACCGATCGCAACCGGCTGGCCATTGCAATTTTGGAAGATTTGGCCAAAAGCATTGAGGAACTGCACCTGGAAAAGTGGGAAGCGCCCGAACTGCTTGGCCGTGTATGGGGCCGACTGCATCGCTGTTACAGAGAGGCAGAGCCGGGCTCGGAGCAAGCCGCTCGTGCCGCTGCGTTTCTTGACCGGCTCTGTAAGCTCGATCCATGGCAGGCCCTGAGGTGGGATGAATAGTGGAACCCTTCGAGGCCCGCGTTACTCCGTCCCTGCTCGACCGGTTGACAGATCACGCCCCGAATTCACCCGCGGAGCACCCTTTGAGTCGCTTACAGGCGTTGCGTGTTCTCAAGGCGTCCCTTTGGTACGATTTGAGCGCTCTGCTGAATACCAAACGGCGGGAGGAAGAGGTTCCTGAACAGTTCACCGAAGTGAATCGTTCGCTCTTGACGTATGGCTTGCCGGATTTCAGTTCCTACGGCCTTAAGAGTGAAGCCGATCAGCACCGCCTGCGCCGTGCCATAGAGGCGGCCATCCGCCGATTCGAACCTCGCTTAGAGAAAGTGACAGTTACATTGGAGGCGCCGCAGGAAACCGACCCGGCCTTACGCTTTCGCGTGGATGCATTACTGCGCGTCGAACCAGCCCCCGAACCAATCAGTTTTGAAACTGTGTTGCAGCCGGAGAGCGCTCACTTCGTAATCATGGGGGATACCCGGTGAAGGAAGATCTACTTCCTTATTACGAAAACGAGCTCAGCTTCATTCGAAATCTGGGCAAGGAGTTCGCCGCCGACTGGGGAAAGATCGCCGAGCGGCTAGCACTTGAGCCGGGTAAGTGCGAGGATCCGCACGTCGAACGCCTGATTGAAGCCTTCGCGCTGCTCGCAGGCCGCATACACCACAAGATCGACGATGAGTTCCCCGAGATCACCGAGTCCCTCCTGAATATTCTCTATCCGCACTACCTCCGGCCAATTCCCTCGATGTCTATCGCTCAATTTCAGGTCGATCCTGAACAAGGGCCGCTTACCACGGGGCACACGATCAAGAAGAATACCAGTTTGTATACCGGGGCAATTGCCGGCAAAGCGACTTCTTGCAGCTTTCGTACTTGCTATCCGGTCACCCTCTGGCCGCTGCAGGTAACTGCAGCGGCGGTTGCGCCGGCGGCTGCCGTACCCGGCGCTCCCGCGACGGAAAGGGCTGTGGCCGTGATCCGAATCGATCTGAAATGCATGGGCAGAACTCGATTATCGGCGCTCAACATAGACAAGTTGCGCTTTTATCTGAGCGGCGAGAGCAACGTCGTACACGCACTTTACGAACTCCTCTTCAGTAATGTGATCCGGATTGTGCTTCGGTCCACCGGCACTCAGTCAGCAACGGCTGACCTGCCCACCAATGCGATTCAGGCCGTCGGGTTCGGCCGTGATGAAGGAATGCTGCCTTATCACGATCGTAGTTTCCTCGGCTATCGGGTCATACAGGAATATTTCAGCTTTCCATGGAAGTATTTGTTCTTCGATGTTCTCGGCTTCGACAAGATCCAACGTTCGCAATTCGCCGACAGCTTCCAACTTTTCATCTATCTGAGCGCATTCGAGCGAAGGGAACGCCTCCAGATCCTGGAGCAGAACGTCAACCGGGACACGTTTCAACTCGGTTGTTCGCCCATCATCAACCTTTTCGAGAGGCTCGCCGAGCCGGTCCGTCTGACCCACGCTGCGACGGAATACCGTGTCATTCCGGATATTCACAAGCAGCCATCCACGGAAGTGTATTCTGTGGACCAAGTAACGTCAACTGCTCCGTATCTCGTGAAGCCACAAGTCTACGATCCCTTCTATTCCGTCAGGCATAACTATGACGACAATCCTGGTCAGGCCTACTGGTACGCCAGTCGCCAGCTCTCGGAAAGAAAGGGTGATCGGGGCACGGAGGTATACCTATCCCTGGTAAACATGGGATTCAAGCCGACCCGGCCCCCTGTGGAGACCTTGACGGTGCACATAACGTGCACCAATCGGGATCTGGCCGGGCAACTTCCATTCGCCGGCGAATTCGGCGAGATCTTTTTGGAGTCCGGCTCGCTGGTTCGGGCGCGCTGCATCATGGCGCCGACCAAAACGGTTCGACCTCCTGTGCGGCGCGGCTTGCAGTGGCGGCTGATTTCCCATCTGGCATTGAACTACCTGTCCGTCGTTGACGGTGGCCTGTCTGCTTTGCAGGAGGTGCTGAAGCTCTACGATTTCACAGAGGACCCTGCCATTCAAAAGCAAATCTCCGGAATCGTGGCGCTGTCCAGCGCGCCACACATGAGGCGCATCGTTTCCGAGCACGGCATTGTATTCGCCCAGGGGTTACGCGTAAATATCGAATTCGACGAAGATGCTTTCATCGGTACGGGCGTGTTTCTTTTTGCCACCGTGCTAGAGCGCTTTCTTGGTCTCTACACGGCCATCAATTCATTCACCCAGCTCACGGCCAATACCCGGCAGCGGAGAGGAGAATTGAAGCCATGGCCACCCCGGTCGGGCGAACAGATTCTTCTGTAGCCGAGATCCTTCTTGAGTGTCCATGGGATTTCGACTTCTTTCAGGCCGTCCGCTTGCTCGGACTAATGTACCCAAACCGGCGCCTTTTCTCCGGCTTTAGGCAGCCTCCTGAGGAAGTGGTACGCTTTCATGCGCACTTATCGATGGCTTTCCCGCCAAGTGCTATCCAGAAGATTGAGCCCACGTTGGACGAAGATGATCCGCTGCATATGACCGTCAACTTCATGGGGCTGACCGGCCCTGTAGGTATACTGCCGTTACACTATACCGAGTATCTCATTGCCCGAAGCTACTCCTGGGATAATGCGGCGGCGGCATTCTTCGACCTGTTCAACCATCGGCTGATCTCGCTGTTTTATCTTGCCTGGGAGAAACACCATTTCCCAGTCGCCTATCAGCGGGAGTGTCAGTCACCAACTACCCAGCGGCGGTTCACTGGGTACCTGTTCGATCTTATTGGAATGGGGACGCCCGGTCTGCAGGGACGCCTTGAGCTTGACGACTCGGCGCTTGTTTCCTACTGCGGGCTAATTGCGCAGCGCCCGCATTCGGCTGTTACGCTGGCGGGGCTGCTGCGCGACTATTTTCGCGTGCCAATCGAGATTGACCAGTTCGTGGGCAAATGGTGTCACCTGGAGGATGACGAACTTTCGTACCTTAACGCGAATGCCAGTTCCAGTGAACTCGGTTCCGGAGCCATCGCTGGCGATCAGGTATGGAACCCGCAAGCTCGTTTTCGGATCCGGATCGGGCCCTTGACCTGGGAGCGTTACAATGACTTTCTGCCGGACGGCTCTGCGTTCCGGGAACTGGTGGCTCTTGCCAGATACTTCGCCAACCAGGCTATGGATTTTGAGGTGCAGTCAATCCTAGTGGCCCAGGAAGTGCCGCGGTGTAGGGTTTCGGATGACCCGCAATCGCCCCGGCTGGGGCTGTCGTCGTGGTTGAAGACGGTAACATTTGAGGAACCTGCTGCAGACCTCATCCAGACGGTTCGTTCGTCCGCAGCCACTTGAGACTCGTGGGCGCTTTTTCGGATGCAGTTTCTGACTTTGGGATATCATAAACGATACAGCGGAGGCGCCGCTGACCGTGGGCTATCAGGATTATAGGCTGGCCTAAGACTTATGAGAAACCTTCGACGAGTTGTCTGGTCTCGGGGTATGTTTTTGACCCCGCAGCATTTTCAGACTCTGGATCAGTGGATCGATGAAACATATCAGTTCCGCTTTACTGCTTCGAACTTCGCTAACTGGGGCGTACTGAATCTCAGCATAGATCAGGAGAGTCTGGCCAATGGCCTCTTCAGACTCCGCAGCAGCCAGGGCATACTGCCTGATGGCACCATATTCAGCATCCCAACACCCGATGCCTCACCCTGCGGGCGGCAGATTACGGATGACTTCACACCCAATCAGGAGTTTCTCGACGTCTTTCTCGCCCTCCCGGATCGCCAAACTGCAGGGAAGAACTTTACCCAGGCCACTGAACTGAGGGAAGGAGTTGCTACCACCCGTTACGTCGCTGAGACGCTCGAAATCGTTGACGAGAACGGCTATGGCGAGCCGAAGAGCGTTCAGGTTGCAACCAAGAACTTCAGCCTGCTGTTTGGAGGCCAGAGCTTGGATGGCTTCGTTGCTTTGCAGATCGCGCGGGTGGTTCGTACCGAAGCCGGGAAATACACACTCGATCCGGCTTTCATCGCGCCCTGTCTGGATATGGCTTCCAGCGACTATCTGATGAACCTCCTGCGGCGCGAAATCGAAATTCTTGTCTCGAAAGGGGATTCGCTCAATGCGAATCGTCGGCAGGGTGGCGAGAATCTGGCCGATTTTAATGCCAGCGAAGCCGGAAACTTCTGGTTTCTAAATGTAGTAAATTCCAGTGTGCCCGAGCTACAGCATATCTGTAATGTTCGCCACGGCCACCCTGAGAACCTTTGGGTGGTTATGTTGAGGCTGGCCGGTGCCCTAGCCACGTTTTCGCTGGACCCTAAAGCTCGCGACTTGCCCTCGTACGATCATCGCCGCCTAGGTTCGTGCTTCACGGCGCTGGACGAAAAAGTCCGAGGCCTTTTAGAGACAGTCCTCCGTTCCAAGTGCATGTCAATTCCTCTGCGCGCTCTGGAACGATCCCTTTGGACGGGGACCGTCTCCAACGACGAGTACTTCAGGGACGGTGGCCTTTTCCTCGCGCTGAATGCAAGAATTGACGTAGGCGAACTGATCAAGAAAGTTCCGGATCTGGTCAAGATCTCTCCTTCCGATGAGATCCAACAGTTGATTAGCTATGCCCTGCCCGGGGTGAAATTGAGGCACGAACCCAGGGCGCCCAGTGCTATAACGTTCAAAATGAATAATCAATACTTTTCACTCAACCAGACCGGTCGTCTCTGGGACCGGATCGTGCAAACCCGTAACTTCAGCCTGTTCATTCCGCCCGAAATCGCCGACGCCCAGCCGGAGATCTTGGTCGTTTTGCCATAGACCAGTTTAGCCTGAATTCCGAAGTTGACCAATAGTCCTCCTTTCAGTGGCGGCTCTGGCGGCCCTCATTCCAGGGTGAGTTTTCGGCAAGGCTGCATGACTCCGCCACTCCGCCTGCCCGTAATTGGTAACATCGGTCCTGTGCCCGACAGGGGCAAGGAGGACCGGTGATGGCCGGCAAAGCACCGCTTGAGATTCCGATTGGCATGCGGAGGGTCTGCCGACGTTTCGAGCGTTGGCGGGAAGGGCACAAGGGACGCTTACCGATTCCGGCGTCATTATGGGCTTCCGCTGCGGAAATGGCTCGGGAGCATGGGGTTTTCCAAACCGCCAAGGTCTTGCTGCGGATTCCGGGGGAAGGTGAATGCGATTCCGGGATGAACGTGAAGAACGTTCCGGGGCGAAGGTGAACAGGATTCCGGGATGAACGTGAACAGCGATTCCGATGGGAAGGCGAACGGTTTTTCGCGCTGCCCCGGAATCGTTTTCACCATCAGCCCGGAATGATTTCCACAGGCAAGGCGGCGCTGGACACAATACCGGCACAATGGACCCTCCAAGGGAGGATCCGAGTGCCGGCCAGGAGAGTGTCCATGCGGAAGCTACGGGAGGTCATGCGCCTCCGATTCGAACTACATCTGGGCTACCAGCAGATCGGGCGCAGTTGCGCGATCGGGGTAAGCACGGTGTGCAAGTACCTGAAACGTGCCGAGGCGGCGGGCCTGACTTGGCCGCTGCCCGAAGGCTGGGATGATGCGTGCGTGGATGCGGCATTGTTCCCCCGGTCCACACCACCAGCCAACGAACGGCGCCCGGCTCGCTCACGGCCGGACTTCGTCTCGATCCATGAGCAGTTGCAGCAACACCGCCATCTGACTTTACAGTTGCTGTGGGAAGAATACCGGCAAGCGAACCCGGACGGCTATCGCTACTCGCGCTTCTGCGAGTTGTATCAGCGCTGGCGCTCGAAGCTGGACGTGGTGCTACGGCAGGAACACAAGGCGGGCGAGAAGATGTTCGTCGATTGGGCCGGCACCACGATTCCGGTCTACGACCCGCACACGGGCCAAGCTTGGCAAGCGCCATTGTTCGTGGCCACGCTGGGAGCGAGTTCCTACACCTGGTCGGAAGCCACGCGCGATCAGCAGATGGAATCCTGGTTGCGTGCCCACGTGCATGCCTTTGAGCATTTCGGCGGTATTCCCACGCTGGCGGTTCCCGATAATGCCAAGACTGGCGTGACCAAGGCGCATCGTTACGATCCGGATCTGAACCCGACCTACTACAACTTTGCGCTCCACTGCGGCTTCGGCATCGTGCCGGCGCGGCCGGATCTGTTCGCCAACAAGAATTATGCCGCCAGAGGTCAGGCTGCGGAAGATGGGTCTACCGGACGCGTACGTACAAGCCGCGAGACAAAGCCAAGGTGGAGAACGCGGTGCAAGTCGCCCAACGCTGGATTGTGGCGGCGCTGCGCCACCGGAAGTTCTTCTCGCTCGAAGAGCTCAACGCAGCCATCCGCGAGCTGCTCGTCAAGCTGAACCACCGGCCCTTTCGCAAGCGCGACGGAAGCCGGGCGACCCTATTCGAGGTGATCGACAAACCAGCCTGGAAACCGCTGCCCCTGGAGCCGTTCGATTGGAGCGAGTGGTCCCGCGCCCGCGTCAACATCGACTACCACGTGGCCTTCGATTCCAACCTCTACAGCGTCCCCTACAACCTGGTGCATGAGCTGATCGAGATTCGTTCCACGCCCACCACGGTGGAGATTCTGCACAAAGGGGCGCGCGTCGCCTCCCATCTGCGCAGCCGCGGGCATGGGCAGGCAGTCACCATCGACGAGCATCGGCCCAAGAGCCATCGCGCGCATCTGGAATGGACGCCCTCGCGCATGGTGCATTGGGCGGGAACCATCGGCCCCCACACCGCGCGGCTGTTCGAGCGGATCATGAACGACAAGCCGCACCCGGAGATGGGGTATCGCGGCTGCCTGGGCATCATCCGGCTGGCAGGCAAGTATTCGGCGCAACGCGTGGAAGCCGCTTCGGAGCGTGCCTTGCTCACAGGCGCTTGGCGCTACAAGAGCGTCGAGTCGATCTTGAAGAACTCGCTCGACCAGGTTCCACCGACCTCCCCGCCGCCATCTTCCACGCCGCCGCACGACAACATCCGCGGGGCGGAGTACTTCGAGTGAGGACGCTATGTTACAGGAACCGATGATGGAAAAACTGACGGCCATGCGGTTACTGGGCATGGTGGACGCGCTAAAGGCGCAGGAGCAAGATCCGGCTGCGCGCGAGCTGAGCTTCCTGGAACGGTTGGGCTTGCTGGTCGATCAACAATGGACCTGGCGTGAAAACCAGGCGCTGGCGCGGCGCTTGTAGGGGGCCAAGCTCAAGAGCGGCACCTGCGTTGAAGAGATCGACTATCGCACGGCTCGCGGACTGGACAAGAGCGTGATGCGAGGGCTGGCTCAAAAGTCGGCCTGGGTGGCCAATCACGAGAACATCTTCGTGCTCGGGCCCACCGGTGTCGGCAAGAGCTTCGTGGCGTGCGCCCTGGCGCAGAAGGCTTGCCGCGATGGCTATTCGGCGTGGTACACGCGCGCCGCCGCGCTCTTCCGGGATCTGGCGATCGCGCGGGCCGACGGTAGTCTGCGTAACTTCCTGGCCAAGCTCAGCCGTATTGATGTGCTGGTGATTGACGACTGGGCCATGGCCCCGATGGCCGACGCCGAGCGGCGCGACTTCTGGGAGATTTGCGAGGACCGTTACCAGACTCGCTCGACGATCCTGACCTCGCAATTGCCGGTGGCGCGCTGGCACGAGCAGATCGGCGACCCCACCGCCGCCGACGGCGTTCTCGACCGGCTGGTTCACAATGCGCATCGGGTGGAGATGCGCGGGGATTCCATGCGCAAGAAGCGCGGTACCCAGCCCTCGAGCTGACGCCGCCGGGACCTCTGTGTGCTGAGCGGGGCAAAGGGCTGCCGCCCCTTTCCCCGCACCCCTTTCTCTGCGCGGACGCTTCCTACGCTTCGCTCCGGATAATTCTGCTTGACGAAGGCGAACACTTCCGGCACAATCGAAGTGCCAGCGTCGCTACGCTCCGATGACTGTTCGCCTTGGGCCCGGAATGCCGTTCGCGTTCCCTTCGGAATCAGTGTTCGCCTTCGCCGGAATCCTCACTTGCATCTGGAATATGGCAAGCTCAAGCGAATGGTGGAAACCAGCCCGGTGCCGGCGCGGCCGACCAGGGCGCCAGCAGCGTTTTTGGAACTGACGCCGTCCGAGGGCATTGCTCTCGCCGAGTGCCTGATTGAGTTGGAAGCGCCACGCGGCAAGATGCGCATCCAGTGGAAAGGGGCCACACCGCCGGACCTGGCCGGGCTCAGCCGGGTGTTGTGGGAGTCGGCGTGATTCAGATCACGCCGCAGATGCGCATCCTGGTAGCGATCGAGGCGGTGGACGGAAGGAAGGGCATCGATTCCCTGGCGCGGCTGTGCCAGGAGAAACTCCAGGCCGACCCCTTTTCCGGCTGCCTGTTCATGTTCCGCAGCCGGCGCGGCACCTCGATCCGCATCTTAGTCTTATGACGGCCAAGGGTTCTGGCTGGCACAGAACCAACCATCTTCACACTACATCTCCTTCAGTTCCAGGCCGACATTGTGAAGGCCCGCCTGCAAACCTGCTCGATCAGCCAAGCGGTCCCAACGGCTGCAATGTTTCGCAGGCATGTTCGGCCCCGGAGGTTCGTAGAGTTGCCATCCGTGGTCGTTATAGAGGTGCGCTCGAATGAGCCCAGCCTTCGCCCAACGGTCGATCGTCTGCTCATGCACTCCGAGGCGGGCTGCGATCTCCCTCTTGTTCAACATTCCGCACTGGCGAAGACGATCATAGCGCGAGCGCAGCCCGTAGGCGTGCATAAGATAGGCTACGTGTTTCGCTGAAAAGCGGTCAGCCGCTCGGCCTGGTCGTGCGGATGCGCCCGGACGAATCCCTCGCTCGTTGAGTATAACCGCGATTTCGGAATAGACGTGATGATCGAGCAGTTGGTCCACCAAGCGCACGACCTCTGGCCGTGTCTTAATCTGCTGCGCGGATGATTTGGGGTTTCGCGTCGTAAGCGTTTCGGTCCTGCCGCCCTTAAACCGGACGTGAATCTTTGTAATTCCTTCGGCCGGGATCTTGATCAGCGTTGCGTCTTCGATGATGTAGGCGAGGAGTCGTTTGCGTTCACGGTTTGCCGTGTCCGGATCGTCCCAAAGCTTTCGGAAGTCCGTCGTCATGGCCGCCAACCGTTGGCGGACCGCATCGTCGAGGACGACATGATCCTGTTGTCGCGCCCTCTCGCGTTCCTCTCGGATCCCGGCCAGTGCACGCAGTTTCTCGTTCCATTCCCGTTCCAGGGTGTCGGCAACCAGGCGGTTGCTCGGATCGACCAGCATGAATCGACGCTGCGCCAGATCCGCTTCGATCTGGGCGCGCTCAATCGCCCGGCATCGCAACTGGTCGGCCTCTTCGTGTCTGGCCTCGACCTCCCGTCTGATCTCGATGGCCAGTTCGACAGCCGCGGGGGTCATCTCTTCGGCCACGAGCGATCCGACGGCCTCGTCTACCGGCGCTCCTGCGATCGATTGGCAGTTCAGCTCCCCCCGCGCAGTGTGTCCACGGTCGCAGACGTACCAGGCTTCCTGTCTGCCTCGCCGCGTAGCATATCGTACACGGAAGTACCTTCCGCAGCGACCGCACACAGCGCGTCCTTGCAGTAGCGCGGCGCCCTCCCGTGGCGGCGAGGCGCGCGCCACTTCGTATGCGCGGCCATTGCGCTCGAGGATTTTGAGATTCTCGTGAAACCGCTCCCAACTGATGTAGCCGGGATGAGCATTCGGTATGCAAGCGAGCCAGTCACCGGACTCCCGCTTCCTCTGGACCTGCTTCTTGCCATCGAGAGCTCGCCGGTACTGTCGGCGCCCGTACGCGTAGGCGCCAGCATATCGTGGATTGTTCAGCATGCGCGTCGCCGTCCACGCCGTCAGCGGCCGGAAGACGACAGTGTCGCCGACACGGAGTCGAGATGGACAGAGGACGCCTTCATTCCGAAACACCTTCACCATCTGGCTGGCCGAGCCTACGCGCGAGAACGTTTCGAAGAAGTAGGCGATCGTTTCCCGGATTTGTGTGTCGGGATCGAGCACGACATTGCCAGCCTCGTCGTAGACGAAGCCAGTGGGCAGGGGGCAGCGATACTCCCCGCGTCGCACCTTGTTGAGGATTCCGCCACGCAACCGGGCTTTGAGAACGTGAAGTTCGGCCTCGCTCATGGTTCCCTTTAGGCCGAGCAGGAGCCGGTCGTTGAAACTGGCCGGATCGTAGACGCCATCCTCGTCGAGAATCAATGTGTCGGCGAGCGCGCAGATCTCCAGCAGACGGTGCCAGTCGGCGTTGTTTCTCGCCAGGCGCGAAACCTCAAGCCCCATGACGATGCCGGCGTGGCCCATGCCTACATCGGTGACCAGGCGCTGAAAACCTTCACGCCAGGCTGCCGACGCGCCCGATTCGCCCTGATCGTTGTCGATGACGATGATCTGATCGTCACGCCAACCGAGTGCGACGGCGCGCCCATGCAACGCGTATTGGCGTTTTGTGCTCTCGATGTTCTCGATGACCTGCCGCATCGAGGACTGGCGTACGTACAGGTATGCACCCCGTTCGAGATGATGAGGCTGGACTTTGAGCGACTCATTCATGGTGTTGCTCCGTAATGATCGGCATTGATGACCATGGCGGCAAGAATGTGAACCACGGCTCGGTGCTCTTCTGGTATCGTCCAGTTTGGTGGCCGGGAGCCAGTTGGCCGCTGCGGTGCATGCATTGTGGCCAGCGCCCGCGCCCATCCGCACATGCCCCGGCGGAGAAAGAGCAGCAGCCCGGTACGAGCTTCGGGCTGCAGCGCTTCACCGAGGGCCGCCCTCCGCAGAGCTTCGTACTGCGCCACGACCATGGATGACTCCGCGAATTGTCCGTGGCGTTGCTCATCTGGGAGTTTTTTTTCCAGCGACCGCTCGCTCGATCGTCCTGGGGTGGACATTGAGGTCGAACTCCTGCCGAACCAACTTCGCAAGCTCACGCGCTCGCACGGGTTCGCCCGCAACGACCCGCTGTTGTACGAACGCAAGTGCCCGGCCTCGAAGCTTGTGCGGACCGCGCGGACCGCGTTTCTGAGGCACCAGTCCAGCAATACCGCCTTTGTCGAAGCTGGCCTTGGTTTGGTAGTACGTCGGCCTCGAAACGCCGTACTCCTCGGTGGCGACGGTTACCGGCACGTTTTCGACCGAGACACGGCGCAGCATCTCGTACTTAACCTGAACGATATCGTGCGGATCGAAGAACTCGTTCTCTTGAAACTTCGGATGGCGCACCTCGTCGGGAGTCGGGTTTAATGTTCCCTCTTCGCGGAGGGCTTCGAACTTCGCGGATTTGCTTTTGCTCCTTAGCGGCATAAGAGCTGTGTCTACTATTATGCCGCACCAGGAAATGCCAGTCCAGCACAATCGCAACACGTAATATCCGTTATTATTGCTGAAATTAGCAAGAAACAACCATCTTGCCACATCCTTATGCGGCGTATTTTGCTTTACACTCGCGGCGAAATTGGCCTTACGCATCATCTGGCGTCTTTCGACGAATCACGCTTGCGAAGCTGATCTACCAGGCGTCCTAGTGCCAGCAAATCCGCCACGCGGAAGAGCGTACGATACGCGCCTATGACAATCTCCGGATCGGGAGCAACGAGATCCGTCCATTGCGGCGGAACCGAGCAAACCGTGACATCATCAACGCGGAGCAGGAGCCGTCTTCCGTAACGGTTGTATCGCTCGCCCACGCAAGCGACTTCCCTGCCGCTGAGAGGATGGAACGGATGCGTGATGCGCACAAGACGCATCGCTGAGACCGGAGCGCCTGCACTCCGGGTTGAGGTACAAGCGCCTGTCGAAGGGGCGATTTGTGTGGTGGCCCGGCGGCCAGGAGCCGGTACGGCGGCTGCAAGCCCACCAAGCACAACTGCTGTTGGCGGCGGGCAACCCAGAAACCGCTGCCGCGCCGGTGTGGCGGAAAGTGAGTTGAAAATAGTTCCAACAAAACCCTTGCGTTCTGCTTTTTTCTCTGGCATGCTGCGGTTATGGGGGAAATCTGGCGCTACCGCGGGCAGGAGATCGATAGCGAGCAGATTGCGTTTCTACGCCAGTTCATTCGGACGCATGCCACCAGCAGCCGTTGGAAGCTGTCCCGGCAGTTATGCGAAGCGCTGGGGTGGAAGCAGGCCAACGGCGCCCTTCGCGACACGGTGTGCCGCGGGCTGCTGCTGATGCTGGAGCGGGCCGGCCAGATCGAGTTGCCGCCGGTGCGCTGGCACATCCGCGGACAATGCCGGACGGGACGGCGTCGGCCGGAAGCGGTGTTGATCGACGAAACCCCGTTGGCGATGCCGCTCCAGGCGCTCGGCCCCATTCAGATCCAAGCCGTCCGTCGCACTCCCGACGAGCCGTTGTTCAACAGTCTGCTGGAGCATTACCATTACCTCGGGTATGAGCAGCCGGTCGGCGAGCACTTGAAATACCTGGTCTAGGCACAGGGCCGCCCCATTGCGTGCTTGGCGTGGAGTTCGGCACCGCGTCATCTGGGCAGCCGGGACCGCTACATCGGCTGGAGCGCGCAAGCCCGCCGGCGGAACCTGCGTTTCCTCGCCTATAACACACGCTTTCTGATTCTGCCGTGGGTGCGCGTGCCCCATCTGGCGTCGCACATTTTGGGGATGACCAGCGCGCTCGCCGGCGACTGGGAGCGGATGTACGGCCATCCGGTATACTTCGCGGAAACCTTTATCGATCCCGGACGGTTTCGCGGAACCTGTTACCGCGCGGCGAACTGGCGACTGCTGGGGGTCACGACCGGGCGCGGCAAAAACGACCAGACCAACCAACCGAACCGCCCGATCAAACAAATCCTGGGATTGCCCCTGACGCCGCGGTTTCGCGAGTTGCTTAGCCAATGAGCAAGGTGAACCGGCCGCGACGCATCGACGTGAATCTGGGCGAACTGGACCAGATTATCGACCGCAGCATGCGCGCGCCGCTGAGCGAAGCTGAAGGCCAGAAGCTGAAAACCGCGCTGCACGCCATGGCAGAACGTTTGTGGTGGAAACGGAGCACAGAGAAGACCAGCAGCATCCTACCGCCGGAGGCGGTCCCCGCTGAGAAGCCTGGGGAATCCGCTCCAGCCGGACCATGGCCGCCATGGCGCGGCGGCGTTTACCGGCGCAAACAGAGTTACGGTTCCGCACGCCACGCTCCACTCCGGCGACCCTTGCCCGGAATGCCGCGAGGGAAAAGTCTACCGCCAGAAGGAACCAGCGACACGGGTACGATTCGTGGGGCAGGCACCGCTGGAAGCGACCGTGTTCGAAATGGAGCGACTGCGCTGCAACGCCTGCGGGCAGGTGTTTACAGCAGATGAACCCGAGACTGCCGGTCCAGACAAGTACGATGAAACGGCCATGGCGATGATAGCTGTGTTGAAGTATGGCACGGGGGTGCCTTTTCAGCGGCTGGAACGGCTCCAGGGGCAACTGGGAATGCCGGTGGCGGCAGCCACGCAATGGGAACTCGTGCAGGCCGCCGCGAAACGGATCCGGCCAGCGCTGCAGGAACTGGTCCGCCAGGCGGCGCAAGGTAGCGTGCTGCACAACGATGACACGGGCATGCGGATTCTGCGGCTGGCGCGGGAACCGGGTGACAGGCGCACCGGCACGTTCACCAGCGGGGTCGTATCGATTGTTGGTGCGTTTAGAATCGCACTGTACTTTACGGGATGGAAGCATGCGGGTGAGAACCTCGCCGACGTGCTGAAGCAGCGCACTCGCGAACTCCCTGCGCCCATTCAGATGTCCGACGCGCTTTCGCGCAACACGCCCCAGTTGGAGGGGGTCAAAATCCTGCCGGCCAACTGCCTCGCCCATTATCTGGACAGCGGAATTATCTGGAGTTGTCGCCCAAACGGTGTGCCAGACGGCGTCGATAAGCAGCGAGGCGGCCATCGCCCTCCGGATAATACCGCTCAGAGTTTCTCCAGGAA
>Ga0116110_1000953_pt1 | contig 16141 bp, 17 predicted proteins | sample June2015DPH_8_50_FD_89719 | JGI IMG/M metagenome (GOLD analysis project Ga0116110, IMG submission 89719) | Peatland microbial communities from SPRUCE experiment site at the Marcell Experimental Forest, Minnesota, USA - June2015DPH_8_40 | ecosystem: Environmental > Terrestrial > Soil > Wetlands >...
CGTCGGCGGGCAGGGTCTCGCCGGTCTCCAGCAGCGTCTTGAGGTTGGCGAGCAGGATCGGCCAGCCGCCGCTGATGCTCTCCAGCACGGCACTGCCCGGCTCGAAGCCGTCGTGCACCACGGTCAGCCGGACCTTCTCGCCCAGCGACTCGATGTCGAAGGTCACCTTCGACCGGGGCTCGCCAGCCGCCCTGGCCAGGAACTCCTCGCTGAAGTCGTAGGCCCGGCCCAGTTCCGGCGTGAAGTTGTGCCAGGAGTAGGCGAGCCGCCGGTACGTTCATGACGGCCAGGTCAACGAGCGGGGACTGAGCAGCATCAACAGCTGGCTGGGAACAGCCGGCGACCGTTGCTACCGCTGGCTCGCTCCCGGCCAGCGAGCCTGAGAAAACCAGCAGGCGATGGCGGAATCCGGGCCGCTCGCTCAGCTGGCGAACTCGCAGTTCCGCGCCGGTGACGGACTGAGCCCGGCCGGCATCGCACTGGTTAGTGCGGGACCGGGCCGCCGGCCAGCGCGATGATGACACCGGCGGCCGCGCAGGCCAGCAGGGTCGCGACGATGCCGCGGCGCAGCGGCAGGAGCAGCACGGCCGCCGCGGCCAGGACCGCGTACTGCCAGGGCTCGGTCAGCGCGCGGGCCAGCTGGACCGCCGAGCCGAGGATGGCGCCGATCGCGGCCGGCCCGGCACCGCCCAGGAAGGCCATGGCCCGCTGGTCACCCCGGATCCGGCCGAAGCGGCCAGCGCCCAGCAGGATGAAGGCGAAGGAGGGGGTGAAGGCGACCGCTGCCGCCAGCAGGCCGCCCCAGATTCCGGCCGCCGCGTAGCCGACCGCGGCGACGGTCAGGACCACCGGACCGGGCGTGATCTGTCCCAGCGCCACCGCGTTCAGGAACTGGCCGCCGGTCATCCAGTGATAATGCGCCACGGCGTCGGCCTGCATGAGCGGGACGATCACGAAGCCGCCGCCGAACGACAGCGCGCCGACCTTGAAGGCGACCCAGATGAGCGACAGCGCGATTCCGCCGCCGATGGTCCCGGCGGCGAGCAGCGGCAGCGGCGCCACGCCGAGCGCGCTCCCGTCCCGGTGACGGGCACGCTGCGCGGCCAGCTCGCAGGCCCCGCAGCCCAGCAGCACCAGCACCAGCCAGGGCCCGATGGTTGCTGCCGCGAGGCCCCCGGCGACGACGTAGGCCGCCCAGCGGGCGCGGCTCGCCTGCTGCGCCCGCCGCCAGCTGGCCGGCATCAGGCCGGACGCGGCGTGCACGGCAACGGCGGCGATGGCTGCTCCTGCCCCCGCCCCCGCGCCCTGCACCCACAGCGGGGGGCTCCCGGCCAGGAAGAGCACGGCCAGCGCCAGGATGAGGATGAGACCGGGCGCGATGAACGCGGCGCCGCCGGCCAGCGCGCCCAGGCGCCCGCGGACCCGCCAGGCGCAGAAGATCGCCAGCTGAGTGGACGCAGGTCCGGGCAGCAGGTTGCAGGCAGCGAGCGCATCCTCGAACTCCTCGCCGTCCAGCCACTGCCTCCGCTCGACGGTCAGGTCGCGCAGCATCCTGATATGCGTGGGCGGGCCGCCGAACCCGGTGCAGCCGATCCGGCCCCATTCCGCGACGACGGTCAGCAGGCCGGGCCGGGGCGGCGCGGTCGGGTTGTCAGCAGGTGCCGCGGATGCCATCAGCTCTGTCGCTCAGCTCGCTTGCTCATCTGGCCAGTTGCCCGCCGGGCCGTTACCCGCCGGCCGTTACCCGCCGGGCCGTTGCCGTGCAGTCAGGACGCTAGCAATGCGGCGAGCCGCCCTCCGTCCCGGAGTGGCGCAAGGTCGGCCTCGCCGCCCGCCCTGGCGCGCAGATCGGGGTTCAGCTCGATGGACTGCCGCAGCGCGGCCAGGGCATCGTCGAGATAGCCCGACCTGGCCCGCGCGCAGGCGAGGCTGAACTGCGCCATCCCGCGGGCCATGCCGGGCGCGTTCAGGTAGCCGGCCACCTCGACGGCCTGGGACTGCAGCGCGCAGGCCCGATCCGGTGCCCCGTGCCCGAGGTAGTACTCCGCGATGTGTCCCAGCGGGTGCCAGAAGCCGCGCACGATCACTTGCAGCCATAGCTGGCGGCCGGCCAGCCACGGGTTACGGGCAGGATCGAGGAGGTCCTCGTCGGAGGTGGCGGAGAGCCCGTCCAGCAGCGCGGCCGTCACCTCCCGGCTGCCCGCCGTCACGTCGGGGACGGCCTGCCGGCTGTAGCGGCGGTACACCTCGGCGGACAGATGGTCGGTCTCGGCGAAGGCCGGCGGGGTCTCGCCGCGGTGGGCCGCCTGCAGCCGCTGCACCTGCTGCTGCTTGAACTCGGTGCTGTGCGCGACGATGGCCGCCGCCGACCAGCAGGCCGGGCTGCCGGGCTCAGCACTGCCCGCCGCATGCCTGGGCGGCTGCTCGCCGGCTGGCAGCGCGGCCAGCAGCAGCAGCTCCTCCTCGGCGGCCGCGAAGCAGGTCAGCCCCGCTACCGCGGTGCGCAGCTGCCGGGTGCTGGTCGAGATGATGCCGCTCATGATGCTGGGACCTCCCGTGTGCGGGGCGGCGTCATCGCCGCCTGCCGGTCCGAACGTTACGGGCCGGATGGGCCGCGCTGAAGGGGCCGCGCTGCCAACCTGTGTCGCCAGCCGGACACTGCAGGCTGCCGCCGGAGCCGGCCGCACCGGAGCCGAGACCGCCGGCCATGGCGGCAGGCACCCGCCGCCCGGCACCTGCCGCTAGAGCACCGGAACCGCGGCGATCTGGCTGGCGATCAGATCACGGTCGCCGGGATCATCGATGCTGTCCAGCGCCGCAAGTGCGCGCCGCATGTAGTCGTCGCGCTCGGCCTTGTGCCCGGCCGCGGCGTGGGCGCGCGCCAGTCCCTCCAGGACGGAGGCACGCAGCCAGGCGGGCGCGCCGGCTTTCCCGGCGCGGTCGGATGCGGCGGTCGCGTGCGCGACGGCGAGCCGGCCGTAGCCGAGCAGGCTGGCGACATGGGCGACCTGCCAGTCCGAGATCACCTTGTTCTCGTCCGTGCCGACGGCATCCCAGTGCAGGGCCGCGGCGCACGCGGTGATCAGCATGCGGCGGTCCTGCTCGGCCGTGCGCTGCGGCAGCTCGATCAGCGCCCACGTCTCGTTGAACAGGGCGACGGCGAGGTCGCGCTGCACCTCGTCAGTCAGCGGCGGGCCGGGCTCCGGCGAGTGCGTCATGCGGGCAGTATGCCTCGTCTCAGCCCGTCTCAGCCCGCGCCGCCGTCCGGCGGCGGCGCGCCGCCCGGCCTGCCCTGCGATGCTCCGTGCTGCCCCTGCTGCTCTCGTGCTGCCCCTGCTGCTCTCGTGCTGCCCAGGTGGTCTCGTGGTGCCCAGGCAACGACGTGGATGAGCAGCTGCTGCGGATACAGCGACAGCACCCACGCTCCCACGCGGTAGCCCCGAGCCCGCTGACTCCTGCAGGCGGCGGCCAGGGGCCCGCTCACTCCTGCACGCGGCCAGGGGCCCACTCCTGCGCGCGGCCAGGGGCCCACTCCTGCACGCGGCCAGGGGCCCACTCCTGCACGCGGCCAGGGGCCCGCTGACTCCTGCAGGCGGCGGCCGCGAGCCCGGCTACGGCTCGCCGGCGGTCGCGGCGAGCGGGGCCCCGGATCCAGGGCCGGGCAGCACGTCCACGTCGGTGGCGCGCATCGGCTCGCCGCACACCGAGCAGCTCAGCTCGACATGGCTGATCTCGCCGCAGGCATGATGCCGGTAGAGCACGGGCGGCCCGGCCTCGCCGGCCAGCCACCTGTCGCCCCAGCGCACCATCACCAGCAGCAGGTCACACAGTTCGAGGCCCTTCGCCGTCAGCAGGTACTCGAACCGCGGCGGCCGGGCCGAGTACTCGCGCCGCTCCAGCACCCCGTTCTCGGCCAGCCACCTGAGGCGTTCGGTGAGCACCTTGCGGGAGATGCCGAGGCTCTGCTGGAGCTGCTCGAACCGGGTGATGCCGATGTAGAGGTTCCGCAGGATCAGCGGCGACCACGGCTCGCCGATGACGTCGAGCGTCCGGGCGATCGAGCAAGCCATGTCGCCGAACTGGGTTCGCTGCATGAGGCAAGAATAGTGGAAACGGGTTCCCTCAGGGAACTCGCTCTGCTACCGTTTTCCCTGTTAGTTCCCTAAGGGAACTAGGTCATCGTCTGACTGGTCACCGTCTGACAGGAGAGCACCATGATCCGTCCGCAGGTCGTCTCGGCGCAGGAGTGGCAGGCCGCGCGCGATGCGCTGCTGGTGAAGGAGAAGGCGCAGACCCGTGCCCTGGATGCGCTGGCTGCCGAGCGGCGCAGGCTGCCGATGATCCGGCTGGAGAAGGATTACCGGTTCACTGCGCCAGACGGCACGCCCGCGGGCCTGGCCGACCTGTTCCAGGGACGCCGCCAGCTGATCATCTACCACTTCATGCTCGAGCCGGGCCAGGACTGGCTCTGCATCGGCTGCTGCTCGTTCACCGACAACATCGCCGATCAGTCTCACCTTCGCGCCCGCGACACCACGCTGATCCTGATGGCGCGCGCGCCGCACGAGGAGATCGGCAAGGTGCGGCAGCGGATGGGCTGGACCGTGCCCTGGTACTCGTCTTACGGCAGTGATTTCAACGACGACATGGGCCTGCGCGGCTTCGGCCTGAGCGTGCTGATGCGTGACGGCGGGGAGTTTTTCCGCACGTACTTCACCGAAGCGCGCGGCGTGGACCGGCTCCGGCTGGATTTCAATCTGCTGGACCTGACGCCCTATGGCCGGCAGGAGGAGTGGGAAGACTCACCTGACGGCTGGCCGCAGGACCCGACGATGAGCTGGCTCCGGCTGCACGACGAGTACGGCCGCCGGTAGCCGCCCCTGAGTCAGAGCGGCGCGCGCCAGCGACGTCGTCGGGTGCGCGGCGCCGGCCACGCGGAAGATCCCTGGTAGCGCCCCGCACCGGTCAGGCGCGAGATACGCTACGCAACGCATGCACGTCACTACTCAGTGTCGCCATCAGGCCCGGGTGGCCTCCGGCGGCCACCTCGCCGCCCCGCGAGAGGTCGTGCCGCTCATCCGCCTCGCGCGCTTCCCCGCGCGCGGCACCTAGCACCGATCACCGGCACCGATCACCAGCACCGATCACCAGCAACATCCCCGGCGGCGCCCGCCGCCGGCCCGCTGAACCGCATGCTGTCCGCGCCTGCAGGCCAGCGCGCCGCGCCCTCGAGCGCCCGGCCGCGGCCCGCTCGGGTCCGCGGACGCTGACGTCTCGCCGGAGCGCGAGCTGAGGCACGCGGAAGAAAGGACACGGCAATGAACATCCGGATAAGACCCGCTAGGTTAGCTGTCCCGCTGCCGCGGCTGCGCGGCATCGTCGCCATCACGGCGGCTGGCGCTGCGGTGGCGGTGCTCACGTCCCTGGCCGGAACGGCATCGGCGGCTACCGCGACCACACCGGCCGCAGCGACAGCGGGCACCGTCATTGCCACCGCGGTCACGCCGTTCGGGCGGGCGCTGGTGGTCGGATCGGGGAAGTACGCCGGCTACTCGCTGTACGTCATCACCAGCGACCACGGACATAGCTTCGGCTGCACGGCCACCCCCGTGACCACGCCAGTCGGGAAGCTGCTGTGCACCGGGCCGTCGAACGACAAGAACGCCGAATGGCCGGCCATCACCACCATCGGCAGGCCGATCGCCGGCCCCGGCGTGTCGGCGAGGCTGCTCGGCACGGTGCGGCGGGCCCGGGTGGGAGTCCAGATCACCTACGCCGGGCACCCGCTCTACCTGTTCGACCAGGGCCCTGGCCAGGTCACCGGCGAGGGCTGGGACGAGCCGAGCCTGCCGCCCTGGCACGGCGTGTGGAGCCTGCTGGCCCCGTCAGGGCAGGCGCTGCCCTGGGTGGGCACCCTGACCACCACGAAGATCGGCCATCGAACGGTGCTGGCCACGCCGATGTTCACCGGAGTCGGCTGGATTAACTTCCCGGTCTACAGCTACAGCAGGGACACCCGCTATCGCAGCTACTGCACCGGCGCCTGCGCCCGCGCGTGGCCGCTGGTGCTCACCAGCGGCATCCCCGGCGTGTCGCTCGGCCTGTCGCCCGGCTGGGTCGGAACTCTGCCCACCGCCGAGGGCATCCAGGTCAGCTACCGTGGGCGGCCGCTGTACCTGTTCGCCTACGAGGGCCTCACCAAGACCGCTACCGGCTATGCGGCCACCGGCAACGGCAACGGCATCAGGGTCAGCGGCGGCACTTTCCGGCTCATCCCCGCCTGACCGTCACCTGCTCAGGCTCGCCGGCCCGGTCCCGTTCACGGGACCGGGCCGGACCCGTGCGGCCAGCCGGCCTGAGATCACGGCGCCCGTTACCTGCCGCTGCGCCGGACCCGGCAGGCCGGCACGCCGGGCACGGCCCCGCAACGCGGCCAGGTTCCTGCGCGGCATCCGGCATGCCGCCAGGGCGGGCACGGCCCCGCAACGACAGGTTCCTGCGCGGCATCCGGCAGGCCGCCAGGCGGGCACGGCCGCGCAACGACAGGTTCCCGCGGAGGATGACGATGCCGCCACGCGCCGTCACAGACTCGGCGGAGCTATACCCTTTAAGGCCATAAATCTGTCCCTTCCTGTTTTCCGCGTGACGGGATTGAATCCGGGTGACGGTCATGAAAGTGCGAGGCGACTGGCCGCGCAAGCGGCAGTCCCTGGCCCGGCAGGAGAGGATGGGCGCCCATGAAGCTGCGTGTGCTCTTACATCGCACGAACTCACCAGGGGATATCCGCTGCGATAGCGCCGCCGCGCGGCGGGGCTGGCGGCGCTGGTTAACGGTCGCGCTGGCGCCCGCTCTCGCGGCCGGCACGTCAGTCGTGCCGGTGGCGGCAGCCGTAACGGCAGGCGGCGGACTGGCCGCAGTTGCGGCGATGACGGCGCCGGCTCCGGCTCAGGCGGCGTCGGGATCGGTGCTGACGGCCAGTGACCTGTATACCGTGACAGGCGGCACCGGGACGGCCTCGCTCAGCTATGGCGCGATCGGGCGCGTGCTGCAGTCAGCCGCCCGGACCGGCGGCATCGAGCCGGCCGCCGCCACGTGGTGGGATTACGAGACCTCCCGGCCGGAAAGCCGCCTCAGCGGCGACATTGACTACGATTTCTCGGCCAAGATGGCCGGGGAAATGGAGAAGGCGGGCGAGAAAGCTGCCAAGGTGATCAAGTACCTGCAGGTTCTCACGACCTTGCTGGGCGCATTTCTCAGTCATTCGAAGGTCGCGCTCGTCGTCGGCATTGTCGCGTCACTCCTGGCTGTTGCCCTGATCAACGTGAAGAAGCTGGTGAATATTGTCAAGGTTATCCTCAAGGGGAAAGGTAAGCACACCGGCTTCTACGTCGTGACATTCGAGGCCCTGGGAGTAAGCCAGCGTTACGAGTCGTATAAGACGAGGTCCTGCACGGCGCTGAGCATCGCCTGCGGATCTCCCGGCAAGATCGTCGCCAGGGGCTAGGCGAGCAGGTCGCCGGCGGCGGCGGCGAAGATCTCGGTGTGGGCGTCCACATCGGCGGCCGTCGTCGCCGGCGACATCAGGGCCATGTTGTGGAACGGGGTCAGCAGCAGGCCGCGGTTGGCCGTGTAGAGGTGCAGGTACTCATCCAGCTCTGGGTCGGCCGCGGCCTGTGACTCGGCGCCATTGCGCGGCGGCCGCGGGCAGAACCGGTACTCCGCGCGGGCGCCGAGCTGAACGATGTTCCACGGCAGCCGGCGGCTCTCCAGCACGGCGCGGACCCCAGCGACGTAGCGGTCCGCTGTCTCGATCATGGTTCCGAACGCGGCCTCGGTGAGCACCTCCTCCAGGGTGGCCCGCATCGCGGCGACGGACAGGGCGTTGCCCGCCAGCGTCCCGCCGACGCCGCCAGTGTCCTCGATGTCGGCCTGGTCGTCGGCCAGGATGCGGTCGGCCAGCTCGGCGGACAGCCCGTAGGCACCAGCCGGGATGCCGCCGGCGATGGCCTTGCCGATGGTGACGATGTCCGGATCCAGTCCCCAGGCCCGGGTGCAGCCGCCGGGTCCGGCGCTGAACGTGTGCGTTTCGTCATTAATCAGCAGTGCGCCATGCTGGCGGGTCAGGTCCCTGACCGCGCTGAGGTAGCCGGGCTCGGGCAGCACGATGCCGATGTTGGTCAGGGCCGGCTCCATCAGCACCGCGGCCACGTCGCCGTGGGACAGCTCGCGGTCCAGCGCGGCGGCGTCGTTGAACTCGGCCACCCTGGTCGTCTGCGCCGGGTCGACCGGGGCGCCGACGTTGCCGGGCCGCGGCCGCGGGCCGTCCGGCGCCGCGACGATGAACGTCTCGTCCACGCTGCCGTGGTAGCAGTAGCTATCGACCAGGATCTTCGGCCGCCCGGTGAGCTGGCGGGCCAGCCGGATGGCCCAGCGGTTGGCGTCGGTCGCGGTCAGCGTGAAGCTCCAGCGCGCGACGCCGAACCGGCGGGCCAGCTCGGCCGCCACCCATGCGGCGTCCTGCGTCGGCAGCATCGTGGTCGCGCCGCCGAGCTCGCCGTAGCGCCGCGCCACGGCCGCCTGGACCGGCGCGGGGGAGTGGCCGGCCATCGCGCCGCTGTCGCCGAGGCAGAAGTCGGTGTACTCGATGCCGTCGATGTCGGTCAGCCGGGCGCCGTGCGCGCTGGCCAGGTACAGCGGGAAGCCGCCCGGCCACATCCGCATCCAGGTCATCGGCACGCCGCCGAGCAGGTGCTGGCCGGCCACGGCGAAGGCGTCCCGTGAGCGGGGATGACGCGCCTGGTAGGTGGCGCGCTCCCGGTCGGTCAGGTGAGCGAGGCGCTGGCGGTCGATCCTGGCCAGGTCTGCACGGGCAGCGGTCATCGGCGGTTACCTCCTGATCGGCGGCCTGGTCACGGATCCCTCAGCCAGATCATCGCGGCGGGCTGGCGGCCGCGACGATGAGCCCGGCCCGATCTTAGGCGGCCCGGTCTCGCCGCTACCCGGTGATCGCCGGGCTGCGATCGGCCAGCGCCGCGGGAAGCTCCGGCCGGGAGCTGATCCCGAGCTTGACATAGGTGCTGCAGAATGCTGCTGCGGTGGCGCCAGTTGACGCCAACGCAGCAGGCTCGTGCGGTCCGCCGGCCCGGCCGTCCTGGCGGGCCGGCGGTCGCTACACCTTCTCGATCAGCCCGGTGATGGTGCCGAGCAGGCTCTCCGCGTCGAACTCCGATGTCGGCGCGTCCCGGACGACCTTGCCCAGGCGCAGCACCACCACCCGGTCGGTGACCTCCAGGACGTGCGGCAGCGTGTGCGAGATAAAGATGACGCCGAGTCCCTTCTCCTTCGCGGCCCGGATGACCGAGAGCACCTCGATGGCCTGGCGGGCGCCGAGATGGCTGGTCGGCTCGTCGAGCAGGATGACCTTGCGGGCCCAGGCGATGGCCCGCCCGATCGCGACGGCCTGACGCCGGCCTCCGGACAGCTGCGAGACGGTCCGCTTCGACGGGGGAACCGTGATGCCGACGCGCGCGAGGTCAGCCAGCGCCTCGTGCCCCATCTCCTTCTGGGCCAGGTCCTTCTGGGCCAGGAATCCGAGCTTGCCCAGCAGCCCCGGCTTCGGCCTCTCGCGGCCGGGGAACACATTCGCGCCGATGGTCGGGTCCGGGGCCAGGCCCGAGTCCTGGTACAGGGTCTCGACGCCGGCCTCGATCGCCTCGCGCGGAGACTTCCAGTGCCGCTCCTCGCCGTCGAGCAGCAGTTCGCCCGCATCCGGGTTGTGCACGCCGGAGAGCACCTTGACCAGCGTTGACTTGCCGGCCCCGTTGTCGCCGACGAGGCCGAGCACCTCGCCCGGGTACAGCGCGATGCTGACGTCGGAGAGGGCAACGACGCTGCCGTAGTTCTTGTCGATGTGCCGTGCCTCGTACAGCGGCTGGGGAGGGGTTGCCATGTCTGCCTCTGATCCGCCGGTCATGACTATGTCCGGTTCGCCCGGCGCAGGATCTGCAGGCTGGCCGGGGCGGCCATGCAGATCGCGACGGCGACCTGGTTCCAGTTCGGCTGAAATAACGTTGTCTAGACTAACGTTGCCTGGCTCTCGGCCGGTGCCCCCGGACACTACGACTGACGCAGCCCAGTGATCGCCCGCGCTAAGGAGAGACATCGATGTCTGGCGACGGTGCCGACAGCGCGGGGCGGCCTGCCCGTGCCTGCGCCCGACCGACCATGAAGGACGTGGCAGCACTCGCCGGAGTGGCCATCAAGACGGTGTCCCGGGTGATGAACGGCGAGCCGACGGTGGCGGCCGGCCTGGCTGCCCGGGTCCATGAGGCGGCCGGCAAGCTGGGCTACCGCCCCAACCTGACCGCGAGCAGCCTGCGCCGCGGTGACCGGCGCACGGCCACGATCGGCCTGCTGCTCGAGGACGTGGCCAACCCTTTCTCGACGGCCCGGCTGCGGGCCGTAGAGGACCAGGCCAGGGCGCGGCGGGTGCAGATCCTCATCGGGCTGTTCGCCCGGCTGGACGGCGATGACACGCCGCCGCGCACCCATGTCATCCCGACTGGCCTGGTCATGCGCGGCTCCGGCGAGATCAGGCCCGCCGCGGCTCCGGCCGGCCGCCGGTGACCGCCGAGGCCGGCGCCCCCGCCGCGGTCACGATCACCGTCATCGGCGAGGCGCTCATCGACCTGGTGCCCGGCCAGGCACCTCAGTCCTTCACCGCGCTGCCCGGCGGGAGCCCGTACAACGTCGCGATCGGGCTGGCCCGCCTGGGTCAGCGCACGGCGCTGATGGCGCGCTTGGCCGGCAACGCCTTCGGCCGCCTTTTGCGCGAGCGCGCCGCGGCCGAGGGCATCCGCCTCGACGCGGCGCCGCACGCCAGCGAGCCGACCACCCTGGCCGTCGTCTCGCTCGACGCCGACGCCCATGCCAGCTACGACTTCTACCTCGACGGCACAGCGGACTGGCAGTGGAGCGCTGAGGAGATCGGCCGGGTGCCCGAGGCGACCTCGGTCCTGCACTTCGGGTCGGTCGCATCCTGGACCCCGCCGGGCGACAGCCACATCCTGAGCCTGGCCGGCCTGATGCGGGGGCGGGGTGACGTGCTGGTGAGCTATGACCCGAACATCCGGCCCCGGCTGCTGCGGGACCACCACCACGGCCAGCGGATGGTGGAGCGCAGCATCCGGCTGACGCACCTGGCCAAGGCCAGCGCCGAGGACATCGCCTGGCTGTATCCGGACCGGAGCGCCGATGACGTGGCCGGGCACTGGCTCCGGCTGGGCGCGGCGGTCGTCGTCATCACCGAGGGGGGCAGCGGCGCGGTCGCCTACACCGCCGCGGGCCCGCCGGAGCGCCGTCCCGCGCTGGACGTGCCTGTGGCTGACACCGTGGGGGCGGGCGACGCCTTCACCGCCGGCCTGCTCGGATCGCTGGTCCGGCGCGGCCTGCAGTCGCCGGCTGAGCTGGCCCGGCGCCCGGCGGCGGAGCTGTCCGCCGCGGTGGACGACGCTATCCTGGTCGCCTCGCTCACCTGCCAGCGACCGGGTGCTGATCCGCCGACGCTCGCGGAGTTTGAGGCGGCGAGCGCCGGGCGGCCGGCTGGCTGACTGGCCGATGGGGCCGGATCGCGTCAGGCGCCCGCCTCGGCGGTGCTGCGGGCCGCCGGGTCCAGCCGGCGTTTCGCCTCCTGGTACAGCTCGGGTGGTAGCGGCCCCCGCTCGGCGACGGCCACGTTGGCGCGCAAATGGTCCGGTGACGACGTCCCGACGATGGTCGATGACAGGTCCGGGTGGCTGAGCGTGAAGCGGAGCACGAACTCCATCCGGCTCATGCCCCCCAGCAGGTCCTGTACCCCCGAGGATTCCCAGCGGCGCTGGCCCTCGCCCTCGGCGAGGCCGATCGGGCCGCGCCGCCAGCCCTTGTCCTCGGCCGGGGCGCCGCGCGCCGCACCGCCGCGGATGAGCGTGCCGGCCCCCGCCCGCGCGGCGGCGGTGATGAGATCCTCGTGCTCGCGCTGGAGCGCCGAGTAGGGGATCTGGAAGACGTCGAAGACCCCCATCGCGATCTGGTCAGGCAGGTTCGGCAGGATCCCGGACATGCCGAGGAACCGGACCTTCCCCTCGTCCCGCAACGCGGACATGGTCTCCACCGTCTCGTCGGCCGCCAGCTGGGCCCGGCTCGGCGACATGTGCACCTGGACGAGATCCAGCCGGTCCGTGCCGAGCCTGCGCAGGCTCTGCTCGACCCCGGCCCGGACATTGGCCGGGCTGTAGTCGTGCGGGTAGGGCGGCATGGCATCCGGCGGCTGGCTCAGCAGGCAGCCGCACTTCGAGGCCAGGAAGTACTCGTCCCGGCGGTGGCCGATAGCGCGGCCGATCAGCTCCTCGCTGCGGCCATAGTCGATCGAGGTGTCGATCAGGCTGATGCCCGCGTCGAGCACCGAGTTGAGCAGCCGGCCCGCGTCCTCGTCGGCGACGGCCGGCCCGTGGGGCTGGCCGCGCAGCTCCATGGCTCCGTACCCGAGGATGCTGACGTCTGTCCCGGTGCGCCCGAGCGGGCGAGTCTCGATGGCCATGACAGGCACGCTACCGGCAGCAGCGGGCGGCCTCTCGGTCAGCATCGGACCGCCGCGCGGTCAGCGGCTGACCAGCGCGCGTCCGCGCTGGGCTTGATGGTAGACAAGGTCGAAAGACCAGCAGCTAGGGAGGACACTGCTATTTCCGCGCTCAGCAGGCAGCAGCCGGAGACACAGCGTGACGAGCTGACCCTGGACCGGATCCGGGCGGCCGCCGGGCGGCTGGCCGGGGTCGCACACCGGACGCCGCTGCTCTCCTCGGCCACGCTGGACGAGCAGGCCGGCGCCACCGTGCTGCTGAAGGCCGAGATGTTCCAGCGCGGCGGATCGTTCAAGTTCCGCGGTGCCTACAACCGGCTGAGCCTGCTCGGCCCGGCCGAGCGCGAGCGCGGGGTGGTGGCGTACTCATCAGGCAACCATGGCGGGGCCGTCGCGCTGGCCGCCCGGCTGCTCGGGATCCACGCGGTCGTGGTCGTCCCGGCCACCGGGTCGCCCGCCAAGCTGGCCGCCATCGAGGGATACGGCGCCGAGATCCGCCGCTACGATCCGGCTGCCCAGCGCCGGGAGGAGGTGGCGGCGCAGATTGCCGCGGACCGGTCGCTGACGATCATCCGGCCGTTCGATGACTATGACGTGATGGCCGGCCAGGGCACGATCGGGATCGAGCTGGCCGAGCAGGCCGGGGAGCTGGACCTGGTGCTGGTGCCCGTCGGCGGCGGCGGCCTGTGCGCCGGGGTCGGCACCGCGATCAGGGCGCTGCGGCCGGGCGTGTCCGTCATCGGCGTCGAGCCCGAGGCCGCCGATGACACCCGGCAGTCGCTGCGGGCCGGACGGCGGGTCAGCATCGCGCCGCCGGCCACGATCGCGGATGGCCTGCTGGCCGAGCAGCCGGGCGAGCTGACTTTCGCCGTCAACTCCCGGCTCCTCGACGACGTCGTCACCGTGCCGGAGACGGCCATCGCGGACGCCATGCGGTTCTGCTTTGCCCGGCTGAAGATCGTCGCCGAGCCGAGCGGCGCGGTCCCGCTGGCGGCCCTGCTAACCGGCGCGGTCAGGCCGCGGGCGCGGACCGCGGTCGTGCTGTCGGGCGGGAACGTCGATCCCGTCACGTTCGCGGCCCTGGTCAGTCCCGCGGCGGCCTAAAGAAGCCGCGGGCCGTGGGCGAGCTCGGATGGTTCGGCAGCGTCGGCCCCTGAGCGCGACGGCTAGATGCATCAAGATGCAATCTGGTATCATAATGGTTATGGCAATGACTCTACGGCTTGATCCGCAGCTCGAGGCTGAGCTGCGCGCCGCTGCCGAGGAAGACCATCGCAGCGTCCACCAGACCGTCATCCTGGCCGTCGAGACTTACCTGGCCCTGCGGGAGACGGCCGAGGTCAAGGCCGACGCTGATGCACTGCGAACTCTCGCCGAGGCCCGGCAGGCTGTGAACGAGGGCGACGTCGTCTACGGCGCCGATGCCGTACGCAGCCTGCTGAGGGGACGCCAGGCTTCGTGACCAGCCGCTATGAGCTGGGGACCGCCCCCCCGGCCCGGCGGGCCATAGCCGAGCGGCTGCCGGTGGAGATCGCCGCCGCCGCAGTCGAATTCATCACCGGTCCTCTCCTGGACAACCCGCGGCGAGTCGGCAAGCCGCTCGGCGCAGAGCTGGCCGGTATCTACAGCGCCCGGCTCGGCCGGGACTGGCGAGTGCTGTACGAGATCGATGACGTGAAGCAGATCGTGATCGTGCTCGACATTCGGCATCGATCGGTGAGCTACCGGCGCCGCTGATCGCGCCTTAACCTGGCTGCAGGGCAGGGCCGCGAAGTCCGCAGCCGCGTGGGCTGCGACCGGGAAGAGGAGACCGCCATGGGGTTCGAGCACATCCTGGTCGAGCGATCCGGCGATTTCGCCACCGTCACGATGAACCGGCCGCAGCGGCGCAACGCGCTGTCGCTGCCGCACATGCGCGAGCTGATCGCGGCTTTCAGCGAGCTCGGGGACAGCGACGCGCTGGGCATCGTGCTGGCCGGCAACGGCCCGGTGTTCAGTGCCGGGCACGACTTCGCCGATGTCGTCGGCGCTGACCTGCCCGCCGTCCGCTCCCTGCTGATGACCTGCACCGAGCTGATGACGCTGTTCCAGCAGGTTCCGCAGCCGGTGGTCGCGCGCGTGCACGGGCTGGCCACGGCGGCCGGCTGCCAGCTGGTCGCCACGGCCGATCTCGCGGTGGCCAGCGAGGAGGCCGGATTTGCGGCGCCTGGCGGGAAGGGCGGCTGGTTCTGTCACACCCCGATGGTGGCGATCGCCAGGAACGTCGGCCGCAAGCGGGCCGCGGAGCTGGCCCTGTCGGGGGACGTGATCGACGCCGCGACGGCGCTGGACTGGGGGCTGGTGAACCGGGTGGTGCCAGCCGCGCAGCTGGACTCCGCCGTCCAGGACCTGCTTGAGCGGGTCACCAGGGGATCGGCGGAGAGCAAGGGCATCGGCAAGCAGGCGCTCTACGCGCAGATCGACCTCGACCAGCCCAAGGCCTATGCGTATGCGGTCGAGGTCATGGCCGCTACCAGCCAGCTGCCGGACGCCCGCGAGGGCATGCATGCGTTCCTGGAGAAGCGCAAGCCGCAGTGGCGCGGCAGGTACCGGTCAGCTGGAGAGCCGGGCGGAAGCTAGCTGCTGGCTGCCGTCCACCAGCCAGCAGCTGAGCTGGCCGGGCCGCTGGGCGGCCACCAGCCGCGGCTCGTGCCCGGCCAGGATGGGCCGGTGGTACTCCAGCTCGGCGCTGGCCGGCAGCCAGTCCAGCCGGGCCAGCAGGTCCTCCACGGCCGCCCAGTGAATAGCGTTATTGACGTGACCTGCCGTGTCGAAGTCACTGGCCCGCAGCGGCCAGGCCCGGCCGGGGCGGAACGATGGCGCCTCGGGCCCGGCCGCCTCCGATCCTGGCGGGCCGGGATGGGACAGCCGCGCCGAGACCGTCCGGCCCCCGGCAGACGGCCCGTAGATCCGGTGGAACTGCGGGCCGAGAGTCGCCGGGCGCCCGTCCGCCCGGCTGACCGCGGCCCACACGCCGGTGGCCTGGATGAGCTCCCGGCCGGCGCGAACGACCGTGGTGGTGCGCCCGGCCCAGCGCGGTCCCGTCGCCGAGCAGAAGGTCCGCAGCTCCAGCGGCTCGCCGTACGCCGGATAGTCGCGGATGACGACGGTAACCCGGCGCACCAGCCAGGCACAGGGCTCGCTCCAGCCGGCGTCGGCCAGGTCATCCTCCGCGACATCTTGCAGGTAGCGGGCCAGGGCGTCGAACCGCAGGCGGCCGCCGGGAGTCACGTCGGTGCTGCGGACGCTCCGGGAGGCGGCGAATACCCGGCCCTGCTCCGGCTCCGCCGCGAAGGACCCGGCGGCAGGCATCGGGGACTCCATGTGCGGCATTGTGGTCCCTCGGCGCTGCCGAGGGAAATCCGCCGGCCGGCCGCGGCGCCGCCCGCTGCCCTGCCCGCTGCGCTCGCTGCCCTGCCCCCAGCCCCCCTCGCTGCCGCGCTCGCTGCCCGCTCGCTGCCCGCTCGCTCCGTCCCGCTCGCACC